>ERZ1292644.325-Hain-H14-01um-R2-325-length-35240-cov-7_pt1 | contig 35240 bp, 33 predicted proteins | sample MGYA00564402_ERZ1292644 | MGnify/ENA primary metagenome ERZ1292644 (study PRJEB36523, sample SAMEA6512644) | groundwater metagenome | collected 2019-01-09 | study: AquaDiva: Metagenomics assemblies of 32 groundwater samples
GGTGGGCGCCGATGCCGTCGCATTTGCGCCAGGTATTTTGACGGTCATGACCGGCCACACGCTGGGCGATTGATCCACCATGCCCGTTCATCAGGAGATCATCGGGAGGGTTCTTGTTCTGAGGGTCGACAATCCTCCGGTAAATGCATTGTCGAAAATCGAACGGAGCGGCCTGATCGACGGGATCGCGCGCGGCGCCAGCGATGACGTCGATTCCATCGTCCTTATCGGCGCCGGGGCCAATTTCATCGCCGGCGCGGATATTCGGGAGTTCGGCCAGCCGCCTGAACCACCGCACTTGCCCGAAGTCGTCGAGGCCATTGAGGCTTCCGCAAAACCTGTCATCGCCGCGATCGCCGGACAGGCGCTGGGAGGAGGTCTGGAAGTCGCGCTCGCGTGCCACTACCGACTGGCCGAAGCGGGAGCTCGACTCGGACTTCCCGAAACAACCCTCGGCATCATTCCAGGCGCCGGCGGGACACAGCGTCTGCCGCGACTGATCGATCCGATGGTCGCGGTGGATATGGTCGCCACCGGCAAATCTCTGAACGCAGCGCGCGCGTTGCAGGTCGGCTTGATCGATTGGATCGCCGAGAAGCCGATCGAGGTCGCGGCCCTCGAGCGAGCGCAGTCAATTGCGGGACGGTCGCTGGATAAGCGGCGCCTGTCGAAACGCAACGTCCAGCCATCACCCGATGCGTTTGAGCGACTGGCGCGATTAAAGGCGGAAATCGTCAGGAAATCCCGCGGTGCCATTGCCCCTGGCGTCGCTGTCGACCTCGTCACCACCGCGCTGCAGACGCCCTACGATGTTGGCGTTGCGCAAGAGCGGGAACAGTTCCTTGCATTGCGGTCGAGCGCCCAGGCGGCGGCTCTGCGCCACATCTTTTTCGCCGAACGCGAAGCGGCGAAGGGTCCCGCTGAAGTGCCGCGCACTGTTGAAAACGTCGGTGTCATCGGCGCCGGCACCATGGGTGCGGGAATTGCGATGAGCGTGGCGGACGCCGGTATCCCCGTCATTCTTATCGAGCAGACCGAGGCCGCTCTTGCCGCTGGCCTGGACCGCATCGCGAAGGCCTATGACGATGCCGTGGCACGAAATCGTCTGTCGAAAGACATGGCAGAAAAGCGCCGCATGAGCATCACCGGGGCCACGGACTATGGCGTGCTGGCTGATGCCGGCCTCATCATCGAAGCAGCCTTTGAAACGATGGAGGTCAAGGACGCCATTTTCAAGCGGCTCGACGACATTGTGCGTTCGGACGCCATCCTGGCGACGAACACCTCCTATCTTGACGTCGACGCCATAGCGGCCGTGACGAGCCGCCCCGGCCAGGTCCTCGGTCTCCACTATTTCAGTCCGGCCAACGTCATGAAGCTGCTCGAGATCGTTCGTGGTCGTGAAACCGATCCGTCAGTGCTGGCGACTGCGCTCGCCTTCGCTCGTCGAACGGGCAAGGTTCCGGTCGTCGCGGGCGTCTGCCATGGCTTCATCGGCAACCGGATGCTGCGGGCCTATAATCGCGAGGCTGGGCTGTTGCTGCTAGAGGGGGCAACGCCTTCGCAGATCGACAAGGCTTTGACCGATTTTGGCATGGCGATGGGGCCATTTGCAGTAGCTGACCTGTCCGGGATCGATATCGGCCATAAGGGGCGGCAAACTATGGAGCCGAGCTCCTATGAGCCTGCGGCCTTCCGCGTCCACGATGATCTTGTCTTACATGGCTGTCTGGGCCGCAAAACCGGCATGGGTTTCTATCGATATTCCTGCGGCAAAATCGATGGCGAGAATCCCGATGTAGCCGACATCGTTATATCGGTGCGTGACGAATTCGCAGTCGCATCGCGTTCCATCGGCCCGGATGAAATCGTGGAGCGATGCATCTTCGCCGCCGCTACCGAAGGCTTGCAGATCGTCAAAGAAGGCATCGCCGCGCGTCCGGGCGATGTCGACGTCGTTTACGTCAATGGCTATGGATTTCCCCGTTATCGCGGCGGACCGATCTTCTATCTGAACGAGACTGGTGAAGCCGGTCTCTCAGCCGTCCGGCGCTATGCGGCAGGGCCGTTCGGCCGGTGGTGGCCCGACGGCAATTCTCCGACCGCCGCCGCGCAGCCTGGAGTCGACAAATCAACAGACAGAGATGCAGCGTAAGGAGAAACTCATGGCAACTGCGCAATCCTATGTGACGCCGCTGGGCGCCGTATCCGCATTCATTGGTCATGATCATGGGCTGTTCATCGACGGCGATTGGCGCGCTGCAGCGAGTCCTGAACGGATCAATGTGTTTGATCCGGCAACCGGAGAGCCGATCACCACGGTGGCGAATGCGTCGGCTGATGACGTCGATCAGGCGGTGCGCGCGGCGCATCGAGCGTTCGAGAGCGGCGTCTGGACCGCCATTGCCCCCGCCGAGCGGGAACGGTTGCTTCTGCGATTCGCCGATCTCGTGGAGGCCAACGCCGAGGAACTCGCCCAGATCGAGACGCTCAACCAGGGCAAGTCGATCAATATTTCCCGTTTCGTCGATGTCGGCGGCGCACCGGCCTATATGCGTTATGTAGCGGGGCTCACGACCAAGATCACGGGCGAGACCTTCGATGTTTCGATCGGCGCCATTCCCGGTGCGCGTTTTACCGCATCGACCCGTCGCGAACCCATTGGAGTCGTCGGGGCGATCGCGCCCTGGAATTTTCCCATGATGATCGGCCTGTGGAAGATCATGCCGGCGCTGGCGGCCGGCTGTACCGTCGTGCTCAAACCCTCGGAGGTCACCCCTCTGACCAGCTTGCGGCTTGCGAGCCTGGCAAAAGAGGCAGGCCTTCCGGCCGGGGTCCTCAACGTGATCACCGGCGACGGCAAGGCCGGCAAGGCATTGGTCGACCACCCGCTCGTGGCGAAAATCACATTCACGGGCTCGACTGCGACGGGCAAGGCGATCGCCCGCTCGGCGTCGGACCGGCTGCTGCGCACGTCGTTGGAGTTGGGGGGCAAGAACCCTGCGATCTTCCTCGCCGATGCCCCGATCGAGCAGGCGGTGCAGGGTGCGATCCTTGGAGGGTTTTTCAATAACGGGCAGGTCTGCGCCGCTTCCTCGCGGCTCTATGTTGCCCGCGCGATCTACGATCCTTTCGTCAAGGCGCTCGCCGAAGCGGTCGACGGCATGACGATGGGGCCCGGCCTTGACACCGCGGCCCAAATCAATCCCGTCGTTTCGGCCCAGCACCGGGCGAAGATTCTCGAGCATGTGACACGCGCACGCCAGGACGGCGCGGAAATCGTCGCGGGTGGCGAGAGCCCTGAACGCGCTGGCTTCTACGTCCGGCCGACTGTCGTGGTTGGCGCGGCTTCGCATCTGGCGATATCGAGGCAGGAGGTTTTTGGACCGCTGGTGACGGTGGCACCGTTTGACGATGAGGACGAAGCGATCCGCCTCGCCAATGACACGGAGATGGGCCTCACGGCTTCCCTGTGGACCAATGATCTCAAGAAGACGATGGACCTCGTTCCACGGATCAAGGCAGGCACCGTCTGGGTCAACTGTCACAACCTGATCGATCCCAACATGCCATTCGGGGGCTACAAGGAATCCGGCATCGGCCGCGATTTCGGCATTCATTCGCTCGACGGCTACAGCGAAGTGAAATCGGTCTGCATCGCTCACTGACGCATTTTCGCGATGGCGGCTCGTCGACCGACTGAACCTGGGTAGGTCGGCGAGCCGGCCAGCGCGCTATGCCATCGCGGTGCAATGACAGGGGATAATGTCGGACTGCGGAAATCTGCCCACTCGTGTTCGCGAGACTGTGACCGAGCGCTCTCGATCGGGGCGCTCGAACTGAGACATGATGATTTCAGTTCAAGTCAGCGACGCGATTTTAGAGGCGTGTCGCGCGCAGGCGCAGCGACTGCGGCGACAATGTAGTCGATAAAACTGCGCGCGCGGCGGGAAAGAAATCGGGTCTGGGGATAGACGACCGATACCGTAATCGCTGGAAGATAATATTCCCCGATCAGACGTGTCATTGTGCCCGAGTTTACATCGCTTTGCGCCAACCAGGATGGAACGATGGCGATGCCTCCACCAGCGAGCGCAGCCTGATAAGCGGCTTCATCGCTGCTGGTGTAAAGGCGCCCCGTGAGCTGTACGACCTGGCGTCCATTCTCCGAATCGAATTCTACGCGGCCCGTGGCTGTACGGCTGGAACGGATGATTTCGTGACTTTCGAGGTCGATTGCAGTCTCAGGCGTTCCTTGCGCGGAGAGATAGGCGGGTGCGGCCACGACCCACCATTCGAATACCCGTATCGTGCGCATGATCAGCGAGCCTTCGCTAGGCGTCGCCGTCGTGACAGCGAGTTCGAGTCCTTCCGCCACGATATCCTTCCACTGATCCGTAAGTATCGCATCGACGCTGATCATGGGATGCGCGTTCATGAACGAACGAAGCAGGGGAAACATGAGCGACCGGCCCAGCGAATCGGGCAAGGCCAGTCGGAGGAGCCCTGTCGCTTCGGGTTCCTGCCCTTTCACAAGCGCGTGCGTCGTATCGACAGCGTCGAGCATGCGCTGCACATGTTCGTAGATCTTCGCCGCTTCCGGCGTCGGACTGATTCGACGGGTCGTCCTCGTGAACAACTGCACGCCGAGTTTGTTTTCAAGTCCGGCCACATGCTTGCTCACGGTCGATTGCGAGATGCCAAGTTGCCGTCCGGCCGCCGAAAAGCTGCCAAGTTCCATCAGCCTGGCGAAGGCGGCGTAAGCTTCGATGCGGTCCGTCATTTATTCTTCCTGGAATAGATCATAGCCTATTTGCGCCATTTACGCCTGACCGCCCGGTCGATAAATAGGAAAAGAAAAGATCACCTGCGGAAAGGATGAAGGGCATGCCCAAGAAAATTGGAATTATCGGCGCGGGCACGGCGGGACTCAAGCTGGGCCTCCATCTTATCGGACACGGCGTCGCGGTGAAGCTGTTCACGGACCGTCGCCCCGAGGAATATGCCGGCATGCGGCTTCTCAACACGGTCGCCCATCATCATGTCACCGTCGAGCGCGAGGATGCGCTTGGCGTCAATCACTGGCCTGATGCCGGGTACTTCGGCCACCATTATTACATCGGAACGCCCGATCCGCTCCAGTTCTACGGAGATCTCGCCTCGCCGAGCCGAGCCGTGGACTATCGCATCTACCAGCCCCAGCTGATGAACGACTTCATCGAACGGGGCGGGGAAATCGAATATGGCCAGATCGCCCACGAGGATCTCGACAGAATCGCCGACGCCTTCGACCTTCTTGTCGTTTGCACGGGCAAGGGTCCGTTCGGGCAGATGTTCAGCCATGATGCGGCCTACTCGCCCTTCGATCGTCCCCAGCGCGCGCTCTGCGTTGGCCTGTTCAAAGGTATCCGCGAGCGGGAAACCCGGGCGGTGACGATGTATTTCGCCCCCGGACAGGGCGAGATGATCGAAATTCCGACCCTGTCGTTCAGCGGCATGGTCAGCGCGCTCGTGATCGAGAACCATATCGGCGGCGATCTCGAGATCCTTGCCAAGACCAAATATGACGATGATCCCAAGGCGTTCATCGCGCTCCTGCTGGAGAAGCTGAAAAAGCATTATCCGACCTGCTACGAACGCATCGATGTCGACGCGTTCGATCTTGCGAACGGGCCGCTCGACATTCTGCAGGGCGGCGTCACGCCGACTGTCCGCAACAGTTACGCGACGCTTCCCAACGGCAAGATCGCGGTTGCGCTGGGGGACGTGCAGGCAGTCGTCGACCCCGTCCTCGGCCAAGGCGCGAACATGGCGTCTTATGCTGCGATTATCCTCGGCGAGGAGATTGTGGCCAATGACGTGCTCGATGAGCGTTTCATGGAAAAGGTCGATGCGCGTCGTCGCGATCGCGTCCTGAGCGCGACGCGCTGGACGAACTACATGTTGTCATCATTGGCGAGCCTCGACCCGAACCTTCTCCAATTCATCGGCGCTGTGAGCCAGAATCGCGACCTCGCGGACGAGTTCACCGAGAACTTCAACTTTCCAGAGCGGCAGTGGGACTGCTTTTCGAGCCCGGAGCGAGTGCAAGCCTGGATCGAGGCCAGAACCGGGGCGGCGGATAATGACGCGCAAACGCTGGTGGCTGCGGAATGAATTGCGAGCGCCGGCGATTGCGCCGGCCGACGGAGGCATGACATGGTTCCTGACGAAATGTTCAAGCAGGCACTTTCGCGCCTGGCAGCTGGTGTAAGCATCGTCTCGACAGCGAGGGGGGAGGACCGTCGCGGGGTGACGGCGACTGCGGTCTGTTCGGTGTCGGCTGCGCCCCCGACGATCCTTGTCTGCGTGAACAGCGCGACCGGGACGTGTCAGATGATCAAGGACGCCGGACATTTCGCGGTGAATCTGCTGGCCCAGCATCATCAGCCTGTTGCCGAGGTTTTTGCCGGCAGGGGCGGGCTGCAAGGTGATGAGCGCTTCGGTCATGGCGACTGGATCGCGGGTGAACAACGCGGGCTCCCGATTCTTTCGACGGCACTTGCCGCTCTCGAATGCCGGGTCGATCAGGCGATAGAGGCGGGAACGCACATCGTCTTTTTCGGTATCATCGAAAGCGCCTATTTTGCCGAAAATCCGCCGCTCATCTTCCATGGCGGTCGGTTTCATGTGCTGCCTGCCGCGAATGCGGCCTGATTTCCGGTGAAGAACAATAATTAGGAGAGGGATTATGGCTACTCTTGCGGCGGAGACGTTGGCTGGCGGACTGGATGCTGCGCCCGGTGTGAACCGGGAAAGCGCGGTGCTTCGGAAGCTGATGATCGGCAACGGTGTCCTGATGATCTTTGCGGCACTTGTCGGCGGTCTTGGCCTCTGGATGTATCTCATCGGTGGCGTGATCCCTCTGCCCGGCCTGGACTGGCAATTCCAGCTTCCCGGCACGGCTGAGGGCTGGGCCCGCGCACATACAGGGCCGGTGTTGAACGGATTGATGGTGATAGCCGTCGCATTCTGCCTCCCTTTGTTGTCCTTCTCACCCAAATGGGCGCGGATCTGGGGCATGGTCGTCGTTCTGGACGGCTGGTCGAACACCGGCTTCTATTTTTTCGGCAATTTCGCACCGAACCGGGGACTCAACTTCACGGCAAATCGCTTTGGCGAGGCGAACATCTTCAGCTTTCTCGCGCTCGCCCCGGCCTATCTGTTCGGCGTGCTTGTCATGATCGCATTGTTCGCGATCGGGCTTCGCGCGATCAAGGACGCGCACAACAACCACTTCTGACCTGTCGCACAGGCCCCTCCGGTGATGGAAGGGGCCTGCATTTTTGCTTGATTAATTGACCGACCGGCCGCTAAATGATTCGCGATCGGGCACGACCAAAAAGATCCGAAACAACCCTAGAGGGAGGAGCTCATGAAAGACGAATTCACGCGCGTGCGCCGGAATGCACTGCGTGCCGCATTACTGGCGACCGTTTCGCTGTCTGCGCCGGCTTTTGCGCAATCGGAGGCGCCTGTTCAGCCGGCGGAGCAGCAGGCCGCAGCGGCCCCCCAGGAACAGACCAGCTTTGGCGATATCGTCGTGACCGCGCAGAAGCGCAGCCAGCGCACGCAGGACGTCGCGATGTCGATCACAGCGCTCGGCAGTGAACAGCTCAAGCAGCAGAACATCAATACGATAGCGGACATTGCAACGCTGGTTCCGGGCTTCACCGTCGCGAAGTCCTTCCGCGGCCCACCGATCTACACGCTGCGCGGCGTCGGCTTCAACACGCCCAATATGTCGACATCGTCGCCCGTCGGCGTGTATCTCGACGAAGTCGCCTATCCCTATCCGATCATGACCGAGGGGCTTTCATTCGACCTCGAACGTGTCGAGGTTCTGAAGGGGCCGCAGGGCACGCTCTATGGGCGCAATACCACCGGCGGCCTCGTAAATCTGATTGCCAACAAGCCGACGAGCGAGAGTTCGGGCGAGATAAAGCTGCATTATGGCAGCTATCAATCTTATGGCGTCGAAGGCTATCTGAACGGCGGGCTGGCGCCTGGACTGGATGCGCGTCTCGCGTTCAGCATCGACAAGTCGGACAAGGGCTGGCAGCAAAGCGTCACCCGGCCGGGTGACCGGCTGGGCAAGGTCGACAAGGCGGCGGCGCGGCTTTCGATTTCCTATGAGCCGTCTCCGGACGCGCGGTTCCTTTTGACCGGCAACTGGTGGCGCGACAACTCGGATACGCAGGCCGCGCAGGCAATCGCGGTGCTGCCGAAGGGCTACATCGCCTTCTTCGGCCATACGACGAAGGCACAATGGCAGGCGGACGCAGCCGCGTTCAACGTGCCGCCCGCAATCTTCGACCAGGCCTATACACCCACGAATGCGACGCAGGCGAATTGGGTTGCGCAGAACCTTCCCTGGGGCGGCACCGTCGGCGGACAGAACTGGACACCCGCGCCGCTCGACTTCCAGAAGCACAATGAGATGATCTCTGGCGCCCTGCGCGGGACCTTCGATATCGCCAGCTGGGTCACGCTCACCAGCCTCACCAATTACGCCCACCTGAAGCGTCGCGAAGGCACTGACGCTGCCGGCTGGGATATCGAGAATGCGATCTTTGCCGCGCGCAGTAGCCTCAGTTCCTTTTCGCAGGAACTGCGCCTGAGCGGCAAGTCGGGCGATCTGAACTGGATCGCCGGCGCTTTCTACGCCCGCGACAAGATCCACGAAAACGATCGCAGCTGGGGCGCAACGATCAGTACGGTGTCGCTCGTCCGGTCCTTTGGTCTGGCCACGGCCCCTGCGACGCTTACGTCGGCGCAGCTCGAAGATATCAAATGGGGCTTCCGCGACTGGCAGAACACGATCGACGAGACGGTTACGTCGAAGGCGCTGTTCGGCCAGGCGGAATACAAGATCAACGATCAGTTCAACGTGACGCTCGGGCTGCGCTACACGAAGGACAAAACGACGTTCGCCGGCTGCTCGCGCGACCAGGGCGACAATTCGATCGCCGCCTCCTGGAATGCGTTCTTCAACTATGCAACGCCATTCGGGGCGAATGTGCCACCGGGCGGATGCGTCACCTATCTCGCAGCGCTCGACCCCGGCGGGACCAACCTGCAGGGCGTCGTGCACAAGGCGCTCGCCGAAGACAATCTGTCGGGCAAGATTGCGATCGATTATCATATCAATCGCAACGCCATGCTGTATGTCTCGGCCGCGCGTGGTTTCAAGTCGGGCGCCTTCCCGAACATCGACGCCAATGTCGCTCCGCAATATGATCCGGCGAAGCAGGAAGAACTGCGGGCCTATGAAGGCGGCTTCAAGACGAGCCCGTTCCCAGGCATGACTCTGAATGGCGCGGTTTTCTATTACGACTATCGTGACAAGCAACTCTTCGTGAATACGCCTGATCCAGTCTATGTGACGCTGAACAGCATCAAGAACATTCCCAAGTCGCATATTTTCGGTTTCGAGGGCGAAATCGGTATTCCGGTTGCGCGAGGTCTCGATATCCATGCATCCGGGACCTATCTCGACGCGAAGATCGACCGTTATCAGGGCTTTAACGACTTCGGTACGGCCCTGAACTTCCGTGGGGCCAGTTTCCCCTTCACGCCGAAATGGCAGCTGAGCAGCACCGCCAATTATCGCTTCGACATTTCCGATCATCTCGACGGCCGCTTTTCGGTGACCGGTCGGTATACGAGCAGCCAGCGCGGTGACCTCGAAGGGAATTCGCTGTTCAAAATCGACAAATATGCGCTCGTTGACGCGAATTTCGTTGTTCGCACTTCTGACGACGCATGGGAATTCGAGGTGTACGTCAAGAACATCACGAATAAATATTACTGGAACAGCGTTCAGCTCAATCAGGACAGCCTTGTCCGCTATGCAGGCATGCCCAGAACCTGGGGCGTTTCCGTGCAAGCCAAGTTCTAGGCGCTCTCTCCCGCCCACCTTGACGGGCCACCACGTTCTCGTGGTGGCCCCGCCTTTTGGTCAGAAGCCATCTGTGGCGCACTCGACCCATATGTATCGGTTCTGAATAAAGCGAAGGCGTTCGGCTTACGGAAGGCGTCCGGTCAGGTCCATGCGCTCCCAAGGAGAAGCCATGTATGTCGATGCCAAGCTGCGCGAAACGCTCTCACGCCTCAACATGGCATCCTCGATCGAGGCACTGCGCGACGGACTGGCCGATGCCGCTCTGCAAATGGGCTTTCCTTATGTCGCGCTGGTCCAGCATGGCGGCCTTCCACGGCTGGTCGAGCACTCGATGGTGGTCACCAATTATCCGGCGGAGTTCGTCCGCTCCTACATCGCAAACCACTACTATGTCATAGACCCGGTCTATGAAGTGAGCCAGCTTCTCGATCGACCGTTCGGTTGGGAAGAGATCAGCAACTTCGTCGAGCTTGCCGATCACCAGCATGCCCTTTTCGAGGAAGCGCGGGGCTACGGGATCGTTCACGGCATCACCGTGCCGCTACACATTCCGAGCGAGTCATATGCGTCATGCACTTTCGCCCGCCCGGAGCCCATCGAGATCACGCCATCGCTGATGACCACGCTCCAGATCATCGCAGGCTTCGCGTTCAAGGCCGGTCTCAATCTCCATCACGCCATGCACGACCGCAATGTTCCCCGGCTTACGCGCCGCGAGGCCGAATGCACGGCGCTGATCGCGCTCGGCAAGACCGATTGGGAGATCGGCCGGATCCTCGGGATCACCCAAACCACGGTGCGCTATTTCATAACGCGAGCGAAGCAGCGCTACGGAGTCTTCAGGCGCTCGGAGCTGGTTGCGCGTGCGATCCTCGATGCTCAGGTCATTCGAGATGGCCAGGACAAAGATATCAAGGGGCCCGAGAGCGCCGACGACAAGCCGGAGCGGGAATAGCTCCTATCGCACGCTCCTATCCCTTGGCAGGCGCTGACGTTGCGCCACATATGGGCGCCCTGTCCCCCTTTACGGCGAGCGGCGCGGAATGGTGGAGGTTGGGCGAGGTGAGGGAGTATAATCGCAAAGGTTGTGGGGGTGGAGAAGGGCTGCTTTCAACTTCAGACCCTGCGCGATGTGGCGAGGAGCAGGCTTTAGCGTCGCTTATCAGCGGCGACGCCAAGAGGTTCACGGCTCGACATATCTCTTGCCGAAATGCTCCGTCAGCGCAGTCGCTTCGGACGCTGAGATCGCGAGCTTGCTTGCAGGTGTCGTCACGACGACGTCGATCGCCCGGTCGAACAGGGCAATGCAGCGCTGGTTGTCGAACCGCGAGGTATAGAGAATTCCATCGGCCGATGTGTTGCCGTGGATCCACGCACTGACCTCCTGCGTCCGGGCATCGGCATCGTCATGCAGATCGGTGAAAGAGAGCCCGCGCGCCGAGACTCCCGCATCGATAAGAGGATAAAGCCGCAACGTCCGCGCTACCGCGAGTTCGCTGCGCACCCGCACTTTCACCGCCGTCGAAGTCACATAAGGAATATGGGGTGACCGGACGAGCGTCTCGCCAAAGGCGGTCTCGAGCGAGCGCGCAGCGTAGAGCACCTTGTAGCTGCCGTCAGGAGCATCGAACCGAAACGTCGGCGCCGGACCTTCAGGGCCGAAGTATAGCGCATCGTGGTCGGGGCGATGAATCCGGTGCAGCAGCGTACCCGGCTTGATGCGCCGCAGAGTTACGCTGGCCACGTTCGTTCAGGCCGTCCATGCCGATGCCAGAGCGATAATCTGGCGAAGATCATCCTGGCCCGGCTTGCCTTTCAGCAGTTCGAGCAAGGTCTGGTTGCCGTCGCCAAAGCCTTCTACCGGCGTCGTCAGGAGCATGAGCTGCTCCCATGGATCGGTATCGCCGAGGGCTTCCAGAACGCGCTTCAGGTGGGGCACCGCCTCGCCATTGACGAATTGCGCCGCGGGATATCGAATCTCCGAGCCGTAAGGGACGCCGAGAATCTGCCGCCGCTGGCGCTGCTTTTCGATAGCGGCCGGACTTACCCCCAGCATCGCCGCGACATGATCGCGACTGTACATTCCGCCCGCGCGCTGCGCCATGTCTTCACGGAACCGAGCCGTGCGCTCGCGGGACTGCCTGATAGCTTCGAGATCCGCAGGAGACTCCGGGGCAATGTCGCGCGGCGCGATGGCCAGCGCATGGCGAAGATCTTCCGATCCGACGATATCCGCCAGTGTGTTGTCGCTCGCCGCCTCGACCGCCCTGGCGATCGCGAGCGTCAGCTTCTCGAGCGCCTTGCGCCGAAGCGTGTCTCCGCTCGCAATGTCGCGCCCGGCGCGCGCCGAACGGGGAGAAATGGGAGCCGTGCTTGTCATGACCGTCCTTTCTGTCCCAAACATAGGATAATGGGACAGAAAAGACAATATCGGATGGCGGCGGGTATGGATTTCGAGGAGAAATCTGCTATAGTCCTTCGGTGAGGATGTAGCGATGGACAACGCCGCCCATATTCAAGCGCCCGAACCGGTATCGCCTCGGCTGAAACCGGCCGATTGGCTCTGGCGTCCGTGGTACGCGAAGCTGTGGTGGTCGGCAATTCCAGTCTGGTGGATCGGTATGGCTGCATCGACCAGGATCGCGCCGCTAGAGGCGTTCTACGACAGCGCGGCGGCCGGTTTTCTCAATCTCCTGTTCTTTCCGATGACGGCACTCATGGTGCTTGGACTCGGCTATGTGCAGTATTGGCTCGCGCAGTTTCCAAAGCAGGGCGATGGAACTCCACTGTCCGACGAGGCCGTGGCCAGAGCTGTCAAAAGAATGCGGGAGGAGCATGAGCGAGGGATGGAAGATCTCCGCGCGAGCACCGACGTGTTCGATCCCAGGTCGGGCCCACTCTGGATCGGAAATCCCTTGAGCTTTCAGCATCCTGGTCGTTTTCTGAAACGCTAACGCTTTTTGAAGCTGCTATCGCCGTCGCCTGGGCTGTTATCCAGATCGGTCGAGAACCGGCCACTATTCAGGACGGAATTCTGTTCGATTGAGGTGAGCGGACCGGTGATGTCGAACGTAGCTCGCCCGGAATCCGCATCCTGTATATAGCGATTGCGCATTCCGTTCGGACCAAGGATGCGATCCGATAGCTCGCGGGAGAAGGTTGCAGCCGGATCGCTGGATCGGGCTGCGGCGCGTTCGGCAGCAGCGATTGCTTCGCGCACGTCGTAGTTGACGATATCGATCGACGAATCCGCCGACTCGACCGTACTGCCAAAATCGCGGCTTTCGAAACCGAGATGGCCGCCGACTTGTCCCGATCTCGAAGTGGTTCTCTGCGTCGACTGGCTTTGATTGGGTTGTTGCTCTTTCGCTGCTGGCTGCCCACGACCTCCGGTAGCCTCCGAGTCTTCTACCCCTACGGAACCGCCGACCTGCGCGCCTACGGAGGTGCCCATCGACACCTGATCCTGCGCTGATCGCGAGAGTCCGCGCTGCCATCCGGTTTGCGCGATGATCGCCTGCACGTCGCGGGTGAGCGTATCTGCCACCTGCGGGTTCAGGCGCCAGTTTCCATGCCGGTCCATCTCGAACCCGCCTTTGAGCCAGTTCTGCATCATCGCCTGGCCTTGTTCGCCGCTGCTGAGGAAGTGCTCGATCGTATCAGGGCCTGCCTGCTTGCCCGCCTCGAACCGCGTCGAGGTGTCGTTGCGCGCCGATTGCTGGAACCCGACCGAGCTAGAAACCAGCACATCGTTGTCCGCGAACGAGAACCTTGCCCGCCCGCCATTGGCGACCGCGCCCAATTGGCTCTCGTTGATGAGCCCACCGCGCCACATCTGCGCCGCCGTCTCCGGGGTCAGATTGAGGCTCAGATCACCATTCTGCGCCATGGCGATCTCGCGCTTCGACATGTCGACACCATGGTCGGCCAAGAGCTTCTGCATGCGGGTCAGGCGCTCATTATCGACGATCCGCGTCATCCGTTCGTTGCGGGCGCGATCGGCGATGCCTGCCGCGCCGCCTTCGGCCATATCGACCTGATTGCCCGCGCCCTGGCTGAGCGTGCGGATAAAGCTGTCGAGATGTGCGGCCTGGCGCACCGACATCCCCGCGGCGGCCGCGCCTTCCGCGAACCCGGCATTGTCGGCCTGCCGTCGCTGCTCGCCGATCCGGGCGGCCGAGCGCGTGCCGTCGTGACCGATCTCGCGCTGCGCGTCGAGCTTGCCCGACCGCTCGGCAAAATCAAAGCCCGCCGCCTCGCGGGTGCGACCATAGACGCTGGTGCCCTCGCGCGCGGCCTCGGCGGTCGCGCCATCAGCCGTGCCGACCTGCACGGCGGCATTGTAGGTTTCGAGCGCCTGCATGACCTGCGCTTCATTTCTGCCGGTTGCGCGGGAGAGTTGGGAGATGGCGGTGGAGCGAGCTTCGCCCGAGAGGGCGTTGATGAAGGCGATGCGGCGGGAGGTTTCCTGCACGGAGAGGCCGAGCATGGAGGACGCATTGCGCTGGCCCTCGTTGCTGCCGGTCCTATGCGCCTGCTCGGTCGCGACATTGCCGCGCTCGATCCCCCTTACATTGTCGCCAGCAAAGTCGCGCCGGCCTTCCATCGCGCCGACCTGGATCTGCGCGCCCGTCAGATCGTTCCTCAGCATCTGCTCCTGGTCGAAGGTATTGGCGATGAGCTTGGCGAAGGTCGGATCGGCCGACGCCTGCGCGATCACCGTCGAGGCCTTGAGCGCCGCATCCTTCTGGTCGTAGCCGCTCCTCTCAAAATGCCGCTGCGCTCCAGACAGCATCATGTCATAGGCGCGCGTATCCCCGAACGCCTTCCATTGGACCATCTTCTGCGCGAAGGCAGCGAAGGCACGCTCCCCGGACTGCCCCTCGCCAAAATAGCCGGTGCCAAGGCTGCGCAGCGCATCCTTCTCGGCAAAATTATGGATCGCGCCGGTCGCGGCATTGTCGCGCACGGCACGCACGGTCGCGGGATCGGTGAGGCTGCGGCCGGTGAGGGCAGGGGAGAGCCCGCCCAGTTCACGCGCCGCATCGAGCTTGCCCATGCCGAATGCGGCCGTCCCGTTGGCGCCGCCGCCATGCTCGCCGAGCACGCTGCTCGCCGCACCGAACGCCCGATTGGCGCCGAAGGCCGAGCGTTCGCCGAAGTCTCCGAAGTTCGAGGCCGCGCCCCGGCGCGCCATCGTGCCCGCGGCCCCAGCCTGCGCCTCGAGCGCGCCGGCATAGCCTTCGCTGGTGGCAAGCGGCGCGGCCGCCGCCGTGCCCTGACCCTGCACACCAAGCGCGCCCGATGTGAACGAGGTGAAGACGTTGCCCGAGAAGCGGAATACGGTGAAGACGAACGCCCCCGCAAGACCCGCGGACGCGGTGCGGAAACTCCCGAAGATCGCAAGCGCCTTCATCGCGGAGGAGGGCGCCAGCATCCAGGCATTGGCCGCGACATGGTTGGCGCGCATCTCGGCCAGCACATCGGTCGCGCGGCCGAGCGTCAGCTGATAGATGCCGGCGTCGATCACGCCCCAGAGCGCGACGAACACGAACAGGCCGAGGGCGAAGCTCGCGACGCGCAGGTTGATCGGGGTGAGGATGAACAGCAGCGCGACGGGCATCATGAACAGCATGATCCCGAACACCGTGGCGCGGATCGTCGGCATCCACTCGTTCGCGGTCGACATGGTGGCAAGGCCGGACGAGACGACCGCGCGATTGGCCATGACGCGCGCCGCCGTTGCCGGACTATCCTCGAACAGGACGTCGCCCACCGTGCTGCCGAGCATCACATTGGTCAGGAACTGCTGGAGCGAGAGCGGCGTATCCATCATCATCTGGCCGAGTTCGCCGATGTTGGACCGGCAGCGCTGAAGTTGGGTCGCATTACCGATGTCATAGCCGGTGCGGGTGCAGACCTGCGCGACATAATTGTCGAACAGCGCGGGCTCGGAGAGGCGCGTCGAGATATGCTCCCACGCCTCATTGCAGCTCACCGTCGAACCGCCCTTGTCGGTCGCGGTGAACACGGTGCTGAAGGTCGCCGGGCCAGCCATCGCCGCAAAGGCGCCAGGAAGATCGGTCGCCGTGCGGAACAGCTGATCGTCGTCAACGCCATAGGCGGGCGAGACCCGCGCGACCGGATAGCATTGCCGGACATAGTCCTTGATCGTCGCATCGAGGAAGGTGTCCGTCATCGGCCCGCGCGGGGATGCGGCATTGAGGAACAGATCAAAACTGTGCCCGCCCGCGCCAAATTCCAGCTTGGCATGGGGATCGGTGGTGTTGTCGTCGATCACTTCGGCCAGCGCGCGTTCCATCATATTGGTCATGCCCGCGACCAGCACGATCAAGTTGGGAACGTCGCCCACCGGCTGATAGGCGTTGCGGACGCGGTCATAGACATGGACCGTGCCGGTGGTCGCGACCAGGCCGACGAACAGCCCGACGCCGATCAGCATCTGGAACCCGAAGGCGACGATACCCATGCCTTGCCCGCGGATGCTCGCGAGCAGCACGCCGACCGCGATGCCCACCACCGCGACGATCAGCACCAATGTCTCGTAACGCGAGTCACCGAAGATCATCGAGACGAGCCGGAAGGCATCCACCGTCTCGGCAAAGCCGTCATAGGTGTGGAAACTCGCATCGATCGCCAGCGCAGGACTGGCCGCGAACAGAGCGATGAGGACCGGGAGCGCGCGAACGAGGCGGTGCATGACGCGGCCCTCCGTCAGCGGTTGCGATTGGCGGCGGCGCCGGCGGCGTCGCGCGCATCACGGTCGCGCTGGCGCACGACCCCGGCATAGTTGGCCGAGAGGTTCGCCTGGTTGAGCGCGGCCATATAGGATTGGCGCATCTGCGCGCGCTGGCGCAGCACCTCGTCGCGCAGCCCGCTCAGTTGCTCGATGCCCTTGGCGAGGATGCGGGTCTGGCAGATCCTGGCGCTGCCGGCATCGGCCGCGCCAGCGGCGGTCACGCCCCGCTCGGCATTCGACACGGCAAAATCAATCGATCGGGTCAAGTCATTCAGCATCTGATAGGCGAGCGTCAACGCAACCAGTTCGTCGGTATCGCCGATCACGCTCTCGACCAGCCCCTGGCGCACGCCCCATTCCAGAAGGCGATAGACCGGAAGCGTCCGCACATTGGCGACGAACTGGCGTTCCTCCCCCGTCAGCGCGGCGCGCGTGCGGATCTTGACCGCGATCGACTCCATCCGGCCACGCGCGAGAACCAGCGCGCCTTTGCCGCTGCCGTCGGTCGAGCAGTCGGCCGCGGTCGGCGGCACCGCGATCGCGCGGGTCTGGACCTTGCCGGTCAGGAAATCATCGACGCTCTCGGTGTCCTGCCTTGCGCAGGCGGGGATGGCCGTGAAGCGCGGAACCTTGTCCGCCGGGTCCCAGCGCATATAGACGTCGCCGACGCGGGCGCGCATGACGCCGGCCCAGTCGGATGCGCCGACGCGCGCGGCGGCATGGGCGAGCAGCGACCCGGTCTTGAAGATCTCGGTGACCTCAGCCGGGCAGTTTTCCAGCGCGTCGCGCAGGTCCTCGGTCGGATTGCCCTGGTTCGCCTGGATCTTCTCGCGGCTCTGCTGATAGCTTTTGGAGAAGCCCTCGCGGACGCTCTTGTAGCCGGTCATCTCCTCGATGATGCCTGACATGTTGTCGTCGCCCCGGGCGATCTGGACCATGCGGTTGGCGAGCCGGCAATCATTGACCTGGATCGAGTTCAGGAAATTGGTCGCCGCCTCCATCTTCGAGATGATGTTGCCCATCTTCTCGTCGAGCGTTTCCAACAAGTATTGAAATGCGACAGCGGGAGCAGCCTGAAGGATACTCTCGAGCTTCTGGACGAGATAGTCGGGATCGAGAAAGCTCATGCCGCCTAAGAACATGTCGATACCCCCGCAGCCCGCGCGGACCTTGGGCAGCGTGACCGACATGAGATAGTCGTTATGGACATCGATCCGGCCCGACATGCCGCCCGCGGTGATATAGCCGCGGGTCTGGTCCTCGAACGAGCCTGGGCTGGTGTAGGTCACATTGTCGAACCAGCTCTCCGCCCAGCTTTGCGCCGAAGCGGGCGAGGCGAAGGAAAGACAAGTCAGCAGGGGCAGGGCGAGCAGGGTCAGGCGGCGGCGCGGGTTTGCCATGGCGGGCAGCTTTCGTTTGCGCGGGCAAGGGTCTGGCTCCCCATGTCAGTTCCTTGCTCGGTTGGAGGATGGAGGCGTGGGCGCGGCCACGATTCCGGTGAACTTCGCCATGCCGCGCACGCCGACAGCGGGCTTCACCCCGGTCAGCATCTTGGCGGCGAGGTAGAGATTGCGCGCGAGGTTGGGCGCGTGATCGGTGCCGATCGCGACGGGAATGATGCGATTGGAATCGGCGACAGGGCGGACCCAGGCGACCGGATGCCCGACCCAGGGCAGGCCGAGACGCCCGGAGCGTAGCATCGCTTCCTGGCTGCCGATCGTGCGGACCTTCCAGCCATAGCGTTGCCCCAATGTGCCGAGCCGCGCCCAGAGATCGGCGCAGGGGATGCAGCCGGGCGCCGTGCTCATCTCGACGATGAACGCGGGAGCCTGGCCTTTCATGGTTTCGGCGAAGTCGGGCGGCCAGTCGCGGGTCACAGGAACGCGGGCGAGCCACTGGCGCATCTCCGCGTCGGTGGCGACCGGGTGGATCGCCGCTCGCATCGCCTGTTCGCGCGTCGGCGCCTGCGCGTGAGCGGCCCCACTGGCCGTGAGCAGCGCCGCAAGCAGGATGGGAGCGAAGCGGATCATGGCCGGGGTTCCATCCGAACGTCCACCAGATCGCCGCCCAGGACACGCGGATCGGTGGCCGACACCGGACCGTTGGCGAGCGCGTCGAAGAAGCCGTCTTCTTCGCCCGCGCCGGTCAGGAACTGTTCGGGCCGGATATCGCCCGCGAGCAGCCGGACCGCCTGGTAGGCCATCTGGATGAGGTTGGGATAGGCCTCGACCCCGCTGGCGATCACCATGCGCTGCTGGCTGCCCCGCCGGATCAACATCGTCGTGGGCGTGACCTCGACCCCGAAACGCTGCGCGAGTTCGGGCTTGCGGTCGATGTCCTGCAGCGTGACCTGCCAGCCCATCTCGTCCTGGAAGCGTTGGACGATCGGCCACTGGACGCGGCAATAGCCGCAGGTCGAACGCGAGAACATGACGAGCGCAAACTCATTGGCCCGGCTGCGCAGATACTGTCGCCGGACCTGGTCTTTCTGCGCGGAAAGCTGATCGCGCGCCTCGCCGACCATCGGGTTCGCCGATTTGGCGTTGAGTTCGGGATTTTGCAGCATGGCGATCTGGGTGACGCCGGCGAAGGCGCGGGCCTTGCGCCGGGCGAAGTCCTGCAGGCGCCAGAAATCCGCCACCGCATCGACCGTCAGCACGGTCGCCGCGTAGTCCCGCTGCTGTTCGATCAGCTTCCTGATCTTGGGCGGCGTCCAGGTCGCCAGCTCGACCATCGGCGGGATCGCGGGCTTCACCAGCGCGTCGGGATCGTCCTGTTCCTCGGCCGGCTTGGGCGGCGCCTGATACCACCAGTAGCCGGTGCGCTGATCGCCGGTCTGCGCATGGACAGGCATGATCGGCAGGAGCACCGCCACGATGAGGAGGGCCGCGCGGATCACAGCAGCTTCTCCATGCGCTTCAGCCGCTCGATTGCGACCGGGCCGTAGTAGCGGCTGTCGAACCCGCTGGCATGCGACGAGCCGACATAGATCATGCCCGCGGGGATCGTCGGATAGAACGGCCGCCAGTGCTCGAGTTTCTGGCCATTGTGCCCATAGGGCTTGCTGATCCCGAGCAGCTTGCCGTTGCAATAGTACCAGCCGTCCCATTCGCCGGGATGCATGGGTCCAGATGCAGACGACGGCTTCTCGATCCAGTCGATGCGGTCGCCCGGCAGGCATAGCGCCATCTTGGTGACATCGACCGGCCTGGGACCGGCGAGCGGGTGCGAGAGGGTAAACGATACGAAATCGCCGCGGTGGATCGGCCCCGGCGCCTTGCGGACGAGCCAGGCGTCGATCGACGGGCTCATCACGATGGTGGCCTGGGGAATGGCCCACCAGGTCAGCAGGCCCACCGGCAGGACGATCCCGAACGCCTTCCATAGCTGTTTGGGTCGGGGTGGTTGGCCGAGGCCGGAACTGCCGAGCGCGACCGCGGCCTTGAGCGGCAGCAGCTTCAGTTCGGCCCAGCCGGATCTAGCGGCCCTGAAGGCGAGTCCGAGCATCGCTGACCTCCTTTCGTCCGCCGAGGCGGGCATATTCTTCGAGAAGTCCGGAAAGCGTCGCGTCGCCGTAGATGACATGGGCGGCGCGCGGGCTGTCATCCTCGCGCTCGCAATAGGGGAGCGCCGGATCGCCGGGCACCATGGCGAGCGCGGGAACGCGGGTGACGCCGTGCTGGCGGAAAATCAGCGGATCGACGATCAACTGCACGTCGCGCATCGCGCAGGCCGGGCCTTCGCAGCCGGGATCATGGCGCAGGATTTCCGCCGAGAGCTTCGCCATCGGCGCGACCTTCGTCAGCCCGCCGGGCATTCCCCGGAACGCCAGCACGCCGCCGACCCGTTCGAGCTGCCCGGCATAGGTGCGCAATGTCGTCACCGGCATCGAGGACGAGACGAACAGCACCGGCACCCAGCCTTTGGCATCCAGTGGCGTGGTCACGCCCGCCACCGCCGCCATGTCGGGCGCATCGAGACCGAGCGCCTGGCCGAGCCGTCTGGCCATGGCGTCGCGCTCGGCGGCCATCGCGTCTTTGCCCTTGTCGAGTGCGGTCCGGGCGCGTGCATCCATCGCCGGCGACGGAGCGCGTTTGCGCAGACCTTCGAAAGCGCGGCGGCGGGTCTCCTCCGATGGCGTCGGCAGCGCGGTCGGGCCGCGCGCTTCCGCTTCGGCCTTACGCGCGGCGGTGGCGCGTTCGAGCCGGTCCATCGCCGCGTCGCCTTGCCCCTGCGCACGTTCCCTCGCGTTCGCCGGTGGTGGGGAGTCCTGCGCGTGGGACGGCGCGGAGGCGGCGAGCAGGAGCGTGAGCGCGGACAGGCCGCGCAGCCTATGGCGTGACCGCACGCATATACGCATCGATCTTGTCCTTCATGTCGATCTGGATGTCGGCCTGGGCGCGGGCTTCGATCTCGGAATAATATTCAGAAAGGTCCATTTTGGAGAAATCCAGCGCCTGGAACTCTTCGGGGCTGAATCCGCGGCAATAGGGGTTCTTCGGCGTGCCCCAGCCAAGCCCATTGAAGCTCTTGAGCTGCGGGCGGCCCTGTTCCTGGATGATGCGGCCGAGCTTGGTGTTGAAGCAGCAGTGCCCCTTCGATTTCTGCACGCAGATGCCGAGGATCTTCGAACTGCAATAGGTCCCGACTTCGTGGCACATGCCCGAGCCTCGGAGCATGCCGACTTCCATGTCTTGGCTGTCACAACCCGACAGGAGGAAATCCATCATGAAGTTGATCGCGAGACTGATGGCGATCGAGGTCGGATCGATCCCGGCGATGATCGCGTTCGCGCCCGAGCTTGCGGCCTGGCCGGCGGTCGCGCCCGCCTTGAACGCCCCGTAGGCGGCCTTCATGCCGGTGAACACGCCTTTCGCCACCGCGATCTTGGTGCCGATCGACGAGATGGACGAGCCCATCCCGTCCTTGACGATCTTGCCCTTGTCCTTGCAGCAGTTCGAAAAGGTGGTCTTGATGCCCGCCGGGCGGCAGCGCACCGCGCGTCCTGCGAATATCTCGATATTGCCCAGGCAATGCCCTTCGGCGTCGACTTCGCCATCGGCAGGCGCGCCGGGATCGTCGACGATGGGATCGTCCTCAATTCCGGCTCCGTCGCTGCCGGTGCAGGCATTGGGCGAGCACATCGGCGTGCCGCCGCCAACCGGCGTCAGGCATGGGTGCTGGCTACCGAGCGGGCAGCTATAGGCGCCCTCGGCGTCGGCTACGCACATCGTCTGCTGGACCGGGCAGAGCCAGGCATCGTCGGCCATGCCGGTGCAGTTCGCGACCTCGCCGGGATCACCGGCATCGCCATTCCCGTTGAGATCGACCGCACAAACCGGCTGCTGCGCCTGCGCGGGGGTGACATACCCGGCGAACAGGGCTCCGCTCAGGCCGAGCGCGACCAGCGCCTGCGTCCACCAGGGGAGGGACCGCGCGATCATCGCATTTCTCCAGTGCAGACGAGATCGGCCCCGCCGAGGCGCACGGTCTGCATCATCACCACTGCCTCGGGAAAATCGTTGAGGCAGCCGCAGGCCGAGACGATCTCCTCGCCGGGACCCACAGGGCAGACGTCGCCGCCGCTTGCCGCCGTGCAGGCATGGTAGAAGGTGTCCCATCCGACAGGCGCGTTCTGTTTGGCGCCGACCACTCCGTCGATCGCCGTCGCCGTGTTGCGCGTGGGCGCGCGGGTCTTGCAGACCGGCTCGCAGGCCGGAACCGAACCGCGATCGGGCAGCGCGAACGGGCGCGACGAGGTGGAGTGGCCGCCATCGGCCGTCCTGACCCGGTCGCTCAGCATGGTCTCGGTCGAATGGTCGATGATATAGGCGCCGCGGCTGAGGTCAGGCTGCGGCATCGCGCCGGTATCGATCGTGCAGCGATAGCGGCGCTGGCGATTGAACCAGGGACGGGTCAGGCGCAGCGAGCAGGCACCGCTCTCGAACAGCCGTGTCTGCGGCAAGGGCGTGAGCCCGGTTCCGACGCCGCTGCGGAACGTGTCCACGCCATCGACGTTTTCGTCATGGAGCGTGCAATTGGTGTCGCCGGCATAGCCCGAACAGAGATCGACGAGGCGCTCGCTCGCATCACAGGCGGTGTCGGCCTGGATTTCGACGACGACATAGCCCCAGTTGCCACCGCCGCCGCCGCGCACCCGTGCCGACACGGTGGCGCCGCCGGCCTTCAGCTGGGCGGTGATGTCGATCGGAGCATGGTTGTACCAGGCGCTGCCGCTGATCCGGCAATCGCCCGATGGGATGCCGTCGTGCATCCACACGCGCTTGCCCGCATAGCCGACCGCCACGCCATTGACGCGGGCCTGCACCCAGTCGTCGGCGCCCATCTCGACGATGCGCGCGGAGGTGATGCGTTCCGGCGCATGCGTGCTGAAGATGGCGGAATAGACCGGCGGATTGCTGCCACAGGCGCCTGCACCGCGAATCTGGTAGCGGCGGCAGCCATCGCCGCAACTCCAGCTCGACGTGATGCTGCCGCTCGCGGAGACGATGTCGTCGAACTGCCAAGGCTTGATACTGATCTCCCGCGTGATCGTGCAGGACCGGATCTGCTCGGCCTTTCCGACACCCGCGGGCGAGCCCTTGAGCGCCTGGAAGATGCTGTTCGATGCGGCAACGCTTGCGGCATCGCCCTGGATCGTGGCGGGACTGGCGCGATAGGCCGTCTGCGGGAGCGCGGGATTGGGCGAGCAGGCCGTGCTTTGCGCGCCGGTGTAACGGATGGCCGGGCCGTCGATCACCGCCTGCGCGACGCCGACGCGCGGATCGGCGGTGGTGAGCGCGCCGATCACGCCGCCGCCCAGGTCCTTCAGCGCCGAGGCCATGTTGCCCCAGACGAGGTTGCTGCCACAGCTGTTGTTGACGCAGTAGCAGCCGGCGAGATCGGTCAGGTCGACTTGCGCGAGCTTGAGATCACCGCCTGACGCGACGTCCCATTTGAAACTCTTGCACTGGTTCCAGGTGCCGGGCTGGCAGGAGACGACGCCATTGGCGCAAATGCCCGATACCGGCACCGGCAGGGTCAATGCCTGGTCGACCGTTCCGTCGAGATCCTTGTCGCGGGAGATCCGCAGCGTGCCGATATCACCGGTCACCGCCGGCTGCGCGATCAGCTCGAGCAGGGTTGCCGTCTTCTGGCAGGCGATGCTGGGGTTGAACGTCCGGCTGTTGTCGACCGTCGAGATCGGCTGCCCGGCAAGGCCCGGCGTCAGGTAATTCTGCTGGATCGCATCGCTGTCCGAGGTCTTCGCGCGGGATGCTTCGGCGGCGGCGCGGGCGCGATCCTCGACCGTCTGGGCCGACACAGGAGACGACGCCAGCACGGTGGCCGCGAGGAGGAGTATGCCGCGCTTCACCATGGCGTCCTCGCGCGGGTGGTCCGCGAGCCGTGGGCGAAGCGCAGCACGTCTCCCGCCCGGAACATGGGCGATCCGGGGGAGAGTATCCTGAAGACGGCCTGCCCCTCAAAAATGGTCAGCGCGGCCGCCACCGGAGATACGGCGGGAGGGGGCATTGCCGGCCCCGGCAGGGGGCTTTCGGCCGCGCTGACCGAGGGGGGAGCGGCGGTTGAAAGGCACACCGCCGCTCCTGCCGCGCGCCCGCTCACGGTGGGGAGCGTTCCGTGACGAGCGGGGCAGCTACCCGCGCGAGACGCACGGTTTGGGGGAAGCGATCTGCTCATGGCGTGGAAATCCCCGCGCAGCAGATCGCCTTCTCGAACAACATGAATTGGGCATTGTCCTTGCCCGGCGCGTGCTTGCCGGAAGTCCAGAGCGCGCCGGGGCGGCCGATATTGACGCATTTCCCGCCTTTGACGGGCTCCATGATCTGCATCTTGTAGCGGGACTTAGACCAGATCGGCTGCGGCTTGAACGAGCAGCCGTCCGCCGAGTGGATCGTGAGAGCGCCCAAACGACCCATCATGAAGGTCGAGCGCGCGGCAAGCCCGGCCCAGGCCTCGACGCTATCGCCAAAATGAATATCGCCGGCGACCGGATAGGTCGCGCCCCAGGAGCCCATGCACCAGAACAGGGGGTCGATGACCTTGCCCGCGGCCGCCGCGGCGCTGTCGGCCATGCAGGCGAGGCCGGCCGCCGGATTGCCGAACAGGATGCCTTCGGGCTGGATGATAGCGCCCAATGTGCCCGACTGCCAGGTCGGCAGCACCTCGGTGATCATCGCGACGTCGAAGCCGTCATCCTCGATGCACGGCAGGTCGGTGAACATGTCGAGCATCTTCCAGACCGGCGAAATATAATAGTGCGCCTGCGCGAACATCTTGCGGGTGTTGGTGCCGTCGGAGATCGACGACTGGCTGCCCTGGAGCTTGCCGCCGGTCGGCATGAGATCGACGCCGAGCGCCATCATGCAGCCCGGCTCGGTCACGACATCGATCATGCGGTTCGGGCTCCAGAACGAAACCTTGACCCCGAACCAGAAGGTCGCACCCTTGCGGCAGGCGCAGAGCGGTTTGGCGGCCGACTGGGCGTCCAGTTCCTTGTCGAGCTTATCGTAGGAGCCCACCCGCACGCCCCCGATAGTGATCGGGAAGATGCAGTTCCAGCGCACCTTGGTGATCGGATTGAACACGGTGCCCGCCTCGCATTTGGAGGCATGCGCAGGCGTGGCGGGCGCGACGAGCGCCAGAGCGAGGGCCGCCGCGCCGGTGCGCAGCATCGAGATTAGCCGACTCATGGGATGGCCTTTCGTACGGGAGCGCGATCGACGCGCACCTCTGTCAGCTCCAGCTTCTGGCCGACCTGCCGGACGATCACGGGCGCGACGGTGAGGCCCAACCGCTCCTTCACGCGCTCCTCGAGAATGAAGAGGGCACGGCCGTGCTTCTCGCCAAGCGACAGCGCATCGTCCTTTGCGTCCCCACCGCCGGTGAGGATGATCCAGTCGGTGAGCGCGGCGGTCTTCAGCGCCCAGCCCAGATCGCGGGGATGCACGACCATCAGCTTCTGCGGCAGCGACACATAGGTCAGCGGGTTGAAGGTGAAGCCCGCCGGATAGAGCAGCTTGCCGTTCGGCAGCCGGATTTCCTGATCGAGCGTGTAGAACGGCACAACGCTGCGAACCTGGTTCTGGCGCGCGACACCGAGCGTCGCGCCTTTCAATGCGCTCCAGCCCGAACGCGGCCCGAACTTTTCGGCCATATTGGGCGGCTGCTTTGCGGCACGCGCCTCGATCTCGGCCATCGCGTCGGGCTCGGCGATCGGCCATGTACGACCAATGGTCGAAGTATCGGCATGGGCGGCGCTCGCGACGATCAGCGCGCCGGCGACACACCCGGCGATGAGCGCGGACTGGACGGCGACCACATGCCAGCCCTGGGGCAAGGATTTATCGGCCACGGCGGCGCTCCCTCCAGGGCGCAGCGGGCGCGGCGCTTTCGCCGCGGACCGCGCAGATGAACGCGGTGACGCCGAGCAGCAGCGTCAGCCAGATCAGCGCCTGGTTGCCGCCGAGGTCCGGGGCCGACCAGAGCACGAGCGAGGACTGGACGATCAGCAGCAGATGCGTGCCGACCAGCAGGCGGATCGATGAAGGGCAGGGCGTGCCCGAGAAGATTCCGTTCATCGCCGCCTCCACCAGCGGCCGAGCCGCGCGAGGCTCACATTGATGAAGTCGGCGACAAGGACGAAAAGGCCGCCGGCGACGAGGCAGGCAAGCGCGACCAGCGCCGCATCCTCGATCACGCCGGAGAGCGATACGCCGCGCACAATCTGCACGCAGGAAAAGGCGCCGACGATGACCATGACCTGGGCGATCAGCCAGCGCGACCGCCAGAAGAAGGTGTCCATCTCGAGATGCATCGCCGCGCGCTCCCCGACGGCTGCGTCAATGGTTTCGGGGCGGGCCGGATCGACCTCGATGAGCGCGCGCCGGGCCGCGGACCCATCCTCGTCCGGCCAGAGCCAGTCGAAGAGCCGGTCAAGCTGGCGCCGTGCTGCCCCGAACCACGCCCTGGGGTCTATTGGCGGTGCCAGAAGAGCGAAGGAGACGAACGCGCCCAGCAGCGCGCAGAGCCCGATCATCACGCCCATCTGCGTTGCGGTCGCATGCGCGGAAACCCCGCACCAGTCGAGCAGGATGTACCCCATCATCGCGAAGCCCGCCTGGCCGTTCGCAAGGATGATCATGTGGAGGCGATGGCGCGCGCGCTCATCGGCCTGCTGGGCATAGAGGGCATCGAGGTCGCCCTTGAAGACGCCGATCATGCCGGCCATCTGTCCCTGATGCCGCACCAGATAGTCCTGCAGCGTCTCGCCAGGCCCGCGCTCGGTGAGGCCGAGATGGCGGATTTGCGCGGGCGTGAGTGGGCGTGGGGTCATGACCGCCTCCGCCAGCGGGCGAGGAGCCGGCTCGTGGCGGCGCTCAGCGCAATGAGAATGAGGCCGGTGAGGAAGCCGCCGGCGGCAACGAGGCCCGCGCCGCGCAGCACCAGCCCGGCGGGCTGATCGAGCGCGAACCCGGCCGCGATGATGAGCGAGCCCATCATCACCGATTCGATGACGACCAGGCGGAAGCGCCAGCGCAGCGCATCGGCTTCCGCGCGCGCCGCCACGCGCGCCTCGATGATCCGTTCAAGATCATCCTCGGCGCCATCCACGAGCCGGAGCGGCAGCTGGTCGGGGGATGCGGGACGCTGGGTCATGACCGCGCGCTCCTGTTCAGAGCCGCGGCGGTATCCGGATAGTCCGCACTCTGGCCCACGTTCTGGCCCGCGCTCCCGCCAATCTCGGCGGGATCGACCCCGGCGAGGTCGCACACCGCTTCGAGCGGTGAGCGTCCGGCGCGGACCAGCGCCTCGAACGCGGCCACGTCTTCGGGCGCGGAGGTGTTGATCCAGTAGCTGAACGGGTCGACGACGAGCCGGGCGATGCCGAGGCCAAGCGGGCTGTCGATGAAGACTTCCGAATAGTTCGGCTTGTTGTTGCGGACCGATTTCAGGAGGTCGAGGACGAACCCCGAGTAGTCGAGGATCTTGTTTTCGACCGCCTTGTCATAGGTCGATCCCTGCAGGAGGAAGCGCGTCGCGGCATTTTCGAGGATCACCTGTCCGGTGCCGCCGAACAGCAGCAGGTCGTTCATGGACTGGAGAATGATGCCGAAGCTGCCGCGATATTTGCGGGCGCGGCGATAGCCCTGGCTGATCGCTTCGGCGAGGCGGGACAGGTCCTGCCCCTCTTCGCGGGTCATGAACTGCGCGGCTTCATCGCACAGCACGAAGCGGGGGCGATCGCGGGCGGACAGGTAGAGTTCCTGCGTGACCGCGTTGATGACCACCATGACGACCACGTTGAACAGGTCGGGCATGGCCTTCAGGCGCTCGAGTTCGAGCACCACGAATTCATCGTTCGAGATGTCGAAGGTGCTGGGACCGTTGAAATAGTGGCCGTAAGCGCCGTCCGACCCGAAATCACGCAGGTTGAAGGCCAGCTCGCGCGCCGTGGGCACGAGGTGATCGACCCGGTCGAGATCGGAGACGGTGTTGGCCGGATAGGAGCCGAGCCATTCGCGCACCGCATCGATCCCGGCTTCCGCGCGGCCGCTCTCGATCGCCCATTGCACGGCGGACTTGAGCAGGTTCCATTCGGACGTGGTGACGCCCTTGCGCGTCCCGGCGTTGGCCATCTCCGCGACGATCGACACCGCCATCGAGATCGCGGACTCGCGATCGTCGCCGTCGAGAGCGAGCCCCAGATCGAACGGATTGAGGACGAGATGCTCTTCGCCCAGATCGATGTAGCGGCCCGAGCAGAGCGTGCAGAGCTTCCTGTAGCTGCCGCCGATGTCGATGATGCGGATGAGCGCGTTCTGCGCGAAATATTGCTGGCACAGGTTATTGAGCAGGAAGCTCTTGCCCGCGCCCGATTCCGCTGAGACGATGAAGTTGTAGTTGTTGATGCGCGGATCGAAAAGGTCGAGCGTGATGAGCTGCCCCTTGCGCCCTGTATAGAGCAGCGCCGGCCGCCCGCCGCCCCGGAAATCGGTCTGGATCGGCGACATCAGCACGCCCGCGCGCACTGGCACGCGAAAATCGCGCTGGAGCATGCCGATCGTGCGCCGCTCAGGGTACAGGCCGAAGGGCAGGCTTGCCGCCAGCAGGATGGGATTGAGGTAGCTTTCCTCCTGAACCATCCAGGGCAGCGGCTCGCTTTCCCAGAGGCGCTTGGCGCGTGCCGCCATCTCGCGGGCCTGATGGCGGTCGCGGCCGAACACCCACATGGTGGGGATTACCGAGACGAACCGGGTGTTTCCGGCCTCGTCCAGGATCCAGCCGATCTCCTCGATCTGCTTGCCGACCTCGACCGCGAAGCTGCCCGCCGCCTTCTGCGCCGAGAGTATCTGCGCGCGCTTGTGGATCTCGAAGGCCGAGTGATCGAAGAGGACATTGAGCGTATAGAGGAAAGGCCCGCCGATCTGGTCGCTGTCCTCGGACGGCCCGCGCATGCCGCCGGTGAGGCGATTGGCGCGTTCGGCGGTGATCCGCCGCGGCGGCGACTTGGGCGTCAGGCAGCGCGCCACCTGATTGCCCAGATACACTTCCGGTCCGTCGAAGCGGAGCGCCGGCCCGGCATCGATGATCTGGCGGCGCAGCGGCACATCGGCGGTCTGGGTGAAGACGCCGGGTGCGGGCGCATGGACGCCGTTGAATATGCGCCGGTAGAGCGAGATGATTTCGCCCGGCGCCATCGGGCGGATGCCGAGCTTGGCGAGCTGCTCCTCGATCTGGCGGCGCAGGTCGCTGTCCATCGGCGCGCGCGTCTTGACCGACAGGAATGCGCGGAAATCGCGGATCGGGATGCCGTGCAGGGCCTTCAGCCCCATGGTGCCGGCGCGCAGATAATCGAATGTGCGCCGCGCCGAGGCCTGGATCAGCGGATCGGGCCGCGTCTTGAGGTCGAGGAAGGCGTCGAGCGCATCGTCGATGAGCGGGTCGGCGAAACTCTGAAGCTGGAGGATCGTGCCTTCGGGGAAATTGACGTTGAGCAGCCCCAGCAACGCCTCATGGACGTGGGCGAACATGTAGGGGGACGGGACCAGTTCCCAGCTATATCCCCAACCATCGTCGATGGTGAGGAAGGCCTGTTCTTCCTCGACCCAGGCGGCGAGGGGAAGAAAATCGGAATAGCTGTCGCGCTCGACGCTGCGGCGCAGCCGGGCGAGCGTCATGCCTGATTGATAGCTGGTCATGGCCGGGGCCCCGCATCATTCTGGCCATCGTCGGGGCGGTCCCTGACCTGTTCGAGCACGTTGGCGCGGGAGGCGGGCGAAACCGGGGCGACGAGATAGTCGCCCACCACCCATTGCGGGCGCTCGACCAGCGAATAGACATAGCGCGGCATGTAGAGCCGGTCGGGACGCTGCCGGTCGGCATAGGGCAGGATCAGCGTGCGGACCGAACGCGAGGGCTTGAGCATCGGCGTGACCGGCTGATCGATCAGCCCCTGCAGCTCGCGATAGACGCTGTCGCGATATCCGGCGAAGGCGCCCGATGTCGCTCTGCCCGAGCCGGATCCGCCCGAAGCGCGCGCGGCCTTGCCGTCCTTGAGCAGTTTCCTGTCCCTGGTGACCGCCGGATCGGACTTCGACGCGACGCCGGCAACGGCATCGGCATAGGCCTTCTCAGGGTGGATGCACTGGCCGTGATCGTCGTTCTTACAGCTGAACTTCTCGCTATAGGGCGACATGACCGAACCCAGCGTCGCGCAGCCACTCAGCATGAAGGCGGCGCAGACCGGAAGAAGCCGCGAGAGGGCGCGCGATCGGCGCGCGGGCGATAGAGGCCGCATGGGCGATACTCCCTGTTGTGTGAGGAGCCGGCGCATCAGAATTTGCTCCCGGCGGTGGGCTTGATTTCGAGGGTGACGCCCTCCTGGATCACGACCACGACGTCCTTCGCCGCGCCGACCTCGACGATCGGCCCCGCCTGGCGCGCGAGATCGAGATAGAAATCGGTGAGTTTCTCGGACGATCGCGACAGGCCGCCGGCGATGCCGGCCTTGGCGGCGTCGCCCGCATCGAGCGTGCGCACCGAACCCAACGCCGAGGTCGAGACGTCGCCGATCGTGTTCTGGACCGTATCGGCGACCCCGGTGATGGTCCCGGCGATGAACGCGCGGGCGAGGGCCGCGCCGGCGCGGGTCACGACCTTGCCGGAGAGGCCCTTTTTGCCGTCGGCGTCGACGAAGAATCCCTTGATGGGCTGGTCGACCACCGAGCGTTCATCGAAGTCGACGCAGGACAGGCTGACGAGCTGGACCTCGACCCGTTCCTTGGCGAGGCTGCCGGTGGCGTTGCCGATGACGAAGCAGCCGGCGAGGTTGGCCTTGACGTCATTGGGGAGGACGGCGGGGGCTTGCACCCGCGCGATCAACGGTTCGGGATTGTTGGTCGCATCCCGGCTCGCCAGCGCATCGATCCCGGTGAGGAGCCGCGCCTTCATGAAACCAGGTGGCAAATATATGCTTCTCATCTTTTTTTTAGCGGCCTGTGCCCCATCGGCGGCCGCGACCGGGCTGGTCGCGGCGCCGATCGCGCCCACGGTCTTCTCGACCGGCGGGGCCGGAGGCGCGGGCGGCGCGGCGGGCGGAGCCGGCGGCTTCGCGACGGACGGATCGATGTCACCGGTCGCGGGCGGTTCGGGAAAATCGGGAACCGAGCCGGGGATCGCCGGGGGCAGATCGCCGTCCAGCGCATGCGGCGGCGTACCCGCGCCGGGCACGACCTTGCCCTCCTCGATGGCGGTGACGCGATCGCCGAGCAATTGCTGTCCGTCGAGGATCTTCTGGAGGTCGCCGCGCAGCTTGACCTCGAGGCTGTCGCCGCGAAGTCCCGCGCCCATGTCGAGCTTCGAGCTGGGCGATGGCGCGGCCTGCTCGGTCTTGTCGCCGCTTGCCGTATAGAGGCCGAGTCCCAGCACGCCGATTGCACCGGCAACGCCGAGCTGCCTCAACCGCAGCTGCTGGCGCGCGGTCAGCGTCTGCCACCGCGTCTTGAGGTCGAGCAGCGCGGGGCCGCGCGGAGTTTCTCCCGGACGAGGGCGGTCCGCCTCATAGCCGGCGAGGTCGAGTTCCTCCGCGCGATCGTCAGGACCGCGCCCGCGGGGACCGCGGCTGCCGTGAGAGTCCCCGCCGCTCATTGCCCGGCTCCCCGGCGAACGACGATCAGCCGCGCGGCTTCCCCGGCCTCGATATTGCCTCGATCGAGCGTGATCGCGAAGATGTTGGCGCCGAGCGCGCCGTCGAGAAAGCCGCGTTCGTCGAGCTGCGCGCCGCCGGCGGCCGAAACCAGATATTCCGATGCCGAGAGCCCGGACCCGTCGATCTCGATACGGCGGCGTTCCTCCAGCGTGGCGCCCGGTAGCGTAGCGAGCCGGATCGGGCCGGATCGGGGCGCGACGCTGGTGAAGCTTGCCGGAATCCGGTCCTGGAGCATCGAGAGCGTGATCGAGACCGCGCGCTCTTCTTCGACCAGCGGCCCTAGCAGTTCCTCATTGGCGCGGGCGCGCTGGGGAGCGCCGGGCTGGAGCATCACTGTCTGCGCCGGAATATCCGACGGCTCGGCATAGAGCGCATAGACCGCGCCGTTGCAGGTGATGAAGAATTCGGACGGCACGGTGACGAAGCTGCGCGTCACCATCCCGGCATCGTCGATCTCGCGGACGAGGAACTTGATCCAGGCGTCGGAACCGGCGCGCTCGACGGCGATCGCCTTTTCGGCCGAGAACCTGACGTCCTCGATCTCGCCGCCCGCGCACACGACATGATTGATGTCGCGATTGGACAGGCGGATCGTGCTTGTCTGATCGGGCAGCGCGGTGACGGTCTGCGCGATCGAGGGCAATGGCGCGGCCAGGAGGGCGAGCGCCAACGCCCGCTTAACGGGGGTTCGCATCGAAATTTTCCTCGGTAAGGGCGGTCAGCCAGAAACGGCCATTGTCGATCACGTACCGGATCCGCAGATTGCCCCGGAATTTGCGGATCACACCGCCGATCACCCGGACTTTCTCGACCGGCACGAGTATCTCGGTCCGGGTCCAGGTCACTGGCTGATCGGGACGGATATAGGTCGCGATCGAGAGCGTGGGGTTGTTGGCCAGCTCGTCGAGCAGCCGGTTGAGGCTGTCGCGCAGGCTGTTGTAGGTCGAGGGGTGCGTGATGCTCAGCAGTTCCTGGAACTGCCGGTCGGCCGAATAGGCCGAGTAGGTGCCCGAGAGCGACACGACATTGCGCGTCATCGAGCGCAGATAGGCCTCGGACGGCTCGCCGCCGGTGACATAGAGATCGCCGCCCGCGCCGAAGGGCACGATGACCGTCCGAGTGTTCTGGTTGGAGGTGTAGATCACCATGCCCAGCACCGCGGTGATCCCGAACAGGCCGATGACGGCGAGCTTCAGCAGCCGGTTCTCCTCGAACAGGTTGCTCGCCCCCTGCAGGTAGCGGTGGATGCCATAGCTGCCGGGCTTGCCGATCAGCGGATCGCGTGGGGGTGTGCCGGGAGATTTGCGTCCGAACATGGCCCGCCTCATTCGTAGAACCGGGTCTGGGTCGGACCCGGATAGTTGGACCAGCGGACGAGGCCCCAGCGCCAGGCCATGTGCGGGATGAAGCCGCGCGGCTTGGTGCGAAGCCAGGGAACGAAAAGGAGAAGACCCGCGACGAGCGCCCAACCGAGCAACCCGCCCACGATCACGGCGACGAAGATCACCGTGATCACGAGCACGAACTCGTCCGATCCGAACCACAGGATCTGGACGGGTTTGTGCAGATATTGGGGTAGCCGCTCGTCCACGAGCCTTCTCCTCCTTGCGTCGTGACCTCCCTGCGAAGCTGCGTTGAACTTCGGGGGTTGTCCCGCCAGCACGCCTCATGCGCCCTGGCCCGTTGAGGCCCGCCGGCCGCGCCCAGGCGCGGCGGCGGACCAATCCGTCAGATGACCATTCCGAATGTCTGGAGGATCGAGTCCGCCTTGATCAGGCAGACGGCCGCCACGATGGTCGGGATACCGATCATGATGTTCGAGAAGAGCCTGCTCACGCCGAACAGGAAGGCCGCGACCCCGCCGACGAAGCCGAGCGGGCCTTTGACCCCTTGATTGACCACGATATCGTAGATGTCGTAGCCGAGGTCGCCGGCCGCCGGCGCCGAGAAGGCGTGAGCCCCACCGGCCCCGAGCAGCGCAAGCAGCGTTACGGGAATGCCGACATTGGCGATTGAGGCGGATTGTCTGCCGAGTGTTTTCAACATGCACTTGCTCCAGGGAAGATGGGCCGCTCCGGGGACTGCTTGCCGGCATCGATGGGGATCGCTGTCGGCCGACGGCGAGGCTGGACGGCCCGGTTCGGGTCCCGCCGCCGGCATTGGGATTTGCGCGGCAGCAGCAGGGCCGATGCGCCGCGCGTTCGCGATGTGAGGAGCCGGAAGGCGATCAGCGGCCGACATTGGCGAGCGCCTTCTTGCCATCGAGGAACGCCTCGATCTCGGCCTGCCGGAAACCGGAAATCATCTGTCCGTCCGCGATCAGGGTCGGCGTGCCGGTGATGCCGGTCTTGCCGACAATGCCGGCATGGGCCTCGACCCTGGCCTTGCCTTCCGCGCACTTGCGCAAGGATGCCGGCGCGGCTCCGGCGTAGATCGCCTTGAACGCCGCTTCCTTGTCCGGGGAACAGAGGACATGCTCTGCCTTGGCGGCGGCCTCGGCGTGGATGCCGGAGACGAAGAAGATCAGGCGCCGCACTGGTTTGCCTTCGGCGGCCTTGGCCGCCCAGAAGCGGTCGAGCGCGCGGCAATAGGGACAATCGGGATCGGTGAATTCGACGACCGTGGGCGCGCCCGCCGGACCGATGGCGAGCGCCTTGTCCACATCGATCCCGGCGAGCTTTTTGATGGCGGCGGCGTTCTGTGCCAGCGCGGTGAGGTTCTGGCCGTTGCGGTCGTAGATTTCCGCGAACAGCAGATGTTCGCTGTCGGGCGCATAATAGATGATGCGGCCGCCCGCCGTCGCCTGATAGATCGGGCCCTTGACAGGCGCCGGGCCGAAATCCTCGAATTGCAGATTGACGAAGGTCTGCCGCAACTCGCTTTCAGCATCGCGCGCGGCGGCGGTAAGCGGATCGGCGGCTTGGGCGAACGCTGCGCCTTGAGCAGCGAGCAACAAGGGGAGGGCGAGGGCCGCCGCACCAAACAGGCGGGTGGGCTTACGGATATGCATGCGATGTCTCCTGAAGAGTGCTGGCAGGGCGGGAGAGCAGGCGCGCATCGATATGCGTGCCCGACCCCACCGGGATGTGCTCGGCAGTGACGGGTGCGGGCATCGACTCCCTCCGGTTCGTCGCGGCAGCGCGCAGAACGAACCCATCGACCGTCGCCACCACGATGCGCGGCCGCTCGGCGACCGACGCGATACCGGCCTGTCGGCCATGTTCGCCGGGTCCGGCACAAGCTGTCGTCGTGGCGATCAGTGTGCCCAGGGCAGCCGTCATCGCTTTGGCAATCGGCTTCATGCA
>ERZ1292644.332-Hain-H14-01um-R2-332-length-34591-cov-19_pt1 | contig 34591 bp, 42 predicted proteins | sample MGYA00564402_ERZ1292644 | MGnify/ENA primary metagenome ERZ1292644 (study PRJEB36523, sample SAMEA6512644) | groundwater metagenome | collected 2019-01-09 | study: AquaDiva: Metagenomics assemblies of 32 groundwater samples
AGGTCTAGCATTGCGCGCGGCGATGGGGCGGACATCGACACCTACATGACGGATGACGCCGAGGTGTATTGCGCGAACACTGGCGAGCACCTTGGCCGCAAGCGCATGACCGACTACACGCTGCTGCGCATGGTCGATATCGTTCTTACCATCGCCCACTTGGACCACATTCCGGAGCACGTTGACCACGCGAACCTGCGAGCGCTTTGCCAGCGCTGCCACCTGCGGTATGACGCCCAGCACCACGCCGAGACAGCACGGGCCACGCGCCGCGCTCGCCTGAACAACCGTGAATTATTTGAGGCCTTGCCATGAACCAGCACGACGCCTCGCGTTTCTTCGAACTGCTGGACCTGACCTACGACATGATCGGCGCCGGTGCCAACAAGGTAATCAGCCCAGGCGCCAAGGCGATGTTTTTCCAAGATCTGGAGCGCTACCCGCTGGACCTGATCGAAGCATCGTTGTCAGCCCATCGGCAAGACCCGGAGCGCGGCAAGTTCACGCCCAAGGTTTCCGATATCGTCTACCAGATCGAGCGGCGCCGGCGCGTGTCGTGGCTGTCGGCAGATGAAGCATGGGCGCAGGTGCCGAAGATTGAAGGCCAGCCAGGTCTGATGAACGACGTGACCGCCCAAGCTCTTGCGGTTGCCGGCCAGTTCCTAAATCTGCCGCGGCCCGAAATGACAGCGGCCCGTATGGCGTTCAAGGGCTGCTACGATCGCCTGGTAGAGCGCGCCAAGCTGGAGCGGCGCGGCCCGGTGTACTTCGTTTCACCTGGTGGCAGCTTCGAAGAACAGCAAGCCGTATGTGAAGAAGGCGTTCGCCTTGGCCTGTTGGCCGCACCTGTCGAGCTTAGGCTCGACACCCCTAATCTGGCTAATGGAAAGCGAACGCCCGGCTCCAAGCCCGACCTGAAAGCCTTGCTGCTGTCCATGCAGCCCAAGACCATGCCAACACCGGAGGCGAAAGATTATGAGTGAAACCCAGGTCGACCACAGCACGAATGGCGAGGGGCAATGGCTGTGCTTCATCCACTTCCAGGCCGATGCCCCGGATTGGTTTCGCATCACAGGCGAACTGTCGCGCCTTCGATGGCTTGCGGATATTGTGCGTGCGCTTCGGGCCGGCGCCGAAATTACGGTCGACATGCACAAGAACTTCGTGCTGGCCCAGCGCAGCGACCTGAAGCAATCCGATCGTGAGGACCGCACCGGTTGGATGATCCGGCTCGAGGGAGTTCTTTCGCAGTCCTGCAAAGATAGCATGGTGCATCCATGAGCGTGGCATATTTCCTGGTGTCGGAAAGTGAGGCAATCAATGTGGCGCAGGTGGGCTTGAGCGGCTTCACTTTCTATTCTGGTGAGGTTGATTGCATGCTGAAGTTGCGCAACTTCCTAGAACGGAACATGGGCGAAAGCCTGAAATTTCTGTCTGAACACGTCGTTAATGACATGCTGCCGTGTGAGGATGAGCCGGCGCAGATTACCGAAATCGAATGGACGCCCAACCACCTGAGAGGCCGAAATGACGCCATTTGAACTGATCGCACTGAAACAGAAGGTGGGCCGCGAGTACGCCGATGAGGCCGAACTGTTCGTCCTATTGCACTTCGATGCCGCCAAGCGCGGTCGCTGCACTGGCCCCGGCTACAACTTCGTGTCTCGGCATCTTGTCATGGCCTATTTTATCGGCGCGCGCTTGAAGTCGACCGCCTTCATGGCTCTGGCCCAGGCCGCCGGCGATGCTTGGCGCAAGGCTGGCGAGCGGCCCACCGATAGCGCCGACCTGACGACAACCGAATACAACGCCGTGCGCGCCGGCCTGCGGGCATACTTCCGCGAGTTGCCGCGCATCGAGGCAGGCACCTACCGCCAGGCCTGCAACGTGGCCGAACAGGTTATGAAGTAACGCGCCGCCGCCCCGCGATCCGGGCGGCACATTGAAAGAGAATATGAAACGATTCATCGGAACCAAACTGATTGCAGCCGAGGCCATGACGCGCGCCGCCTACAACGATTTCCGGGGCTGGACCCTGCCGGCGAACGAAAACGGGGCAGACCGCGGCTACCTGGTCGAATACCTGGACGGTGGCAAGCCGAACGTACCAAGCCATGCCGGCTATGTGAGCTGGTCGCCCAAGGAGCAATTCGAAGCCGCTTACCGCCCATGCCACGAAATGACGTACGGCCTGGCCCTGGAAGCACTGAAGCGTGGAGACAGCGTGGCGCGCACCGGCTGGAACGGCAAGGGCATGTTCGTGTACATGGTGCCAGCGAACGCCTACCCGGCGCAGACTGGCGCGGCCAAGGCTCATTTCGGCGCCGATGCTCTGGTGCCGTATGGCGCTTACTTCGCGCTGGTCGGCGTCGACGGCATCGTACGCACCTGGGTGCCCAGCATCACCGACAACCTGGCAGAAGACTGGGCGATCGTCAATACCGCGCCGGTGGCCGAAATCGATGCTAAGTTCGAACCACAACGCCCGGCGCACCAGCAGCGCGTCGTCATCGAGCGCGAAGAGTTGACGGAAAGAACGCATAAGCTCTCTGCATTCTTGAGTACGAAAACATGCGAAACCTTGCCGGTGGAAGAGCAGCGGCGCCTGTCTCGGCAACTGGACATCATGTGCCATCTCGGGGCAGTGCTGAACGAGCGTATCGACGCCTTTACCGCATAAACTGCCAATTCGGCCGGCTCGCCGCGCACCGAATTGCGTGGCACACTAGGGGGACGCCATGGATTCTTACATTATCGTTGCAATTATTGCCTTTATCGCCGGCGTAGCTTGGGCCTTGGCCTATTCTGTTTCCGAGTTCGATGATGGCCCGCTGGACTTTGATGAGGAGTTCCTGTAAATTAACAATCAGATCAGAAGGCGGCTGAGAGAGTGAGCACAAACAGTCAGGACGCCGTGAAGCCGGCGAACCGCATCTGGTCTAACTTAAACGGAAGAGATTCCACAACTAGGAGAAATCATGTTGTACGTCAAAATTATGTCGGGCCAGGATATGCCCGATGTCGACCATTACAAACACTACATCATCGTCCCCGTCGACAACAATGAAGTGATGCGCTTTTGCGAGAACGAAGACTGGGACAAGGCTATGCCACCGTTCCCCCGCTTCTGTCTGAAGGTGCACGCACCCGAAGGCGGGGTCTGCGAGTACGCATTGACCGGGAATGCTTACGTGATGTCCGAGAGCGGCAAGACTATCGCTAGTCATGGCTGCTAAGAAATAACCGTGGCCTGGAGCCAGCACCGGGAGCGCGAAAGCGCCGCTTTAGCCTGTTTCGCTGCGGGTGATGCTGGTAAGCGATAGTGGCGCCTGAAGTCGGAATGGATCGCCTTACCCTGTACCGTGATGTTGCGGTGCCGAATTGAAGCAGGGGCATTCCGATTGGACACATTCGGGTGAATTGGTGAATGCGCAGGCTGATGCGCGTATTAATGGGTGACAGGTGCGGCGGAGGCGGCAACCTAAAGCACGTTCGAGTCGTGCGAGCCTTGGCATAACGATGATGAGCTAAGCAAGCCGGAAGAAGTCAGCACCGGCCACCAAGACAAAAGCCCCGGCGTTCAACCGCTGGGGCTTTTTGTTGTCTTGCTGTATCATTCAAATACCGACGCTGTCCGGATGGCAGTAGAGCAGGAGCGGGGAATGGTGGATAGAAAAAATATGACTATCGGAAGGCCAACTAGGTACAAAGAGGAATACGCAGACCAAGCACGCAAGCTCTGCCTGCTTGGATCAACCGATGCTGAGATGTCCGACTTCTTCGAGGTTTGCGAGGCCACGCTGAATACGTGGAAGCAAGCGTATCCGGAGTTTCTGGAGTCCATAAAAAGAGGTAAGTCACAGGCTGATGCAAATGTGGCTGACCGGCTCTACCAGCGCGCCATGGGCTACGAGCATCCAGAGGTACATATCACTTCTTTTCAAGGGACGATCACTGTGACCCCTATCACGAAGGTCTATGCGCCCGACCCAACGGCGTCAATCTTCTGGCTCAAGAATCGTCAGCGTGGCAAGTGGCGCGACCGGGTCGAGACGGAACACAGCGGGACTATCGGCGTCTCGTCGCTGAGCAACGACGCCCTGGCCGCAAAGATTGCCGCAAAACTGGCGGCATTGAATGGCAGCAGTGGCGACGAGGGTTGAGCAAGAGGAGCTGCTTGCCCTACTTGAGGAGCAAGAGCGCCGGCGCCATGTTTTCCGCTACCGGCGCATGTACCCGCGTCTCTACCCTTGGCAGCGCGAGTTTATCGCCAACACGGCCACGTATTCGCAGGTTTGCTTGATCGCTGCGAACCGGATTGGCAAGACCTACACCGGGACATACGTTGACGCTATTCATGCGATGGGCGATTACCCGGCCGATTGGGAGGGGCACAGGTTCGATCACGCGCCGCTTATCTGGTGTCTTGGCTACTCGGGAGAGAAGACGCGCGATCTTCTGCAAGCGCCTATCGTGGGACGCAAGAATGGTGATGCCTTCGATGGTGGGTTGATTCCTCCTGAGCGCATCCTGGGCTATGAGTCGATGGTTGGAACGCCTAACGCACTGCGTACCGTGCTGATACAGCATTCCTCGGGCGGTGTGGCGCGCATCCAGTTCTGGAGCTATTCGCAGGGCCAGCACGCGCTGATGGGTGATGATGTTGATTGGTACCACATTGACGAAGAGCCGCGCGATACTGCAATCTTCCCGCAGGTTCTTGTCCGGACTGCTACCGGCGACAAAGGCAATGGTGGGCGGGGCATACTGACTTTCACGCCAGAGAATGGGCGTACAGAGTTGGTGATTCAATTCATGGATGAGCCAAGCACAGCGCAGATCGCCATGCAAAAGGGCTGGGACGACGCGCCGCACCTGAGCGATAAGGTCAAGGAAGAGTTGCTATCAAGCTTCCCTGCGCATCAGCGCGACATGCGTACTAAGGGCATACCGATGCTTGGCCATGGCCGTATCTACGACATGGCAGAGGATGCCATTGTGTGTGACCCGTTCGAAATACCAAAGCACTTCATGGTTATTGATGGCATGGACTTCGGCTGGGATCACCCGCAGGCTCAGATCCAGCTTGTCATCGACCACGATCAGGAAATGTTCTACGTCACTCGCGCCTGGAAGAAAGCCAAAGTCCAACCCATCGAGGCATGGGGCGCAACGAAATCATGGGCGCAAGGCGTACCAACAGCGTGGCCGGCAGACGGCTTGCAGACCGAGAAGGGCAGCGCCAAGCAGCAAAAGTCTTACTATGTGGAAGCCGGCTTTCAAATGCTCGCGCAGCATGCGACCTGGCCCGATGGCTCAAACGGTGTAGAGGCTGGCCTGTTCGAGATACGCGACCTGATGAGCAAGGGAAAATTCAAAGTATTCGCTGGACTGCGTGATTTGTTTGACGAGTTCCTGCAGTACCATCGTGACGATAAGGGAAAAATCAGCAAGACGCGCGATGATCTATTGGATGCGGTCAGATACGCATACATGATGCGGCGCTTGGCTGTGCGGTATGGTGATGTCGGCAAGCCAAAGGCCCAGCACGTTGCACCAATACCAATGACAAATCTGTATGGAAAGCGATAAAGTTTCATTGACGAGCAAATAGGATTAAACTATCGGAATTGTTTATCCTAAAGGTTCTTGCTATGTCAAGCTCAAATGATGGCGCATTGCGCGACGTGCACCAGCGCGGTATCCAGCGCGTCAATTTGGTTCAATGCGCTTTGCGTGATGAGCGGCTGCAATGCCTGAAGGACCGGCGCTTTGCCACCATCGCCGGGGCTCAGTGGGAGGGTCCGCTAGGTGAGCAGTTCGAGAATAAGCCGCGATTCGAGATGAACAAGGTCCACCTAGCGGTGATCCGTATCATCAATGAGTACCGAAACAACCGGATCGATGTCGACTTCACAAGCAAGGACGGCAGCGATAACGATCAGCTTGCCGACGCCTGCGACGGCCTGTACCGGGCCGACGAGCAGGACAGCGGCGCCCAGGAGGCATTCGATAACGCATTCGAAGAGGGCGTATGCGGTGGCTTCGGCGCTCTGCGCCTGCAAACCCGCTACGAAGACGAGGAAGATGAAGACGATACCCGACAGCGCATCGAAATTATCGGCATCACCGACGCCGACAGTTGTGTTTTCTTCGATCTGGATGCAAAGCGACAGGATAAAGCAGACGCGACGTGGGCCGTCGTCTTGACGGGTATGACGCCCGCTGGGTACATGGAGAAATGGAATGACAACCCCGCATCCTGGCCCAAAGAAATCCATCAAAGTGAATTCGATTGGGCTACTCCGGACGTGGTGTACGTGGCCGAATACTACGAAATCGAACAGGTCAGCGAGAAGATATATTTCTACCGCGGCCTGGCGCTCAGCGACACCGAGCCAAACGAAATCAAACTCACGGAAAAGGATCTGGAAGAGCCGGGCAAGCGCGAGGAACTGGCCGCGACCGGGTTCAAGCTGAGCCGCACAAAGAACGTCAAGCGCACGAGATGCCACAAGTACATCATGAGCGGCTCCAAAGTTCTTGAAGATGGCGGGCTGATTGCCGGGCGCTGCATTCCAATCATCCCGTTCTACGGCAAGCGCTGGGTTGTCGACGGCGTTGAGCGCTGCATGGGGCATGTCCGACTGGCTAAAGACGCGCAGATGCTCACGAACATGCTCATGTCCTGGCTCGCTGAAATGGCCGCACGGTTCGACATGGAGAAGCCGATTCTGACGCCTGAGCAGATCATGGGCCACGCTCAAATGTGGGCGGATGACAATATCAAGAAATATCCCTACCTGCTGATCAACCCTATCACCGACGCAAATGGGCAGAAAGTGGCGGCCGGCCCGATTGGATACACGAAAGCGCCAGTATTGCCGCCTGTGATGGCAGGATTGATGGGCCTGGCCGAGCAGTCATTACAAGACCTGCTAGGCAATCAGCAGGCCGGCGAGCAGCTTCAGGCCAACATCAGCGCCAAGGCCGTAGAGTTGGTGCAGAACAAGCTTGACATGCAGGTATTCATCTACATGAGCAATTTTGCAAAGACCGTCAAGCGAGTGGGCGAGGTATGGCTAGGCATGGCGCGAGATGTGTACGTGGAAGATGGCCGCGCCATGAAGTCGCTGTCGAGTGAGGGGAAGACGAGCTCCTTGGAATTGTATCGCCCGGTGATCGACAAGAAAACAGGAGCACGCGTGCTCGAGAACGACTTGTCTAATGCAAAATTCGACGTGGCAGTCGATGTCGGTCCTTCGAGCAGCAGCAAGCGCGCCGCGACCGTGCGCGCGCTTACAGGGTTGCTGCAGATGTCGCAAGACCCTGAGACGCGAACGGTGCTCGAGGCCATGGCGATGGTCAATATGGAAGGCGAGGGCATGGGCGATGCGCGCGATTACTTTCACAAGAAGCTGGTGCGCCTGGGCGCGGCAAAGCCGACTGACGAGGAAGCCGAAGCCATGGCGCAAGAACAGGAGAATCAGCAGCCTGATGCAAACTCGGTCTATCTGCAAGCGGCCGCACAGAAACAGCAGGCCGATGCTATCAAAGCCGGGAAAGATGCCGAGTTGACAGAGGCAAAGATAGGTGAGACGCACGCGAAGACCATGGAAACACTGGCAGGCATCGAGTCAGGGCAGCAGGCGGACCTGATTGCGCTAGCCGACGCCCTGACGCCTGGGGCGGTCACAGATGCGGCGCCAGCCACGCAGCAGGCAGCAGCACCAGCCGGCACGACTGTATGAGCCGACACCCAGCGAAGGTCAAACGTCTCGTCAAGCGCACACGTACCAAGGTGATTCATAAGCAGGCTGCCCGTGAGCGGGTCGCCGCCCGTCGCTGGGTTATCGCCATCGAGTCGGGCCGACCGTTCAAGATGGAATTGCGGATAGCGCGCACCGCGCACCTGATGCGCACCGAGGTGATGCGTCTGCACGGTCCTGGCAAGGATATGGGACCGAATTGTAGGGGCGCGGTGCTGCACTATGTTCATCGCTTCAGTCACAAACACCGGGTGGTACGCGGGCAGGTGGTGTGCGTCATGTACTTGAACGCCAAAGATATTCAGGACGACGGAGCTAACATCATTGCCCACGAGTGCACGCACGCTGGCCTGGCCTACGCCCGCAACCGGCGCGTCAACTTGGATGACATGCCAGGCGAAGAGGTGGCAGCGTATGCGGTAGGTCGCTTGACGCGCGAGGTGTGCGCTATTGCGCGCCAAATGCGGATCTGGTAATTCACAAAACACACTCAATTCCACTTGTCAATAAATTATTACTATAGTTATTGCACTTAAGATAGTTTAAGTCTATCATCACGAAATACGGCATCCACCGGGCCTATCGGTGAGTTTGAAGGGGTAATTGATGACTGTGGCAGATAACGATGGGGCTCAAGAGGGCCAAGACGACGCCAATACTTCCGCGCAGGATGGCCTGCCTACGGGCGAGACGCTCGGGGATGGACACGAAAGCGGCCAGGAAGGCGAAGTTGTCAACGATGAAGTAATCGTTACCATCGGGGAGGAAGCGCCGCCCTCCGAAGAAGCAGAGGATGAGCCTGGCTTGGTGAACAAGCTGCGCCGCATGAACCGGGAGAAAGAGCGGGAGTTGCGCGAATTGCGGCAGAAAGCAGCCGCGCCTGTGCCAGAAATCAGGGCTCAGACCATCGCAAAACCGTCGCTCGAGGATTGCAATTTCGAGGAAGAAGTCTACGAGAGCAAGCTGCTTGCATGGCATGAGCAACAAGCCAAGGTCAAGGCTGAGCAGCAATCGAAGGTGAACGCCGAGAAAGCGCAATCGGATGCATGGAATGCCACGCTGGAGAGCCACGGCAAAGCGAAAGCGGCGTTGAAGGTTCCGGACTACGAGGAAGCAGAGGACGTTGTTGCGTCCATTCTCAGCGTCACCCAGCGCGGGATCATCATATCCGGCGCAGACGACTCGGCAAAAGTCGAATACGCACTCGGCAAGAACCCGGCCAAGGCTAAGGAACTCGCTTCTATCAAAGACCCTGTGAAGTTTGCTTTCGCGGTATCGAAATTGGAGACGCAATTGAAAGTTACGACCCGCAAAGCACCGCCCCCGCCAGAAACCAGAGTACGCGGCAGCACTGCCGTGGCGATTGGCGGAGATGCGGAACTTGACCGCCTGCGCGCTGCTGCTGAGAAAAGCGGCGACATGTCCCATGTCATGGCCTACAAGGCCAAGAAGCGCGCGGCATAAGCACAATAAAACTCACTTAGGAATGCTATGAGCAACAGTTTCAACAAGGAAGAGCGCGTCGCGTTCGAGGACGTTCTCGAGAAGTTCAACGATCAGCTGGTCTTGTCGCGCAACGTGACCAAATATCAGACCGATCAGGTCATGATGGAGCGCACCAACGACACCATCTGGCGCCCGCAGCCGTACATTGCGCAGTCGCATGACGGCACCGACGCGACCGGCAATTTCGATGAAGCCACTCAGCTGGCAGTGCCGGCAACCATCGGCTTTTCGAAGCACTCGACCGCGATCCTGACCGCGACCGAATTGCGCGACCAACTGCAAGAAAACCGCCTGGGCGCCGCCGCCGCGCAAAAGCTGGCATCCGACATCAACGTTTCGGTCATGACCGTCGCGGCGCTGCAAGGAACCATCGTCGTCAAGCGCACTGCCGCGGCTTCCGGGTTCGATGATCTGGCCGAGGCCGAGGCGGTGTTTAACGAGCAGGGCGTTAACGCCTTCGAGCGGTACATCGCACTCGGAACCCGCGATTACAACGGCATGGCCTCGAACCTGGCCGCTCGCCAGACCATGGCAGGCAAGCCGACTACCGCATACGAAAAAGCGTTCGTCGGCCATCTCGCCAATTTCGACACCTACAAGCTCGACTATGCCAATCGCCTGACCGCGGCGGCTGGTGGCGGCGGCCTGACCATCAATACCCTGGTAGCCGGCGCCAACTTCTACACGCCTGTGGCGACATCGACGGCAGCAACCGGCGAAACGGCAAACGTCGACAATCGCTACCAGACCATCACGATTTCGAGCACCACCAGCGTAGCCGCTGGCGACTGCTTCACCGTCGCCACGCTGAACGCTGTGCATCACATCACGAAGGGCGACACCGGCAGGCTCAAGACGTTCCGCGTGATCTCGGTTCCTTCCGCAACCACGCTGGTCATCAGCCCGCCAATGATCACCGCTCAGGGCGGCACCGATGCCGAACTGCAGTACCAGAACTGCGTCATCAACACGGCCGCAGCGAACTCGGCAATTGTGTTCCTGAACACTGTCACGGCAGCCGTCAATCCCTTCTGGCAGAAAGACGCCATCGAGATCCTGCCAGGGCGCTACGCAGTTCCGACTGACGCCGGCACCGCCGTGATGCGCTCCACCACGGATCAAGGGCTGGAAGTGGTGATGCAGAAGTTTTACGACATCAACACGATGAAGACGAAATACCGCTGGGATACGCGCTGGGGCGTCTGCATGAAACAGCCTGAAATGGCCGGCATCATGTTGTTCGCGCAAACCTAAGCGCGAACCGTGAGGGGCCTCGGCCCCTTATATTCATCATTCAAGGATTATCATCATGCCAAAAATCTATTCAAACGGCACGGCGACCATTGTCGTCGCAGCCAATGAGAAAATCGCAGCGTTCAGCTATTCGCCAATGCAGATTTACCAGCGCGTCGGCTATCCGAATCAGCCCAATTCCTGGGATCTGCTGATCGCAACCGGAGCCGGCGATTCGTACCTGTCCGACGCCTTCGCTGCTGGCGCCACGATCCGCATCGACGCCAGTGCATCGGATGCATTCTACGAAACGGGCCCCGCGCCAGTGATCGGCGACCCGACTGCTGATATCAGCGCGGCTGACTCCACGTTCACCATCACCGGCCTGGCTGCGGCTCAGGGCGGTTCCGTGACGACAGTTGGCGGAACGTCGAGCACGGCGGGTAATGCTGGCGGCGCGACCGTGATGCGTGGCGGCGTGCCCGGATCCACTGGTGTCGGCGGCGCGGCCACAGTCATCGGCGGCGCCGGTGGCTCAGCATCGGGCAAAGGTGGCGCAGTCAACGTCACCGGCGGCGCAGGAACGGCAGGCAATGCAAGCGGCGGGAGCGTCATCCTTGCCCCTGGCGCCAAGAATGGCTCAGGCCTTGACGGCGGCGTGTTTAACCGCGCGACGTTCAACCTGGTCAAGATGGCCGCGCCGGCCACTGCGACCGACACCGCTACCCTGACCGATGCACAAATGGTCAATGGCGTTATCGTGGCTACGCCAACGGCTGCGGCCGCCTACACGATGCGCACCGGGACGCAGCTCAAGGCGGCGCTGCCCACCGACCTGGCCGCTGATGACTCGTTCGATATGATCATCATCAACCTGGGCGGCACTGGCGACGACATCACGCTGACGGCATCGACCGACATCACCATCGTCGGTGATCCAGTCGTGGGCCCGGTTGCGGACGTGGCGACTGAGCAAAGTTCCGTGGGAAGGTTCCGTCTGCGCTTTGTGAGCGGCGTTACGTTCGTTGCCTACCGCATCGGCTGATTCGGCCCCAACAGGGCGCCCTATTTCTTGTGGCGCCCGCCAAGGAGTTCTCATGCAATTCCCGCGATTAGTATTCCGCTCGCCCGGTCCAGAGCAATGCCAGGGCGGCACCTATGCTCATGCATGCGTGCGCAATCAAGACGAGCTCGATAATCGCTTGGCTGATGGCTGGCATGCCACTCTACCGGAGGCACTGCAGCCAAAACCTGTTCCAGTCAGCATAGCAGCGGATACGTCGGCATTGGATGTCAGCGCTACCAGCGATGATATTCGCCGCAAAGCTATTGCCCCGGGCCTGAAGGTCCGCGCAAATGCCAGCGATGAAAGCATACTAGCCGCTGTTAAAGTCAAGCTTATCGAGGGTTGAATATGAAAATTTTCACAAAGTTTATTGGTGAGCCAGGCGGATTGCAGTGGGAGATTTGCAAAGATATTTTTGACCTTGTTCCTTCCCCCTTTAAATATACAGCCCGTGGTGATAAAGTGTACAAGATGTTATCTCGGCTGAGAATTTTGAGGATTCGGCTTCATATCGTGAGATACGGAGACTATGCGAGGGTCTACTTGACACGGGATTTTTCAATCAAGTTTGGCGTACAAGTGAAATGGTTCAGGCATAAAGCATGGGCTAAAAAGCGCTCTGAACTTGAAAAAAGAGCAGAGCAGCGTATGCAATCAACAGAAATGAGCATGATTTTTGATGGAATTAAGGACTAATCATGGGCTGGACAAAGGGTCAATTTGTCGATGAGGCGTTTTCTGAGTGTGCGCTGCAAGGCTACATTTTCGACATTGGTCCTGAATCGCGCCAGGGTGGTCTAAGGCGGCTTGACGCGATGATGGCTCAGTGGAATGCTGTTGGTATTCGCCTTGGTTACGCGCTTCCTTCGAGCCCATCAGATTCGGATATCGACGCGGAATCGGGTGTTCCTGATTCTGCGTATGAGGCCGTGTTCATGAATTTGGCACTTCGAATAGCATCTGGCCACGGGAAAGCGCTGTCTCAGGATACGAGAAATATCGCGCGCTACGCATATGAAACGCTGATGTCTCGCGCTGCGTTTCCTCCCCAGCAACAACTGCCAAATACGCTACCGCGCGGCGCCGGCAACAAGCCATGGCGTACGAAAAACGCACCATTTATGCCAACTCCTGCCGATCCTCTTTTGGCCGAGCAGGGCGGCGACCAGATCGAGTTCGATTAATCAAGGGTTCGCATGTCAACCATCAATCAATTATCGGCAGTTAGCTCAGTAGTGGCTTCCGATTTAGTCGCAATTTGGCAGTCTGCTAATGGCGATACGCGCAAAGCATCGATATCGGTGATTGCCACCTATATTCAATCGCTACTGACCCCTGCAAGTGGCGAGGAAACGCAGTATTACGCGCCGAACGCTAGCGGGTTCTCAGCCACCATCGCCCCGACTACAGCAGGCGGCAGCGTTTATTTGCTGATGACGCCATTGGCAGGGTATGCGGCTGGAACAATCGTTCTTCCGGCGCTGGCCGCAAGCGAAGACGGACAGGAAGTCCTGGTCAGTTCGACGCAGGCCGTCACAACGCTGACGGTGAGCGGGAATGGCGCAGTGGCAGTCAACGGCGCGCCTACAGCGCTGGCTGCAAATGCTTTCTTCCGCGTGCGCTATGATGGCGTCTCGCAATCGTGGTATCGAATCGGCTAAGGGGCGATCATGACTATCAAACAACCATTTTACCCGCAGTACGGGAGTAATCAAGTTCTTACCGCTGCTGCCGCTTCGGCATCTGCCGTGATCAATCCGGATTGCAAGCAGGTCCGCGTGGTCAACACTGGCGCAAACAAGGGATATTTTCGCACCTACAACAGCGCCAACGGCGTTCAATCGGCTACGACTGCCGATTTCCCCGTTCCTGCTGGATTGGCAGCTACCGTATCGAAGAATGCGGATCACAACGCTATCGCCTACATATCGGCGGCAGGTACCACGCTCGAGGCGATGACCGGAGAGGGCTTCTAGTGGATACCAACTTCACGCCGGACGGCAACATCATGAAGACACAGCCATCTGTGCCGGGAACGGCATCGTCTACTGGCGTCGCCGGCACCATCGCATTTGATGTCAATTACCTCTACGTCTGCATCGCTGAAAATACGTGGCGGCGCGTACCCTTCGAAACGTTCTAGGAACTCAACCAATGAAAAAAATAATCGCTCTCTTACTCTCGTTCTCGGTTTGCCTGTCCGCATTAGGCGCAGCAAGCGAAGTTCGATTGACGCAGCGCACCGCTGACAACTCGTCTTTCGTCGGGAGAGACTTGCCCGTACCCGCTGCTGGTGCAGACGGCATTCTCTTCTTTAATGGCTCCACGGCGCTCCCTGGCTACGTCACACTTGGCACGGGCTTGTCGATTGCGAGTGGCGTGCTTAATGCAAGTGCTGGCGCAACGCAAGTTAATAGCAATTGGAACGCGGTCAGCGGCGCTGCATTCATCGAGAACAAGCCGATTATCTCGACAGTGGGCATGACCGGGCAATATGGCGATCTGCTCGATAAGCCTACGCTCATTTCTGGATTCGTCAACGACTCGAGCTATGTCACTGCTTCGTCACTTTCGACATCCTTGGCTGGGTACACGACAACCTCTGCACTGACAACCGGCCTTGCTGGAAAGGATGCTCTTGGCGCTGCGGCTGCGGCTCAGGCAGCCTCCATCCAGCGCACCAACCATACGGGGACTCAATCAGCGTCGACTATCACAGGCCTGTCCACGGTTGCCACATCGGGGAGCTATGCGGATTTGAGCGGGCGCCCCACCCTGACCACTGTCGCGACAACCGGAGCTTATGCTGATCTGACAGGCAAGCCGACAATCCCGACCGTGACGCAGTTCAATTACGGCACCCCCGGCGCACGCACGCTCAGCTTATCCACTGCTTACCAAGCCAACGACCCATCCAAGGCCGCGGACATCACAGTCAGCCCGCAATGCACAGCATCGATTACCCTGGTAACAGGATCGACTTGCACGATGCAGGCTCGAGTCGGAACGGTCGGTATTACCTGCTCTACCGGTGTTGTTGTCGTACAGTGGACGAATGGGAATACAGGCACGCTAACGATAGGCTTGGCACTGAACCAGATCGTTGGCGCGCCTGGCGGCATCAAACTACCGATTGGTGCGTATTTCATACTGTGCGCGACAAGCGGAACATTCACCATCAACGCCGCTGTCGATCAGTCGGCAGGGTAAGCAATGCAAATCCCGCTCATCAACGGAAGCTTTTCCGACGAAGCCCCGGACTTTCGAACCTCGTACCCGAAAAACATGGTGCCGGTTCCGAAAAAGCAAGGGATTTCGAACGGTTACTTTCGGCCATCTGATGGGATTGTTCTGTTCGGGACCGGCCCCGGGATCGACAGGGGGGCGATTGAGTGGAGTGGAATATGCTATCGAGTGATGGGCAACAGTCTGGTAAGGATTGATCCTGCGGGCGTTGTCACTGTTCTAGGTACGATTGCCGGATCAGGTCTTTGCACAATGGACTATTCATTTGACCGCCTGGGAATCAGCGGTGGCGGTAATCTTTACTACTGGGATGAATCGACGCTGACGCAAGTATCCGATGCGGATATCGGGACAGTTATTGACATGCTGTGGGTCGATGGTTATTTCATGACCACGGATGGAGAATTTCTGATCGTTACCGAGTTGAACGACCCGACATCGGTGAATCCGTTGAAATATGGCAGTTCCGAGGTCGACCCTGACCCCGTGCTGGGCCTGTTCAAGCTGCGTAACGAAGTCTATGCGCTGAACAGAAATACCATAGAACAATTCAATAACATTGGTGGACCCCTGTTCCCGTTCGAGCGCAACGAAGGAGCGCAAATTCAGCGTGGCGTGATGGGTACACACTGCGCTGCCATCTTCATGGACGCCATAGCGTTTCTTGGCGGATCACGCAATGAGGCGCCGGCTATTTGGATGGGCAACAACGGCTCAAGCATCAAAATTTCAACTCGTGAGATTGATACAATTTTGATGGGGTACACGGAAGATCAACTATCCGAAACCCTGATGGAGGCGCGCGTATTCAAGAGCCATGAGCTTCTGTATTTACATCTTCCAGACCAGGCGCTTGTGTATGACGGAGCAGCGTCACAAGCGGCGCAAGAGCCGGTATGGTACACGCTTACGTCAAGCATCGAAGGGCTTAGCCAGTACCGCGCACGCAATATCCTGTGGTGCTACGACCGGTGGCTGTGCGGTGACCCTACCAGCGCATCATTGGGACAGTTGGTCAACACGGTATCAACGCATTACGATCAAATGATCGCCTGGGAATTTAACACGCCGATTGTGTACAACGAAGGACTTGGGATTATCATTCATCAGTTGGAACTGTCCACGCTTCCAGGGCGCGTTCCGCTTGGCGCTGACCCGGTTATATGGACATCGTATTCCCTGGAAGGCACTACATGGAGCCAGGAGCGCACATGCAATGTAGGCAAGCAGGGCGACCGGACCAAGCGGGCTACGTGGATCAACTGCGGGACAATGCGTAATTGGCGGATCCAGAAATTCAGGGGTACTAGCGATGCTCACTTAGCGATTGCGCGGCTTGAGGCGAAAGTTGAGGCGCTCAATGGCTAACCGAATCGGGCGCGACATTCTCAAGCAGTTTCTTCCGAACCACGAGACGATCGTTGCGTTTGAAAAGCTGCTGAAATTCGCAAATGAGACGGCGCCGAATGAAATTGAGGAAATTCTAGCCCTGGTGAGCAGCGTCAAGCGCGTCAACACGGGGGAAATAAACAACAGGCTGGCCCAGTTGGAAATCCCGCTGAATCGTGGGCGAGACCCGTCACAGGCGCAGACCGATAGACGTATCGCGGAAATCGAAGTACAGCTTTCCCCACGTGCAAACCTGTCGAGCATATATGCGCGCTTGGATGCGCTAGAGGCTAATCAAGTGCGGCGCGAAAATTCCAGTGCGCTGACGCTACGGATTGAAAACATTGAAAAATTTCTAGGGGTATAGCATGCCAACAATCTCATTTTTGCAGTTATTCGCAGCCAAACAGGTGAACAATGCCGCCGTCGATACGCTGTTCACCGTTCCTGAATCGCCCGCTACCAGTTTAGCGCGCAACGTGCGCGTGCGCTTTTCCAATACCACGGTATTGGCGGCGACCATTAAAGCATGGGCAGTCCCGCCAGCCGGCACGGCAGGAGATAGCAACGTTTGCTTGCCAACAACGTCAATTGCTGGGAATGCATATATCGATGTCGACATTCCAGTTCTGATTGCAAGCGGATTCTTGCAGGCTCAAGCAGGCACAGCGGCCAGTATCACAGCAACAGATCTGGACGGATTTATCCAGAGCTAGCTATAGAATTTGGCTATTCATATTAGCCTAACAAATAGTTTTTATATATAATCCATAAAGCGCCTGGAATGGCGCTAGCTGAGCGTTTGGCATCCAGCGGCCACAAACCACCCCAGGACGGGAGTTGCTATGTTGCCGCGCATCGCAGAGCAAAAAATAAAACCACTGCGTCACGATGCTGTATTGCGCCTTGAGCGAGCGTTGCTCGACATGCCGCAAGCAGACATTAAAACCGCGCATTCATTTCCGCCAGGCCAATATATTCGCACCATCACGATACCGGCGTGGACGGTGCTTACCGGCGCCGAACACCTGACCGATTACACCGTCCACCTGGAGCAAGGCACCATTGCGGTCAATACAGACGACGGCATGGCAATCTTGTCGGCGCCGGCCACGTTCCACGCGACGGCCGGCTGCAAGCGTGTAGGGCGCGTGTTTTCTGACATCGTGGTGTGGTCCGATATTTATGACAACCCCGACAACTGCCGCGACCTGACCGTGCTCGAGGCGCGCCTATATAACTTGAATGACTGCGATCTCGGCGAAACCCGCGTTGCGCGCCAGATTGATCTGTGCCGGCGCGATTACACCCTGTTCCTAGACCAGATTGGCATGACCCAAGACCAGATGGATTGCATCGTTCAGAACGATGCCGACCTGGTTGATATGCCGCCAGGGTTTCATGTCGAGCAGCGTCCCTCACCGATTCACGGAACCGGAACATTCGCCACGCACATCATGGATGTTGGAGCGCCTATTTGCCCTGGTCGGCTCAACGGATTTCGCACGCCGGCAGGCAGGTTTATCAACCATTCCCCGACACCGAACACCACCAGCCATTTGCACACAAACGGAGATATTTGGGCGGTGTCGATTCGGCCAATTCAAGAAAACGAAGAAATCACCATCGATTACCGGACGTCCATGCGCGTCAATTTCGGCATCGAAATTACCGGAGAAATGCCATGTCAGGCTGGGTAGCAGGGGCGCTAGTCGTCGGAGCGGTCGCAACCACGGTTGCTTCCAACAGGTCGGCAACAGCAGCACAGCGTGGCGCTGATTCGCAATCGGCGTCTGCCGCCGCTGGCATTGAAGAGCAGCGCCGGCAGTACGACGAAACACAGAAATTGCTGGAGCCATATGTGACAGGTGGAGTGCAAGGACTTGGCGGCCAAAAAGACTTACTTGGCCTGAATGGAGTGAATGCACAACAGGGGGCTGTCAGCGGCATACAAAATTCTCCTATGTTCGGCGCTTTGGCTCAGCAGGGGGAAGATGCGCTTTTGCAAAACGCATCAGCAACAGGGGGGCTGCGTGGCGGCAACACGCAAGGCGCCCTAGCTCAGTTCCGTCCGCAGCTTTTGAACAGCCTGATTAACCAGCAATATGAGCGCCTAGGCGGCTTGTCGCAGATGGGGCAGTCTTCGGCTACCGGCCAGGCGGCGGCAGGGCAAGGCAGTGCCAATAACATCGCTGATCTGCTTGCCCAGCAGGGCGCTGCACAAGCTGGTGCCGCGCTTGCACAGGGCCGTGCTTATGGGCAAGCAGCAAGCGGTATCACGGGCATGATTGGCTCGTATGTAGGAGGTAAGTTTTAATGAACCCACTCGATTACTCAGGCGCTTTTGCGCCTGTCGACCCAACGCAATCCATGGTTCAGGGGTTGCAGACTGGCGCCGCGATCCGTGAGTTGCAAGATAAGCGTGCGGCCCAACAAACCGCGGCTGAAACTGCGCGTCTTGCTGCGATCCGCAAGCAACAAATGCAAGATGAAATGGTGGCGTTGAGCGATAACCCTACAGCGACAGGGATCACAAAATTTTCCATCAAATACCCCGAGGTCAGCGAGCAGATGAAGCGATCGTACGACATGCAAGACCCGCTTGAAAAACAAGCGCACTTGGATAAGTTTACGAAAATCGCTTCTGCATACGAGGCTGGCTATCCTGAAATAGGGCTGAAATTGATGCGTGATGACGCACAGGCTTTGCGCAATTCAGGGAATGAGCGCGCTGCTGGCGCGGCGGAGGCTCTTGCAACTATTTTCGAAAAAGACCCGAAGGCCGGCAAGCTATATTCCGGTAAGATGCTGGCCTCCATTGCTGGGCCAGAGAAATACGCAGAAGCCATGTCTAAGCTTGGAGGTGAAGCGCGCGCCGACCAGTTGCAACCGGATGCCGTGAAGAAGGCCGGCGCGGACGCTGATGCCGCAGTAGCGGACGCTAGCACAAAGAAGGTGGGCGCCAAGTACGCCGAGCAGGGCGTGCTACTTGACCTGGAGAAAAAGGGCTGGGACGTTAAGAAAATCAAGGCAGACATTGATATCGGCCGCGAATCGAACCGCATTGCGGCCATGAACGCTGCTGCCAATCGTGAAGGCAATTCGCTGAAGCGCGACGAACTGCGCCTGAAAATCGATGACGCGAAGATGGCGCGCGACGACAAGATTAACGAGAAGGTGGCCAAAGCGGAATCCGGTATCAGCGCTATGGACAACATGCTGAACACGGTTTCCCGCTTGAAGCAAAACAAGAGCCTGAAAGATGTTGTCGGCTCAGTCGAAGGTCGCTTGCCGTCCGTGCTGAGCGACGAGGGCGCCGATGCTATCGCCCTTTTTGATACGCTCGGTTCCCAGGCGTTCCTGTCCCAGGTGCCGACTGTGCAGGGCATGGGCAGCCTGTCGAACGCGGAAGGCGAAAAGCTTCAGTCAGCATTGCAAAATCTTTCGCGCGTGCAGTCTGAGAAGCAGGTAACTGCCAACCTTGCCGAGGTAGAGCGCCTGGTCAACAAGGCTCGTGCCAACGTCAGCAACCGCTACGGCGTGCCGCTGCGCGCACCGGATACGCCGGCAGCCAATCCGAAGGCTGCGCCAGCCAGCGCCGATGCAGCGGCGATCCGCGCGCAGGCTGATGCAATTCTCGGGGGGGGGTAATGGCAACCGCTGACCAATACGCCGCCTGGATCGTCAAGAACGCCGACAAGAAAGGGACGCCGGCATTCGAAACGGTGGCCAAGGCCTACCAGTTGGCAAAGGCTGAAGCCACGCCGGCGCCAGCAGCGCCACAGCGAAGCGGAATGCAGGAAGCTGGGCGCCAGATTGGGCTGACCGCGCGCTATGGCCTTGAAGGCGTTGCCGGGGGTATTGGAGCATTCATCGACCCAGTAATTGGCGCGATCGGCGGCGCGGTGCGAATGGCCGGCGCCGAAAACTACGACCCTGCAACAGTGGCCGGGATTGGGCGCGGTGCCGCGAACATGCTAGGCCTTCCGCAGCCTGAAACATCGGGCGAGCGTGTTGTCGGCGCATTGGCCAGCGGTGTGGCTGGCGGCGGTGCTAGTGCTGCGTCAATGGCGCAACTTGCCAATCAAACCAGGGGCGTCGTACAGGCCGGCGCGCAGCAATTGGCCGCACAACCAGGAATGCAGGCTGTGGCTGGTGGTGCTGCAGGCACAGCCGGGCAATCGGTAGCGGAGGCTGGCGGCGGTCAAGGAGCCCAGTTGGCTGCGGCGCTGGCCGCTGGCATAGCTACTCCGGTGGCTGCTGGTGCCGCGGGCCGCGCAATGAAAGTTCCAACGGCGACGATTTCCCCTGAACAGCAAGCCATCCTGTCGGCCGGGAAGAAAGCGGATATCCCAGTTCTGACTTCCGACGTGCTGCCGCCTAAGACGTTCATGGGCAAACAGATTCAGGCTGTTGGCGAGCGCATACCTATTGCCGGCACGGGGGGCGTGCGCCAAGGCCAGCAAGCGGCGCGCCAAGACGCCGCAACAGAAATAGCGCAAAGGTATGGCACTCCAAGCTATGAGGCCATTGTTGGCAGCGTAAAGGGCAAGGTCGGGGCGATCAAGAAAGCGGCGGGGCGCGTCATCGACAGGTCAGGACAGCAATTGGATTCCGCTGGCCCTGTTACGCCGTCACAATCACTTGCTGCCATCGATGATGCCATTGCCAAACTGTCGCGCCCTAACGTTTTCAACCCGTCTGCGGCCAAACACATCGATGACCTGACGGAGCTTCGTGACGTGCTCGGTAGTGGCCAGCAAGTGTTTTCCACGCTGCGCCAATCCCGCACGGCAGTAAAGGAAATGCTCGATGCGGTCGATCCTGGTGGGCGTAGCCAGTTGCCGACGTTCTCGAAAGCACTTGTCACACGGGTCTACAGCGCCATGAAGGGCGATATGGACGATTTCTCGAGCGCCAATCTGACCCCGCGCCAGGCCGCACAGCTTGCAAAGGCGAACAAGGTGTACGGCGACGAGGCGAATTTGCTGAAGAATTCGCGCTTGAAAAACGTGCTCGACAAAGGGGAAATGACCCCTGAAGTCGTGCGCAACATGATCTATTCGAACAAGCCGAGCGAGAACCGAATTCTTTACGACTCGCTGGGCACGGCCGGACGGCAACAAGTCAAGGCAGCTCTGATCGATGATGCTGCCACGCGCGCCATGAGAAGCGGCGAAATCAACCCGAATGCTTTCGGCGCCGAACTGGCCAAGCACGAGAAAAAGCTCGATGTCTTCTTCAAGGGCGACGAGCGCGATTCAATCAAGGGGCTGGTGCGACTGATGCAAGTCACCAGGCGCGCGCAGGATGCCGCATCTGCGCCGACCACCACCGGGGCTATCGGGTTGCCGTACGCTATGGGCGCGGCCGCGCTTGCCGACCTTGGCGCCACGGTAACGGGCGCAATCACTGCCGGGCGCCTGGCGCGCGCCTACGAATCGGCCCCTGTTCGTGATCTGCTGCTGAAAATCGCAAACACGCAGCCAGGAACGCGTGCAGAAGGTGAATACGCCCGTGGCCTGCTTGCCGCTCTGCGAGAAGAATCTGCCCGCGAAGAAAAACAACCAGCAGCACCTTCAAAGTAAAAAAGGAAAATATCATGCTGCCAGTCGAATCCCCATTCAAGACTTACACTGACCGCGATGGCACGCCACTCAATGGGCGTGTTTATTTTGGCGTAGCCAGTGCCAATCCAATCACCAGTCCTATCACGGTGTACTGGGATGCGGACGGAACGCAGCCAGCGCTGCAACCTCTTTCGGTGGTCAATGGATACATTGTCCGCGCTGGGACGCCGGCAAATGTATTCGTCGGCAGCGCGTATTCTGTGCTTGTGCACGATTCGGAAGGCCGGCAAGTGTCCTACGCGCGCACGTCAAACGATTTCAGTATCGCGGCTACCGTTCTGAACTTCATCGTTTCCTTGGCGTTATCCGGTGGCTCTGCTCTGGTCGGATTCATTGCTGCGGGGTTTGGCGCGGTACTATGGACTGTACAGGGGAAGTTACGCGAGACGATCAGTGTCGAAGACTACCTTACTGCAGCAGAAAAAGCTGATGTCGCCGCACGTACTCTTCTGTTAGATGTGAGCGTTAACGTTCAGAAGGCCATTACTGCCGCAATTGGACGGCGTCTTTTATGGCCCAACGGCGCATTGCTTTGCCTGAAATGCCTCAACGCCAGCGGCCGCGGCAGCACTAGCACGATATGGCAGGGGCAGGGATTTAATACGGACATGTCAAGCGGGACTGTTATCGTCGGTCGTACTGCAGTTGATGGGACACTATCTCCTGGATGGATTGCCGATTTCACAGGATCGCAAAATGTCACTCTTCAAGAAATGAATTTTTGGGGCACTGGCGCCAATGCGTCGACCAAAGGACTGCTGTTCGCCCGTACCGCTAGCGTTCAATTTGCCCAGCAGATATTGCTCGACAAGATTTGTGTCAAGGTCGAGACGGCGCCTAGTGCTACATCAATTGGATCAGTTGCGGTGGTAAATAACCAAGCTGAACAATTCAAAACAGACCATTGCTCGTTTTTTTCTGACGCTGGTTTTGCTGGCATGTTGAACAACAACTTGGCCGTTGTGAGCCCATTCCAAGTCATTGATTCAAGCATTTTCAGCACTACCGCAATGCAGTTTTCGGCCACGACATTTTACGCATATACGCAACCATCTATGGTCCTGTGGGGGGTTGCTAGCGCGAACTTTGATAATTCGTGCGTATTCGCCCGAGGGCCTGACAATACGACTCAGTACGCGATTGACCTTCGGGCTGGTGGTGTAGCCTACAATTATCCGCATTGCCTTGACATCAAAGGACAGGTAGAGGGGTTCCCAGGTGGCGTTACATTCTCGTCAGTCGGGATGTCCGCATTCAACGTAAAAACAGAACTGTTCATGGTAGCGCTGAACGCTGCCGCTGTTGTCACTGCTGCAAACGTCAGCCTGTATAACTGCGAGTTTGATAACGCGCATCAGCAGCAATTGCCAGGGAACGTCAACTTATCTTGCGGTGTCAACAATGCTCTGTATGGCGGGAAAATCGTCTGTTATCCGAACGACACGGGCGTTGCTGGATCTCCAGCTATATTTGGCACCGAGATTTCGCAGGATGCAAACGGTCGTGGCTTGAGGGCCGTTACTGTGGGCGTGAATGTTACCAGTTTGGCGGCTCCGAACGCATCGCAGACCAACATCACAAATGATGGATTTGTATGCGGATCGGGGATTTTGCAGTCGAGCGCTGTAATTCCGGCAGGGAATACAATTTTCACACTTGACACAATCCATATTCCTGACAGGACCGTATATTGCCCTGTTTTCGTTTCCGGCGTGGGGCTTACTTATGCTGTAATTGCAGCAGTGACCGGCGCTGTTTCGTTGGGAGTTGGTCTTGTCAACCTGAGCCAAGTATCGCTCGATTCAATCTACTTTAAGCGCGTGAATTAATGATGTAAAATTGCAACTCAACCGGAGAAAATAATGAAACATATCTATACGATGGCAGGCAACGGCAACCCACCGAAGCCCCCAGTGAAAACGACCACGAAGAAACCACCTAAAAAATGATTTCTTACTTGGTCCTTCTGTGCGGAGCGCTAATGCTCAATGCAGGGGGAAATAAAATGTCCGCGCTGACAATGGTTGTCGGTGCGGGCATTTTTGTTCCTATTCCTGACCAATGGTTCTATCTGACCTGCATGGCTGTCGAACTCGTGGTGGCCATCATGGCGTACAGGATTGGCGCTGCAGCTTCCAGCATGGTAATTCGCATGTCTGCCATGCTTATGATGTTTCATGGGCTTGGCTGGGTGTTTGATGGCTACCCGGAATATAGTCCGTACCACATCGCAGTAAAATTCCTTGAGCATGCGGAACTCATCGTGTGCATTCTTCTATCACCGCCAATAAAAAAAAGGTTTTACAATGTTTGATCCGGCCAATCCAATCCCGTACATCGTCGGTCTGCTGGTCATAACATTGGCCTATTTTCTGAAAGATGCACATACGCAGATCAAGATAGGGCTTGATCAGAAGGCGACTCAAAAGGAGCTTGAGGAAGCCAAGGAAAAATGGCGGATGGACCTTCGTGAACAGTCCGAGCGGCATCAACGCGATACGGCTAGGCTCGAGAAGCAATATGAGCAAAAATTCGATGCTGTAGTCCAGCAGTTCCAGGGACGCATGGACAGCATTGAAAAGAATTTGACGGACAGGATGGACATGATTTTGCACATCATAGAGCGCCGCATTCCATGACGCCGGATCGCCTACTGCGCACAGCGATCATTCCGGCAGCGAACGAACTAGCTGTTGTCCGGATCGCCGATTCCCTCGCCGCGCGCCGCTTCATGATGGCGATCGCCCTGCAGGAATCGAGGCTGCTCAACCGGCGCCAGGTCAGCGCCGACGGCTCCGAGTCGGGTCCGGCCGCATCATTCTGGCAGTTCGAGAAGGGGAATGAGAAGAGCCGGGCAGGTTGCTATGGTGTTCTGACGCATCGTACCGTAGCGCCACACATGCGCCGGGCGTGCAGCGACTTCAATATCGAGCCGAACGCCTTGGCGCTATGGGAGGCGATGCGGTACCAGGACATCGTCGCGGCCTGCGCGGCGCGCCTGCTCATCTACACCCTGCCGGGAGCGCTTCCCGAGACTGCGGCGCAGGGCTGGGCGCAGTACATCGAAGCATGGCGGCCCGGCAAACCGCATAAAGAAACATGGTCGGGGCATTGGGCCACCGCCAGCAAAACCGTAGGAGTATCCGCATGAAAAAAGCACTCGCCCTCCTGTTCGCCCCAATGCTGACCGGCTGCGCGGTCATGAATGCCTTCGGCCTGGCCGCCGTCGACAACGCCAAGACCGCGAACGATCAGGCAATCTACGTCTGGTCCACCGCAGCATGCGCCACGCCGATCAGCGCCGCGCTACGCAATCCGGAGATCATCCCAGCGCTTAGAGCGCTGTGCATGCCGGCTGGCGATGTGGTGCCGGCTGACCTCCTGCGACCATCGGCACGCGCCGGCCGTGAGTAAGTTCCTGTCGAGGTTATACCTGGTCGACGCCGACGACAACGACACCGGGCGCTGGTATCTGTTCAAGCCGCTGGTGTACGAATCGAATGTGGCCGGGCGTATCATCACCGTACCGGAAGGGTTTCCAACCGACCTAGCGAGCACGCCGCGGATACCCCTGATTTACGAGGCATGCGGGAATATCGCGGTGCGGGCCGCGGTGGTGCACGATTATCTGTACACCAGCGGGCGGGAGTCGCGCTCCGTGGCTGATGCGGTGCTGCGCGAGGCCGCTGCCGCCACCGGCGTATCGTGGTGGCAGCGCTGGATGATGTGGGCAGGGGTGAGGATTGGCGGCGCATCCCACTACACTAAGACGCCGGCCGGGTCGCCTTCTCATCAATTTCCACATCAGCCAGGGGTGGGAAGTCCTGCGGAGGCGGGTCAGGGTTTTCCATCTGCGTAACAGGCGGAGCCAATCCCGCGCTGCCGTTCGGCTTTCCAGGGTTATTCATTTTCCGCTATTCCTTCGGGCTTGGCCTGCATGTAGATGGCGACCGGGAATTCGCTTGTATGGGCAGCCTGAATGTAGGTTGACACGCCAATGCCTTGAGCCAGCGCGTGCTGGATTGCTCCTTGCGAAATGTAGCCTACCTTCTTATAGCCGCGCAGCATTACCAAGTCTGTCTTGCGCTCGGTCATTCGGTCCGTTACTTCGGCTATGGGCGCAGCCGGGGCAGCGATGAGATCCGTCACGTTACGGCCTTTGCGTTTCCAGTAGTCGGCAATTTCTGGATCGGTGGTCACCTGTGGATCGCATTCGGACAGCAAGGCCCAGGCCGCCTGCACTACCCCTACTGGCGCTGGGCGGGCAGCATCAGCAAGCACTTTGATCGCTACTCTAAAATTTCTCTCAGCCTTAATCGCCTCTTTTTCCTTGCCCGGGCCACCAGCGCCTAAGCTCTTGGCATGCTGGAATTCAAGCGTCGCCCACGTACCGGCCGCTTCTGATGCCACATCGTGCAGAATGGCGACGGACTCGTCATCCGGCGCATCCTCGGAAGCGTCGGCGGTCAGAGCGAGGGCCGCATCGATGATTTCGTGAGCATAGCCGCGCTCGACAATCGGGCGTAGCTCGGTCAGCGCATCGCGTAGCGCCTTGATAGTTTCGCTGGGGGTCATGCTGATCTCCTGATTCTGCGGATGAAACCCTGGTTCAATTTGTGCTGCCGGCGCTCGGCGCGTGTCGAGGTATGGTCGCCGCTTGTCTTCGGCTCCACCCATGTATCACTGCGGCGATGGCGACGCCTGACCTTCCCGGTGTACGCGCCCTCGCGCTGGTTGCGGCTGGTGCTCATGCTGGCTCGCCCCCTTCCCGCGCATCGCCCGCTTGGCCCTGCTGGGTGCGGGCGGCGTTCTGATCTACTGACACCTGGGAAGTTGGTCTGTCGCTGCCTGGGCCGCGTCCGTGCCATGCTTCGGTGAAGCCATCGTTCAGCAATTGGAACGGTGCGGCAATGGCCTTGACCAGCACGATAAGAGGCAGTCTCAGCAGCGTAAGCGCTGCCGCCCACAGGATCAGAAGCCAATTGCAGGTCAGCATGACAGGGTAGGCCACGGCCATCAGCGAACGCCGCAGCCAGGCGGCGCGAATGCGGCTGAATGGGATGCGGTACGTTGCCATCACGCACCGCCCTTCAGATCGCCTGCACCATTGGCAGTAGGTCGCACCGGCAGCGGTTGCCAATGGGTCGGAGCGATAGACCAGCAGTTCGGCGCGTCGGGCGTAATGGCGACTTCGTACCAGCCTTGCTCGTGGCCGTCCGGGTCTTCCCAGTCGTTGTCGATTTCCGCCTGCGAGGTCCACTGGCCGCGCATCGTGCGCCAGTTGCCCATTTCATTGAACCGGCCCAGCAGCAGCGCGCGGCCATCCTTGGGCGCGGTTTCGATGGGCTGCCACAGATCAACTGCGCCGCTCGCAGTAGGTCGGGCGAACAGTTCCAGCGTGACAGGTTCCGAAGTTTTGACCAGCGCCCGCTGCAGTTCGTCCAGTCGTTTTGACGACGCAATTTCGATGTCGTTGTCGTCGTATTCGTTGCCGTCGATGCCGCCCAGCGTCAGGATCGCCAGCGGTTCGCCCAGGCTGCCCGCTCCCATAGCAGGCGGTCTGTCGTCCTGGCGCGCCGGCATGTGGGCGACGATTTTATCGACTGCGGCGTCAAGCGCTTCCGAGTGCAACCCGGACATGGCAGCGGCAGCAGATACGCGGTAGGCGTGCCAGCGGGCCGCATCGCGCTGGTCGTCCGACAGACCGCCCGCCATCACAGCAGTTGGTCGCGGGCCTTCGCCAATCGCGATACCCATAAAGGCAAGGGTCGTTTTGTCGGCATCCGAGAAATCGCCGTACACGATGTTTTGCGACAGACCGCCTGCTTTCTCAGCGGCAGGACTGTCGCCCGCCATTTCCGCATCGCTCACCCCGCCTTGCTGCCCACGGATGCGAGCTTCGGCCGCTCGAATAAGGCCGCGCAGTTCGTCAATCTTACCGCCAGGCGCATACCCGAACGCCATATCGTCAACGTCAGCATCGCTTAGCTCGCCTCGCGCTGGGGCGGCGCGAGCGGCTTGCCACAGTTTTAGCGCAAGGACGGAATTCGGCGGGATATCCAGCGCTTCCGCTGCTGCCTCAAATGCCACGCGCTCGGCTTCCAGGTCCATAGGCTCTGGGGCGCTTGCTGCCGGAACGGCTTCAGCATCAGCAATTGCTGCGAAAAGTTCGATTGCGTGCTTGTGTTGTTCCTCGCTACAAACGAGATCGCCGGGGCCGTAGCCCGGATCGGCCTCGTCCTGCACGTAGTTGTTCGCGTAGACCTTCGCCGCATCCAGCAGCCGCTTGTTCAGTTCATTCGCCATGGCTTATTCTCCCTTCCCTGATTTGTAGATGGCGACAATCGCGGCCACGCCGACAACTGCCATGCAGATCATTCCGATAGCGGCGCTCATTCTGCCGCCCCTTGTGGCGCAGGGGAGGCGACGATTTGCTTGTCGATGGCCGCAAGCCATTGCGCCTTGCTCATGATCGGTGCGATGAATGGCTTCATGTTGGAGTTGTACAGCCAATCCAAACGCGCATCATTCACCACTCCACCCTGAACGGAGGGAGGGGCAAGACGCCATTCGCCTTTGCGGTCGATAGCGTACTGCTTGGCATCGCCATCGCCGTCGTATTTCTGCCAATTCGAGAGAGCGCCGTTTTCGTGGCGTACTCGAACTTCGTAGGCGTCAGCCGCGCTCAGCCCCTTGTCCTCGGGTTGGCGGGCGGTGGCAAGGACGGCGCACTTATCTATCGACATTTCTTCGCGCTGCCGGTCACCGCATTGTTCCTGCGCAATGTCGGCGACGTTGCGATATGCAGGGCCATCAAGGATGCCGTACAGTTCGCTCAGTGCGTCGTGGTCTGAAATGCCATCAGGAACGATGTGGCGGCGCAAGACGGCAATACACTGGTCCACCAAATCTTTCCAAGCCGCTGCCGCTGATCCGGCGCTCGGCGCAGCGCTGCTGTCAGCGGTCGGAGAGGGGGCGGCAAGGGCCTTATAGCGCTCTATTGCGCCGTTGGCGGCATCCAACTCTCCGCGCAATTCGCAGTAGGCAACGTAGACCCTCGCCGCCGTAAGCTTGCCTGCTTTCAGGTTGCCGAGCGTGATCGCGGCATACGCATCGCTTGGCGCAGCGCTGCTACTGTCTGCCTGAGAAATTTTGGCAATTTTAATCAGTGCTGATTGGGTGTCGTCGCAGTTTAGTGCGGTCATCAATTGATTCCATTCAGCCTCAAGCGTGCTGCTACTGTCTGCCGGGGCGGGAATCGGTGGGTGCTCAGGGCAGGGCCAGCGTAGCGATCCATCACCCGAAGGACATGTGCAGCAAGTGCCGTAGGTGCGTTCGTCCGCTGTCGTTCCGCTACCCTGGGCGTCTGCCGGGGCGGGCACGATTTCGCTGTAACTTTCGATCTTGCGCAAGAACTCCAAGTCTTCAGGACAGCCTAGCGCGACATCTACCCCCGACTCGCGCAAGACGTTCTCGGCAATGGTGGGCTGGTCAAACATTTCGATGACCCGAGCGCATGCGTACACGACGCCCTCGGCAAACTCACGGTCCGCAGTCGTTCCGCTACGCCCAGGTGGTGCTTGAAACTGTGCGCGGTACGCCGGATCATTCATCAGCAGTTCTGATTCCGAAGATTGGCTACGCTCAGCCGCAGCGCCCTTGCTGGTGTCTTCGCTGATGTCCTTCGCCTGCCAGAAGCCGGTAGCGATCAGCGCTTCCTCGGCGCACGTTGACGGGTTGCTTGCATCACCTACCGCGATGATTTCGAGCGCTTGTCGCATGGCGTCTTTTGCGGTGTCTTCGCTGATGGGGGCGGCGAGACGCGGGATCAATTCGGTAATCTTGGCATTGCCGTGTCCCGCCAGAATGTCTCCCGCCAAGTTGTGCAACCCAACAGTGCGGCGCTTCTGGCCTGTTGCGGTTTCCCACTCAACCAGCCATGCTACGGTTTCCACCTCCCCCGCTGGCTGTTCGGCGCTGGCATCGGGCTTGGGGGTGGCGAGCAGCGGCTTCCACTCGTCGCTATCCGACAAGCTAACCGTGCCACCCTTGGTAGGGTCGCTGTAGTTGATTGGATTGCAGCACTCGCCAAACTCGCGCTTGAACACATGCCGCCACTGCATCGGCTCGCCATTGTCGTGTGCGCCGCTTTCGTAGACAATGCTCTGTCCCTTGTAGAGGAAAAAGAATTGGTTTCCGATCTTCACACCAAGTTCGGCATTGTCGTTCGTCACCCATTCAACGTCCGCATCCGTCAGCCCAACCCCCACCGGTTGCAGAGCGGCGGCAGCGCTGGTTGCCGGCTCCCCGTCCAGCGGCAGCACGCCATCGGTGTCGTCGTTCCAACAGCACAACCCGGTCAATGCCTGGCCATCGTCGTCCTTGTGCTGGACGATGCCGAAGGTCAGATCGTTGTCCATCTGATCCGGCTCAGCATCACGGTCAGGGGCGATGAATTCAAGCGCTTCCATCAACTGGTGTCCGTTCATGGACACGGTTGCGATGCCGCGTTCCCAGCCCGGCACGCTGTCCGCTACTGGTTGCGGGGATGGCGGGGCGGAAGCGCCGGACTTGAGGGCGCGGATGGCGTCAGCGCACTCGTCGGCCATTTTTTTGAGTTCGATTTCGCGGATCGCCAATTCTCTCTCGGACGGTTTAGCAGGGGCGACGACAGGCGACATGCGGGCGGCTTCGAGAAGGCCGTCGAGGTAGGCGATTATCGCAAACCACGCGCCCGATATCTTACGCTCGTCATTGTTCCTGAGTGCACGGCTATACTCGCGGCAAAGGTCGCGGAACTGTTTGTCATCCCCGATGCTGCTCGCTGGAGCGACAGGGGTGGCGTAGCAAAGCGATCCTTCCGGTATGCTCTCGCCAGCTTCGGTGAGTTCTGCCCATGCGCCTTCTGGACCGTCGCGCATGATCGCCACGGGCGCGGCTGGCTGGGAATGGGCGCCAGCAGGGCGCTCGAGCGGCTTGTTGCGGTCGGTGTCGAAGTAGTGCTTGCTGTGCCCTTCCGATCCCTGTTCAGGCGCTTTCATAGCCAACTCGATCACCTTGCCGATAGTCTCACGGCAAATGAGCGTGCCGCTGTCGAAGTCCTGCTTTACTTGATTGATGTCCATCATTTCCCCTTGGTGATTTCGCGGTGCGCTTTGTACCAAGCTGCGCGGTAGATGCTTTGTACTGCTACGCCAGCCTTGCGGGCGGCATCGGATGGCGTCATAGCCTGCTTGGTCACATACTTTTCTGCGGCAGCCATTGCTACGGATTGGCGCATTGTCATGCTGCACCCGTGGCTTTGGCAATGGCGGCGTCACGGCGCTCGCGCCAATCGCCACCAATGGACGACTGCGACTCAACCAGCAGGGCTAGCAGATCAGGCGCGAGGGCGATCAGGCGGGCATTGGCCTGCTCCATATCCTTGATGCGGTCGCCTTGAAAACAGCGGGCAATCGTTGCGATTGCACGGAAGTCTGGCGAGCCAGTCATGATGCAAAGGTCTTCGGTGACAGTGTTGCCGAACTCGATATTTGCGACTTCCCACGATCCCGTCGTATGTGCTGCTGCACTCATTATTTTCTCCAGTGTAAAACTGCGGTTGCAGTCGATGAGTAATAATAGCACGAATATGACTACTGACAATGACTTCTAGCATAAAAAAAGCCGCCACTCGGACGGCTTAAAACGGGGCTAGTGTCGATCAGTTCGCCGCACTCACAGCGCTGATATGCCGGCATAATGCCGCGCAGATGCTTTTGAACTCGTGGTCGTAATAGAGCTTCGCCGCCTTGTCGGTGGCCGAGTGCTCAAAGCCCAGGCCGCGCAGGAAGTCGGCCGTGATGGTAAAGCCCAGGCGCTCGCTGATCATGCCCAGGCGCAGAGTCGGCGGCGCGGTAGGCTCTGGCGTTGGCTCAGTCGATTCTTCCAGTTCAACCGAGATTACAGGGCGCGTATCGGCAACTTCTGGTGCTGGTGTTTCTGCAATAATGCTCATTGTGACGCCTATGGTTATGGTTTCTTTGGTTGGCTCTTGAGTGACAAAAATGGCGCGGTAGTCGGAAATCATCAACTGGAAGCGCGCCAGTTCCAGCACCATCGCATCGATAAACGCATCGTCGCGGCAAATGCGCTTGACGTACAGGTCTTTGCCGCACTTGGCCAGGTCTGGCACGAACATCAGGAAATCGCACCAGGCGCGCCCAGTCAGCCACATGCCGGTTTGCATCTGGTGCAAATATTCCGACACATCGCCAGTGCGCCACATCGCCGCGATTTTCAGGCTGTCGATCGGCGCCTTCACCTCGATCAGGCCGTCGTCATTTACAAGCCCATCGGAACTGTATGCAAAGCCTTCACAATCGGAAATGCAAATTCCGGACTCGGTGACGAATGCCCTTGTGCGCGCTTCGTAAAGCATGCGCGCGCGCTCTTCCATTTCGTGGCCGCGCTCTAGCACCCAGGCACGTGGCGGCTCGCCGTGCGGCTGGCCGCTGATTTGCTCGATAGCCAGGTCAGCGGCGTAGCGATGTGCGGTGTCGGACGGCACGCCAGCCTGCCCGCCGGCCAGCACGCGCGCAACCGATGCGGCGGACGGAGGCGCCTTAAAGCCGGCCATCACGGCGGCATCCTTTGGCAGCGCGCCGCCGCGCACGAAGTCGACATACTGTTGCTGGCGCTCATCGAGACTGCCAATCATGCTGATGGCGTCGGCTACGCAGCTGGCCGTGATCTTGCCGCTGCGCAGTTTCAACCAGTATTCGCTACCTTGGGCGACTTCGATAAATTTCACGGATGCCCCGCAGTGCGCACGCGATCGGCGGCTTCCAGCAATTCATTCTTGCGATTCTTGACCGATTCTTTGAACTCGGCGTAGGCTTTGCGGTCATCCTTATCAACTAGGTCGGCGGCGCCATCAGCCCACACTGATTCCAGCTTCGCCAAGTCAGGCGCGCTGTCTGCCTTCATGACCCACTTATCTGCGCTGTTCGGCAATCGCTCGGGCTCCATTTCCAGGACGCCCTTATGCCACAGGTCCAATGCCATACCGAACCGCATGCCAGCGTTGCGCAGCGCGTCACCAATGCGCTCCTTCATAGCATTCGGCCCCGTCTTATCTCCAGCATCGCCGTATCCAAGGCGCCGCACTCCAAAAACGGTAAGATATATCCACAGACCGCCGTCCTTGTCGATAGCGGGCAGTCCGCCAGAATCGCAAGCAAGCGGCTCCCATGACCACATTGGATCCACATCCAGCAGCCGATGAGTCAGCGCAGCATGGCCAACGTACGCGAGATGCACAACTTTTGGGTGGTGCCATCCGCCGCAAACTTCGCAACGTATGCCCTTATGAAAATCCTGTTTCACTTCGTCCGTCTGCTGCTTTGTTGGCTGCGGCTTCATGCTGATGTGGTGCGTCTCAAACGGAACACGAAGCGCAGCAAGCGCAGCCTTCTGTTCATCAGGTGTGTATTGCATGCTTTTATCCTTAAAAGTGGAAGCCCGCACGGCTGGTTGAGTGCTGCTCTTGTGTGTGGCTCGCTTGCCGAAAGGCATAAGAGCCTATAAAGAACATGCTATTTCGCAACGATATACTTGTGCAACCATATCAATCCAACATTGCACAACTACAAAATCGTTGACGCGGCTCAAAGTTTGTGCGGACTGCCTCATATATTGATTTGAATCTAAAGAATTTGCTTACTACTACTTTTATGTCTAGCTTTTGTAGCGCTGAATCAGCTTTGCAGCAGCGGCACAGTCAGCGGACCAGTCATCCTTGCCGAACTGCGGGTCATTGAAGTAATCCGTCTCGCCTAGTTCGATAGCGTGGCCCCACATCTTGCGTACCATGCCAGCCATCGCCTGGACTTCTTCGTCGCGCGAGTCCTTGCCCATCTGGTACGCTGCCCAGTGCTTGTCATAAGCAGTCATTGGGGGCAGGGCTTCGATAAAAGCGTTCAGGCAAGCACGCTCGGAAGCAGCCGTGCAGCCAGGCGCCGAGCAGTCAAGGACGCCGTATCCGTTCGTTTCGCCAGTGCCATTGCAGCGCTCGCAAGTAAGGGGAGATTCCAAGATCGGAACTTGCACTGCCCCTACTGGCGCTGGGCGGGCAGCAAGCTCGGCTGTCAACATGGCATTGGCTTCGCGCTCCGATGCAAGCGTAGCGATGGCCTCACGCCCCTTTTCGGCCTCGGCCTGCACGTGCGCAAGCTGCGATTCCTTTGCCTTGACCAGCGTCGCATACGACCGGCAGCGACGGCAATCGCCCGGCGCATCCTCGGAAGCGTCAGCGGTCATGGCGAGGGCCTGCTCTGCGTTGCTCATGGCGAATTCACGCGTGTTCTTTCCGATGCCCAAGCACGCAAGCGCCTTCTGGCTAATTTCCAGCGCATCGCGCAGGGTTTGGATCGGGCCTTTTGCTGGGGTGGTGATCATGGGGTGGCTTCCGCAAATAGTTCAAGGTTGTTCAGGCGCACGCGGCGCGTGGCCCGAGCTGTCTCGGCGTGGTGCTTCGCATCGTATCGAAGATGGCAGCGCTGGCACCAAGCGCGTAGGTTCGCGTGGTCGCAGTTCTCCGGCACGTGGTCCAGGTGCCCGATGGTCAGCACGATATCAACCATGCGCAGCACCGTATATTCGGTCATGCGCTTGCGGCCAAGGTGCTCGCCAGTGTTCGCGCAATATACCTCGGCGTCATCCGTCATGTAGGTGTCGATGTCCACCCCATCGCCGCGCGCAATGCGAGATCG
>ERZ1292644.333-Hain-H14-01um-R2-333-length-34585-cov-7_pt1 | contig 34585 bp, 65 predicted proteins | sample MGYA00564402_ERZ1292644 | MGnify/ENA primary metagenome ERZ1292644 (study PRJEB36523, sample SAMEA6512644) | groundwater metagenome | collected 2019-01-09 | study: AquaDiva: Metagenomics assemblies of 32 groundwater samples
ATATTTTCAGTCTTGATTGCGCATTTAAATCTTCTGTAATTAAAGGCATTATATCACCACCACTTTCATATCTTTAGCCCCAGATGGAGCGTCTGTTATTCTAAAACCCAATATACTATGTTTTGTTACATCAATAATGTTTGGCAAGTTCGGACTTTCAAAAACCGCCCAAGTATAACCACCATTGCAAGCAATTGTTGGTTTGCTATTTGTAGTATATAGTGAGGTTAAAGATCCACCAGGAGAGTTCATTTTTAATATATCAACCTCTATAGTGCCAGATGAAGGTGTTATTGGACATGCTATAATGATTTTTGAAATCTTTTTATTGTTTGATAAAACAACAAAGTCCGCATCTACATCAATCATTTGCGTCAAACTACCAACAGCAAACATCTCCAATCTTTCTGTTAAGCCCGCTGCTGGCAATTGTCCGGTTGCCGGATCAGTTGTTAGATAAACTTCACCTAAACTAGATGTTCCCAAATTGACATTATTATATCTTTTACCTTCATAGCCATCCAATCTTACAGCAGAAGTTACACTTGTTTCCATAGTAGAAACAACTCTGCCGCTTGTCTCTATGGCTTGAATACCACCACTTGTAACATTTAATTCCGCCAACGGGACATAACCAGCGCCAACATTTGATTGATCGGTATCATAAGCAATTGATAATGTTATGCCGCCAAATTTTCTCCTAGCAACAGTTTCAATCGTTTCAGTTCTTGTGGACACATCAATTAGAACATAACCAGAACTTTCAGTATCATTAAATTCTTGATATTGTGCTACGACAGTATGCACATGTGGGTTAGCATCAATTGGTAAATTAATTACTAAACCAGATGTACCCTCAAGTTCGCCGAACTTAAAGTTTGTACTTAGTATGGCACCGCTAGAAACTTCAATGCTTGTGCTATTGATTTGTGTTATATCAAGACCATAAATAATACCAACAGAGGCGTTAAGTACGTGTTCAAACATCAATGAAAGAGCATCTTCTAAATAATCTTCTTGAATATTTATATCATCAGCTAGACTCTCAAATAATGGGGAAACTAAACGCTTTTTCACTATAATTAATCCTTATGAAGATGGTATTTTCAAAAAAATTTGAACACCAGCAGCTTTGTTCTCATCAATAAGTTTACACAATTCATTTATTTGTTCATCTGTTGGAGTTTGATTTAATATGATATATCCCACAAATGGCGTGCCAATTGTTTTTGCCCAAATTGATTCACTATCATTCCAATAAAATTTGGCGTTCCAAAACATACCGCGTTGTTTATCTACTAATGCAGATGGATAATAACCAACAACATCATAAACAATTTCTTTCATACCATCTTTTGTACAATTATATTTAAATATATAAGAATAATATCTATCTACATAATCTTCGTCTGTTTCGTTTTCTTTTCGGCCAATATTTATCAAATCGCTAATATAATCATCTAAATATTGACCTGTTGCAGTTAATGATGTTCTGTCGAATAAATCATCAATTTGATTTGATGGTATGAGAAAAAGTTGCCCAATACCCTTCAAGAACTTATAAAGCGTACTATCTGTACCTACAATAAACTTACTAGGTAGAGTAAGAACTATGCGCTCTACAATTTCTTCCAGAGATAAATTAAGACTAGGCATTTAAGATATTTACCGTTATGTTATTGTTTGATAAAAGACGTATTACTTCAGTATCAGAAACAGTATAATCATCAGCAACATTATTGATTTTTATATTCTTTACATTAATAATACCACTTATATCTTTCACAATGTCAATAATGTCACTAATATAAATAAAATTATCAGGATTGTTTGCTACAAACAAACTAATATCTTCTTTTATATCAGAAATAACATTTCCACTTGTGAAATTATCATCATCGTATAAAATACTCATTTCGATTGTTGTATATGCGATATTTGGTGATGCAATAACGTGAACAATGCCAAATGCTTGCACACTCTCTAGCGCAACCTTTACTTTGCCCTTTAATTCATCAGAAACTTCACCAATTGCAGTTGTCACATAAACCGTATTTGTACCAGCATCGGGCGTATTTGCTTTTAAATTAACAAAAGTGATTCCAGGCACTTCGTATACAGCGGCTTCTAACGATCCTTTATCTGCCCTTCTAAGTCCCAAAATCTTTTTCGGCACTCTTGCTCTTAATTGTTTGTCTGTTTCGGCATTAAATCCATTTATGACAGCACTTGGATTAGTTATTTCATCTACACCATCAATGGATGAAGTAATGTTTGTAATTGTATTTGCGGCCACATTGCCAATCGTGCCGATTTGCGTACAAGCAACAACACCAGAAGCAGAAGTGCTACCGGATGTAAATGTTAGATTTTCAACAAGTGTAAAATCAATTGTATTTCCAATTGTGTCTGGTTGTGTTGAGACCTGTTTATCAGCAAGAACAATAAAATCTTCTGTGGCTGGTGTATTGCGTATAAAAACAATTGTAGTTGTGGCAGCAGTGGCAGCAACTCTTATTATTTGCCAATCAGCAACTCTTTCTTCTAAGTCTGTACCTTCTGCCGTGCCAACAAGAAATCTCGTATATGCCTTTTTAACTCTTGCTTGAAGAAAATTAACAAAGAAAATCATTGAATCAATCATTGCCCTGATTGTACTACCAGGGTTAAAATCAATTACTTTTTGTGATGATTGAGTTATTTCATTGATTGCTTTATCTCTCAATTCATCTGTTGTATATAGTTCTTTATCGTTGGGCATTTTTATTAATCCAAATATATATCAGGAAATACAAATTCACTTATAATGTTTGATCCAATGAGTCTTACTTTTACATTTACTGACAATCTATTTCCATCACGTTTTGTTTTTATACTTTTTACTTCTTTGACGCGACTATCTTCTTCTAAAGCACGCTTTACAAAATCTTTTACACTTTGTTCAACAAACATACTTGTAGATGATATTTGAGCCAAAATATTTGACCCGAAAGTTGGGTCAAATTGATAATCACCAAGTTGTGTAACAAGACGATTATATAGACTTGTGCTAATATTATATTGACCCTCAAATTGATATTTGTTTGGGTTTGTTTGTTCAATATCTAAAGTGTTTAATAAATCACCATTGTCGGCAAAAACAATATCACCACTATTATCAAGAACAATATCAACACCATATTCAATTTGAGCCATTTATACAGCCTTAACCTTTGTAGTCATTTGTGCATCAGAACCTTGTTGCACTGGTGGTGTTCCATTACCAGGATGTGTATGAAGATTAAATATTTGATTAATAAAGTCTTCCGTAACGAGTTTTTTTGAATTGTCTTTTCCACCAACATAAACTTTCAAATCACCCGGATCAAGAATGATACCATCTTTGGTGAATTTAATTTTCCCACCATGGCGCGGTATTATGAAAAAGTCTTTTTCATCTTCAAAAACATCTTCCATTTCTTGATCTTCCGCAGGTGGATAGGCATCAAGAATAATTACATCATTTGGATCTGAACCGTGCAATAAACAAATAACTTCTTGACCAACTTCTGGCAATCCACCAATTAAAACATTATCACCACTCGCCAATCTAGAAATTCTTAACCAATTAGTTTCAATTTCGTCAGGCATTAGAGTTACGATAATACTAAGGTCTTCTAGTCTTAATTCTTTTACAATGCCAAAAACAACCACCTGTGAATTTTCCGTTACTTCACCAATGGCGTTAAAAATTCCCCGAAAGGCTTCTCTTTCTTTCATATAAATTATTTTACTATGTTAATTACTCAAATGTTCCAGGTGCGGTTTTTTTCAATTCACCGAATTTTTTAATTTCATATTTTGGGTGAGTTTCAAATTCGACTCTTTGTGTATATCCACCTACGTCAAAATGTTCAGAGATAGAATCTATTCGGAAAATCTTTTGACCTTGTTGTGTTGTAAACATTGGCTTCAAATCTTTATATAATTTATAACTTGGGTCAACAACAACAGTTATGCAATCATCTGGTTTCCACTGTGGATTGGCAAAAGGCATTGTAACTTCCCCTGTCATATAGCCCTTTAGATATTGCATGGCATAATATTCAGCTTGAACATTTGCTTCTTGTTGTGTTAATGGTTTTGCTACGCGCTTTAGAATATATTGTGTATTTTCCTCACCAGAAAATCCACTTGCATTTTTTGGATATTTTCCTATAACTGGTGTTCCACGGGAATTTTTAGTGCGCTTTCCTGGAGCCCTTACTTCTACATAAACATTTTCTTTTTGTTGACGCCCACTAACACCATAGCGCACTTTTATTTCTTGGAAATTTGTCCATGGCTTATGTTCATCTTTTGTTGCAGTTTTAATAAGGGTCCAAACTAAAGGATCTGCTTCTTCCTTAACAAGTTCAATGCTTTTTGGACCCTTTTTCAAATTGTAGCCAGTCGTTCTTGCCACATCAAGAATTACTTGCCAATAAGATTTATTTGCCGTGTTATAAACCCTACTGCTTGATTTGCCATCTTTCGTACCCATATATATATTATTGGCATCAATTTTAAGTTCTATTCCAGTTAATTTTGATGCAATGCTTTTAATGACTTGTGTTGCAGATGTTGTACCGCCCTGTCTTTTTTCAGAAAATTTATTATCCATTAAAAGACCAGTAATATCCCTTGCTGTAAGAGTTAAGCCATTATCAAATCCAATTGACCATTCTGGTTGATCTATTACACCAAAGAAACGTTGGAATAATTTTTCTTCATATTTTTTACCAACGAGAAGTTTTTCTAGGGCGATTTTATCAGCAGAAATACTTTCATCAATATATCCAGTCCAGATTTCAATTTCATATCTTTTTTCAGATTGAAGAAAAACACCACCGTCTACATATTCCATATCAAGTATCACAGTAAGTGTATCTGCTTCACCTTTATTTGTTAAGACTAAATCATATGACCTTACCAAAACTGGTGTTTCGCCAATAACACAAACAGAGCGTGGAGAATAACCTTTATCTTCTGCCATAATAATTACACCAACTCCGCTTCTTCTTTGGGGATTACTAAGGTTTGTCCTACCTCTAACTTTATGTCATTCAAATTATTGGCCGCAAATATATTTTCCCATTTTGAAAAGTCTTTATAAAATTTTGTAGCCAATAGTGGAAGTGTATCGCCATATTTAACCGTATAAAGGCTATTTGGCGCTTTTTCATTTTGTTTTTCATATACGACAATGATTTTGTACAATTCTTGATTGATAACTTTCATATCAGACATAAATTGTATAATGTCTGGTTTTTCTTTTTTAGTGAAACTATTAAAATTTGCCGTTAAAGCGTTTATATAATCGGTGTTATATTTGTAATATTCTACAACCCATTTATAATCTTCGTTTGATATTGCCATTTTTATATCCTATTGATAACCGGGAAAATCAGGTGGACCACCACTTCTGCCACCGCCACCGCCGCCACCGCCACCGCCGGGCCTTTGTGGTCTTTTGGGTGGGTTTTTGCCACCAGGGCGTCTATTATTTGCACTCCTATTTGGAGGCGTAGGAGCAGCAGGAACATTATTTACATCTGCTTGTACTTGTAATTGTGAAGCTTTCTTGGGTTTAACTCTTGTTTGTGGCATGTGATATTTAAATTCAATTGAATAATCAACATCAAAATAGTTTTTAATTTGACGCTTAAATTCCTTGATAATAAAAATACCTTTGTTTCCTTCATATACATCCATGCCAAAGAAGACTTTTACAGGTTTTTGTGCCAAATATATTTTTTCTAAAACATCACTTCTTTCTTTGGCGCTTTTTATTTCACCCTCTTCATTAACCCAAGGGCCATAAAAATTTCCGCTCCAAGAAATGGGTTGAAGATATGCACCAAAAATTTGATCTGTTTGATAACCTTCTGGATATTCAATTTCATTTAATTTAGTGACATAATCCCAATTATAACTATCTGGCAATTCTTGAATTGCAAATACAAATGGCGATAGTTCTTCGTCATTAATTGTAAGCTTTGTTTCATCGTCATCATCGGTTATTTTGAATGTATTTTTTGTATTTTCTACATAATACAAACCATAATAGTCCTCTTCTTGTTTAGCCATTTATACAATATTTCCATTACCAAATATTGAAGTAAACTGTTTTGTTAAATCATTAGAAACTCTTGCTGCCAATAATTCTGTTTGGTTGTCGGACATATTGCCCTTCACATTTATATTATTGTGAATTGTTATTTCATGACGAGCCCTTGGCGGGCCATTAATTGCCATCATGTTTTTATTTGACATAACTTGTGTGCCAGAGGGTAATAAAGCAGGTTCAGGACCACGCTCACCAACCATTGTCCACCCACCAGCATGTTTACCACCGTTAGCGTTTTGTTGGGGACCGCCACTTAAATGATTCCGTTGATAATGTCTAGTATCATCGCTAGGTAACGGAATTGGAATTGTTGGAATTGGTATCTTGGTTAAATCCCTAAGTCCAGAAATTAAACCATTCATATGAGACAAAAAACCACGCCAACCATCCCCAAATAATTTTGATGCTAAAGAGATACCAGCACCAATAGCACCAATCGTTACACCTAAACTACCTAGCGCTATAAGTACGGCTGGGATTTGTCCACCAGGAACAAAAAACAACACGATGACACCAATCAAGCCCAATATTGTACCAATGCCGCCAACCCAAATCGCAATCTGTTGTCCAATTTTTCCCCATAGTGTCCTAGCCTCACCAGTCCATGAATCAATCATGATAAATAAACCAGAAATACCAATACTTTTAGCCACAAATTGCACACCCTTGCTTAGCATACTCCAAATATTTTTAAATTTACCAAAAAAACTTTTGATTTTATTTAATACTTCACTAGGCTTAAAATCCATAATGGCATTTCCAATTTTGCCAAAGAAGTTCATAATTGATTTTGGTATATTGCGTATTTTTACTTCAATTTCATTAATTCTTCTAGCTAGTGCTTCAGCTCCAGAAACACCACGTCCACTACTTGTACTAGTATGTTTAAATCTCGTTGTTGCTCCTGGCTTAATATCTTTTGGATCTACATCCTTCCACCCACCTCTCCAGTCTGCTGGTTTTGGATCATGAAATTCTTGAAATTTACCCTTTAATTCTGTTAAACCAGGACGTGGCACAAAACCAGCCTGCTTACCACTCTTAAATGGCGTCCATGGCAATTTTCCACCACTACTAGTAGGTATTTTTGTTTGTTTTTCTTTTGGCAATTTATTTACAGCAGTAGTAATGCCACCACGAACACTGCCACCAAAAAGCCCACCCATGGAACCTCTAATGCCAACGGATGCTATTGTTTTCTTTAATAATACAACAGCGGCAACCGCACTTAAAATACCAAGAGTAAAATTTACTGCAATTGCTGCAATTGCAATTCCGGCAATAACGCCAGCAATTAATTTCCAATGATCCAGAATATCTATTACACTATTTAATACTTTTCGTACATCTTCGCCGAATTTTTTAATATGTACTCGATTTTTTTTGATCCAACTTGCCCATTGCTCCATTGCGGCGGAAAAGTTATATGCCCTACCCAGATTTTTATTAAAGTCATCACCAAAACCAAGAAAACCAACTGTAAACTCCGTCAGAGCAACTACCATGCCGTCTAATATATGTTGTATACCAAAAAAGTAAACTTTAAGAATGCGCATCGAATCGCCATGGTCTGACAATGTTGAAAATCTTTGACCAATCATTTCAAGAGTTCTTACAAATGGTTCCAATACCATTTCTTTTAAAAAACGGCCTTTTCTTTCTAACATATCAAATCCAGCAGAGCCGCTTTGCATCATTTTCATTAGTGCATTGTTTGCTTTTGCCAACATTGCAGTAAGAGGCTCGAATGCTGGTGCCAAAACTTGTTGAGCAGCAAGTGTAATCATACCAAACAGGCGTGTTACATTTAATTGGAAACCTTTTTTCTTCAATGCCTCAATCATATTGTCAGGATCAATATGAATGCGCTTCAATCCTTCATTAAAAAGGTCGATTGCTTTTTGAAGATTTTTTGCTTGAACCGCTTTTGTAATTGCCTTTTCAGTAGCATCACCCAAGTTGATTTCTAATCTATCGCGTAATGACCGCCAATCGGCTTGGCCAGTTCCTTGCAACATTTCTTTAATTGAGAAAGCAGCAAAACTAACACCGCGATTTTCCGTATCTAACATGCTTAAAACGCCAGCTACTTTTGTTAAATTATTAATTTGATCGCTAGTTACGTTTGGATCAACTTGAAGGGCAGAGCCATAAATACCACGTGCTGATTTTATCATCTCTGCTTGATCTGAACCAATATCAAGTGCCGTCATGCGCAATTTTCTAATTGTATCATCAGCCTTTTTTGCATCGCCCATCATGGTTTCAAAAATAATGGTATTTGTTTGCAACTCAGCAGTAGAGTCAATGAATTTTTTTGCAAGCATAGCAATACCAACACCAGTACCAAGTGCAGCCAACGTTCTTCCTAATTTACCAAAAGATTTATCCAATGCAGTTGATCCGCGCATTGCTTGATTCAAAGCGCCGTAGGTTTGTCTACCAAACCCATTCACAGCACTTCTGGCATGAACCAAATTTCGCAATCCTTGTAATTGGAAAGAAATAGGAATTGATATTCCTCTTGCCATAAATTTTCCTTTTAAATATTTTTTATTAATACCTAATAATAATTTTACAGCCGTCACAATGTGACGGCCTATTATTCTGGTTTGCCTAAAACGCCCGCATCTTGTAATGCTAATATTGCGGCATATCTATGCAGTTTGTTAAAAACAACCCTTTCACCAAAAACAACTTCGGGTGGAATGCCACAATGTATTAAAATTATACATTCGCGGAAGTTTGGGTTTCTTGCAAGTCTGTCTGCTCGTTTAAAAAATTATCTGTTTCTTCTTTTTCTTCACCGTTTAATTCATTATAAACAACGGTAATTTTTGCCCATTCATTTTTCTTGAACCTAACCATTAATTTTAGAAGATCATCAAACTTCTTTGGGCGATCTACTTTTACACCATCAACCGATACGATACTCATCGCAATTTGAGCATTTAATTGTTTTAGGAATGCTTTGCCCATATCTTCTGGGTCAATCTTTTCGCCCAAAAGATCAAGACTTGTAAATTCATCAAAAGCAGTAAGTTCACGAACAACAACTTTTCTGTTTTTTAGTGTGACTTCTTTTGTTTCTAGTTTGAAATCCATTATCACCTCTTATAAAGCATAACTACATCCTCATACTTTATTTTATATGTCCCACCTAGATTGATCCACCATTCACATAACCATCAACCAAGATAATATAGTTGTCAATTAACGAATCTGCTAAGGCTGTATTATCTAATGGATGTCCACCAACCAATGCCGCTGCTGCATTTGTAATACCACTCAATGCTTCATCAATTGCAAACCATGCACCACCTTTATACACAACAGGACAAAAACCTTTGAAATTTTCTGTTACTTCTGCCATGTCACCATTTACAATTCCATCAAAGTTGTAAAGAATACATTGACCAAAAATATATTGCTCAATTGAACCAGAGAAATGATATACTGTATATTCTATATCTATTAATGGGGCGAAATTTTTACTCTTGTGAGCTAATTCCGTAACAATACCAGCAGCATTATTAAATGCAGTAACTTGTGATTGACGCACCATTAAGCGCATTAGACGCCAATCAACCTTGCCGCCAGAAAATTCTAAATCCCAACCACCCGGTTCATATTGTGTCATAACCTCATGATAAAATCCGGCAGGTTTGCGAATTTTGATATTATCTCTTTGTTTAAATGAAAAATTATCTAGTTCACCCAAAAGTATTTTATTACCACTTAAGAGATCGCGAAAAAATATCCTAACGCGATTGGAAAGTATTCTCTCTTTTCCAGGTGTTAAATTGATTGCACTTATTAATGTGCCAGCTAATCCAGGCATTATAGACCCAATCCGTTTGCCATTTCATTCAAAATTTCATCTAATGCTTCTTGTGCAGCACTTGCAATAATTTCGCCAGCAAGTGCAGATACGGTAGTGACTATTGTGGCAATATCAAATATACCCTTATCTCTTTGGTGCGAATAGCCTTCAAAACTTTCACCAATAAATTCATTAGAACCATCCATGGTTATTTCGTAGCCATAAATAATAGTATTTGGAAATGTATATTCTTCTACAGTTCCATCATAATATTTAATTTGTTGGATTATGTTAAAAGTTGGATGATAGCCCAAAAGGCGCATTGTCAAATCTTGTGAATGGATTTGAAGCGCCAATTCCCAATCCACTTTACCACCTTCGAACCTTAATGACCAACCACCATAAATCATGTTTGGTCTAGGCATTGATTTACCGATAGGGCGACTTTTTGTTATGTTTGTTTCAGAAGTAGCGGTAAACTTGTCAATTTCACCAATTTTTATATCAAATTGAGTAACTGGGTGTTTGACAAGAATTTTAGCACTACTGCCAAGGATTCTTGCCTTTGACATAATTATTAACCGTTAGTACTTCCGTTATCTTTATAATAATCTGCTGAACCAATAGTGCCAGCTTGAATATTTAGTTGTAAAACATCATCAATAGCAGAAATGGCATTTGCTACAGCAGTTTGTGCTGCTGATACATCACCAAGGGCATTTCCACCCCATTCAACATTGCGAATGCCTGCAAAACCATCAAATTTTTCACCAAGTTCATCCATCGCACCATTGGCATCAAAGTTATATCCATGAAGAGTTACGTGATCGAAAGTTTTTGTTTCAGTAGAGCTATCAAAATAAGTTATCACATTAATAACACGAAAGTATGGTGAACGATTACCAGCAGCGACTTGTTTATCTTGCATGTGCATTAATTGTGCCAGTTTCCAATCCACCTTGCCGCCTTCAAAGGTTAATTCATAACCACCATAGGTTTTTTGTGAAGTCGGTGTTTTGTTACCCAATGGTTGCGACTTTTTAAGTTCGCCAGCATCTTTTTCTGTAAATTTATCTACTTCACCAACTTGAACATCAACACCGTTTGGATCTTGAACTTTTATAATGGTATTTTGGCCTAATACTCTTGCCTTACCCATTTCTTATATCTCCTTATAAAGCGGGGCGCAAGCCCCGCACATTTCATTTATCCAGAAATTCTAGTATTTTCTTCAGAGGCATCAATATTGATTACAAGAATATCGGCAGGAGCAATTAAGCTAACTGCAATATCTACAACCAATTGATTAGCTTGCACGATAGCAGAAGGATTATTTTCCGTATCGCATTTTACACTATAAGCAGGCCCACCACTTGCATTACCAATACGGCCAGCACGTAAATCGCGTTCCAAATCATTTGAGAAGAAGGTTTTAATTTCATCACGCAATTCTTTAGTATGACCGCGAGAAACAAATGCTTGTGCGCTTGGCTCCCATTTATTAATAAAGTAATTCAACATTCTACGACGAACAGTTTGACGCTTACCACCATTGGAGCTAGTTGTAAAACCATTGCGAACTACAAAACCAATTGATGGCATTACAGTAATAGGAGAAATGCGATTTTCTGTCAAATCAACAACTTCTGGACGTGATAGGTTCATTTCAGTACCAATGATGCCAGAAATTTGTTTACGACTTTGGGAAACGTGTGGGCTTAAAGTAGCCAACAAACCAGCGTAAAATGGAGCTGGATTAAAGTTTTCTTTTTGTTTTGTATAAACATTATATTTTGTTAAAAATGGATAAGTCATAACGGCATAATCACTATTAATGCTAGACACAGCAGTTTTTGCACCAGCAACGCTTGTACCAGCAGTGGGGGCGATAATACCCATGCGTGGTTTTAATGAAGTATTGCTTGCTTGTGTTACGATTTCGGCATTGATAGTATCAGTTGCGCGGGCTGAAACAATTATATTAGCAAAGCCCTCATCGGTTTCAAACACCTTAAGACCGGTACGGCTATTAGAACCAACAGTACCGACATAATCGGCATCTGTTAAAGAAACACCAGTTAATGTACCATCAAGACCATCAGTAAATGTAGTGGTGCCAACAGCAGGCAATGCTAAGTTTACAGTAGAAGAAACGCGAGTTGCTTTTACGAAAGAATTGGCTTTATTTACCTTATCTACCAAATAATCATCACTATTTGGGTCCATATTAACTTGGCGCAATTCTAAAGTTTGGCCATTAAAATTAAAAGATGCATTTACATAACCAGAAACAGATGCAGCAGCAATGGTTACAGTAGTAAGATTGCCTTCAGTACCAGGATGTTCCATTTCAAAATCAACAATGCCGCTTGCGCCATTCAAAAGACTAGCACCGGCTTTTTCTTCATCACCATCGGTTACGCGAACAATTTTGATTTGATTGGCACCTTGATCCATTATGTTTAGAATAGCCATGTGGCCATCTAAACCATTTTTAAAAGATCCCGTTTTGCGAACTAAATCACTAGAATCGCCAACCAAAATAGTTTCCCCAATCGGACCATAGGTAAATTGGCCCACAATGCCAATTACGCCGGTTGAACGGGCCGTAACCTGCACTGGAGGCTCTTTCTCCACTACGTACACGTCTGGAAGCAGCAAGCCTGCTGTATTAGAGACGATAGGCATATTTTTCTCCTTTAAATATTATAAAAATAAATTAAATCATTCATATATAAGTTTAGTTATTATATTCCACCACTTGTGAATGTAATTTGATTGGCTAAATTTCCGCTTGATATTGTATTTTGATATAAATTAATTCCAACTTGACTTACTGTATATACATTTTGTTCTTTATAATCTTGTATATGACATTCTATTGTGTAATGTAAGATGTATGGTTTTTCATCAAATTTATGAGCATCGGTTATTTTAAGACTAAAAAATTCATCAGATAAAATATCACCACTTGTTGCCAATAAAGTTGTTTGTTGAAAGAAATGATTTAGCAATGAGCGATAATTTCTCATTTGATAATGTTCTTTTGAATATACATCTATCTGAAATATTTGTTGTATTTCGCCAGCGGGGCTATATTCTGTAAATATCGAAGGATTATTTGTGGGCAATTTTTTGGTAGCACCATAATTATTTGCCAATGGTGTGAAACCCAAATCTGTAATACCAATTGATGGATACAAATTATATGTATCATTATTGATATATTCTTCGCTTGGATGATCTGCCCATATATGTCCAGATGGAATATTGGTAACATCGCTTAATTTAATTGCTAATGTGTGTAACATTATGTGTATTACATCTCTAGCCATAATTATTAACCACCATACATTCTTTTTTGTTTTTTATTTAATTTGTATTTTTTTTGTATGCTTTGTTTTTTTGGTGCGGAATATTTTTCTTTGAAAAAAGTTTCGGTGTAACCCCTACCTTCATAAAGCCCTTTTATTTTTTGGTCAATGAAGGTTTCTAATTTTTTATTAAATGTTTTGTTATTTGCAACCTCATTAACAGCGGGGCGCATGTATGGTCTTGGTGGAATGCGAGCGCCATGCCAACCAATTCCGCCATATTCATGCGTAGCTGCTTTTATTGATGTTGCCTCAACCACAACAGTACCACCACCGCGCTCTACAATTCGTATTGAGCTTCTTAGTTCGCCAAGATCTAGCAGTGGGTTTGGATTTTTATTTGCTATTCTTTTTTCATATGTAATCGGTTTAATTGGGGGCCACCTAACGCCTTTTGGCCCTTTCGAGCCAAGAAATGATCTAGCTTTTTCTACAACCATCCTTCCGGCAATGTTTGCAGCACCTTGTACAACCCTTGGTGATCCATTAATAACATTATCCAATCCTTGTACAACAGCCTTCACGCCCTCTATTTTGATTGTTATTATCATGTTCGCACATCTCTTACGGCCTTAAATTCCGTAATTACCTCAATACCTTGCAAAATACTTGGGCTTATTATATCAACTTCGTATTCAATATTGCTCAATGGTGGCCAAACAACTTTATCACCAATTTGCAATCCAAAACTTGATGAACATGCGCCAATTAATCTTTCTCTTTTTTTATCAGAAACACCACCCATCGAAGTTTTTTCATCATCTAATTTAAGTTCATCCACAACAATTGTGGCTGGATATGATTTGAACTTGTCCACTTTGTCAACAATTGGCTCACCATCTACATCAATTGGCTCACCATACATATTTGTTGCGGTCGTAACATCATCAGAGGGATAAAATGGGTTGCCACTTGTGGCTAAATTGAAGCGTAATATTACTGTTTCTGCTCCCAATTTATAAATTACTTTTTTGTCAAGTTTCTTTTTGAGGCGACTTCCTTTTGATGTTGGCATCACCTACCGCCCTTGCGATATTTTCTTAAAATTCCTTGAATGGATTGCGGCACATTATCATATTTGTATTGTGGCGCACCAGTTTTTGTTACACCAGTTGCGTATGTTTCCATAAATTTGCCATATTTGAACGATGTTAATGTTGCACCTTCTGGCAAAGCTAAGTTGCCAGTATCAACACTATCGGCCATAATTTTTGCCCACATCATTGTAGCAATTTTAATATCTTCTGGAACACCTTCGTATCCACAACCATAATTAATAAAATAACGATAGTTTGGATCAAAATAATATCCATTACCTACTTGTAAAAGCCCACTTCTATTTATGGCGTAATTATCATTAGAAATCACACCACTAGAAGCACCACCAAACAAAGTATTAAATGTCAAACTATTTACAGTTAAAATTGGATAGTTGCGCAACATCTTTTTTGTTTTTCCATTGCCAACAAAATCTTCTGTAATTGTTCCATTCCAAAATGATGTTTTGCAATAACCGTCAATTAAATATGTAATATTTAAAAGAAAATTATGTATCTGTGTATCATCATCAAAAAATGCGTCTAAATCTTTGAAATATACAGAAGCTTTAAATGTTGCTACATCTATATATGGATCACCTAAAGCCATTTATGTTTCTCCATAAAAAATGCGGGCAGGCATTATTGCCATACCCGCGAATTATTATCTAACTATGTTAGTTAACGGTTTCGTCAACGTTATAAATTAGAGCGTGATGCTTGGGAGCGCGCATTTCTAAGGTTAGATAGGCTTTCAATAGTTTAGCCATATTATCCTTACCAAGTTGAATATCTTCAACCATAATATCGTCGCTCAACCAACCCTTTTTAAGATCTTCTTCTTGTAAAATAACGACATTACCAGAAGGTAAAAATTCATCACGAACAGGAATTACATCCATTACGGTTCCTAGTGGGCTTAGATATTTCATTACCTTATGGCCACCATGAAGAACGGCATCTTCATTAACATTTACAACGTATTGTACTTTACCTTCACTAAAGTTAGCAATTTGAATTGCAACACCAGAGCGGCAATAAATAGCGCTTGGAACACCACCACCAGCATAGCAAAGCTTAAGAGCTTCGCGTAATTTTGGTTCAGTCAAGGCGGCGCTAGCCATATTCACTTTTTGACCAGCAGGAATAAAGGTTAAAACACCATTCATTTCATCAACATTGGCAGTATGATCGCCGTTCCAGAAATAGTATTCAATAGTGCGAATCAAATCTTGCATTTTGTTGGTGATTTCATTTGCAAAAGCGTCAGCAACTTTACCTTCAGAGGCAGTTACGATTGCCACCTGTTGCAACAGGCCAGTCACCTTAGCAACCTTACCAAGAGCCATAACATAATTTGATTTGCGACCAAAAGCGCCAGCGTTATCGCTTGGTAAATCACCTTCAGTATATTTACCATGTGAGATAGTGCTATCTAGTTCAGATTCTACCCATTCGTGAGTTAAGGCAGTAACTTGAACGGCGCCAAGGCGAGGGGTTAATTTAACATCTACTGGAGTTACAAGAGTTAATAACTCTGATAAATCTTCTTTTTGTAGGGCTGTGGTATTGCTAGTGTTTAAAGCGCGTAAAAGCAATTCCTCTTTTCGGCTCAATTTTTCCTTTTGCATTTTATTATAAATCTCCTTAAATAAATCGTTTCATTATTTATTTTAGTTAAAATGGAACATTGTTGATTTTTAATTTAACTTATTCTTTGGGTTTAATGCCAAGAATTGCATATTTAATTGCAGATTGTGCATCACCACGCTTAATTGCTTCTCGGAAGTGATTAACGGCTTCTTGTTTTTCTTCTGTGTGCAATACAACACCGGGAGAAGTTGCTGGTTGAGTTTCTAAAACCTCAACACGCTTCAACACCTCTTGTAAACCGCGTTGTAATTCTTCAATTGTTTTATCTTTTTCAGTTAAGGTATTTTTTAGTTCTTCGTTTGAGCGCTTTAATTCATCAGATTGAAGCTCTACAACTTTTGTCAAAACATCAACGGCTTCAGCGCGGGTTAAAAATTCTTCTGATTTTTCTGGTTCGGCTTTTACAACTTCTTGTTCATCAGAACGCGTTTCGGTTGTATCTTCCGAAACATCTTCTTGTTGTAATGCAGCGGTATTTTCATCAACCATAGCTCTATACTCCAATTCTTTCCAACGATCTTCCATCATAGCTAAATTCGTAGTTACATCCTGCTCAGTCATAATCATGCGAAAAGCATCATTAAAATCGCGCATAATGGCTTCAATAGCACCAGTAGGATCATCTTCCCATTTGGCATAGCGTAATGAATCTTGTGTTAAACGAATTAAACATTCTAAAGCATCAAATACTTGATCCATTCTTTCTTGTTTCAAAAGGTAATCAAGTTGTTCCATTAAAATGCCGCGTTTAACCTCTTCGGTTAATTCAACAAGGTTTTTTTCATCACTTCTTACTTCTTGTTCGGTAGGAGTTTCTTGCTCAGTACCTACTTCATCAAGCGCAGAGGTATCTGCTTCGTCACGAAGAACCTCGGTGGCTTTTTCTTTCATTTGTGTTTTTCCCTCTTCATTTGATAAATTATCATTCAGCTCATGTTTTTCTACACTTCTAATAATGGACTTAATATAAGCAGATGGATTGCTTGGTGAGCGTACAATTCCAATCTTTCTCAATTTCACTTCATCAAAAACGCGAATGCCCTCATTGTTATAATGAGAGCGCACAGCACACCCATTAATACTCAAGCCATATTGTTTTGTGCGTTTAGTTTTAGGATCTGGAATAGTCATTTTGTTATAATATGAAATAGCGATTGGATTATTCGAATCAAGCTCTAAGCGCACATCGGTTCGCTGTTCATTCAAACAACCATCTACCGTCCACCCTATTTCATAAATATCACATTGATCCGAAAGATGTTCGGCTTCAACCAAAACCGGTTCGCCGCCCTCTAATCCATCTAAAATATCTCTTACAAAACCCTCTTGGCACTCTTCTGAAAAAATTGTATTGTAAGAATCCACCTCTATGGTAGAGGCAGTGCCTTCCAAAAACATTTTCCCATTTTCTTTATAAGCCCTTGTTATGGGAATTGTATAACTAAAATCTGCCATAAATCCTCACATATATTAATCAATGATTATTTTAATTAAAAATAAAATGGAATGTAGTGAACTTTAATTCAATTCTTTGCCATGCTCGTCCAATAAAACATATTTGCATGTTTGTGATTTATGAATGCGCATATGTTCTGGATATACTTTTACATATTTCTTTTTCCTAAGACCAGACAGGCACATCCTCGCCCATCTTCTTGAAGTACCCATTAAATATGAATAATGCAACATGTTTAATTTGCGATTATGATATTTTACAATCAGTTGTAGTAGTTGGTATTCACCCGGCGTTAACTTTTCCCTCATATCATCACAACCTCCTAAACTTAATTTTAGGGAGGATTTAACTTGCCACATCATAAACACAAATACTATAATGAGGTTAGTAGGATTGATAAATTGCGCGTAGAGATTTGGAAATATTGCATCATCGAAAGGACGTATGACCAAATAGCAAGTTATATAAAATTGTCTTTAAGGCGAACGAAATATCATGTTTTGGAAATGGAAAAAAATGGTGTGTTGATTCTTATTCAACAACCAGGGAAAAAGACAATTGTTAGAAGGAAGAAATTGGTCAATGGCTAAGAAAAAGAAGAAAAAACGCGGTTTAGAATTACAAATACAAATCAATAAAAAAGATTCTGTTGGGTTATTCAAGAATTTTTCTGCGCAAATTTTTGATGATCGCAATAGGCGCGAAAGAGAAAATAGAAACACAAGGAAATATCTTGATGAAATGGAGAGTTGATAATCTTATAAAGAGATATGATACTATTCATGGCGATCCAGAAATATTATATAGTATTCTAAGTAATACATTAAAAAATTCTGGTTTTTGGTTATCTCTACAAGATTTTGAGGATGCAATCATATTTGAAAAAGAATGCGTTACAATAAAAATTATGAAGAAGGGTTTGCCAAGAGTTGGTGTTGAAGAAAGTCTTGGTGATATTTTAGCCAAAAAGATTGTTTATAATACTTTGGAAATTGATGGTATGTATGTACCAAGAAAAAGTTTTTGAGACTATATCTTTCTTTGCGAAAAATTTTTATAATATTTTCAAAAAACTATTGACAAGGCGTGCAAACGCCTGCTATAATAGTTACCGCCATGTGCGGAACACATAGCATCATTATTATTAATACAAAGGAATTTTATGAAACTAAAACATTTCTTATTAAGCTTAATTGCAGCAATTATGTTATTTTTTGTTTTAATTAAGCCAAGCTTATCAAATGATTATAATATAAATAATTTTCCAGAAAACTATTTGGGCAAAACTTATGTAAATGTCATAAATGATTTTGGTAAGCCTAATACAACGAACTTAACTGGATTAAATGGTTTATTAGTTTATGATAAGCCTAAAGAACAAATATTGTTTATGTATAGAGTTAGAACAAATGAAGTGGTTGGAATTGGCATAAATTTCACAAGTTTAGCAAACACAAAATTGGTAGAATTTAATAAAGAAGATTTATATCAAGCCAGTGAATATCAAGGCGTAATTAATTTATTATTCAAAAAATTAACATATATGCAAGTAATTGGTTTAATGCCAAAGCAAAACCACATTATGAAAAATGATAATGATTTAAGAAAATATGTTGATGACAATTTTGATTTAATTGGCGTAAAATATGTTAAGCTGTATCAAAGTGAAGAGATTAAAGTTAATAATTAACGCCTTCTCTTCGGCAAAATTTTGCCGAAGAGAACTTATACTATCTAGGAAAACTTAAACCACGATAAGAAACAGAATAATCAATTCTTTTGGTACTAAAAAAACTTTTAAATACACTTACAACATTTTCATAATCAAACGGTTTACAAGAAAATATATCGAAGAATATATAATTCTTCTTGGCAAAAGTATGAATACTTATATGGCTTTCTGCGATAATTACGCACCCAGTTATGCCACCATCCTCTGGGTTTAACCCACTATATCTAAAAACATATGGTTGGGTTATTTTTGTCATACCAATCATGTCCGGTAGAGCATTCATGAAGTTGAAGATATAATCAAGATCATCTAAATATAGGCTAGAAATTTTATTTATTTCCGCATCTAAAAACAAATGTGGTCCAAAGTTATTCATATTCTTTCAAAATCTCCTTAAAAGTACCATTCCCATTTGGTCTATAAAGATGCCCATCTTTTGGATAGACTTTGATGTATTCATTGCGTATCAACCATTTATATGCAGTTTCGTCAAGGTCTTTTTTTTGTATGTATGGATTTGCTTTTATTTTATCAAAAGTCTCTTTTCTTTTATTCATATTCTTTAACTCTTGATAAAAGTTTTAAACCAAATTCTTTTAATTTTGGTGTAAATTTTTCAACATCACCATTCATATAAATATCATATTTATTTACTATATCATTACTAATACTATCAAGAAATTTTAATAGATTTGGTTCAATAATCTTAAGACACAACTCATCATCATAACAATAAAAATTGCCGTCATCATCATTATCAAAATTTTTTGTATATGTAGCTGATAAGCCTGGATTAATGGTGAATTTTCTGTCACTGTAATATATTTCAGATATTAGCATAAATATTCCTTAAACAAAGTTTAAACCTCAATCATAATTTTATGTCTCACCTACCGCTTGACGCCGCGCTCTGTTATGTGTATCATGTTATTAGGAGGTAACAATGCAGCAAGATAGGTTGTGTTTTTATATGGGGTTTGGTTTGTTCATGTCAATATTTTTATTGTGCATTTCCATTTTGCGCGGTGCAAATTTATGAAGTTTGATTTTAGTGATCCAAAAGTGCGCAAGAATTTATACGACTTATATGAAAAACCAACAGTAAATAAATTGCGCGAAGTAATTGGCAAAGAATTATCAGATAAATATATACCAAAAAATGCTCGTACTATTTATGAATCGGAAGGTTGTTATCGCACCGTTTATTTAGTCGGCAAATACGCCTTTAAGTTTCCAAGATGTTCATTTCTTTATAAAGAAAATAAAGTTGTTTTGTTAGATGAGCATAAATTAGATTATTACTTACCTTCAAATATAAAGGAAATAAAAAGATGGAAAACTGGCAATAATGAATATCTATGTCCTATTGAGTATTACTCAGACGATAATGTTTTAATTATTATGAAAAGGGCAAAGGTTTTAGATATAAATTTTCATCAAAATAAAAAAAACATTCTGAATAAGTTTATAGAGTTTCATGATATTCAAGATGGTAATTATGATGTAGATTTACATGAACATAATTTGGGAATTTTAAATAAAAGGTGGTGATTGTAGATTATGGTCAATGAATGGCTCAAAAACATTTGTGACAAAACATTGGATGAGGCTTTTGAGATTTCACATGTGGAATTTTTTCATAATAAATAGGTTGATGTTTACGAATGTAGATATTGCAAACTACAGCAAAAACACAAATTACATTTCTTTCATAAAGAAGATTGTTTAGCAAATTTGGCACTTGATTATTTGGGTGGATTGTTAGGATTTTAATGTTTGTATTTATTGAAGCTTTTCTTATTGGGTTTGTTGTAGGGCTTACGATTGGAGCGATGTTTTTATGATAGATAAACAAATTGAATGGCTAGAAGAAGAACTTTTGTTTTTAGATATGGTTGCGGCAAAATTAGACAAATTAATTTTTTCAATGAAAGGTGGTAGCAAGCGGGCTAAAGAAGATGTTTCATATGAAGTCGAGGAAGTGCAAAATGAATTAGGTAGAATCTCTGAGAATTTAAGTTTGCATAAGGAGTTTGAGGAATGAATTATCTAGAAATGCTTGGTTTGAAAAGTGCAGTAAGTTTGGCACATTGTTGCGTTAATCCAAGTCATACGGAATTATATGACATGTTATACAATTTAGATAAAGCACTAGAGGAGATTGAATTAGAAGAATTATCTGTTGATAATTTATCTTTAGAAGTTAGAGACGTTCTTGATGAAATGTCGAAATATGAAGATGGTGAAGATCATTTTGTAGCATTTTTGCAATTATATCGTGCCTGGAGGGAATTATGAAATATCAAACAAAAGTTATTCAAATTGATGCTTTTCAATTAAAACTAGAGGGTTATTTTACAATAAGTGATACTGTTGATACTAGAGCAGATGTTGGTGATTGGTTGGTACAATATGAAGATGGCTCAATCGAAGTGGTGTCAAATGAATACTTTTGGAAAAAATTCTCACCAGCAAAAGAGACACCAACATTACCAAATCTTTCACCGGAATATTATGAAAAACAAGTTTGGGATTGGCCAAATCAACCACATCGTGGTATACTCTAATGACTTTTAAACAAGCATTTTTATTTATCATGCTATTATTGTTCAGATTGCTTTTTATTACGTTCTTTATTGGTATTTTCGTACTACATGTTCGGACCTCTATTAGTATGTTTTTAATGTTGCAATATTTTTCAATTCCAATAATTATACTATGTTCGGTTTATTGGGTTTGGTTTATTGGTAATGGATTAAATGAAGCCATAAAAATTGATGATGCATTATTGATGGAATTATGGTAATAATGCATGTGCATATGGCAAAATGAGGCGCACGTAAAGTATTGGGGGGGGGGGTATTAACAATGAATATTTGACATAGTATTGTTAATTTAATGGAGGCGAAGCATGGTATTGCGATTTGGTGATGGTGGCGCATTTAAACTTAAAGCCACTTATGATGTTTGGTGGAATGCAACACTATTAAACAAAAGGTTGGAAGAAACCGGTGCATGGTTTGAGGATGATTACAAAGGGGAAAAAGAGGAAGAAGTTATAACAAAGAAACCAAAACCCAAAATGGTTTATCAATTGGATGAAATTTTTACCTACATGGAAACTCTTAGATCTGGATCACATAATCAGCTTGAAGAATTGTTTTATGATACTCAAATAAATTACAAAGTTTCAGAATACAATCCAGCCCGCAATTGGGATGAAGAACAAACGACTCTTGCATTACAAAAAAATGTTGAGTTGTTGGAAAAAGAGTTTGGTAATAATTTTCTTTTCTTTGAGTAAATTTAATGCAACAAACATATACAAATTACGTTAGTGAAGATTCATGGTTTCAAACAACATATTATTTTTGCAATTGTGTCAATCTTTTTTTAGCACATCCCTGCATGATTTGTGATATTGAAGGCGAATGTGAAAAACATGTAAATGAATTGAAACAATCAAGACATAAAGTTACCAGCAAATGGAAACAATATGAAGGAAAATGTAAAAAATGTAGTAGTTATTTATATTGGATGAAAACAAAGAATGACAAAAATATTCCAATAACCATAAATCAAAATATATCCAAAGAATTATTGAATGATCTTGGAAATTATATAAGGCTTTTTAATCCAGAGCATCATACATGCCATTTTGAAGAATGCGGTGAAATTATTGAAAATCTTCGCATTAAAAGAGAAGAAGAAAGAAACAGAAAAAAACAAGAAGAATTAAATCAAATTAAAAAAGAAGAAAAATTGATACGAGAAAAAAAGAAACGGTTAAAAAATACAATCGATTGAGTGTTTTGTATTAGGGGGGGGGGGGTGAGTGTTAATGTTTTTTCTTTATTCACAAAATAATAGTGGTGGATCTTTCATTGTGAATGAAAATATTGGTCATGAGGTAATTATAGAGGCGAATGATTATAATCATGCTAATAAAAGAGCTGAAGAAATCGGCATTTATTTTAATGGTATTAATGATGGAATGGATTGCAGTTGTTGTTGCAATAGGTGGGATGAAGAATGGTCAAATGAAGATGCTACAAATGAACCAGAAATTTATGGCAAATCAATAAAGGATTATAAACCTAGAACTTGGTTTGAAGATGAAGAGATTGTTATGATTTATTATCTTGATGGAACAAAGCAGCGTCTTGTGTTTACAAAAAAATAATGTATACGATTGTTTTATTAAATGGTAATATTATTCATATTATGGAGCATCATTTATATAAAAATGCCGCCATGGAAGCCAAACAAAAAATGCAAGATCAACTTGGTAAAAATACACAATATGAAATTAAGATATTAAACAGAAGAATGAAAGAAGTTGATGGTCCAGCATGAGCAAGTGTAAATTTGATAAGGTTTATGTTTGGGATTTAGAATTAACAAATTGGCCAAAGGAAACTGGAAAACCAAGAGAAATTATTGAAATCGGCATTGCGGTAATTTTATTGGGTGAAGATTTTGGGGTGGCGCAGGTTGATAATATTCTAGTAAGGCCAGAACACGGCATTGATGAAGCAACCTCAGAACTTACAGGATTGTCATGGAATAGCCTTAAGGGCGCCATGCCTCTAGTCGGAGCCTGTAATAAATTAATGCGCCTTCATGGGGCGCTAAAGCGTTCTCATGGCACATGGGGTGAGGATGATGTGGTATTGCGGAAAATTTGTGCAGAAAAAGATATTAAATATCCATTCTCAAATAAACATATTAATATTCAAACATTATTTACATTGCGAGAAGGGTTAACTGAAAATGCAAGTTTAGAAAAAGCGTTTGATGTTTACAAATTAAAAATGTATGGAAATCAACATACTGCCGCTCACGATGCTTATAATACAGCAAGGATTTTTAGGTACATGTTATGATTAATTTCAAAACAGATCCAACAATATTGGCAATAAAATATTCAGATAAATTTGCTAAAGAAATCAATCTAAACAATAAACAAACTGATTATTTATTTGTTCAATTATGTAAAATTTTTGAAAATGCGTGGGATGTTGTTGATGAACTAGAAGATGAAACATTGGGAAGTTATGACTGTTATGTTGCAGATTGTGAGTGCGAATGTCACTAATGGCAATTGTAGAATTATTGCTTTTCTATCTTCTTTTTGCTTTATTTTTTATAATAAATCTTGCATTTGAAGGTAAATCGGGTGTGGGAACTAATATACCGGCCCCAGGCGCAGTACCACCCAGAGTTAACTTAAGTACGCATGCTGGTATTGGGACGAATGAATATGTAGATGGACTAGGAAGGCCACATGGACCAATATCACAATTAAAACCACAAGAAGGTAATAATGATGGGAATGTTTGATTGGGTCGCGTGTGATTATGAAATAGAAAAAGATGATATTGTAAACTCATACAAATTTCAAACAAAGAATTTGGATAAACTTTTGGATACGTACATCATTACAGATGGTGGCGCTTTGGAGCGTGATGGTTTTCAAGAAATATATGAAGGCATATTACATTTTTACGCTGTAATTGATGGTTGGTGGCATGAATATGAAACATATTTTGTTGGCGGATATTTAATGTCATTAAAAAAAATTCATGAATACAACTTGGGGGATAAAAATGCGCAATGAAAAAATAGAAGAGATTAGAGCAAAATGGTATCAAATAAAATATGATCCATTTGAAAAGATTTTAGATCATGAGTTATTGGATATTGATGGTGAATTGGTAGATTGTGCAAAGCAAAACATTGATTTTCTTTTGGAAGAATGGGAGAGACAAGAAGATACAATCCAATCTTATGTAGATAAGACGGTTTACTATCGCAATCTTGCGATTAATTTAGGCGCAAAACCAGAAGACATGCAGGGGAAATTTGATCGTGAATTATGTGAAAAATGGGATATTATGAAAATTGGTGGATATAGAAGTGAAAGAATGCCCAGGGAGGATACAGAATATCGCCGTACTAAGAATTATGAAACTTGGTTGGAGGTTGAGCGATTAGAAAAAGAAATTAATGAAATTACAGATTTACTTTATGAGCCAGGATCATCCATAAGGGGTGCAATTAATTTAGTTAAATTGCTTGTATATGAAAATGAAAAATTGCGACAAGAAAAAGAATTTTGGAATAAATCAAATTAAGGAGAATAAAGATGGAAGAATTAATCAATTTATATTTTTCAACCAAAGAAAATTTATTGCGCGAATTTTTTGGTGACAAAGCGGAACATTATATTGGAATGAATTTATGGGATTTTAGGGAATATTATTGGAAAATTAATGAAGGCGAATTAATTTATAGCACTAGCAATACATTGCAACAAAAAGATATTGATCTTTATGATTATACATCAGAAACCTTAGAGGGGTTATATGCAAAAAGTGATTTTCTATTAGCTGAAGTATACGGTGAGGGTTGGGAATTATTATTGTTGGATAAAAATAAAGACAAAAGTGATAATTGAATTAACACAAGGCAAGTTTGCCATTATAGATGATGAAGATTTTGATCTAATTTCTCAATTCAAGTGGCAATATCAACGATGTAAAAATTGTGAATATGCTATAGCAAGCAAGAACATAGATGGAAAAAGGTTGCGCTACAAAATGCATCGTGTTATAATGGACGTAGACAATTCCAAGGCTTATGTAGACCACATTAACGGCAACGGGTTGGATAATCGCAAGGAAAATCTTAGGGTGTGTAACCACAATGAAAATTGTTACAATAGAAGGGTAAAAAATGGTTACAAAGGCGTTTCCAAATCTGGAGAAAAATTTCGTGCCAGAATAAAACACAAAAATAAAGAATACCATCTTGGTTATTATGAAACAGAAATAGAAGCCGCAAAAACATACGACAAAAAAGCAAAAGAATTATTTGGTATTTTTGCAAAGTTGAATTTTTCTTAATGGAGTTGTTGAAATGGAAAAACCAGAAAAGAAAACAATTGAATATTTAGATTGGTTTGAGGTGCAAAGTTATCTTGAGAAAAAATTCCCAAAATATGATTGGGAAGAGTTATATGATGAATTTATTGAATATGGCATGGTAAATAATGGTTGTACATCAACATATTACAATACTGAGCCCGAAGATGAACATCAGATAAAAACATATCAATCAAGGCTAGTTTTTGAAAAAGAGTTTGAGATTGATGACGCAATTGAATTATATTTTAGTTGGTAAAATATGAAAAGTGATGATGAATTTGTTGTAATCCTTGAAAGCGTAAAAAATTTGCGCGGCAGAGATTATTTTTACACAATGTTATTAATGCAAGAGGCTGGATACTATGCCGTGACAGATAAAGAGAATGTTTCACTTGATGATGCACGATATATCACAGACAGAAGGGGATTCAATAAAGAAGAAAAGCAACAACTATTTGAATTTGTAGAAAGGTTATTGGCAACATTATGAACAATCAACTAATTAAAGCCCTATGGACAGTGAAACAACAATTGTTAAAATTTGCCGAAGAAACAGAAGAAATAAAAACATTGATAAGAGAAAGTGAAACACAGGACGAAGCAAATTTAATCTTTAGTTATTTCTTGATGAATATTATCGAGTGGGCAAAAGATCAATGATGTGTGATTGTGGATTTGATAGTTGTCTTTTTTGCGGGCCTTTCAAATCATCCAATAAACCACAGAAATATAAAAAGGATTGTTTAGATTATTTTGGTGTAATAAATTATTTTGATGAAACTTATGGAAAAGAAACCGCCATAAAATTTTCATTATACATAAATGAAGTATGCGATACTAATTGCATGGCTATATATTATGCAACAAATTTATACAATCCAACATTTCACAAATATGAAGCAATTGTAGAATTATTCCATAAAGAATTTAACATTGATGGCGAAATAATTTTGGTTAATTAATGATTGTTATGAGGTAATAACAAGTGGAATATGAGGTTTGAAAATGAAAACATATCAAGTGTGGTCATCATATTTTAATGGTTGTGAAATATTGCATAATCCAGCGAGTGGAATATTTTTTGATTATGTTGATGCTAAAAAATTTATGCAAGAATATGAAACAATTGATACACACGAAGAGATGTATGTCGAAAGCGTATATGTGGAAAATAAAGAACTTGGGGCATATCAAGTTTGGCGCTTTTGTCATGATGGCGATAGACCATCGGGCAAAATTTTCGCACAAAAAGAAAAAGCGGAACAAGAATTAAAAAATATTGCAAAAGAGTTTCATTGGTTAACAGAAGATGATTTCTATATAAAAGAATTGAAAGTAATTTTATGAAAATTTATATTGTCTTATATGACATTGATGGATTTCAAATAAAAGTGCTTGGATGTTTTTATACATACGAAGATGCGAAAAAATTCGCAGAAAAATGGTTCAAAACATATTGCCCAAAAGATGGTTTAAGTGGTTATAACATATTAGAATTTGATGTACAATGAAATTGGACACGGAGTGACTTTGAGCCAGATTTTTTGTTCCAGAGGGTAAGCCTTTTCGAGCTAAGCTGACTTCAGCCAGAGAATTGATAATTGGAGGAGATACAATAAAGTGAGTTGTGATTGCACCGATGACTGTCCCACCTGTGAACCATTTGAGATTAAATTTCCGCCAGCAGAAAAAATAGTTCACACGGTCATGATGAGCAAAGAGAAATATGATGAATTGATGGCAGAATTGGAAAAATTGCGGGAGGAGAATAAGCAAAATTACAAAAAACAACTAGATACATTAATAAACAATATAAGAACAATATCATATAAGTCAAACGAAAATAGCATATTTTTATATCAATGTCGTTGGTGCAACAATCTCGAATATGACAAAAAATATATGACCCATAAAGATGATTGCCCGATGGGCTTTGCAGAAAATGCTTTTGATGCAATGTTTGAAATGCAGGAGTGACAATGAGAGTATACGTAGTAACAAAGGACACTTGGGATGGAAAATACATTGAAGGGGTTTTTATAACTGAAAAATTGGCGCAAAAAGAAGTAGAAAAATTAAGTGAAGAAAATCCATTTGATAATATTTTAATTGATGAATACGAGGTAATATTAGAATGAATAGGAAGAGTCAGAAATGATCTATTCTGATAAAAATGCGCTAATAACACTCAAAAAGATTGAATGTAGTGAAAGTGTTAAATATCTTATTGAGGTTTTAGCATTAAATGAGGTTCATCTAGTTGATGTTACAGAAATTTTTGGCGAACAAATGCAGGAAATTGAAAAATTGCGCAAAGAAAATAGGAAATTTAATATACAATGAAAACACAATCTGCAAATAGTAAATATAAACACCCAATACTGGAAAACATTTATATCAGACGAATTGTTATTATGCTTGCAATTATACCAGTAACTACCATAGCATTTCTTTATTATGGTTTTTTGGGTGGATCAATTGCTTTTTGCGAAGTATTAAAAGAACTTGTTGAAGAATGGAATTGATGAATATATTAAGTTTGTTCGATGGAATTAGTTGTGGCAGAGTAGCGTTAAATAAGGCTAATATTAAATATAAAAAATACTATGCTTCAGAGATAGATAAATATGCAATAAAAATTGCACAAAAGAATTACACAAATACAATACAAATAGGTGATGTTTTAAGTGTTAATGGCAAGGATTTGCCAAAAATTGATCTATTAATTGGCGGTTCTCCATGCCAAGGTTTTTCTTTTGCCGGGAAGCAATTAAATTTTAATGATCCCAGAAGTGCATTATTTTTTGAATATGTAAGAATTTTGAGAGAAGTTAATCCAAAATATTTTCTTCTAGAAAATGTAAAAATGAAACAAGAATATCAAGATGTCATAAGTGATTTATTGGGCGTTAAGCCAATTCTAATTAATTCCAACCTAGTATCTGCACAAAATAGAAAAAGATTATATTGGACAAACATTCCAATTAAAAATTTACCAGAAGACAAAAACATAAAACTACAAGATATAATAGAAACAACCGTAGAAGAAAAATATTACATAAATGGTGGTAGGGCCGAATGGTTAAAAAAATTTGGAGAAATTAAAGAACAAAGAGGTTATATTGCTTTTAATCCACATAAGGCAAAATGTTTGACGGTTCGCCGCGAACCGTCATGGAACACAACTTATATAGTACAAATGCCGCATGGAACAAACAATGGGGGGTATAAGAGCGATGGATGGTAAATCACCATCCATTACAACATCATCTTGGCAACACAATAATTTTTTAATTGACCAAGGATATGTAAGAAAATTAACACCAATTGAATGCGAAAGATTACAAACACTTCCAGATGATTATACAAATGGCGTTAGTGATGCGCAAAGATACAAAATGCTTGGCAATGGATGGACTGTTGATGTTATAGCACACATATTTGATGGTATAAGCAAATGAAATGTAGGTATTTCACTTGAAATATATGGGCAGTAAAAATAGAATTGCAAAATACATATTGCCAATAATTCTTAAAGATAGACGACCCAATCAATGGTATGTTGAGCCATTTGTTGGTGGTTGTAATTTAATTGATAAAGTCGATGGTTTGCGATATGGTAATGATTTTTGTTCGTATTTGATTGCTATGTGGCAGGCATTGCAAGATGGTTGGATTCCACCACAAAAATTTTCCGAAGAGGAATATAAACACATCAAAAACAATAAGGAAACATATGAAAAACATTTAGTAGGATATGTTGGATATAATCTATCTTACGGCGCAAAGTGGTTTGGTGGATACAGAAGGGATAAAGCGGGCGTAAGAGATTATGCCCTTGAGGCATACAATAATGTTATGAAACAAGTGCCAAAAATAAAAGACGTTCTTTTTTACAATAAATCATATGATGATTTGATTTTACCACCAAATAGCATCACATATTGTGATCCACCATATGAAAATACAACAAAGTACAAAACCGATTTCAATCATGAAGCATTTTGGGAATGGGCAAAAAATTGCGCAAAAGAAGGACACACAATATACATATCAGAATATAATGCACCAAAAGATTTCATTTGTATTTGGGAGAAAGAAATAGCATCATCATTAACAAAAGATACAGGATCGAAGAAGGGTATTGAGAGGTTGTTTACAATATGAAAAACTTAAAATACATAGTGGCGCATGAGGATTTAATTTTGGGCGCATTTTTTGAAAGAATTGATGCCATTGATTTTTTTGATAAAGTAGTGGCGCGTGACAAGAAAGAAAATCATCAAGAGATTTTGTATCTAGTAGAATTGGATACAATCGAAAAAGTATTATTATATCATAATGGCAATGATCTTAATGATTTAGAGGTATGAAAATGCAAATTCTTAAAGGTGATTGTTTGGAATTGGATGAAAAATATTTTAAAATTGCACAAAAGCGCATTGCAGAAAAAATGCCGTAGGAAAAGGATTGAACAATGAAATTTAAGGAATCTGAATTGGCACATAAATATCTTGATGGTTTAAGTGGTGTTGAAATCGGAGGATCGGCATATAACCCATTTGGGTTAAATACATTAAATGTTGATTATACCAAATCAATGGATGCGCTATTCAAAATAATTGAAAAAAATATGTGTGGCGAGGCTCTTCGTAGAAGTTTCGCCAAAGATAAGGACTAAAAACAAATGAGTAAAGAACAAAAATATGAAAATGCTTTATGGGCCATCAAAAACATTAGCATACTAGATAGTGCACATTGGAATATTGCAGTAGAAGCACTTGAGGAAGAAAAACCAAATAAGACGCATGATAAAAAAGCAAGCGATAATAAATTTAATGAATTGCTTAAAGATAAAATTATAGAAAATATTGATACATATGTTGGCGGAAGTATGATGTTTAAATTTAAAGACGGAACATCTTTCTTCTTAACTGTAGCTACTGATAATGAAGGGGATGTATTTTTACTTGCAGAGGTAACACATATTGAAAGTATTTACTAAAATATAAATTGAAGCCATATGCGCCCCGTAAAGGGGCTTCATTTTTATAAAACGACGCATGATACCAAATAACATCTACAAAGGTCATCTAGGGGACGTGAGTGGCCTTAAAATAGAAACACATCACAATGCATACCAGGGAAAAATTGCCGAGAAGGGATGAAAAACAAATATGAGTGATTATCAAAAATGGTGTCCAAACTGCATTCACTTTTTAAAAATATGGGGTATGAACGATTGCAAGTTAGTCAATTGGAGCATAAACCCAATGGGCGGGAATAAAGAAGTAAACCAATGGCGCAGTAGTAATGTGGCACCAAGTACTAGGATTTATGATGATGCAAATAATTGTCCTGGTTTCAAATTATGGTTTGAGGATAAGATATAATGTCCTACCTAAATATTTTCTAAATAAATAATTTTCAATATATTACGACGAATGCCGATGAATTTTCCTTCGGCATTTTTTATTCTATTGTTTTTTTTAATTTCTATTATTTTGTTTCTTTGCAACCAACGCATGACTGTTTCTATATCATTAATGGTGCAAAAAAATTCCGTGGAAAGAGAAAAATAATCAATATAATTATCTTTAACCAACATACGATAAACATTATAACGTAATATATTTTTCTTGGTTCTTTTTAATACACTACATTCATTTTCAATATTCATAATACCTCTATATAAATTATTATAAATGTCGGATGGGATGCGGTACACATTGCTTCGCTCTAAGCCTCAGCCTCACCCAAAACTTAACCCAAATTTAACCCCAGGGGGCGTTCTTTAACCTCATCTTAGTCAAGTTAAATATTATTGACCATTCATTAACCTTGTCTTCTTATTCTTAGTTTTTATTTAACTTGACAACGCCATTACTTAACTTGAGCTTAATAAAAATCGATTTACACAAGCTCATTTTTTTTTAAGGTTATGATTGGGTTGGGTATGGTTTAAGTATAGGTAAAGTATCAACTTTTTGAAGGCCAGAACGCAGTAGGCGCGTTAACCAAATAATAACATTTACCTCAACATAACTTTTCTTATACTTTCCTTGGGTCAAACCTAAACCAAACTTAGTAATAACCCCGTTCTTTATTAAGGACTATTTAAGCAAAAGAATGACATTAAATATTAGGTTAATTTTGGTTTAATTTAAGATAAATATATGATTAAACAACTAAATAAAGGTTAAATTATGCATAAATTGTCTTAATTTGACTGTTTTTGGGGAGGGTAGAACAACAACATACCCTGGTACTATATCCAGACATACCCTTAGAAGCCATAGCAGGCCCATTAAGGCCCATTGGATATAGTCTAGGTCACTTGGGAAGTGGGACAAAAAAAGAGGGCCTAAAAGGCCCTCGTGTGAAGTGTGAGTTACCAGTCCACCCCTTCCAGGGCATCAATAGCCGTGTCCAGGGCCTCGATCTGGGATTCCAACAGATCATACTTCTCCTGCTGGTTGTCCGTCAGCTCGTCCTTCTTAGCTTGAAGCTTCTCAATCAATTTTTCCATTTTCACCTTCCTCCCATCATAACGAAATACTCGTCATTCGCTTTTTTGTATTCCTTGGCGATCAAAATCGCCAAGGAATCATCGACCCCGCCTTGGTCGATGATTATTTGCAAATAATCATCGCTAGTTAGCGACTGTTGGGGGGTCATTGGTGCCCGCCGGGCAAATGCGGGCATTTGCAGTTACCAGATACGGCGGTCCCCGTATCGTTATGCCCTATCCAGGGCACAAATGACCCCCGCTGAAAAGCCCAACACCATACGGCGTTGTTGCCATGGATGATATCCACGGCGAAAACGTAAATTTGACCCTTCATTTCCAACTCCTTTCACCTTACATATTTATCATAACACGGGGATTTTAAGATGTCATGTTAAAACTTTGTTTGCGGCAAATTTTTGGAGTGTTATATGAGCTTGATGCAACGCGGAATCGAAGATAGAGTGTGGCGAAAACAGGCTTAACATGCCCTAGAACATGCTTAACATTGAAGTCGCTTATGGGACATCCTAAATCAAAAAACAGGGGCGTTCTAGGGCATTCTGTGGGAAACGCAGTCATAATGCGCAATCGCACCGCATCAATTTTCAGAATTAACACGGTGCATCATGAAAACTTTACAATTGGGCCTAGATTGTAACAAACCTCGTTACAATTGCCATACCAGGACATAATGGGACCGCTTGATGCAATGCATCATAAAATGGACAAAAAAAAATCCTACTCAATTGAGTAGGAAGAGAAAATTATTTTTTGAAATTTGGATTCGGAATCTCGAAGTAATTCGTGTCGCGGAAGGCTTTACGCGTCTGACTATATAGTAGTCTCCAGCGATATTTATTCATCATTCATCTCCTCATCTCAAAAATAACAGAAGCCACAAAGGCCAAAATTTGACGCCTAACCAAGCCCATTGGGCAATTAATCCAAACATGTTACCTCCCCAAACAGCGCTAGGGGGTCCAATTGGACCCCTAGCGCATCATGACCGTTAAACCGTCTGGAGGGCCTGGAGTTTGGCTGTGAGTTGTCCAATCACGGTAAAGTCGTTTTTTGCCAAAGCCACCCGCAAGGCGGCTTTCAATTCAATCGCCTCCCGACTCGGAGGCGCATACGCCTCCAATCGAGCCAGATCGGCGCGCTGCTCGACTAGCAAGCGCTCATGTTTTTCGATGCTGGCACTCAAGGCCAGCATCTTTTCAGTGCGACTCTCCGCTGACATTACGCGGCCCCTGCGACCATTGGCGACAGTCGCGGAATCCCCATTGACAACGATAACCGGAGTGGATTCATTCTTCTTGGCCATTTGTTCCTCCTTGCGATTTTATCGCATCAAATAAATAAAACCTTGTATTGTGAGATTTTAGCATAGATTTTTTCTTGTTTAAATGCCTCCTTAATGTAATTCAACAAAGATTGAAGTTTTGCATCACTTTTGTAGGCAATGCAGTAGGGCTGCGAAACATCTTTATGGATTTTACCATCCCGTGCTTTCCATGCGCCGGATACCGTCGCTTCCAGTGTATACCCGCCAAAGTCACGCAATAGGCGGTTTTCCAGTTGTTCAAACCAAAAGGTGGTGAATGGGACACCTTCATTATCAACCAATGGGACTAGCACTAATGCTTCTTTCATGTTAAACCTCCTTATTGCAATCATTATAAGCCATCAACAGACTCAAAATATACCAAGATTATATTATGATCTTATTAAGATGTTTTGGTGTTTTGTTAATCCGTTCTTCCCGGCGATTTTTTGCTTATATATGGAGCGTGCGCGTATATCATAAACTAGGCTCGATTGTCAACAACAAATTTCTTTGTAACAACATATTAAGCGCGTAGCGTTCCGGTGCGTTACTGCGGTGCGTTACTGCGGTGCGTTACTGCGGTGCGTTACTGCGG
>ERZ1292644.334-Hain-H14-01um-R2-334-length-34503-cov-8_pt1 | contig 34503 bp, 35 predicted proteins | sample MGYA00564402_ERZ1292644 | MGnify/ENA primary metagenome ERZ1292644 (study PRJEB36523, sample SAMEA6512644) | groundwater metagenome | collected 2019-01-09 | study: AquaDiva: Metagenomics assemblies of 32 groundwater samples
TCAGTGTTCGTTCTTCAACCTGGCCAAAATCGCAGCTTCGGGCCGACTGGGCCTAGTAGAAAGGCTCGACCGCATAATCGACGAAAATGAGGGCGAGCAGAAAACGCTTGTCGCACACATAGGTCGTGCATTTGTGCGCGCTCAGCGCATCGCGCATGAGCCCGATCAGACGCGGATGGTTCGCCGGGCGGCGTGCGAGCGCGCGGTATTTGAGTTCGGCCGCCTGAAGCGTCGGAAAATGATCACGGATCAGCTGGGCGGCGTCATCGTCGCTGATGGCAATCGCGCTTGCGCCCTGGAGGCGCTGGTCGGCATTTAGCAGGTCGAAACCCGTATAGCCGCTCTCGTCGATCCTGAAGCAGTCCATAATGGCCATCCTCGGGTCCGGACGTCTCCCGTCAAGGTGTCGAGATGGATAATCGCCAGTCAGTCGGTCAGCAGACCACACAATCTGCCGACGGCCGCGACCGCCGCCTCGTAGTCGGGGACCTGCGCCTCGCCGGCGAAGGCCATTCCGCCAACGAAGCGCGCATATTCCTCGGCGTAGACCGGATCGTCCGCGAGCCTGGCGCGCATGGCGGCAAGCCGGGCCACTGGACCGAGCTCCGCGACGCCGCCCTGCCCGCGTGCGCTGTCTTCCACCAGCACGGTCCGCAGCAACTCGGCAAAATCGTCATAGCCCATAGCCAGCGGCTCGAGCGCGGCCAGGTCGTGCAAGTGGCGGACGATTGCTGGATCATCATTGGGATGCGTCCGATCGCGCAGTAGCATCCGCCAGGAGAATGCGCTCAGCTTGTCCGCCGCTGTTTCGACCGGGTCCACGCAAGCGATTGCTGGCACCTCGGGACCGGACCTCGACGCCTGCCCCACAAAGGACGACAGCGCGCGCTGCTGGACCGGGAGCCTGGGAGGCTTCGCTGAGATCTGCGCAAGAATATGGGGACGAAGGGAATTATGCGGTGCGAGCATGCTGGGGTAGTCCATCTCCAGCTCGATGAACCGATACTCATCGCGCGAAATGCATGACGTGACCGTGAAGCCGAGATCATGCCAGCCAGCGACCACGCTCTCGCGAAAGGTTTTCAGCGCGTTTTTCCGCTGGTTACGGGACAGGTCGAGGAAACCCTCTGCGAGGTTGAGCTTGAAGTCGATGTCCTCGGAGAATCTGCGGATGAGGTCATAACCCTTGAGCAGCGATGTGCCGCCAGAGAAGACCGGCACGAAATTGTCGGTCGCCATTTCACTCAAGCGCCCGATCGCCTGGATGACGTACCAGTCCTTTTCGACAAAGGCTTCATCGACCGCCAGCGCACCCGCGACCCGGCCTAGCCGGTCTTCATCGGGTGCGTTCGAGAATGACATAATTGCCGTCATATCCGATCCGGCGGCGAACCCGATCCTTGACCGTAACGATGCGGCCCGTCGGCACCTGCGTCGAGCGGCCGCCGTTATAGGCCTGCTCGAAGCTCGACGAGGACACCTTCTTGCCGAGCCTACCCAATGCCTCCGTAGCGAGGCGCTTGATGCCAACGACCGGCGCCGGCTTGCCCGTGAACGGCGAAGGTTCCGCCTTCGCATAGAGTCCGTACCCAATCTGGACGAGTTTGCCGTCCCTGGCCTTTTGCCGAAGGGCCCTGCCCACCGCATCATAGCTTCCGAGGTCAGCGAAATCGCCGCGCAGGAAGACGTTGCGCTTTGAGCGGCGCACCTTCTTCTCGATCGCATCCGCGATCGTGCCCAGCGACGGACCACGCGCAGGTCCGCTCGCCTTGCGATATCGCCCACGTCCGACCCGCACGACCTGTTTGTCCGCGACCAGTTGACGCAGAGCCCGGCCAACGGAATCATAGTCGGCATCGAGCGCGAAATCCGCGCGGCTCAATGTCTCGCCCCCATCCAGGCGCTTTACAATCTGCGTTACAATCGGCTGCATTGCGATAACCAAAATACGACCTTTACGGCATAGCATATACGGTTCTCTCTTCGATACTGCAAGGGTCGCCGACAAGGGCTGCAATCCTGAACGGGATGAAGCGCGGAACGGAAGGTGATGGCCGAGCAAGACGGGAACTGCCAGGAGGTTGGGCAGATCCTCGCCGTCCTGGATATCGAGCCTGTCCTTCCTCTTTGGCTCTGGGCTGGAGATAGGTATGGAGGAAGAAGGGCTTAGCCCAACCAAACCAGCCACTGCGGGAGGGCGCGAGTCTACAAATTCTGCGCCGTCAGCCCAAGAGCCTCGAGATGCGGGTTCGTCGCCACGGTGCAGGGCTCCCATGCATCGAGCAATGATTTCAATTTATCGGCGCGAACTACCTTCATGGCATATCCGTCTGATCCAATGCGCCAGCACCTGGAACAAGCTAAAGCGCATCAATTATCCTTCAGACATCACGCGGCGCATGAACGCGTCGAACAAAGGTACGGTGAATGCCGTGTCTCCATGCGCTGGGCTGTAGAGCATACCTTTCGCGATAAGGCTGTTTCGCGTCGGCGCCACGCTCGACACCTTCACGCTTAGCGCTTCTGCGATGTCACCCGATCGGTGGGGCCCAGCGCCAAGCTCGGCCATTGCGCGCAGATAGCGCTTCTCCGCCGGTGTCAGACGATCGAACCGCACACGAAAGAAGCTGGCGTCCAGTTCGGCAAGAGCGCTGCGCGTTGCAGCCGCGACATCGTCACCAGTAATCGGGGAGGCGATTGCAGCATCCCAACTATGCTTTCCCCATTCCTGCAGGAAGTAAGGATAGCCTTGGGTCTGCTGGAGAATCGCATCCAGCGCCGCATCATCGACGGTTTCTTCTTCCCGCTCGATGGGAAGCCGAATGGCATCGCGGGCGGCCGCATCATCGAGTGGGCCCACGGCGGCAAACTCGAAAAGCCGTTCCGCATAGGACTTGGCTCGGCCCATCTGCCCGACAAGTTGCGGCAGGCCGGCGGCGATCATTGTGACGGGAAGCTGCTTCTGACTGGCGCGATGGAGGGCACTGATCAAAGCGGCCAACTGCTCTTCCGGGACATATTGGAGTTCGTCGATCACGAGCACGACGGCCGATCCCTTCTCTCGCGCCGCCTCACCGATCGCCACCATCAGATCGGCGAGATCGGCTTCTAGGTCGCCGCTGTCGGCGAGGCCTGGCTCAACGTCGAAATCGAGCCCGACTTCGAGATCATCATATTTGACTTTGAGCTTCGCGAATCCCGCCAGCGCCCGAAGCGCGCGCCTGACTCCCTCCGAAGCCTGCTTCATGCGATCAAGCCTCAGCAGCGTGGCCCGAAGGGCGGGCACCAGAATGCCAGGAAGGGACCGGTTTTCCGGTGCCTCGATCGCGACGATCGCCATGCCCTCCCCTTCCGCAGCGTCCCGCATCGCCGTCAGCAGAACGGTCTTGCCTACGCCGCGCAGGCCGTAGAGCACGCTGGGGCGCGCGGCGCGGCCCATGCGGATCCGGTCTAGGGCAATCGCATTGCGTTCGAGCAGTGCGTCTCGACCGGCGAGCTCGGGAGGACGCGTGCCGGCACCGGGCGCGAAGGGGTTGCGGCGTGGATCCATAGCGAGGTTATGGCAGTTTATCATTTTTCTGTAAACTTGCTAATCTCTCTATAACTTCTCTCCTTGGGTTGAGATTGACGCACAAAAAGGCTATTCTTCGTGTCCAGGAGATGATCATGCGTTTCCACAAATTCGATCTTGATACCTATATCCGGACAAAGAACATGTCCGGTGGTCCAATTTATACGGTTGTCGAAGACGAAATTCCTGAGATCGAAATGATCACTGACGAACAGGGAAATCCGACGCGAGGCGGCCTGATCGGCTATGCGCTCGCCTATGCTTTGATGGCCGGCTTTGTCGGGGTGATGTTTTACATCCTCTAAAGTTCATTCGCGAAGCTTGGGATCCTGGAAGAAGCCGCGATCATGATCGCGGTTCACTTCCTGCTGCAGATCAGCGGAACCCTGCACGCGCTGTCCGCGCATCGTCTGCGCCGCCGCCCGATCGCCACTGAGTTCAGTCTGGCCGGCCTCGATGATCGCAGCAGCTCCCACGTCGCCGCCACCCGATGGGCCGGGAGCCAGACGCCCAGGCCCGTGCGGCCGATAGGAAGCCCTGACGTCCGCCGCGCTCGAAACGCTCGGCCGGCTCACGTCGACAAGGTCCGGATCATGAAGACGGCCCGCGATCTCGGCTCGGATGCCGTCCTGCTTGTCGTGCATCCAGCGCGTGATCATTTCCTGTCGCACGAGCCGCTGTTGGTCGGTCAGATCGGTTGCCCAAAGCTCGGGCGCGTCGAGACCCGGATTCTCGACCTGCTGACGTCGATACCATTGGGCGAGATCCTGGCTCAGATTCTCGCTGAGCTGCATGCCGTGCGTCTCCGCATAGCTGGCGTCGCGCGACAGCTGCTGGGAAAGTTCCTCAAGGCGGCGGGCCGTTTCCGAATAGGATTTTGCCAGCGCCAGCGAGTCCTCGGTGCTTGCTGAAGCGGACGCTGTGGCCGATGCCCGGCTGAAGCTCCCGCTGCGCGAATAGGTTCCGTCGGAAGTCGTTGCGCCACTTCCACTTGAATGTTCGTCCCGTACCCCGCTGGACGAGACGCTTGCGCTGTCGCTGCCGCGGGTTTCGTCAGTGTTGTGGCGCAGCGCATCCGTCTGGGTTCCCGTCTTGGAAACAGAGGCACCGATACTTGGAAGAATCCCTCCTTTTCCAGTTCTGCCAGCCCCGCCTTTTCCACCGCCCAACCCCAGACCGACATTGCCGCCGACGGTATCATTGATTTGAGCTTGTCGCTCATGGCCTTCAGAGATCCGCTGACCCTGCGAGACGGTATCGCGCTCCTCGAGACCCTGCGAGCTGCTCCCCGTCCGCCGGTCGAATTGATCGACCGACGTGTTCGCCTGACGGCCGCTGCTTGAATCCCAGCCCGATGAGCGCTCCGTCGAGGTGCCAAAGGCGCTGCGATTGGCATGCGTGGCGGTCAGGACCTCGGCCGCGGCATTCTCATAGGCCTGCGCCTGCCGGTGTGCCTCACTGGCCATTTCCCGCCATTCAGCCACCGAACCTGTGGTCATTGTCGGCGTGAAGCCGAGACGCGAGATCGCGCCGGAGGTGTCGAATACCTCCTGGCCATTGCCGAAGCCCGTGACCATTGCCCCGTTGTCCTGCCGCCATCCGACACTGGGTGCGCCGCCCATATAGCTCGGTGCCGTGGTCCACTGGTCGGCTTGGCGCATGTTCGAGGTCGAATTTGCCCAGCTCACATTGCCATAGGCGTAATTGCCGGTTGTCTGCTCGAGCGCGGCGGCCTCCGCCGCATTCTGTGCCGGCGCCAGCATCGACATGGAATGCCCCGCGATCGACATTGCGCCGCGTGCGAGACCTGCGGCAAGGAAGGGCACGCTCATGAGCATGAAGCCAGCGATCGTCGCTGTCTCGCCATTGACCGCGCCAATCCCGGCATAACTCGCCAGCGTCACGCCGCCGCCCGCGACGCCTGTCGCAGCCGAGGTTGCGCGAGTCATACAGATCATATGCAGGATGACGTAGAGCGGCCCCCAGGCGGCAAGATAGAAGAACCCCATGGTGTAGCCCTTGAGCGAGCTCAGGCCCGTTTGCGGCATCAGGAACAGCGGAAAGATCACCGGGAACATGGCGAAGAAGACGACAGTCAGCACGATGTTCAGAATCGGCACCCAAGCCATCGCCTGCTGCGCAATGGAATTGTAAGTGTTGCGCGCCTGCATGTCCGCACGGGTTTGCGCGAAGGTGTCGATCGAGGCCGCGCCAGCACCGCCCGCCATGCTGTTACGCGCCTGCATGAAGGCGTTGATTGCCGTATTCTGCCGCATCACCTCGGCGTAGCTCGTGCTCGCGCCGGTAAAGGCCGCGCTGATGATCGGCACGTCCTGCTTGAGCTTGTCGGCCGCCAGCGCATTGCTGAGCTTGGGGTAGGTCTCCTTGCCCCAGAGCGGCGTATTGGCCTCAATCATTGGGCCCCATTGTGCATCGAGCGCCTGATAGGCTTGCCGGCAAGTGATGATGTAACTGTTGACCGTCCCGTCGCCCTGACGCTCGAGCCATTGCTGCGAACGTGCTTCGGCCCCCGGTCCGATCCCGGCCCATAGGTCGGTAGCCTTCGCCAGATTGGTCAGCGACTTCCGGTAAAGCATGACGTCGCCGAACAGGCAGTTCTTGAAATGGTTCTCAAGGTTCGTTGAGAACTCCGCATCACGGATGACAAAATTGCGCGTGGCGTCGAACAGCCGTGCGCCATAGACCATGCCGTTGGTAGAGTAGTTGAGTTCGCTCGGCATGACGAAAACCGTCTCGGCGGTCCGGGTGAGCCAGTCGCCGACCTGCGTCGTGAAACTGGCGAGGATACCCAGGCCCATGGGGACATTGTCCACGGTAGCTGGCGCCAGACTCGGGTTGAGCCGATCGGTGACCTTGATGTCGACCGTGGGTACCATCAGGCAGAGATAGATTGCGGTCGCCTGCAGGAACCAGTTCATCCACGCTTTGTAGTTGAGCGTGAAGGCGACCACGAGCAACGAGTAGATGAGACCCATGACCATGACGACGCGGATGAGAGAACGATAGCCCCCTCCTCCCGACCAGGCCGCGACCGCATTGAAGATGTTGACGAGATACTCGCCGCCGCCAACCGTAAAAACCTCAAGCATCGCCCTGCCCCCACGCCTAGTTCAGTCCCTGAGCGTTGAGCCCGCGCGAGAAGTTGAGTGCCGCCGCCATCCCCGGTGTCATCGAGTTCTGCAGCGTCGATTCCAACATGACGCTGCGGTTGATGATCTGCATGGTAACCTGCAGCTTGTTGGTCAGTTTGACATCGCGCTGGCTGAACTTTGCACGCGTCGCCGCAATCTGCTGCTTCCACTGCGCCGCGGTTTCCTGATCGAAGGTCTGATAGTGGACTTTCGCCTGCTCGACCCGATCGAGCATGTTGTCGAGCATGGCCGATAGAAGATCGACGGCGACGATTTCGGAGAGCGTTTCGATCTCGCCTTGAGTAAGTGCGTAGTGGGCATAGGCCTGGACGGCGAGGATCTTGTAGATGGGGACTGTGGCAAGGTTCAGGAGTTGTTTCTCTGCTGCATCAAGCGGCGTGTCTGCGCGGATCTTGTCGCTCATCGACCGGATCATCGTTGCGATCCGCGGCCGTAAGGCCATGGATGCCGGCACGCTCAGCGTCTGTTCGCCGACATCGTAACAGTTCTGGTCGTTGCAGCGCAGGATCTTGACCGGCGGGGCGTCTGCGGTGCCGTCGAGAAGTGCAGTGACCACGGCTTCTTCAGCCGGTCCGAACATCACAACCTTCCCACCCACACTGGGATCGGTCGACGGCGTCGTCACAACCGTGCCAACCAAAGTCATGACATATTCCGAGAATGTCTGGTCGAAGGCTCCGAACTTTGCCGACTTCCTCAGCGCCTCCCACGTGTAGTTGTGGGGCTCACCCACCAGCTGGTCTTTCATGGAGGCATCGGTGTTGCCGGCAATCGTCGAATCCCGGCGGTTGCCGTTGTTGCAGCCTTGACGTGCTGCAGCCCAGTCGGAGAACACGCCCTGGCTATTGCCGACGGCCTCGCAGATCGTCGCGCGGGTCGTTTCCATCTGGGGCCAGATGCCGCCGACAAGTGCTTGCGCGGTCTCGCAGCTCGAAATATTCATCTGGTTGAGGAGCTGGGCCTTCTGGCTGAATTCGTCCATGACTTTGCCGATCTCAGGCGAAACGGAATCGATCGCCAGTTTGAAAGCAAAACCGAGCGCATTGTTGGCGGTGGCCTTCAGCATCGCGATGATCTCGGACGCGTTGATGAAGGAGAAGCTGCCGCTGAAAAGGTCGATGCCCCCGCAGCCCGCCCGGGCGCTCGGCAGCTGCAGATTGAACGGCTGTACGCTCTTCTGCGGAAACCGCGTCCAAACATTACCGAGAGAATAGTAGCCTGCCGACTGGCCCTGAAAGGCCGAAGGGCCGGTCACATTAGCGGCGCCGCCGGCCTCCGAGAAGAAATTGTTCATCTCGGAGGCGACATCCGCCCGCGCCGTACCGATGAGAGCCAAGTTAGCGGCGGCGATCAGCCCGGCCCAGCCTGCCGTGCCGCGAAGAACCCGGTGCAAAATGCCTTTGCGGCGAAGCTGTGCCATCAGTAATCGCTCCCTACCTTGGTGTTGGTGAGCGCGAAAATGCGATCCATAATCTCATCGGCGCTCAGGATGCCGTAGCCCACGGGAATGGTCCGCTTGGTCATCGTGTCAAAGAGAATGAGAGCAGGCGTTTCGTTGCCCGGCACGCCCATGCGCGCCCGCTGTCCCGCGTCGACGACATAGTTCGGGAAATCGCGGCTCGGGCCTCCGTCCATCGATACGGCCATCACAGCCATGCGGTGGCTGTCCGCAACCGACCTGAGAATCGGCGAGAACAGATCGCAAGCGCCGCAGCTCTGCGCAAAGAAGTAGAACAAGCCATAGCGTTGACCGAGATTGGTGAGGACGGCGTCGCGATCAGCCTTCCGGTTGTCGAGCCAGGCGCGTTTGCCGACGGTGGAGACCGGCCGCTGCAGCGTGTAGTCGAGGTCGGGATTTTGCCAAAGCGCTCGCTGCCAGGTGTCCGAAAAGGTCGACGCTCGGTCGAGCTGCTCACGCTGGAAGCGGACATAGGCGATCACATTCTCCTCGCTGGGATCGAGGATGGCGCGAGCCTTCAATTCGTCGAGTTCGCGCGTGATGGCGCTCATGCGATCGACGGCGCTCTGCTGTGGCGGTGAGCTTTGCGTATCCTCCGCTTTCGGCCTGGGCTTTGCACAGTAGAACCACTGACCGAGCTTTCGCTCGCCGCAGTAGAAATCGTCGGGCCGGCCCTCCTCAATGACATCGCGTGAAGACGCAGCGTCTTGCGCGATGAGCGGCGTCGCCGCGCTCACCGACAAGGCAATGAACAACGAAAGTCTAGCGATCGTTAGCATCACTTTTCGTCCTTTCATCGGCCGGGGCGGATTGCGCGGAAGAGTGAGTGGGAGGCGCGAACGCTGCCACGTCTTCGCTGGCTGCGAAGCGGGCGCAGCAATCTGGGACAGTTGCGGGAGGCTTGCCGCAGTGGTGGGGCAGTCCCGCAGCCGTTGGTTGCAGGATGAGTGACGCGAGGAAGGTGGACAGTTGGGAAAGGGGGAACGGCATGGTCTGTTTCCTCGCCTCGTGCACCGGATTGCTGCCCCGCCGTAAGGAGATGCGGTCGACTCATCTCACTTGCCGTGCAGGTCATAATAGTCCTGAATCTTCTGCTGGATCTGGGTCATCGTCTCGACCTCGTCGGGAAGCCGCGCTGCATCTACGAACTCGGCGTACACCTCCGTAAAATCCATGATCGACAGATCGAGCTGGGAGAATTCGTCTATGGTGAAGCCGAGGCACTGCTCGCGCTTTGGCGCACCCCACGGCCTTCCGAGCTGGATGCGGCCCTGCTCCTGGAGAATACGGCTGAGCTTGCTCTCGAAACAGCAATAGGCCGTGCGCTTGGTCTTGCAGATGCCAAGGAAGCTCGAGGAACAATAGGTCCCGACTTTGTGACAGAAACCCATGCGATCCCGAATGTCGAGCTTCATCTCATTCTGGGAACAGGCGAAGAGCGTCAGGAAGGGGGTCGCGAGTGCCGCGAGTGCTGCGGGCCCGCCTGCCAATGCCGCGGCACCCGCCCCTACCGTCAGAACACCCGAGACCTTGCCCGCACAGCAGTTGATGAGGCCGAAGACGGGCTTTTGGCAGGTTTCCCTGTTGCCCTTGAAAACCGTGAAATTGGTCTCGTCGAACTCCTTGCCTGCCTGATCAATCGAGCGGAGTGCGACGAGCGCATCCTTGAACTCGGTCGAGGCTTCGCGCACGATCGGCTCGCAGTCGCCATTGATGCAATAGACATCGTTGCCGCAGATATATTGGGGCGTATCCGCTGATGTTCCGCCCGGCGTCGGGCAACGATAAACCCTCTCCTCGACCTTGCAGGGACCGCCGTCGGGCTCATCATCGAGGCATTCGGTTCTCAGGAAGGTGCAACCCGCATTGGCTTCGAGCGCAGTGCAATCATTCGCCGGCGCTAACCTGTTGCACAGATAATCCCGCTTCCACGCCCAGCATGCCTCGGTAATCGGAACACCATCAAAAACCCTCGTTTCTGGGCCCTCAGTGCAGATGTCACCGGCGGACTGGAGCGTACACATGTCGTCACCTTCGAGGCCACCGCATGTGTCGACCTTCTTTGTGATGACGGTGCTCGCGCTGCTTTTCGTGTGCCATGATGCGCCCGTTTTCGGGCTCACCTCCATAGCAATCGCAAGGTTCGCCGTGCACTCATACTCAGTGGCGTTGTAGCCGTTGCAATACTTGTTGTCGGGCCATGGCCAGCCATAGTCGAGATGTGCGGCGCAGGCGCGCTTTATTACTCCCGTTGGCTTGCAGACACCTGATGAGATGTAGGGTGCAGCGGTGGCGGAGCGTGCGAACGGCGTGCCGTAGGCGCTGTCCGGCACAACATAATAATTATAGCTTTCCACCGTGCTGACTTCGGGCATCATCCTTATCGAACAGCTTGCCGGATTCTCCACTACCTTGGTGCCGCTATTGCAGGTCGCTTCATAGGAACCCTGCGTCCCCGATCCGGGAGGTAAAGGCGTACAAGTGCCAGATTCACCCGCAAATTCCTCGCCGGCGAGGTAAGTCGATGGATCGTCCTCGACCGATGTAGCGCGCGCTGTCGTCGCCCGAATTTCTGCATTGCTGAACGTGGGCCGGGTCCGCTCAGCGTCGGTGGCAATACGATATTGCTCGTTGCTCGATTTTGAGGATTGGGCCGCGGCTTCGAGGCGTTCTGGACTGTCGAAATAGGAGCCTTCAGGAAGGGACGTACCCGAGTAGCCGGGAACCGCTTCGGCCTGGGCATTGGTTGTCGGCACCAGCGTGTCGTTCTGTCTGGCGTCGTTACCCATGGCTTTGCCTTGCTGGCGCGCCTCCTCAAGCGTCATCTGCGCCGATGCGGGTGATATCGCGCTTGCCCAAGCTAGTGCGGCGAGCAAGAGGACAGCCGCCTTCACGGCAGAGCCTTGCGTAAGTTGGCAAGCCCGATCGCAGCGACGCGGGCGCCGGGGCCATTGCCTTCGACGAAGCTGTCCAAGGCGTATTCGACAGTGACATTGCCGACGATGCGATCATAGGGCGGCACGACCGTTCGGCACGAAAAGCCGGCGCAGAGATTGAAATCCGACGACACCGCAACATAGGTTGGGACCGCTTGCACATCGAACGCGCGGAATAACCGTGGGTCGATACCTACGTTGGCGAAGTCGTCTTGGCGGTCGACGATCTTTCCCAAACGGCTCGCGAATTGCTTCATAGAATTGTTGGGAAAGCCGCGAAAGACGACGACCCCGCCGGCTCTGGCGGTATCGGTGATCAGCTTCTTGAGCGACTGCGGCGGCATCGACAAGCTGGCAAACACGATGAACTGCGGGGCCTCTCCCTTACCGGCCTCCAGATTCGACGAGGCCCCCTGGACGATCTCGTCGAAATCGATCGGGCCCGCCGGCCCCTTGGGAAGCTCGGTCTTAGACACCTGCCGCATGTTCGCGGTGCCCCCTTCATGCACAGAGGTTGCATCTTCGCGGAATGAAGAGCCTCTGTCCTTCACCTGGTTGACGAAGGCTTCCGCATCCGCTTGCAAATCCGCCGAGCGCTGCTTGATTGCCTGGATGTCGATGCCGTCAACAGTCTGTGCCAGCAGCGCCGAGACGCTGGCGACTGCAATGATGGTGGCAGTAACCAATAGATAGCGTCGCATCATGCCCTCCCTACAGCACGCAACAGTTGCGCTTACGCCAGACGAGGTAGCCCATGTCTTCACCGGCAGCCGGAAAGGCCCGACCCGCATCCGGCGGCATAGTCGATGCTCCGATCGCCGAGCAGGCAAAGCGACCGCTCACGGTGGGGATCGGGTTGGTCATCTGGAACCGGTATTGCTGCTTGCGCATGATCGGCATCAGGTACTTCTTGCACAGGCCGGCCGAGCCCATCGTGCCCCAGGCAAGTGCCTGGCGGTGCATCTTGTAGGCGAAGCGCGACAGTGCGAGCCGCGAGGACTGGACATGCCCGATCGAGGACGGGATGTTCCCGTTCAAGGGATACATGCTGCCTTGGCAGCCGGCGCACCAGAACAGCGGATCGAGCGGAAGATGGACTGTCCCAGCGATGCAGTCTCCGGCGCAGGCGGCCTGGGCGATGGGATTGGCGAAGATGATCGCTTCGGGATTGATCAGCGCCGCAAGGGAGTCGTCCTGCCAAAGCGGGTCAACCTCGGTCATATAGGCGATGTCGAACGAGGCCTGCTCGAAACAGACGAAGTCGGTCAAGATCTCCATCCAGTAAAGCAGCGGATAGATATACCAGTGCACGTGCCACTTGGCGGTGCTTTGCGACCGACCGCCGACCATTGAAGGGCCGGCGAGATAGCCCTGGCCGATATCGAAGCCGGGAGCGATGCGGATCCCGCCCAGATTGGGAAAGCACCACGGCTTCATCGTCACATCAGCCAGCCGCGCAGGCTCCCAGAATCCCACCGAAATGCCGATGCGCGGCAAGGGATCAGCGCAGGCGCAGATCGGCGAAGCCGGGTTGGGGGTATCGGGGCGGCCGCTCGGCCATATCTTGAGCCCGCCCACCGATAGCGGGAACAGGCACGACCAGCAGACGTCGGTGATCGGATTGACGAACTTGCCGTTGCAGGTCGGCCCGGCAGCCTGGGCCGACTGTGGCAGGGCGATCGCGCCAAGCATCAGCAATATGGCAGCCCCGATCGAACGAAGCAGATGCATCACTGGCCCTCCTCGAATGCCCGGAGGTAGCTCGTGTCGGCACGATGCTTCCGGCGCAGATAGATGAGCGTCGTGAGCAGGGTCGTAGCGAGCAGCACCGCGATCATGCAGGGCGCCGCGCGGCCGATCAGCGCGCGCAACGGGCTAAGACCCGCGATGCTCGCCGCGAGCGACAGGCAAAGAAGCTGCCAAATGAAGCGCAGTCGCTTCAGGCCCGCTGTCTCGGGCGCCGCCATTGGCGTTCGCAGCATGTCCAGCCAGAGCGGCATCATCCCGGGCTCCCTGACTTGATGACCATTTCCGTAACACGCATCACCTTGCCGGCTTGGCTGACGATAGCGGGCGTGTGCTCGATGCCGAACGTGCTGGTGAGCTTGCCTTCTTGATCGAAATAGAAGCGCCGCTTCTTCGCCGTCATCTGCTCGATCGGCGAACCGTTGACGAAGATGATTTTGGCCTTGAGATCGGTGTAGCGCGCTGTCGCCCAAGCCAACTGATCTGTGTTGTCGCCGTCTATGAAGACGAGGTCCTGTCGGATCGCGACGAAGTCGAGCGGATTGACCTTCTGACCCGCTGCGGCGATGAGATTGCCCTTCTGGTCGCGAATATCGCGCTCGATGGCGACGGTCGGATCATAGTCCCAGCTCCGGGCTATCCGCGCCGGCGTGAGCCCTTCGACAGGCTTGGGACGACGAACCTTGGCTTCCACTCGCTTGGCAAACACCTCATTCATTCGCGTCAGTTCGCCGCTTGCCTCTGCCCGGCGGAGCCGGGCCTCGATAGTTGCAAGCAGGTCAGGCTCGATTATCGGGAAGGCCTGCCCCGCTTGCCCATAATCCTTCGCCTCTCCGCGCATCGGACCCAGCAGCAGCGCGGCCGCGACGAGCGTCACGACCCCAGCGGCTCCGCCCAGAGCGGCCCTCACAGGACCGGCTCCCCGGTTCCAATGATCTGGCGCCTGCAGACGAAGCCAATCTCCGCATAGCGGCTATCGAAACCGTCCTTGTGAGGCGTGCCCACGAAATAGCAGCCGGGCGGCACCGATCCCGTTGCGCCGGGGGTCAGTGGTTCGCCGAGCCTGGTCACGGCCTTCATGCGCGCCACGCGGGTGCCGTTGATGGTAACGTCGGGTCCGGAATGTCCGACCATGTCCCCCGGCAGGCCGTAGACGATCTTGCCGAACATCTTCGGCCGCACGCCGAAATGGCGGCTTAAGAGCGCGCTCTGCGGAGGGTCGAAAAATACGTAATCGCCCTTTTCCGGCATCTGGCCGCGGCGGATGAGGAACGCCCAGTTCGGGAGCGAGTGCGAGGTGTTGATCAGGAAGAGATGGCCATCCCGCCAGTCGCCTATCGCTCCCAACGTCACGCTTCCGGCCACGAATGTGCCGAACAGGAGCCAGAGCCTCGGGTTCGGGCGCCACCGGCGCGCAGGCGCGTCATTGACCACCGTTGTCATCGCCGCCTCCGAAGGTTGAGACCGATGCCGTTGGCGGCGCATATTGCTGACTGGCCATCGGCTCCCCAGTCTGGGGCATCGGCGCGGCCGCCATGGGATCGACAGTGCCCATCGGAACCATTGACTGCGCTGGCAAAGCAGCTTGCGGCTGCGCTGCCATCATCGCCTGCTGCTCCAGCTGCTGAAGCTCCGCAGCCGACGCCTGCTTGGGACGGGTCACGCCCGCGGCGTAGACCGCTTCCTTGAGTTTGTCGGTGATGTCGGGGACGTTCTTCGTCAGGACCGCTTCGCCGACGAGGACGATCTGACCACTTGCGCTTCTGCGCTGGAGCTCGGTGTCGAGCGATGCCATGAACCTGCGCATCTCCGTCTCGACCTGAGCGGGCGGCGACGCGGAGCGCGCCTGCGCTTGGACATATTCGCCGACGATCGACGAAAGGCGCGCCGATACGATGCGATCCTGCTTGGGTGTCACCAGCGTCCTGGTCACCCACATGCCCCAGACCAGCGCGACAAGTACCACGAGGCCTGTCAGAATCTGGGGCCGTGTAAAGCCGGCAAAGACCATTGGCCGTCGCCGCGACGGGGACGGCGCCGCTGGCGCCGGTAGATCGAGCTCGGGCTGTTCAGCCATGGTCGTGACTCCCGTTGGCCAGCGCTGGTGGAAGGATCCTGTGATGCCGAAGGACAATCAGGCCGGCTGACAGGATGAGATGCGCGGCGACAAAGATGTGCTTGAACGAAGCAACCCGGTCAGGGCTCGCGGCGATGTAGCGGCTAGTCAGGTTGCCGAGTTGAATCATGAAACCGTCGAGCGAGAAGCCGCCAAGGGCGAGGAAGAAAAGCGCGAACAGGCCCCAGGTGAGCAGCAGCGTCGTTACGATGAAGCCGACAAGGTGCAGATAGAAATAAAGGAGGGTGCGCCCATCGGGCAGCCGTCGCCGGTTGGTTTGCGCAATGGGGGGCTGCGAGGTTCTAGTGGCCATGACTCACTCCGCAGCTTCAGCCAGGCCAGTGTCGGCATGGACTGCCCATTTCTCGGGATTATCGGGAAATGCGATCCGCTCGATCGCCTCGTCCATGGTGTGTCCCTGAGCGACAAGGCTCTCGATCGCCGCATAGACAGCAGGGCTCGAGGAATAGACCGCAGCCGAGAAGGGATCGAGCACCAGGCGGCCGACGGCAAGAGTCTCCGGTCCCTTGATCAAGATGTCCGAATATTCGCGGCCGTTGATCTTCAGGGAACGGAGCAGCGCATCTGTATGGTCGTCCATCTCGAAGCGGTCGTGCTTCTTGAAGTCGGCGATCGTCTCGGGTTTTTGCTGAAGGATGACGAACCAGTCTGAGTTCTCGAGCGCGGCGATCGAGCCCGCCGACTTATAGTAGTCGTTGAGCGACTGGGTCGCGGTCACCAGCGAAGCGCCATATTTGCGACAGGTGCGCGCATAGGTCTCAATGAAGTCCGCCATGGCCCCGCCGCGCAGCATCTGCCACGCCTCATCGAGCAGCAATGCCTTGGGTATCGCGCGATCGACCTTGCGCATCATCTGCTGCGACATGAACATAATCGCCGTCAGCACCACGCTCCTGAGTTCCTCACGCGACGACAGGTCCGAAAGCTCAAAGACGGTGAGCTGGGCGGAAAGCTCGAAGGACACCTCGCCTTGGAAGAAGCGGCCATAGGTGCCGCCCGAAGAGAAGGGGCGCATGGCGATGCCGAGGTCCATGGCAAGGCCGTTGCCAGTCGCATCGAGCGCCACGATCACGTCGTCGATCGAGCCTTTACGTCCCTTGGCTTCCCAGACGCTGTTGACCGCGCCGTCGATCAGACCGCGCTCAGTGTCGTTGAGCCGGTCGATGTGCCGTGACATCTGGTTCACGATGGCCTTGAGCATCGCCATGCAGTCGAGGAGATAGTCCTCGTCTGTCCCGGCCAGCTCCTCGTCGATCATGCTGAACGGATTGAGGCAGAAGCCCGAGGCGATCGTGAACTCCACGAACGCCCCGCCCTGCAGCTTGGCCGAATGTTCGAACGAGCGACCATCGTCGATCACGACGACGCGCGCGCCGGCGCCGCAAAGCGAAGCACAGAGCTCCTGGAGCGTGACCGACTTCCCGGACCCGGATTTGCCAAACACTGCGACATTGTGGTTGCCCGCAGCGTTCTCGAAAGGCGACCAGAAGAAAGGCTGGCCACGCCGTCCGATGAGCATCAGGTGGGGAATCTGACCGCCGAGGAACTCGCCCTGGATGGGCGCGAGATTGGCGGCAGTCGTCGTGAGCAGTGTGCGCATGCGCTTCATGCGGTCGAGATCGCGCGAGAGCCCGTTGGCCATTGTCATCGGCATCGCGCACAGGAGGCCCATGATCTGCAGATACCGGTCGTCGAGCAGATCCCAGCCCGCCGCGCGGTAAACCGATTTCAGAACTCGTTCGTTGGCGTCGCCCCTGCCCTTGGGCGAGAACGAGGTCACGCTGAAGAAGACGCGAACGAGCTTGCGGCCCTGCCGAAGCTCATCGTTCACGTAGCGCCATTCCTGCGACTGATCGCGCAACTGGGGCAGGAAGCGAGCGGACTTTGAATCGGCAAGGCTCGTCGTCCGCATGAACTTGAATCCGGCCTTGTTCGTCAATGCCTGAGGATCGGGGAATTCGACGCATAAATTGGTCGCCACCGGGCAGGGCATCCTCAGCTTGTCGGTGAACAGGTCGCCGATGAGGCGTGCGACGTCCCATGGCGCCCAGCGCGTCGGAAGGTTCCGGACCGAAAAGGACCGCACGTCGAAGACATCCGGTAGGATCTCGCCGATCTCGGGCGCATCATCGACCGTGTTGCCGGTTGGCCGGAAGCGCTCAGTGCGCAGCAGCATCCGATCGGGCTCAATATGCAGCTCGACGTCACGACGGATCGCCTGGTCGGCGATCGGGTCGAGCGGGTTGTAGTTCACCACATCCTCGCCCGCCGCCGTCGTCGGTGAAGTGATGTCGTCGACCCAGCCAATAAGGTCGGTCGGATCCATCTTGCGTGCCGAGACATTGATCGACGCGAGCGCCGAGATCAGCCCGTCCATCACCGCGGTAATCTCCTCGACCGACACGTTCGAGGCCTCAGGCGTCGAGTAGGAGATCGCCACGCGGTGATGGCGGAGCGAGAAAGGCGCATCAGCCGACAACGATCGCCAGACACCGTCGGTCAGGAAATCGACCCGGTGCTTGGCCATGCGCTCGTAAACGCCCCGCGCAGAGTAGCGCGGCAGGTACCACTTCGACAGGCGCTCGCCCACGCGCGGGCTCATCCATTGATGGAATTGGAGGCAGCCCGGCGCCGGAATCGCCTCGGACAGGAACTGCGTGAGGATCTCGCCCGTGCGCTCGTCGGCACCGACGAGAGGCGAAACCTCGATCACGAAACCGCGCGACGCGGAGTTGTAGAAAATCCCGGTCTTGGCGTCGTAGCTGCGATAGGGCAGCCAGTGCGCCAGCATGGGCACGCCCAGTTCCGGCCGTCCGGTGTCCGGGCGCTTGGCGTCGCCAAGGATGCCGGAAAGCAGGTTATCGAAGAGACCACCCCCGCCCGGCATATCAGTTGTCCTCGGATACAGTTGCGGGGAAATTCCCGGCCTTGACCGTTACGCCCTTCGGCGCCGGCTCCGCACCGTTCCCGGCCGCTGCTGCATCCCGCGCGCTCTTGGCGACGCCCGCTGCAACACCTTGATAGGCGGGATCGGCCTTGACGCGATTGACAGCCGCCACGCCTTCTGCGGAAGGCACAGTCCTGCTGCCCGCAGCTCCGCCAGCCGGTGCCGAGCTGACTGGCGATGTTCCTGAGGGGATAGCGGGTGTCGAAGCAGGAGGCGCATCGGCAGCAGGCTGCACCGTCCCCGCCTCCGGCGCTGATGAACTCCGCAGCTTGGGTGCCAGGCGCGCAGCGACATCCGCCTTGATCGCGCCGACCGGATCCGCGGCGCGCGCGCGGGCGGCCGCAACTGCGGCAGGGTCGGGGAGCTGGGGATCGATCGCGGCGAGACCGCCGGGTGGGTCGACACGGTCGACTGCCTCGGCGAAAGATTCTTGCCGGACCGATAATGCAGCGGTGGGACGGCCGGAAGCCGGCCCGGTTTGCATGAACGCCTGCTGCCAATCGCCGCTCGCTACGACAGCATGGACAGCGCTGGCCTCGTGGAGATGACCGCGCTCATCGATATAGGGTTGGAATACGATGCGAAGGACCTTTTCGTGCGTGCGTGCCGGATCGCTGGCCGCCATTCGCAGCGGCTGCGAGGCGGAGGCGCGATGAATCCGATCAGGCGTCCGCTGCTCGAAGCTGCCAGCCGGCAACGCCTGGCCATCGGATGTATCTCCGGAGATCATCGCCAGCGCGCGATCATCGATGTTGGAGCTCGGTGCGCAGATTCCATCGGGGGCGGAGCAGGAGAAGCTGCCTTTGACGTTGCCGCCGAAGGTTGCACAGCCGGCAAGGGTTAGCAGGCTCACAAGCCCGGCCGACGCAGCGAGACGGCGACGACAGTGGGCGTAAGCGCTCACGACTGCTTCTCCCCAAGCCACTGTTCGAGAAAGGCGCGGGGCCGATAGCCCTCGATTACAGCGCCGTCGCCGCGAACGATTACCGGTGTGCCGTTGAGGCCGTGGCGTTGCGCGAACGCCTCATTCGCGTCGAGCCCCGAGGTGTTGCAGGCAGGGCCCGCCTTCAGCGGTTCTCCTGCGTAGGCTGCGTGGAGTGCCGCTTCGCGGTTTTTTGCGCAATAGACGCGATCCGCGACGTCTCGGCTCCCCAGCACGGAGATCGGGCGCTCGACGACCCTGACGTTCATCTCCTTGAGTACAGCGGTGAGCGCTCGGCAATAGCCGCAGCGGAAATCGGTGAAGACGGTCACCGTTTGTCCCGACGGATTTCCCCAGACGATGGCGCCATCCTGGGGCAGGCTGGACAGCGAGAGCTTGCGCGCTTTGGCGGGAGCCGCCGGCATTGCCTGCCGGGTCGCCGCCGCAGCGATACTTTGTGGCGTGCCTTCCTCGCCGTCCGCAGCACCGGCGTTCGCTCGAGCCGCGGAGCCGACGAGCATGTCGGGATTCATCTCAAGGAGCCGAGCGGCAGTGATGTCCTGGCGCGTCTGCATGTCATAGACCCGCCCGATCACGAGATAGCGGGCGGCGCTGTCGACATAGAAGAGATTGTCGCCGGCGGTGATTTCGCACAGCCCGCCGATCTTGCCGCAGTCGATCGCGCTGATGGCGGTTTTCGGTAGCCGTGTCTTCAGCAAGGCGCGCACCCGATCCTCGGGGCGGCTGGTGTCGGCGGCAAGCGCGATACCGGCGATACCGAGCCCAACGACGGTCGCGACCACAAGCCTTGACGGCCGCGAGAGGACACGAAAACGATCAATTGCGGACATAAACACCCTCCAGGAAGACGATTTCGACATCCACACCGGTCGGCATTTCGATGACCGGCTGATATTGCTCGGCGCGCTCGATCAGATATTTCGAGATCATGTCGCCAGATTGGGCCATGCCTTGCCCAAACCCTCCTTCGAGGATTTCCCCGGCCGACAGCTGGTTGCGCTGACCGTTCGTGCTTATGTTGGTTCCACGAAAGACGCTGTTCGCATTCGCCGAAAAGCCGCGGCCGAAGCCACCCGCGAGTCCGGCAATGAACGCCTGCGTCACGAGTGAGCCTTCGCGCGACACCACCCGTCCTCGGACGCCAGTCTTACCACCAAAAGCGATGAAGCCCTTCACCTCCGAAACGGCATAGCGGCCGCCGGGCTGCGGACAGGTCATCTTCTGCAGCTTCACGTAGACCTTCTCGCTCGACAACTCTCCGCGGGCAGCGCCGTTGACAAGGCAACCTTCGATCTTGGTCGTGAGAAGGCGGCCATTTTGATACACGGACCGTGCCGGACCGGTGACACGCAGTACGACGGGGAGCGGATCGGTCTGGCTGTTCACGCCCGCACTTGCATCGACGCCGACGATGACTTTTGCGCGCGCGAAGCTGTTAGGCGGCAGGTAATTGACACTGTCGGTATAGACGGTGTTGCCCTTGGCCACCCGTGTCGCATTGCCGGTGTCCGCGGTCGAGAAACTGACGAGCTTGACCTCGCTCGCTGATCGCAACGGCCCGGCTGCTGCCCCTCCGCCCGCGGCATCTGGCCGCTGATAGGCCTGCGGTCCATTGGGGCCGTACAATGCCGCTGGTCCCGGCGTTGGCGCGGCGGGGGCCCTGTGTTCGTTGACCTGGCGCCGCAGCTGCTCGTTTTCAGCTTGGTAGGCGGACAGAACACGCTGCCCGTCGGCCTGCATCGCCTGGTTTTGGCCCTTCAGCGTCTCGACCTGCGCGGTCAGCATCTCAAGCCGGCGGTTCTGACCGTCGATTGACTTCAATTGATTTTCTGTCGATTGGAAGCGGTTCTCTGAAAGCGCCATCCACTCTTGTTGGGAGAGGTTGCGGTTGACGAGATCCTTGGTCGAGACGGTGACCTCTTCCACTCCGTCCTCGCCCAGCATCTTCTTGTCTTCGTTGCCGCCGAAGATCCAGAAGGACGACAGGATCAGTCCGCCGCCCGCAACACCAGCGAGGAGCAAGCGCTGCTTTCTTCGAACGGCCTCGTTTGCTGCCAGATCGCCCGAGAGCGGCGAGACGCCTTCCTCGGATCCTCCATCGAGAGGGGGACGCTTGCGATTGAAGAAATCGGAAAGGGCCATGTCCTCACCTTTGTGTCTGGGCGTATTGGCCGTTCTGGGAAACGAGGTAGGCCGTCGTGACCTTCCCTGGGGCGAGCTTGTTCTCCGCGACCGACACCGCCAGTGCGCTCGCCGGCGCCACCATGGCTTCGGTGAGCTCGACCAGCTGATCGCCCTTGTTTTCGATGCGTAGCACCCTGCCGGTGAGGTCCGACCCGCGATACTCCGCGATCATCTGGACCTTGAGCGTGCCGACGAAGACGGGCCGTAAGGCGCGCTGGCGCATCTCGTAACCATCGGCAACGGCGTTGGAATACATGGCCTGGACCAGCTCGACCGCCGCGTCCCTGGGCGCGAGCTTCTGAGCCGGTCCGTTCTCGGCCGCCTTTTCGTTGGCGATCGCAGGGTTCGAGACGAAGACCTGCGCGGCCTGCTCGCCGCTGATCCGGCAGACGAACTTGTAAACGTAGCCGCGCTTGCTCGTGGCGAAAAAGGACAGCGCCGGCCGGGCAAATCCGTCGGGCACCGAGAGATAAATGTCGCCGCGGACGGGCTCATTGACCACCGAGAAGTCGTCCATCGGATTGCCCGTCGAGATCTTCGAGACCGACGCGAACTCGTCCTCGACGAGACTGATACGTGTCAAATCCTTTGCGGACGCCATGCAGTCGACCTGTGCGCTGTCCGAAGCCATAACAGTTTGATCCGCCCATGCCGGATCGGCCACCAAAAGTACCGCGAACGCGACCAGTCCGGCACCGAGACCGCGGCTCAGCACACAGTCGACACGCGACAGGAAGACGGTACCGGCAGCAGCGCTGCCGATTGCGAAGACCGACATCATTTGTCCTTCCCCTCTTCGGCCGTCACCATCCCGAAACCGATGAGTTTCAGCGACAGGCCGGAATATTCCCAGTCGTACCGGAAGGTCCGACGCTCGTTGGAGATCACCTTGTTGCCGACGATCGTGTGCAGGCTGCCGGTGACCTCCGAGCGGAGTTTGCTGGTGTCGAGCCCCATCTTCTCGATTGTGAAGAACTGGGAAATCGACGATCCGCGCTGCTCATTGACGATCTTGAGCAGGTCGGCCTTGATCTTGCCCTGCATGCGCGGGCTCGTGATATCGAGGACGGCGTTCATCCAGTATTCGAGGTTCTGCGGGCTGCGGTCGAGCGTCAGCACGACCGTGTCGCGCGTAACCATCTCAAGATATTCGCGGCTGACCCCGGCCGAGCTGACCGTGAGAGGCGAGCGCAGGATCGGTTGCAGGACGACCTCCCGGTCGCGTGACACAACGAAGATCAACAGCAGCAGCGTCAACGCGCAGAGCCCGGCGGCCGCGATCGCCAGGATATTCCGCTGCCGTAGGATCCGCTGGCTGTTCGAATGGCTGTACGAGAGTTCCATATCACCCCGCCATCAATCGAAGGAACGAGGGTGGCGTGGCTCTCAGGCCGGTGAACCCGGCCGGGAGATACCAATAGGCCAAGTGAAGAAGCCACGACGTCGCCCGACCTGCCTTAGCCTTTCTGAGACCCCACCAGCCCGCACCCGAAAGCGCTATGCCAATGAGGATGTGCTGAGACAGGATCCCCCAGGCGAAGGGTATGACCATCGCTAGGAACTCATCCAGGGTCCACAGCCCGATCAGCTCGGGATCATCCAGATGCGTTGGGATGACGTACTTGTCCGCAGCCATTGCACCACCCTCTCCTTTGGATCGGCCGAAGCTGCTACTCCGACCGATCACCGGGACTGTCAGATCGTCGCCGTGACGGTCGAGGTGACGATCGGGATACCGGTGCCGGCGCCAACGCCCACGCCGACGGGGATGGCGATCTGACCCATCGAGAAACGACCCGAGGCGAGCGCGACGATGCCGCCGGCGAGACTGAGGACGGTGATGATCTTGCCGCCCGAGCCCTCGAGGAAGTCGGTGAACTTGGTCAGCGCGGTGTTGAAGGTCGTGTCGGCGCCGGCGAATGCCGGTGCGGCGAACCAGAAAAAGGCGAACAGCAGCGCCGCGAGCACGAGGCCCACCAGTTCCGCGCGCCTGCTCTCTTTTACGACAGAGTGCATGATGGGATTTCCTTCACATGAAGACGCGACGGATCCGCGCCCATGGAAAAGCTGGGCTATCGGTTCGGGCGGTCGCAACCGAGCACGCGATCGCTCGCCGCGAATCGCAAAGTTTTTTTCGTTTCCCTGCTCATCGGCTGGATTATCGGGGCGGCTTGCCCCGATATGCGGGGCACCTTGCCCCGGTTTTCGGGGCAATCTGCCCGAGGTGACGGGGCAGCGTGCCCCGCAATTGCGGACAAGCCTCTTTCACGATAGATTCGTTGGGGTAAACCTGTCAGATATTAACCATTGCCTGTTCATTATCCTGCCAAGGCAACCGACCATAACCGGGCTCGAATGAACCAGGGCAATTCAGGACGTGGGCTCTATGGGCGCTGACTCACGAGGCTATACACTCGACATTTCCGAACCCCTCTTTCGTCTCACGACCGAGAGTCTTCGACTTCGTTCGAATGAGACGAAGTGCTTTCAAACTCTCGATGATCTTGTGAACAGTCGCGTTCCGGGCATAGAAAAGATCGATGATGAGGACGCAAAGAATATTAGGCAGCACCTAGTTACTTTGCCAACAGACGGAACGATCCGAATAAACCTCTTAATTACTGAAACAAGTGCGGAAAATCTTGTTCGCGTTCGAAATCTTCTTGAAACGAGACTTGCGACAAATATTTCTGTTGGGGACGCTTTATCTGCGCTGCTTTTCGATTACGTCGTGCAGCAGAAGGCTGCGAGCGTGATCGCAAAGCTGGAACTCGACGAATCCGGTCAACCTCGTTCCAACGGGTCTGGGGACGACCCCCGCAGTTAAAACTGCCCATTAACCGGATGTTAGCTAACCCCCTGGCGCCGATCTGGCGCTAACTGGGGGGTTGCATTGGCTATTCCGCTATGATTTCTTTCCTCATCCGTACTGCGCTGGGGGATCATATGTCGTCTCATGCCAAGGTAGGGGCGTAAGTTGTGGAGGTCGCGGACAGCGATGAGCTCGAAGGGGACTATGTCCCCCTGATCCTCACGACTATGGCCGAAATGAAAGATACGCAACGCAAGCTGGCGGTGCGTACTGGCATCAGCAAGTCCAGACTGGGCGCCTTGCTGCACGGCGATCCTGGCAAGCGCTCGACTATGACTCTTCCAGAGTTCGAACGAATACTGCATGCACTCGACATGAATTTGGTTCACGCATACGTCTGCCTGAAAGCCTTCAAAGATCTCGATGCCTACCACCGGCGATGCTACTCAGGCGCTGTCTTCATGCTGTGCGACATATGCGTCGGAGCACCCCAGAAGATGATCCCTGTGCTCGAGGCACTTGGCGGAATTGATGGAACAGAGGTCAGGCACAGTTGGAGTCCAGCGTTTCAGAACTCCTTCATCAAGAAAGTCGCCGAAGAAATCGAAGCGATCCATGAACGCAGGGATCGCCTCTCCAAGCTCGACGATTTTCACCTGTAACCCAGATGTGACGTGATTCACCGCCATCAGAAACTGACCGAGCTAGAACGTCGAGACCGCAGCTCTCCTTCCGGTCTTCAGACCTGGTTGCGCATTGGACGCTGTCTCACCCGATACGATGGTCGCCTGCCGACCGACACCACTCAGTCGCGACCAGTTGAGCAGCACATTATCAACATAGGCCTGGGTCTCCGCGATCGGCGGGATCCGTCCATTACGGACCCGTCCAGGCCCGGCGTTATATGCTGCCAGCGCCAGATGGTAGTGGCCGAACCGATCAAGCTGCTCGCGCAAATATCTTGCTCCTCCCCGCAGATTTCCTTCAACACTGTAGCGATTGACGCCGAGCGAAACCGCGGTTGCCGGCATGAGTTGGGTGAGCCCGAATGCGTTCTTGGGCGAATAGACATCGGGCTGGTACTGGCTCTCGCGAATGATCATGGCATCGAACAAGCCGACCGGTATTCCGTATTCGCAAGCGATGTTACTCATCATTCCGAAATAGCCGGCACGGCGCGACTCCGCATCCAATCTCAGGAAGCCCGTTGGTCTGTAGGGCGCAAGCGAACACCCTGGGACGTAGCGCGCGGCGGCCGACGAATAGACAGCTCCTCCGCGCATCCAGAGCGGCACGGGAATGAACGCCGCCGGAAGAACAGATTCTCCGACAGGAGAGACGAGCGGCTGCGCGACGCCGACGTACGCGAAGGGATCGCCGTCCGAGGCGTCCTGCGCCTCGGGGCCAGCCGCAAAGCTGGCGCCCATCTGATGTTCGACCCACCGCCGACTGAGGTCGTGGACGCGAAATTGCGAGGCGAACTCGGCGGTATCCAGGAGTGGGGGAGCTTCCGCGGCGACGGTTCCTCGAACGGACGTCGTATCGGGCTGCGCAGGCGCCCCCATGACGATGAGTTGAACGCCGCGGGCCGTCGGCGCGGGAGGGGATGCAGCCGCCGCACCAGCGCCCAACACCACCGCCAGCACCCCAACGGCCGTCAAATTCGATCGCATAATGACCTCCCAACTAATCAACGGGAAAAGTGGAGATCACCCGATCCTTTCTTGTCAATCCATCGCACGGACGAGGAGGCGGCCGCAATCAGCCCGTCATCGAGACCCTCATGTGGTTGATCGCGCGGCACAGCAACGGTTGCGGTTCAGGCAGAATTCCGCTGCCTGCGCCAGTGCGGGATGCACTCGTACGCTGGTATGTGGGTGCGGGCTCGCGCGGCGACGAAGAGGCCGGTATCATGCTTGTCCAGCAGGCGCGGATTGGCGAGAAATGGATAGCCTGTGACTGCCTCCCGCCTGGCGAAGCACCGCCTATCCTGACGCCTGCCTTCCTGTCTGAAGCCGAAACCTATTATCTGCGTCGTCTCACGAGCACCAACCGGCCTGAACACCAGCCCGATTGCCCGTTTTTCCGCGATCAGGCGACCAACCGCATCACCGAGGTGCGGACGCAGGAAAGTCCGGCCGAGCCGCCAACGGGGTATTTCGAGGTCTTGCGGCCCGCGCCTGAAAAACTTGCCCAGCGACCGGAAGAGGATATCACCGACGATCGAACCAGGCAGGCGTCAATTCCGCGCTTAGCACGACTCTTATGGCGACTGCTTAATCTCTCGGGGCTCAATCGCTGCCCGCCCCTCTCCGAAGAGCGGCCGGAACGCTCGATCGGCGAAGAGTTCAAGTTGTTGGCGATCGCTGCCGGCAAAGTCGAAATCGCCCCTGGCATCGAACTGGGGAGAGCCTTCTGGACACATGCGCATGCGCTTCACAGCAAGCGTGTCTACGCTCGCCTGCGTGAACTCGCCCGCTCCTGGCCTCGCGGCCACGCGCCACAAGCGTTTCTCGCTCTATTTGCTCAAGAGTTCCGGGGCTCAACGATCCACGTCGCCGGGAACGATCCCGTCGTCCTCGCCAACCGGGTCCAGTCGCCTTCAATACGTGGCAACCCGGTCAAGGGGCCCTATCTGGCGATCGTCGTCGCCGGCGAGTATCCGGAGGCGCACGGATACGCACCGCTTCGCGGCTATGCCCAGCCCATCTATTCGGGCAACAGGTTCATACCGGTCGATTCAGAATTCGAGCGCAGCGTGCTGCGCGAGCTTATCAAACTACGCGCGTCGTTCGATCGCATCGGGATTGACCTGGCTCTTGAGAAGCCCGTCTTCGACACCCTCACCCCGATCGGCTCCTGCCGCCCGGATTTCATTCTTGAGGCGCGGTCGCGCGACACCGGCGAGGTCCGGACGATCATCGTCGAGGCGATGGGATCCACGCATGAGGTCTATATGGCTGCGAAGGCCGTCACACATCCACGGATGGAGCAAATCGCCCCCGTCATACGGGTATGGCCTGGCGATGTAGACCAGCGGAAAGTTCCGGATCTGATTAGAAAAGGTTTCGCAATCGACACATCGTTATAGACCATGATCGCATTGTCTGGTCTTCCGAAACCCGGCGACACCGACCCTCATTGGTTCACGAAAATGACGATTGCGCCTTAGCCAGTGCCTGCCATAGGCACTGCATCAGTGCCTCCAAGAATGTCGTCTGTTTCCTGAATGTCGATCCAACAGTGCACGCAGCCCCGGTGATATGCTGGATTCGATCTGAGCGCGAGGCTGCGCGCCTTGCGATGTGAGGTCGAACATCGACATGGGAAACCGCCTCAGATAAGATGCGTTCATGTACCCAATGGCTGCCATGTGAGCTCAAGATGCGCGGTCGCATCTGATATAAGGACGGGTACATGCCTGAACGGAGAAGAGGAGCAGACCTGGAAGGTGCTATCCTTGATGCAGCTTGGGCGGAGTTAAACGCACATGGCTATGCCGGGCTAACGATGGACGCAGTGGCGACGCGAGCCGGTACCAGCCGGCCGGTACTAGCCCGCCGTTGGGACGGACGGGCAGCGCTTGTAATCGCTGCCATCCGGCGCCGTATGGCCGATTACCCCGTCAACGTTCCCGATCGCGGCGACGTGCGCGTGGAGCTCAACGAGATGTTCGACCTAGCCGCCAAACGCGCAACGGCGATGGCGGCGGCATTTACACTCTTTTCGACGGAATACTCGCGCAGCAAGGGCAAGGCGCCCAACGATCTTCGTGCGATGCTATCGTACGACGAGCCTGATATCTTGGCGCTAATTCTTGAACGCGGCGTGGCGCGGGGGGAGATTGATGCCGGCAGACTAACCCCGCCGATCGCTCACCTCTTGTCTGATCTCTTCCGGCATCATGTGCTGATGACCTGGTCGGCGCCAGACGCGGATCTTCGTACCGCGTGGATCGACACCATTTTCCTACCCCTAGTCAGTGCGGAAAAGGCTTGTTTCTGAAGCATAGGATGCAGCTGAAAGTTAATTCGCTTCACGTCGCCGTTCATGCCCTTATTTCCCTTTACAGCAGCCTGCACATCTTGACCCCGAACGGGAAATATTGGATACATGCGCGCATCTTATCGGGAGGGGCGCCCCATGTTGATGTCCAACCAGCTGCCACAATGCGTTTGTCGAGGCGCCTGAAGCGCTCGCCTCGCAGAGCGCGCTTCGTTCGATCAGCGCTGAGGCCACTGCAGCGGTGTTGGCCTGATCGCTTCTTCGTCCGTAGATGTCCGAGGGAAGCCTGTCTGGTCCACTGGTCGCCGAGTTCCATTCGTCGAACCGCCGGATGTTTGGCGTGACGATCAGGCGGAGCTCCGGAAGGCTGGCGATCTTCGTTACGGTGTCAATGCTCGCGCTGCTAGCGGGCTGTTCATTTGCGCCCGACCATGTTCGGCCGGCGGCTCCCATCCCGGCGAACTATCCGAGCGGCACGGTCAACGAGCGATCAGTGGCTGCGATCGGTTGGCAGGATTTCTTTCGCGAGGCGGGCTTGCGCGAGCTGATCTCCGATGCCCTCGCCAACAACCGCGATTTGCGGATTGCGACCGCGCGCGTGGCCGAGGCGCGCGCGGCATGGCGGATCGAGGGGGCTGCCCTCTACCCCACGCTCGATGCGGTCGGCACCGGAACGCGTGGCCGGTCCTTGTTCAATCTTCCCGGCATTGGCCCGCAGACGATCGATATTCGGCAGGTGAGCGCGCAGATGAGCGCCGGCTGGGAGATCGATTTCTGGGGAAGGCTACGCAACCTGCGCGATGCGGGGCGTGAGCAATATTTATCGAGTGAGGAAGCGCGCCGTGCAGTGGCGACTGACCTCGTCGCCCAAGTCGCGAACGGCTATCTCCTCGAGTGTGAATATGGAGAGCGCGCCGCGCTCGCCCGTCGGACGATCCAGACCCGCGAAGAAGCACTGCGCATCATGCGCAGGCGATACGAAGTGGGGTCCGGATCGAAGCTCGACATGACGCAGGCACAGACCCTGCTCGCGCAGGCGCGCAATGCGTTGCATACGCTCGATCAGGATCGCGAGGTGAACCGCAACGCGCTCGCCCTGCTGGTCGGACGACCCGTCCAGATCGCGCCCGAGCCCCCCCACCTCGCCGCGGCGGCGCCCAGCATGGTGTTGCCGATTGGCCTCCCCTCAGATTTGCTACTTGACCGTCCGGACATCATCGGTGCGGAGCATCGGCTGAAAGCCGCCAACGCCAACATCGGCGCAGCGCGGTCCGCCTTCTTGCCCAATATCAACTTGACCGGTGCCTATGGCACCGCGAGCAGCGAGTTGGATGGCCTGTTCCGAGGTGGAAGCGAAGCATGGACCTTCACCCCTACGATCACGCTGCCGATTTTCACCGCGGGCCGCCTCAAGAGAACGCTCGACGTCGCCCTCGCACGGCGCGATCTCGCTGTGGCCGAATATGAGCAAACGATCCAGCGCGCCTTTCGAGACGTGTCGGACGCGCTCGTCCGCCGGCGCCAGCTGACTCTGCAGATCGAGACCACCCGCGAGATGCTGGCTGCGCTGACCGAACGCGCGCGGCTGGCGCAGCTGAGCTTCGACAACGGGCGGTCGTCCTACCTCGAAGTGCTCGATGCCCAACGCGATCTGTTTGAGACCGAGCAGGCGCTGGTGCAACTGCGCCGAGCCGAGCTGGCAAGCGTCGTCGCGCTTTATTCCGCCCTCGGCGGCGGCTTCTCTTATCAGGACGCGTCCACGACCGCTGCACGCAGGATAGTAAACCCATGAAGAAACCACCGAAGACCTGGATCGTGCGCGGTGGGGCCGTCCTGGCGCTCGCCGTTGCGGCCTTTCTGATGTGGACCGCGCTGAGACCGTCGGGACTCCCGGAAGGGATCGTCAGCGGCAACGGGCGGGTCGAGGCGGTGGAGATCGACGTGTCCGCCAAATCGCCGGGCCGGATTCGCGACATCGTCGCCGAGGAAGGGCAGATGGTGAAGGCGGGACAGGTGGTCGCCCATATGGAGGTCGATATCCTCTCTGCCCAGCGCGCCGAGGCCGAGGCGCAACTCGCGCAGGCGCGCAACTCAGTGCTGGTGGCGCAAAGCCAGGTCGCGCAGCGCCAGAGCGAACGAGCCTCGGCCTTCGCTGTCGTGCGGCAGCGCGAGGCGGAGCTTAATGCGGCGCGCAGGCGTCTGGCCCGATCCGAGACCCTGTCCAGAGAGGGCGCGACCGCGATACAGGAGCGTGATGATGACAGCGCCCAGGTAGACGGCGCCAGCGCCGCGTTGGAGGCGGCCCGCGCGCAGCTCGCTTCGGTGGATGCGGCGATCGCCACGGCCCGCAATCAGGTGATCGGCGCCCGCTCCAACGTCGACGCGGCCCGCGCTACCCTCCAGCGGATCGAGGCGGACATCGGTGACAGTGATCTACGTGCGCCGCGCGGCGGCCGCGTCCAGTATCGCGTCGCTCAGCCCGGCGAAGTCGTCGCGGGCGGCGGGCGGGTGCTCAACCTGATCGACCTGGGTGACGTCTACATGACGTTCTTCCTGCCGACAGTGGAGGCGGGACGATTGCGGCTGGGGGCGCCCGCGCGCATCGTGCTCGACACCGCGCCGGGTGTCGTGGTGCCCGCCACAGTGTCCTTCATTTCCGATATGGCCCAGTTCACACCGAGAACGGTGGAAACGGCCGATGAGCGGCAGGAGCTTATGTTTCGCGTGCGCGTGCGCATCGCCCCCGGACTCCTGCAAAAATATTCAGACTATGTGAAGCCGGGCCTCCCCGGCGTCGCTTATGTGCGGCTCGACTCGGCCGCCGAATGGCCCGAACATCTGACCAAGGGACTTCTCGAATGACGGACGAGGCGTCGCCGGAACCGGCCGCCGTCATTGCCTGCCTGCGAGGCGTCAGCCACGTCTTCGGCAAGACGCGCGCCTTGGACGATGTGACGCTCGATTTTCAAGCTGGCCGCATCGTCGGCCTGATCGGGCCGGACGGCGTTGGAAAATCGACCTTGCTCTCGCTGGTCGCCGGCGCGCGCAAGGTCCAGAATGGCCGCGTTGAAACGCTCGGGGCCGATATGCGAAGTGGGCGCCAGCGCCGCGACGTCGGGCCACGCATTGCCTACATGCCGCAGGGCTTGGGTAAAAACCTTTATCCGACACTGTCCGTGTTTGAGAACCTCGATTTCTTCGGACGGCTGTTCGGACATCCCCGGACGGTGCGGGAACAGCGGATCGGCGAATTGCTGGTAGCGACCGGCCTCGCCCGGTTCGAAAACCGGCCGGTGGGCAAACTATCAGGAGGCATGAAGCAGAAGCTCGGCCTGTGCTGCGCGCTTATCCATGATCCGGACCTGCTGATCCTCGATGAGCCGACCACCGGCGTCGATCCGATGGCGCGCCGGCAATTCTGGACCCTCATCGATGCGATCCGCGCCGGTCGGCCCGGCATGGGCGTCATCGTCGCCACGGCCTATATGGAAGAGGCCGCGCGTTTTGACCGGCTCATCGCCATGGACGGCGGACGGGTTCTCGCCACCGGCACACCGGAGGACCTTCTGCGGCAGACGGGCGTTTCGTCTCTGGACGAAGCCTTCATCGCCCTGATGCCGGAATCCAAGCGCAAGCTCCATCGCGGTGTCGTCATTCCTCCACGTCCTGTTGGCGGCGATGGCCAGCCCGCGATCGAAGCGGACGGGCTGACGATGCGCTTCGGCGACTTCACTGCGGTCGACAAGGTCAGCTTCCGCATACCGCGCGGCGAGATTTTCGGGTTTCTCGGCTCCAACGGCTGCGGCAAAACCACGACGATGAAGATGCTGACCGGCCTCCTGCCGGCCAGCGACGGCACCGCCCATCTGTTCGGCCAGCAGGTCGACACCGGCGACATCGCGACGCGCCGTCGGGTCGGCTACATGTCGCAATCATTTTCGCTCTATTCGGAGCTGACGGTCCGCCAAAATCTCGATCTGCACGCCCGGCTGTTCGATCTGCCTGCGCGCGACATCCCGGCGCGCATCGATGAGATGACGCGTCGTTTCGGGCTTTCCGAGGTTCTCGACGTATTGCCCGCGGCCCTGCCGCTCGGGCTGACCCAGCGCCTGTCGCTGGCGGTCGCAATGATCCACGCACCTGAAATATTGATCCTCGATGAGCCCACATCGGGCGTGGATCCGATAGCCCGCGACGCCTTGTGGCAGATTTTCGCCGACCTCTCGCGCAACGATGGCGTCACCATCTTCATTTCCACCCATTTCATGAGCGAGGCGGAACGCTGCGACCGCATCTCGTTTATGCACGCCGGCAAGGTGCTGATCAGCGACACCCCCCAGGCGCTCGTCGAGATGAGCGGCAGCACAAACCTGGAACAGGCTTTCGTCCATTACCTGGAAGCGGCCATCGCGGGCGAGGATGGCCGCAACCCGTCGGAGGAAAATAGAGGGGAAACCATCCGCCAACCCGGCAAGTCTCCGGCGAAGGGCGCGCCGGACGATGCAACAAGGGCCGCGTCCGGCGGGCTCAACACGCGACGTCTCCTGAGCTATGCGAGGCGGGAGACCATCGAACTGCGCCGCGACCCGATCCGGGCCGCCTTCGCCTTTCTCGGTAGCATCCTGCTCCTTTTCGTGATCGGCTACGGCATCAGCATGGATGTCGAGGACCTTCCCTATGCTGTGCTCGACTATGATCAGACGACGTTGAGCCGGGACTACACGCAACAGATCGCCGGGTCTCGCTTCTTCACCGAGCGGCCGCCGATCTCCAGCCCTGCCGAGATGGACCGGCGCATGCGCAGCGGTGAACTCAGCCTCGCGCTCGAGATACCACCTGGATTCGCGCGCGATCTTTCCGCCGGTCGAAGCGTCACGATTGGGGCGTGGATCGATGGCGCGATGCCTACGCGCGCTGAAACCGCGCAGGGCTATGTCGAAGGTTTGCACGCCTACTGGCTGGCGGAAAAGGCCAGACAGATGATTGGCGCCAGAGCCGTCGCAGGAAACTTCGAGCTGGAGCCGCGCTTCCGCTACAATCCCACTTTGGAAAGCCTCATCGCCATCGTTCCGGCGGTCATCGCGCTTGTGCTCCTCTTCATCCCGACCATGCTGGCGACGCTGTCGATCGTCCGGGAAAAGGAGATGGGCTCTATCGTCAATCTCTACGTCACGCCGGTCTCGCGGCTGGAGTTCCTGCTCGGCAAGCAACTTCCCTATGTCGCCCTCGCCCTGATCAACACCGTGACGCTGACGATGTTCGCGATCTTCGTGCAGGGCGTTCCGTTCACGGGCAGCCTGATCGCCCTTGCGGCCGGTGCGGTGCTCTACGCATTTGCGTCCACGGGGCTGGGCCTCCTGATTTCAAGCTTCATGAACAGCCAGATCGCCGCGATCTTTCTCGCTACGCTTGCGACGATGCTGCTTGCGGTGGAATATTCCGGCATGCTCGATCCAGTTTCCTCCATGGAGGGATCGGCGGCGCTTATCGGCTCGATCAATCCAGCCACCCACTTCGTCACGATCGCGCGTGGCACCTTCTCCAAGGCGCTCGGGCTCGCGGAACTGCAAGGTTCGTTCTTGCCCTTGCTGATCGCGGCTTTAACGTTGCTTGGCCTCAGTGTCCTCTTTCTGCGCAAGCAGGCGAGGTAGCCATGCGGATATCCACGATATGGCGGTTGGGCATCAAGGAATTGTGGGGCCTGGCGCGCAATCCGGCGCTTCTGGCCCTGATCGTCTGGGCGTTCACGGTGCAGATCTACGCCGCCGCGACGGTCATGCCGGAAACGCTGAACCGGGCGCCAATCTCCATCGTGGACGAGGATGGTTCCGCGCTATCCTCGCGCATAGCCTCAGCCTTCTACCCGCCGCAGTTCAATCCGCCGCAGCTGATCTCGCTTTCGCAGATGAACCGCCGCATGGATGCCGGCGTCGATACCTTCGCCCTGGTCATCCCGTCCGGTTTCCAGCGCGACGTGCTGGCGGGAAGCGCACCGGCGATCCAGCTCAATATCGACGCCACGCGCATGACGCAGGCGTTCACCGGCGCCGGCTACATCCAGGCGATCGTTTCCGGTGAGGTCGAGGAATTTGTCCAGCACTATCGGTCGGCGCCGGCGGCGCCCGTGGAACTCGTCCTTCGCCCGCGCTTCAATCCCGGTCTGGATGCCAATTGGTACGGCGCGATGATGGAGGTCGTAAACAACGTCTCGCTGCTTTCGGTCATCCTTGCCGGCGCATTCCTGATCAGGGAACGAGAGCGGGGTACGATCGAGCACCTGCTGGTGATGCCTGTAGCCCCCACCGAAATCATGATCGCCAAGATGTGGCCCACCGCGCTCGTCGTCTTCGTCGCTGCGCTTGTGGCCATCGCGGTGGTCATAAGGACCTGGCTCGCCATCCCGGTTGCTGGTTCGCTCTGGCTACTCATGCTCGGGCTCGCTCTCCAGCTTTTTGCAACCACGTCGCTCGGCATTCTGCTTGCCACGCTCGCTGGTTCGATGCCGCAGTTTGGCCTCCTGCTGATGCTGGTTCTTTTGTATCCATCCGGCGGACCCCGCCTTGCGGTGAAGTAGGCGATCACTCTTAAGG
>ERZ1292644.335-Hain-H14-01um-R2-335-length-34472-cov-8_pt1 | contig 34472 bp, 40 predicted proteins | sample MGYA00564402_ERZ1292644 | MGnify/ENA primary metagenome ERZ1292644 (study PRJEB36523, sample SAMEA6512644) | groundwater metagenome | collected 2019-01-09 | study: AquaDiva: Metagenomics assemblies of 32 groundwater samples
ACGGCACCGGTTCACGTTGATGGAACCAGTTCGCGAATGACGGCACACCGACATCATCGCCCGGGTCACACCGGGCGATGACGAATCCCTAGTATATTGGGTGGCAGTATATTAGGGTTACGCCGACCCACGAAGCATGAGGCTTCGGGAGATTTTTGGGACGAATTTAAGGCGATTGCGACACGCCAGTGGGCTTTCGCAGGAGGAATTGGCGCATCGTGCCGGAATCAACCGAAACTATGTCGGCCTTCTCGAACGCGCAGCCAATTCGCCGACGCTCGACACGATTGAGCGACTCGCAGAAGAACTTGCCGTCGATCCCGTGCGATTTTTCGAAAAACCTGGCGGTCGTTGAACGCAAACCCACCGCCATTCACCGAATCTCAGCAGCAATTTTACAATTTCTGAACTACAACAGGCAGATCATTGCCTCTGGGAATGTTTTGTCCCGGCAATCTGGGCTCGGCATTATCCCGTGCTGGGGATAGCGCACTGCCCGATTGGGGATAAGTTCACCCTGCTTCTCTGCGCGCGTTGCAGGGGCGCAGTCACTAAACAGGTTTTGCTACAAGGAGAGACCCATGTCGGCTCCTGAGTTTGCCGATGAACCACCGCAGTCAGACCGATTGAGCGCTTATGATGAGCGCCACCTTGTCACGTATCTTCGCCTGCTGGATGCCGAAAAGGACGAGGCATCATGGGAAGAGGTGGTTTCGATCATCTTCGCCATTGATCCTGCCAGTGAGCCGGATCGCGCGCGAAGGGTCTATGATACCCATCTCGCCCGCGCCAGGTGGATGACGCAACACGGCTACAAACACCTGATGGTCCCGCGAACCCAATAAAACTGGGCATTTAGCACCAATCTGGCGCAATCGATTGTGCCTTGCCGCGGGGGAGCCCGGAACTGACTCGAGCACTTCTCTCGTCACGGCTCCGACGTGATCGTTCGACTCCAAAAAAACCTCATAGGAGAGGTGCGATGGAGAAGCCGCCCGACTGGCGTTCGGAGAATTACGCCAAAGCGTATGAAAACTATGACCGCACGGATTTCGCGCAGGAATTCTTGCGCCGCAATCCTGAATACCGCGACCAATATGCTGAAGCCGTTGACGCTGCGCCACTCGCGCTGAGTCGTCTGGCCCGGCGCTGGGGGTTGGTCTTTCGCTGCGGACCCTGACCTCCCGGCCCACCATCTCCCGATCATCTGGCACCCATCTACCGCGGCCAGCGTCATCCTTTTGCGCCCGGCTCCTTTCCCTTGCGACGGCTGCAGCCAAGCCGAAATTGTCGGGAGCATGAATATCGCGGCCCAGCACCGCGATGAGGAAGGGCGGCATCTCGTCCTATCGACGGCTAAGCGCCGCTACCGCCTGAATATTTGTGGCGAGACAACAGAGACCGAACCGCTCGCCTATGTTCTTCCGGGCGACGCATTTTGGGAAACACGGCAGGCCGCTGTTTGCGACTTTCATGACCATTGCCGTCTCGGGCATGTGAATAAGCTCCCGTTCTGCCTTGCGCCCGGTCCGTCAGAGCACTGGCGTCTGGTCCAATGGCTTCGGTTGCTCGATGCGCTGTCCGGCGGTGCAACCACGCGCGAATTGGCCATCGAACTTATCGCCCGCGATGCCGGACGATATTCGGCCGCCGAATGGGATACGTCGAGCGAGCGCAAACGGATTGCTCGCTGGCAGCGACAGGCGCTCGCCATGCGCGACGGCGGCTATCTCGCCCTGTTGAGCGGCCACTGATCGGGACATTCGGCAGCCACGCCTTATGTCCGTTCACCCAAGTCCCTGAAAATCTCAAATCTCGCCTCCTGCTCGCCGGGCCAACCCCTTGTGTCCGGCACTTCACAGGAGACGTTTCATGGATGGAGATTTCGTCCCAGTATTCCCGCGTTATGTCAGGACGCCAGATGCCGCCGTGCATCTGGGTCTGTCAGCCCGCACGCTTGAAAAGCATCGTTGCTATGGGACGGGGCCGGCCTTTCACAAACTTGGCCGGCGGATTGTCTATGCCATAGTCGATCTCGATGCCTGGGCGCAAAATGGTCGCCGCAATTCAACATCCGATCCCGGACAAGGCATTTGCCTGTCAGCACGACCGGTGCGCCGTTGATGCGTTCGGAGAGCCCCCAGCAACAGCTCGACCTGTTCTACTCGATGCCCGGTGACATTGCCGCGCGCGATGCTCAGGATCTGATGTCCTGGCCCTTCTTCAGCCTTGCCAAGTCGCGGCGCTCAGCACCGATCGACTTTGCGATGGGGGCCACATGGATCTCGGTCGAAGCTGTAGCCGAACACGGCATGGCGACCATCTGGGATGCCGACATTCTGATATGGGCGGCGAGCCAGCTCGTTGAAGCGCGCGACGCAGGCCGCCCGACATCGCGGCACATCGCCGCCCGTCCGCACGAGATTCTGACCTTCATCGGGCGCGGGACTGGCAAGGACCATTACGAGCGGCTGCGCGCAGCGCTCGACCGCTTGCAGTCGACGACCGTCGCCACGTCGATCCGCCAGCAGCACCAGCGCAGACGCCACCGTTTCTCCTGGATCAACGAATGGCGGGAAACACTCGACGACCGTGGCCGCGCCGTTGGCATCGAGCTTATCCTGCCAGACTGGTTCTATGCGGGTGTGCTCGATCGCGGCCTGATCCTGACAATCGACCGCGCCTATTTTGCGCTGACAGGGGGCGTTGAGCGCTGGCTCTACCGTATCGTGCGCAAGCATGGTGGACATCAGCGCGGTGGCTGGAGCTTCGACGTTCCGCACCTTCATCTCAAATCAGGTGCGCTTTCGCCTCTCAAGCAATTCGCATTCGAGCTGCGGACCATCGTCCGGCGCCAGTCTCTCCCGGGCTACCATTTGAGCCTTGAGCACAGCTTCGGCCGCGAGCGGCTGATCTTCAAACCCATCCCCGTCGACCCATTCGTTGCCGCTGCCCGGCGCGTCGGTTTCCCTGTGGAGAAGTTGGCATGACATTCGGCCTATTAAAAACCGTCGGACTCGGCCCATCGGAAACCCGATCCTCGGCCTATCGAAAACCGGGACCATGCGGAAACCCGCAGAATTCTGCGGAAAATCGGCGCTCCTCTAACGATGCTAATAGAAAAGAATCCTGCGGATTCTTGCTAACCCTTTTGCAGCCTGTGGATAATCGCGGTGCGACGGGCCTGCTGAACGCCCGCGTCAAGCTTGTCGGGCTCGCGATGGTGGGAGCGCGGCCATGAGCGAGCCAACTGCGCAGAGGCACAGCTCCTCGCAGGCCATCAGGTCAGCGACAGCAAGCGCGCTTACCGAGGTCGAAGTGACCTGGATCGAGAAGCGCTACGAACAATGGATCCGCTTCGGTCGCATTGCGGCTGACACGATCATCAACCGCCGCACGCGCGTCATCGCCTTCCGTCCCGGCGCGGTCTTCGCCTTCGTGCGCTGGACCTCGAACGACTATGGCACGATCCATTCGCGCATAGACATCGTGACGGCGGTCGCTCCGGGCGAGGCCTACACGACGTTGCCGTTTGTCCGCCCGGGCGGCGACATCCTGCTGCACATCGAGAGCTGGCCCAAGGTCGCACAGGTGTTGCAGGCCATTGATGCGGTCGAAGCCGCCGGTGTTGATCCGTGCGACGCATCGCCCGATCACTGGCGCCACGTCGGCAACCGGCTGAACGCCGGAATGCCGTTCCGGGCTTACACAGCGGAGCGGCACGCAGCCTGGCTCCGGCGCAAGGCGCTCGAAGCATGAGCCGCCGCCGCTATGTTCGCGCCACGATACTGTGGGCAGGCTTGTTCAGCGCCGGGTTCGCAGCAGTCGCCATCCTGTCGCCGCGACCGCGACTGATGTGGAACGCGAGCGCCAGTGCGCCCGTCGGCCTCTATCGCCTCGAGGTCGATACACGCCCAAGGCTCGGCGAACTGGTCGCCATTGCGCCGCCGACTGCGACCGCGCGGATGATGGCCGATCGCCACTATCTGCCGATCGGCGTACCGCTCATGAAACATGTCGCGGCTTTGCCCGGGCAATGGGTGTGCCGCGCCGGCGCTGTCGTCTCGGTGGACGGCCACCGCATCGCCACAGCCAAATCGCACGACAGAATGGGTCGGCCTTTGCCAAGCTGGCAGGGCTGTCACCGCGTTCGGACAGACGAATTGTTCCTGTTGAACCCGGCGCCCGACAGCCTTGATGGCCGCTATTTCGGCGCTCTGCCCGCAGTCGGTCTTATCGGCACGGCACACCCCATGCTTACCCGTGATGCACCTGACCAGCCCCTGCGCTGGCGCGGCTTTGGTGCATCCGCCGCTTCCCCAACCACCAACCAGGAGCACAGGCCATGATGATCGGCGTCTTTCATTCCGCGCTGGACAGTTTCAGCGGGCAAATCCGAACCCTCACGCTCGATGTTGCCGTGACGCTCGTCCCGGCTCCATCGAACGACAGCGACAATGCACCCGACTGGCGCGTGCTGCTCGGCGATGCCGAAACCGGCACTGAAATTGGTGCAGGCTGGAACCGCACAGGCGAGCGCGCCGGTGCCTTTGTCGCGGTGCAGATCGACGACCCGGCCTTTGCCCATCCCCTGCGCGCCAACCTGCTTCGATCCATGTCCCGTGACGACGAGCATCACCTGCTCTGGACGCGTCCGACCAATCGCGATCGGAAATAGGCCATGACCGTTGCTTCGCTTCGCCGTCGCAGGTGTTCCGTAGTCCGGATTGCCGTTCGGCTGCGCCTTCACCTTCTCCTTCCCGGCACTTGTTTCGCTCTCGGCTTGGCAGCGGCGACTTCTCCGGTTGCCGCAGTTGCGACGGTGCCTGACCAGTTTGCAGCGCATCCCTATGCGCCGCATGTCGCAGAGGCATCGCAGCGCTTCGGCATTCCCGAGCTGTGGATATGGGCGGTGATGCGGGCGGAAAGTCGCGGCAATTCGCGTGCGGTTTCTCCTGCAGGAGCCATCGGGCTGATGCAGATCATGCCCGGCACTTGGTCGATGCTGAGCGCGCGGCATGGCCTTGGCTCTGACCCGTTCGATGTGCGTGCGAACATCCTTGGAGGTGCGGCCTATCTGCGCGCCATGTGGGATCGGTATCGCAATGTCAGCTTGATGCTGGCGGCCTACAATGCGGGACCAGGCCGTGCCGATGACTATGCTGCCGGTCGCCGAAGTCTTCCGGCAGAAACCGTCAACTACGTCGCCCAGATCGCGCCAGGTCTTGGAATGGCCAGCATCGCTTCGCCTGCTGCCATGCCACCTGCCAATGCTCATCCCTGGCGTCAGGCTACATTGTTCACACCGCGCGGCGATGGAGAAGCGAGCAGCACTGACGGTGCTGCCGATGTGCAGCCACAGCGCACCCAGCTTGCGTCGCCGTCGGCCTCTTTGCCGTTATCGAGCCCCGCGCCGCACCCCTTGTTTGTGTCGCTTTCACCGCGAAATCCGTGATGGGATACTCCCGCGCTTCTCTGACGGTTCGGGCGTCGTGTCGGATAGGCACGGAGGGGAGGCGTGCGTTTGAGCTAGAGGGCAATTTTGGAGGGCAAGATAAAAGGAGTGCCAGCACCTGGCCCTCATGTGGTTGTTGTAGTGCGATAATTTCGTATGGCACCGGACATAACCGGCCATACAATGTTTCCCACGCGCCCGGAAATCTGCCGCGCAATCGTCTGGCACCTTCAAAATGAGCCGCGACGACAATGAATTTCGGGTGCGGCCGGGAAGAAGCAGGGACAGCGGTGCAGCCTCTGGACGGCGAAGCCAGAAGCTGGCGGCTCAGGTCCAGCGTGCCGCCAACAAGGCGGGCCATGCGGGTTCACGGCGAGCGGGTCTGAAACGCGGCAGCGGTAGCGGCAAAGCCGCGCGCGGGCGTCGGACGGTTGCCGCGATGCGCCGCACACCTGGCCAACGCCGCGTTACTGTCATGGCGCGCATCGCTCGCCATAAAGGTGCGCATTACCGCGCCGCACCGCTGGCAAAGCACATCAAGTATCTTGAGCGTGACGGCGTGTCCCGCGACGGGCGTGATGCTTCAATGTTTGATGCGCGGACTGATGGAGCGGACCGCGATGCCTTTGCAGCTCGTTGCGAAGATGACCGGCACCACTTTCGCTTCATCGTCTCGCCCGAAGATGCCGGGGACATGGAAGACCTGCGCAGCTTCACCCGCGAATTGATGGCCGATGCAGCCAAGGATCTGGGCACCGAACTGGACTGGGTCGCCGTTGACCATTGGAACACCGACAATCCGCACATCCATGTGCTGGTGCGCGGCGTTGCCAGTGACGGCACCGATCTTGTCATTGACCGGGGCTATATCAGCGAAGGTCTGCGGTTCCGGGCGGAAGAGCGGGTGACGCTCGAACTGGGGCCGCGCACCGAGCTGGACATCCGCACCGCGCTCGAACGCGAGGTCGATGCAGAGCGCTGGACCAGTCTTGACCGGCAGCTTGAACGCTTGGGTCAGGATACCGCAGGCCTTGTTGATCTGCGTCCAGGCGGCGACGCCGATCCCGAAATGCGCCGGCTGCTGTTGGGCCGCGCCGCCAAACTGGAGCAGCTGGGGCTGGCGGCGCGCGAAGGGCCTGCGGTGTGGGCTCTGGAGCCCGGTGCCGAAAACACATTGCGTGATCTTTCGGTGCGCAACGACATCATCAAGACGATGCACAATGCCATAAGCCGCGACGGTGGGCGGTTTGATGTAGCGGCATTGGCCCTGCATCAGGACGTTCCAAGCGAACCGGTCATCGGACGTCTGGTCGAGCGTGGCCTCCACGACGAGCTGACGGGCAGCGCCTATGCCATCGTCGACGGTGTCGATGGTCGCACGCACCATCTGCGGTTCCATGACATGGAGATGACCGGCGATGCCAAAGCCGGATCGATCGTCGAACTGCGCTCATGGGAGGATGCCAAAGGGCATGACCGGCTGTCGCTTGCCACAAGATCAGACATACCTCTCGAGGCACAGATCAAAGCACCTGGCGCGACGTGGCTTGATCGCCAACTTGTTGCCCGCGATCCCGTGGCAACGGGCAATGGTTTCGGGCGCGAGGTGCGCGATGCCCTCGATGCCCGCGCCAGCCATCTCGAAACGCAGGGGCTTGCCCGCCGGCAGGGCCAGCGGGTCATCCTTGCTCAGGATCTCGTCGGGACGCTGAAGAATCAGGAACTGACGGCCGCCACGCAGGCCATCGCCGCGCGCACAGGACTTGAGCACAAACCGTCGGGCGCAGGCGACTATGTCAGCGGCATCTACCGGGAGCGGGTGACGCTTTCGACGGGCCGCTTCGCGATGATCGACGAAGGGCTGGGCTTTCAGCTCGTGCCCTGGCGCCCGGCGCTCGATCAGCACCTCGGCCAGCACATCACCGGCACCATGTCGCCGGGCGGTACTGTCGACTGGGCCTTGGGCCGCGGACGCGGGATCAGCCTGTGACCCTCATTTACCCCCTCATCAGGAGTAACTTTCAATGAACGCCACCCGTATTCTCTGGGGTCAGGTCATCGCCATCATCAGCGTCACCTTGCTTGGCATCTGGTGTGCCACCCAATGGACGGCCCACGCCCTTGCGTACCAACCCGAGCTCGGCCAGCCCTGGTTCTGGCTTGGACCTTGGCCAATCTACCCGCCCTACGCCTTCTTCTGGTGGTGGTTTGCGTTCGACGCCTATGCACCACAGATCTTCCAGACCGGCGCATTCATCGCGGTCTCGGGTGCCATGGCCGCCATAGTCATCGCGATCGCCATGTCAGTGTGGCGCGCGCGGGAGGAGAAGCAGTCAGAGACCTATGGGTCTGCGCGGTGGGCAACCGACAAGGAAATCAAGAAGGCGGGCCTCCTGAAGCAAGACGGCGTGGTGATCGGCTCGCACAAGAACCGGTATCTGCGGCACAATGGCCCCGAGCATATTCTCTGCTTTGCGCCGACCCGTTCCGGCAAGGGCGTTGGTCTCGTAATCCCCTCGCTGCTCGCCTGGCCGGGCAGCTGCATCGTCCACGATATCAAGGGCGAGAACTGGGATCTGACAGCGGGCTTTCGCGCCCGGCATGGCCGCGCCTTGCTGTTCGATCCGACCAACCCCGCATCCAACCCCTACAACCCGCTGCTCGAAGTCCGGAAGGGCGATTGGGAAGTGCGTGACGCCCAAAACATCGCCGACATCTTGATCGATCCAGAAGGGTCACTGGAAAAGCGCACGCATTGGGAGAAGACCAGTCATTCGCTGCTCGTCGGCACGATCCTGCACGTCCTTTATGCCGAGAAAGACAAGTCGCTGGCCGGGGTCGCTGGCTTCCTTTCCGATCCGCGCCGTTCGATAGAAACCACGCTGCACCGGATGAAGACGACCCCGCACCTGGGTAAAGACGGTGTTCACCCCGTCGTGGCTGCCGCAGCACAGGAACTGCTGAACAAGTCTGACAATGAGAGGTCTGGCGTCCTGTCGACGGCCATGTCGTTCCTCGGCCTTTACCGCGACCCTGTGATTGCGCAGGTCACCGGAGCCTCGGACTGGCGCATCACCGATCTTGTCGATTCAGCGGCACCCGTGTCGCTCTATCTGGTCATTCCTCCTTCCGATATCAGCCGGACCAAGCCGCTCGTCCGCCTGATGCTCAATCAGATCGGTCGCCGCTTGACCGAAGAGCTGAGAGCCAAGGGTCGCCGGCAGCGCGTGATGTTCATGCTCGATGAATTCCCTGCTCTGGGGCGGCTAGACTTCTTCGAAAGCGCCCTGGCCTTTGTTGCGGGCTATGGGATCAAGGCATTCCTGATCGCGCAGTCGCTCAACCAGATTGAAAAAGCCTACGGGTCAAACAACGCCATTCTCGACAACTGCCATGTCCGCGTCGCGTTCGCGGCCAATGATGACAATACCGCCAGCCGCGTTTCCAATGCGCTCGGCACCGCCACCCAGATGCGGGCAATGAAGAATTATGCCGGGCATCGCCTCTCGCCATGGCTTGGCCATATCATGGTCTCACGTACTGAGACCGCGAGGCCGTTGCTAACGCCCGGCGAAGTTCAGCAATTTTCTGAGCACGAGGAGATTGTACTAGTGGCCAGCACGCCGCCGATCCGAGCCGAAAAAGCGAAATACTATCTCGACCCGAGATTCAGCGCACGCCTTCTGCCTGCGCCGACCCCCAAACCGCTGCACCCGAAAAGACGGCCAACGGACGACTGGTCCGCGCTCGCACCCATTGCGGCACCGCTGCCGACTGAACCAGCCAAGGCAGAAGCGCAAAGCTCCGAACAGCCGCCTGTTGATCAACCAAAGCCGGATGTGCCGTCAGCTGCTGATCGGACCGAATCAGAAAATGATACGGCGAACTCCGGGATCAGGCGAGAACCCGAACTGGGGGAACATGAGGATGTCGTTCCCGCCCCCAAGCCACCGGTCAACGAGTTCGATCTTGATCGCGATGCGCCCGAGGATGACGCAGCCAGGGTCAAACGGGAAGCCGATCGCACTATGAACCGTAATGCCCGCAACGCATCGCTCGACCCCGATGACGGCATCGACCTGTGAGGAAGAAGCCCCACAGCAAACAAACCTTCCGGCTCGATATCGAACTGGCCAAATTGCTGGAGGAACGCGCTCATGCCCGCGGCGTCTCGCGCACCGAAGTGGTGGAGGCGGCGTTGATGTCTCTGCTGCAGTCCGATCAGGATGAACGGATGGAAGCCGCTCTGGCGAGACGGCTCGATCGTCTGTCGCGGCAATTGGATCGGCTCGAATGGCATGTGGAATTGACGAACGAAGCGATCGGCCTGTTCGTGCGCTTCTGGCTCACCAGCAATCCGCCGCTGCCTGATGCCGCGATGAAGGCGGCGCAGGCGATGGGCAAGAAGAGGTGGCACGGATTTGTGGAATCACTCTCGCGGCGCATGGAGGCGGGACCAAAGCTGCGGGATGAAGTCGAACTTGGGAAGTCCGACGCATCAATCAGCTGACCAGGGAGATCGCCCTCAGCTTCATCAACACGCCAATCCCTGTCATGCAAACTCAAAGGCGCATTACCTGAAAACTGCCGGCTTGAGAATCGGAGCGCCGGGGCTCCGTGCATCATGACTGTTGCGTGCCCCCCCCGTCGATCTGCCTCTCAAGCCTCTCTTTGTTGGGAATCAGATCGGCGATGGAGAATTGATCCAGATGCCGGGCAAATGACTCCAAAGCGCCTGTCAATACATGCCGTAACCCGCAGACTGGGGTGACAACGCAAGTGTTGGTTGCCGGGTCGAAACATTCAACGAACGTCCCTGTATCTTCCATGGTCCGGACAATGACGCCCACATTCAATTCGGCAGGCGGGAGCGCCAGCTTGAGACCGCCGCTGCGGCCCCGCACGCTTTCGACAAAACCTTCGGCGGTGAGCCGCTGAGCCACCTTCATCAGGTGGTTCTTCGAAATGCCATAGGCGCTGGCAATGTCGGCGATGGAATGATGGCCGTCTTTCACCGCCAAAAACATCAGCGTGCGCAGGGCATAATCGGTTTGAAGCGAGAGTCTCATAAAAGATGCATATCATATATTGCATTTAACCGCCAACCGCCTAAACGATGCATATGAAATACCTCTTAATCGAGTCGAGACTGTGACGGGGTCAGAGCATGTCGCGCAAGTGCGCGCTCGCAAGATGGCTGACGCGCTGGCCTGCGGGATCGATGACGCATTCATTTCCCAGCTCGTAGAGCAATTTTACGGAGCTATTCGGGCTGATGACATGCTCGGCCCGATATTTGGTGCAAAGGTCAGCGACTGGCCGCATCATCTGGCGCGGATGAAGGATTTCTGGGCCTCGATCATGCTGGAATCGGGTCGTTTCAGTGGCAATCCCATGCGCAAGCACACGGCTATCGGTGGGCTTGATGCAGAGCATTTTGCGCGGTGGCAGTCTTTATGGGACGTGACACTCACCCGGATCGCACCGAACGAGGAAGTGGCAAACCGCTTTCGCGACGCGGCGCGGCGCATTGGCGAAAGCCTGCTGACCGGCATTCTGATTGATCGCGGCGGACTGACCGCGATTCGCGCAAAGGTGCTTGCCTGATGTCTGAACCCTATGCCTCATCCCCCATCTTCGACGAGCAGACTTTGCCCGATGCGCTGCGCAACGATCATCGCACCAAAACCGGGACGTGGGGCCTGCTGCGCGTCCTGGAAGGCGAAGTCCGGCTGATCTTCACCGAGCCGCTTACGGAACACCGTGTCACGCCGGATAGTCCCGCCATCATCCCACCACAGGCGACGCACTATGTTGTCCCCGTCGGGGCAATGCGCATGCAGGTTGAGTTCTGGCGCGAACGACCTGATCTGAGCAAAGGACCGGTCAATGGATGACCTTGTTCTGGCTCGCGCTATCCATGTGATCGCGGTGTTGTTCTGGATCGGCGGCGTCGGATTTGTCACCTGGGTTGTCATGCCCGCGCTGCGGGCCAGCGAACGTCCCGTAGAGCGCCTTGCCCGGTTTCATCAGATCGAGGGACGCTTTGCATGGCAAGCGCGCATCTGGGTCACGCTGGCCGGGGCAAGCGGACTGTGGCTGATCTACCGCGCCGATATGTGGAGCCGGTTTGCCGAGCTTAGCTTCTGGTGGATGCATCTGATGGTGGCGCTGTGGGCCGTGTTCGCGCTGATGCTGTTCGTGCTGGAGCCCTTGGTCTTGCATCGCCGCATGGCAAGCTCAACCACACCGGAAGCTGATTTTGCGCGCATGATGCGATTGCATCAGGTGCTGAGCCTTTTGGGCGTTGTGGCCGTGTTTGGCGCGGTTGGCGGCAGTCACGGCCTTTTCTGAACTTCGGGGGGACGACCATGGAAAGCTATGGAACGACATTCAGCATTAAACGGCTTTGGACCATCCTGGTCGTTGGCATGGTCGCTATGTTCGGCGCCCTGTTGCTCTTTGGTCAGCAAATCTATCAGCAAGCACCGCCCATTCCCGAGGCAGTAAAATCCGCGAGCGGCGAAACCCTGTTTACGCGCACGGATATCGAGACCGGTCAGAATGTCTGGCAGTCAATCGGCGGCATGGAGCAAGGCTCGATCTGGGGCCATGGCAGCTATCTCGCGCCCGACTGGAGCGCGGACTGGCTGCACCGTGAGGCATCGGCTTTGCTCGCTCTGCAAAGTTCTCACCCCATTGCAGGCGCCACTCCGGCGCAGAATGAAGCGATGCACAAAGCGGCGCTGCAAGAGGAAATGCGCACCAACAGCTATGATCCGGCAACCGGGATCATCACGGTCAGTGACACCCGCGCAGCGGCCATCAAACAAGTGCAGACGCATTTCGTCAGCCTCTACGAAGGCAATGACACCGCCGCGCTGGCGCTGCGCAAAGCCTATGCCTTCCCGGTCTACGGACAGCTGTCGCCTGAAGAGGCGCGGCAGGTTTCGGCATTCTATTTCTGGTCGGCCTGGGGCGCGACAACCAACCGCCCCGGCGACACCATAACCTATACCAGCAATTGGCCGCACGAACCGCTGGTCGGCAATGTCCCGACAACAGGCACGTTGCTGTGGAGTCTGGCCTCGGTCATTCTGCTGCTGGCAGCAGCAGGCGCTCTGATTGCCTATTATGCCAAGCAGTTTGACCTCTGGCGCAGCGACATATTGCCCGAACAGGGCATGGCGGCTTCCGATGTACTGAGCGGGGCGGTCATCACCCCGTCGATGCGCGCAACGGCCAAATACTTCTGGGTGGTCTGCGCCCTGTTCGTCACGCAGGTGCTGCTGGGCATTGTCACCGCTCATTACGCGGTTGAGGGACAGGGGCTCTATGGCCTGCCTTTCGCCGAATATTTGCCCTATACGATTACGCGCACTTGGCACACGCAGCTGGCGGTCCTGTGGATTGCCACCGCTTGGCTCGCCACCGGACTCTATGTCGCGCCAATGCTTGTCGGCCGCGATCCCAAATTTCAGCGGCTCGGGGTCAATTTCCTGTTCGTCAGCCTGCTGATCATCGTGATCGGCTCGTTTGCCGGGCAATGGGCGGCAGTCCACCGTTTCTTCCACAATCTGACGGCCAATTTCTGGTTCGGTCATCAAGGCTATGAATATGTCGACCTTGGCCGGTTCTGGCAGATCTACCTGCTGATCGGACTGCTCTTGTGGGTTGCACTGGTCGTGCGAGCGCTGTGGCCCGTGCTTCAGGAGAAGGGCAGCAAATCGCTGATCTATCTCGTGCTGGTATCGGCGCTCGCTATCGGCCTGCTTTACGGTGCCGGGCTGATGTGGGGCCAGCATACCAATATCGCCATCATGGAATATTGGCGCTGGTGGGTCGTGCACCTGTGGGTTGAAGGCATTTTCGAGGTCTTCGCTACCGCGATCATCTCGCTGCTGTTCGTCCGCATGGGCATCCTGCGAACGTCCACCGCGACCGTGATGGTGTTGTTTGCCACGATCATCTTCCTGTTCGGCGGGGTGCTGGGCACTTTCCACCACCTGTATTTCAGCGGAACCCCAACCTCGGTGATCGCGGTCGGGGCGATGGCTTCGGCTCTCGAAGTTGTGCCGCTGCTGGTCGTAGGCTTTGAGGCCTATACGCGCCACAAGGTTGAGCATGAAGCCGAGTGGGAGCGCACCTATCACTGGCCGTTTATGTTTTTCTCGGCCGTTCTGTTCTGGAATCTGGTCGGTGCGGGGCTGTTCGGGTTCCTGATCAACCCGCCCATCGCGCTCTATTACATGCAGGGGCTGAACACGACTGCCAACCACGGCCATGCCGCCCTGTTTGGGGTCTATGGGATGCTGGGGCTGGGGCTCACGCTCTACTGCATGCGTGGGTTGACCGACGTTTCGATATGGAGCCAGAAATCACTCAAGATCGCCTTCTGGTCGCTCAACATCGGCATTGCGATGATGACGCTCCTGTCGCTGCTGCCGCAGGGTATCCTGCAAACCTATGCCAGTGTTGAACATGGCTATGCCTATGCGCGTTCGGCGGAATTCATCCATAGCCCGATCATGCAGGCGCTGGTCTGGGCACGGGTGCCCGGGGATGTCGTCTTCAGCGTGGGTGTGTTTGCGTTCGCCTGGTTCATGTTCCGAGCATTCGTGCCAGGCAATCGGCAAAGCCGCACCTGACAGCACCGATTTCTTCGTTCCCAATTTTCTCAACCCACAACACCAAAAGGAATAGCTGTGCGCAAACCACTGAGTGCCGAAACCAAAGCCATCGTAAAATCGACCGCGCCTGCATTGCAGCAGCACGGCCTTGCCATCACGACTCGCATGTATGAGCGGCTGTTCACCGACCCTGACGTGAAGGCCATGTTCGACCAAGCCGCGCAGGAAAGCGGGGAACAGCCGAAGCGTCTGGCTGGCGCTATCCTCGCTTATGCGCAGAACATCGACAAGCTGGAGGCCTTGACTGCGCCGGTGATGCGGATGGCTGCACGGCATGTGGAGACTGGCGTAAAGGCCGAACATTATCCTCTGGTGGCCAATGCCCTGCTGCCCGCGATCCGAGACGTTTTGGGCGATGCTGCAACCGACGAAGTGCTCGGTGCATGGGGTGAGGCCTATTGGGCGCTTGCGGACATCCTCATCGGCAAAGAAGAGGTTCTCTACGCTGAAACCGATGGCAACTGGCAGCCTGAGGCAATAAACCCTGCCTGAACAGATGGATAAAGTTACCGATTTGAGCTCTGAAACTGCGCCGCGATTGGTTTGGAGCCGCTACTACAGCACGTATGTAGCGGCTCCGCCCGGACCTGGCGCGCGTGAGCGGCTTGTTGCGGTGGCAGGTGCCATAATCGGCATTGTGACTACGGGACTGCTGTGCGGCGTTCTGGCCGGTACCGGAGCTGCGCACCCTCTACTCGTGGCGCCGATGGGAGCCTCTGCGGTCCTGCTTTTCGCTGTGCCTGCAAGTCCGCTGGCCCAGCCAGGGTCAATCCTGGGCGGAAACGTCCTGTCGGCCCTGGTAGGCATCGCAGTCGCCCTTGCCGTCCCCAATGCTACCGTTGCAGCGGGGCTTGGTGTGGGACTGGCCATTGCGGTCATGTCATTGGCGCGCTGCCTGCATCCGCCAGGCGGCGCAGTCGCCCTGTCAGCCGTGCTCGGCGGGGCCGCTGGAGGCGCGCATCCGTTCATGTTCGCGCTTTATCCCGTGGGTTTGAACTCACTGCTGCTGATACTCGCTGGTCTGGCATTCCATCGCATGTCAGGCCACACGTATCCGCATCGGGCGAAGCTTACCGAAAGCGCCCACGGCACACAGGATTCTGCGCCGCTCAGCAGAAGTGGGGTGAGGCCGAGCGATGTTGACGCAGCGCTGGAAAGCTTTGGCGATACGCTCGACATCAATCGCGACGATCTTTTGCAACTTTTCGAATTGGCGGGTCTCAGCGCGGCGGAGCGACAGGTCGAGCAGCTAAGCTGCAACGACATCATGTCACGCGACGTTATCACGATTGCGGCAACCGCCCCGGTGGAGGAGGCGCATAGACTGCTGCGCGCAAGGCACCTGCGTGCGCTACCGGTAGAGAATGTCTCTGGCCAACTGGTCGGCGTGATCACATGGCCAGACCTCGATAAACAAGGGGCTTTTGCATCGGAGATAATGGCGCCGGCAGATACGGCGCATTTGACGGCGCCCGCGGCAACGCTGCTCGCCCCTCTCGCCAATGGTCACGGTCACGAGGTCATGATCGTGGACGATAACATGCAGTTGCAAGGCATCGTTACCCAAACGGACATCATTGCCAGTTTGATAACAAAAGCGGTCACGCTCAATGCAAAATGAGGGTTGTCACCTTTGGCTGCCGCTTCGGAGGCAGCCAAGCGCGACGCTCCACGGATACCCCGCCATGTCGGCTTTTAGGCTATAGCTTGGCTGTCAGACGCCGCGACCAGCTTATCGACCTTGGCGAGGAAAAAGCGCTCACTCCACAGATCAACCGACTTGAGATCGGCAGGACGCAGGAAGCGCTCGACATCCTTTGCCGCTTCCTTCCACTCGATCCGAGTGATTGCGCCAGAAAGCGCAGCCTTCAACCATGCCATGTCGACGAGGAGCGACCCGTCACCGGCCCGTGGTCCTGCCTGAACAAGCGCGTTTTGCAAAAGGACGAAATTGGGCTCGAGGCCACGCGAAACATACCAGGAGAAGTCGAACCAGTCGCGACCTTTGAGGAATCCCCGGCATAGCAGGGCGTGAATCTTCAGCGCGAAATTGGAAGCCAGATCCTGGTGGCGCACCTCATAATCGGCTGGAAAATCAAGATAGGTGGTCGCCTCGCCGGATCCTGCGGGAGGGTTCACATCAATTTCCAGCTTGATCTTGATCGCCTTGCGATGGCCGGTGCCTGCGAATGACAAGTCGAGCTGGCTGGCGATGGAATCGTCCTTGAGCAGCGCTTGGCGAATGGCCGTATCCATACGCGGCTTGGGATGCGCTTCCAGCGTCAGCCCGAACTGGCCGAACACCTCGGTCATCCCCTCGAGGTAAGGGGACCAGTCGAAGTCCATGTTCGGCACGCGCAGGAGAAAGTCCAAGTCCTCGGAAAAGCGTGGCAGGCCGTGCAGAATGCGCAAGCTGGTGCCGCCCTGGAACAGGGCACAATCGAAGAAATCGGCGCGCCACAGCGCGTATAACGCAATCTCCTGGAGGATCTCCTTGAGCGCGTTTTCCTCTTCAAGCGCATTGGTGGCGCCATAGCGGCCGAGCTTTTCCTTGATGATGTCAATCATGCAACGATCCCCTGCTTTGAGCCCGTTTTGTCGTCAGAACCACATCTTCAAGCTCGGAAAGGAAGGCGTTGACTGCCTTGTGCTTGTAGACCGACTTCACTGCGGCAAAGTCCTTTTGCGTCAATGCCAGAAGCGCCTCGTCATCGATCCGCATGCCACTGGTCAGCCAATCGAGGCTAGACCATTCCACCTTGCGCAGGGCGACAAGATCCATAAGGGCGCGCAGCGGCCTAGCGACAAAGGCTGTGAGCTTGTCGAAGGTCACCCGTTCTACGCCGCCAAGGAAGCAATAATCAGCAATGGCGAGCGGATGATATTTGAAGGAGCCGAATTCGGTGGCCGGGATCTCCAGCGTTTTACGCCCTGGCGTCACGCTGGCAGTGACAAGCACGGCTTCAGGAATCCAGCCATGGTAAGCCAGCGCGCTTTCAAAGGAAATATAGCTCCCGGGAAGCAAAGCCTGCGCCACCGCGAAGGGATGCACAGGAGCGCTTCGATGCGCCTTGGCAAGCGTATAAACCCCGCGCTTCAGGCGAATGAGCGACCCGTCCTTGAGGGCGCGGTTGACGAGGCCATAACGCCGCGCATCGCCTCCCCCCAGCAGTTCGCTGAGCTGGCGTTCATTGAAGACCCGATCGCGCAGCGCGCTTGCGGATACCTGTTGCGCTAGGCTGGACATAAAATTCTCAATACTTCCTAATTGTGAAAGTTTCAAGAATTTCTCTATCTCCACCTTTGCGCACCGTTCGCGCTGCAATTGACTCCCTCAGGCGTGCGTCGGCGGCGCACAGGCCATCGTCAAAGCACTGCGAACTACGCCCCTCCCTGTTTTTCTATCACCCACTGCGCCAGTTGATCAGCCAAAGCCGGATGTGCCGTCAGCTGCTGATCGGGCCGGATCAGAAAATGATACGGCGAACTCCGGGATCAGGCGAGAACCCGAACTGGGTGAACATGAGGATGTCGTTCCCGTCGCCCTTTGATTGGGCGAGCATAAACGCTGTATAGGACTCGGGACGGCTCTCGCGTTGGCGGATCCGCTATGCTTCAAGGAGGCTTTTTTGCTGGAATCGGACGAGTTGTTTGCGGCGGCAGTCGAATTCGAGAGAATCGCAGCGTTGGGCAATGAGCCCGAGATTCGCGGGACCATCCAAGCCATCATCGACACCTGCAACAAAGTCCACGAAGCGTTCTCCGGCTCGTGGTTGGGTTACCATGCCAGCGTGTATCAGCGCGACCTGCGAGCACAGCCTGGCGCGCGCTTCGATAGCCAATGGGGGCTGCGCGAGATGAGCTTCGCGGGCGGGACGTCCGGGCAATGGGGGCAATATGATCGTAGCGTGGTCCGCAATGCGATATTTCAGCGCGCCGGCTATGAACTGGAAACAATCTCCGATCAGGTCGATGCCGCAGAGCGCGATTTCGCGCGTGTTAAAGGGACCGTGCTGTCCATCTTGTCGAGCATGCTCGCCGAGCGGGATGATAGCTTTCTAGGGAAACTGAAGAGCGATCTCGAAAAGGTGAAGATCTTCTCCCCCCGCGAGGCGACGTTGTTGTATCAGCCCAGCGGTCAGTTCATGACCGCTGACACCGAAGCGATTTCCGGTGGTGTCGTCACGCCAGCGCATTTCGAGGTGATGGGGGAAGCGGGCGCTATGGCAACGGTGTTCACCGCTGGCCAGCAGGGGGCGGATATTGTGCGGCAGGCGGCGTCACATGTGGAGCGTATGGCCAAGAAGACACGACGCGACGATCGGATCGGAACCAATGTCTTCATTGGTCATGGTCGCTCGCCGCTTTGGCGCGAATTGAAGGATTTCGTCGAAGACCGGCTCCACCTGCCGGCCGACGAGTTCAACCGTGTTCCGGTCGCGGGCGTGACCAACATCGCGCGCCTCTCAGAAATGCTCGAAGCCGCAGCGATCGGCTTCGTAATCATGACCGCGGAAGACGAGACCAACGAAGGCGCGATGCGCGCACGGATGAACGTCATCCACGAGGTCGGCCTGTTTCAAGGGCGATTGGGCTTTTCGCGCGGCATCGTGATGCTGGAGGATGGATGTGAGGAATTCTCCAACATCCAGGGTCTGGGCCAGATCCGCTTTCCGAAGGGACGGATTTCGGCTGCGTTTGAGGATGTGCGTCAGGTATTGGAGAGGGAAGGCATCCTCACATCCTGACCAGTGCGGCGCTTCGAACTACGCCCCTCCCTGTTTTTCTATCCCCCACTGCTACGACGCTAAATCCTTGTTGAACTAGCCCCTTTTCTGCGTCTCTTACTCGTCCCCGTCGAGCCGGACGATCCTGTCCCGCTCCCGAAGCGGGGTATCCGATGGGCGCTGAGCCAGTCCGAATTGAAGCACGTTCACGCGGCGCACGCATGCTGCGCACGGCGATGGGCGTCTCGATTGCGACCTGGCTGGCTGACCCGCAGGTCATCGAGATCATGCTCAATCCTGATGGGCGCCTCTGGGTCGACCGGTTGGGCATCGGACTGTCCGATAGCGGTGAACGCCTGACTGAAGCCGATGGTGAGCGCATCATCCGATTGGTTGCCCATCATGTGGGTGCCGAAGTTCACGGCGATGCACCGCGCGTGTCAGCGGAGCTGCCGGAAAGCGGAGAACGGTTCGAAGGCCTCCTGCCACCGGTGGTGGCGGCTCCCACCTTTGCCATCCGCAAGCCCGCCGTCGCGGTGTTTTTGCTCGATGACTATGTCAGCGCAGGAATCATGTGCGCGTCTGAAGCGGACAGGCTTCGTTCGGGCGTTGCAGAGCGGCTGAACATCCTTGTCGCTGGGGGCACTGGCACCGGCAAAACGACGCTCACGAACGCGCTGCTCGCCGAGGTCGCCAAGACCACCGACAGGGTGGTTCTCATCGAAGATACCCGCGAGCTCCAATGCCGCGCCCCAAACCTTGTGGCGATGCGCACCAAGGATGGCGTTGCCTCGCTCTCCGATCTGGTCCGTTCCAGCCTTCGCCTTCGCCCAGACCGGATTCCGATTGGCGAAGTGCGCGGGGCCGAGGCGCTCGATCTCCTCAAGGCCTGGGGCACCGGCCACCCCGGCGGGATCGGGACGATCCATGCCGGAAGTGCGATCGGTGCGCTCCGGCGGATGGAGCAACTGATCCAGGAAGCGGTCGTCACCGTTCCGCGCGCGCTGATTGCCGAGACCATCAACCTCATTGCCGTGCTGGTGCGCGATGGCACCGGGCGGCGTCTCGCCGAATTGGCCCGCGTCGACGGGTTCGACGCGGTCACCGGCGACTATCGCCTAATTCCCGCCAACCAAACCCAAGGAGACTCCCTATGATCCATGCCCTCAGGCGCGGCACCAATCGCGCTGCGCTCGCTGCGACTGCTGCTTTCGTGATGGTGGCCACTGCCACCCCGGCGCATGCCGGTGGTTCGTCGATGCCGTGGGAAGCCCCGCTGCAGTCGATCCTCGAGAGCATCGAGGGGCCGGTCGCCAAGATCGTTGCGGTGATCATCATCATCGTCACCGGCCTCAGCCTAGCCTTCGGCGACACGTCGGGCGGCTTTCGCCGGCTGATCCAGATCGTGTTCGGCCTCTCCATCGCCTTTGCCGCATCGAGCTTCTTCCTCAGCTTCTTCAGCTTCGGCGGCGGAGCGCTGATCTGATGACATCGGCAGACGACACCCCCGGCTTCTATGCCCCGGTCCACCGCGCACTGGCCGAGCCGATCCTGCTCGGCGGTGCGCCGCGTGCACTCGCCATCGTCAATGGCACGCTGGCGGGCGCGATTGGCCTCGGCTTGCGGCTCTGGCTCGCTGGCCTTGCCATCTGGGCAATCGGCCATGTGCTTTCGGTCTGGGCTGCACGCCGCGATCCGCAGTTTGTCGATGTCGCGCGCCGCCATCTCAAATATCCGACCTGGGTGCGGCCATGATGTCGCTTCAGGAATATCGGACCAAATCCGCCAGTCTCGCAGACTTCCTCCCCTGGGTCGCACTGGTGGGGCCGGGCGTGGTGCTCAACAAGGACGGATCGTTTCAGCGCACGGCGCGCTTTCGCGGTCCCGATCTCGACAGTGCCACGCCCGCCGAACTCGTTGCGGTCACCTACCGTCTCAATAACGCCCTGCGGCGGTTGGGTTCAGGATGGGCGGTCTTTGTCGAAGCGCAGCGCAGCGCGGCGCAAGCCTATCCGCAATCCCGCTTTCCCGATCCTGTGTCGGCGCTGGTCGACAGGGAACGCCGCGAACAGTTTCGTGAGGAAGGCGCGCATTTCGAAAGCGGCTATTATCTGACGCTGCTGTGGATGCCCCCGCCCGAGGAAGCCGCGCGCGCCGAAGGCTGGCTCTACGAAGGCAAGGCGTCGACCGGGGTCGATCCCAAGGAACTCGTCAAATCCTTCGCCGATCGTACCGACCGCGTGCTGCATCTGGTTGAGGGATTTATGCCCGAGGCAGCGTGGCTCGATGACGCCGCCACGCTGACCTATCTCCACAGCACGGTATCGACCAAGACGCAGCGCGTTCGCGTGCCCGAAACGCCGGTCTATCTCGACGCGCTGCTGGCCGATGAGCCGCTGACCGGCGGTCTCGAGCCCATGCTTGGCGCCCATCATTTGCGCACGCTCACCATCACCGGTTTTCCGACGGCGACCTTTCCCGGGCTGCTTGATGAGCTCAACCGGCAAGCCTTCCCGTACCGCTGGTCAACGCGTGCAATCATGCTCGACAAGACCGACGCCACCAAACTGCTCTCGAAGATTCGGCGGCAATGGTTTGCCAAGCGCAAATCGGTTGCTGCCATCCTCAAGGAGGTGATGACCAACGAGCACTCGGTGCTGATGGATTCGGACGCCTCGAACAAGGCGGCTGATGCCGACATGGCGCTGCAGGAACTCGGCGCGGATCATGCTGGCATTGCTTATGTCACTGCGACGGTCACGGTCTGGGACCGCGACCCGGCGCTGGCGGCGGAGAAGCTGAGGCTGGTCGAAAAGGTCATCCAGGGCCGCGACTTCACCTGCACGATCGAAGGCATGAATGCGCTCGAGGCATGGCTCGGATCGCTCCCCGGCCATGTCTACGCCAATGTCCGGCAGCCGCCCATTTCCACTCTCAATCTCGCCCACCTGATCCCCCTGTCAGCGGTATGGGCGGGAGCGGAACGGGACGAGCATTTCGGTGACGCCCCCTTGCTTTACGGCAAGACCGAAGGCTCGACCCCGTTCCGCCTTTCTCTTCATGTCGGCGATGTCGGACACAGCCTCATCGTTGGCCCGACAGGGGCAGGCAAATCCGTGCTGCTGGCGCTGATGGCGCTGCAGTTCCGGCGCTACAAAGGCAGCCAGATCTTCGCCTTCGATTTTGGTGGATCGATCCGCGCTGCCGCGCTCGGCATGGGCGGCGACTGGCAGGATCTCGGCGGCGCGCTGCATGCCGAGGAAGGCGACGGCGCTGCCGTTGCCCTGCAGCCGCTTGCTCGGATCGACAACGCCGGCGAACGCGCCTGGGCCGCCGAATGGCTGGCGGCGATGCTGGCCGGCGAAGGCATGGTGATTGACCCTGCTGCTAAAGAACATCTCTGGTCGGCCCTGACATCGCTTGCGTCCGCACCACCTGCCGAGCGCACACTCACCGGTCTCGCGGTCCTGCTGCAATCCCAGGAATTGAAGCAGGCACTAGCCCCGTATCTCATCGGCGGTCCATGGGGACGGCTGCTCGATGCTGAACAGGAACGTCTGGGTGAGGCGTCTGTGCAGGCTTTCGAAACCGAAGGTCTGATCGGCGCGTCATCAGCCGCAGCTGTGCTCGCCTATCTGTTCCACCGGATCGAGGGGCGGCTCGACGGCTCGCCGACCATGATCATCATCGATGAAGGCTGGCTCGTGCTCGACAGCCCAGCGTTCGCCGCGCAGCTGCGCGAATGGCTGAAGACGCTGCGAAAGAAGAATGCGAGCGTCATCTTCGCGACCCAGAGCCTTGCCGACATCGAGACGTCGGCCATCGCGCCTGCCATCATCGAAAGCTGCCCGACGCGCATCTTTCTGCCCAACGAGCGCGCGGCCGAACCGCAGATTGCACGGGTCTATGAGCGGTTCGGCCTCAATGATCGCCAGATCGAAATCCTGAGCCGGGCTACCCCGAAACGCGATTACTACTGCCAGTCGCGGCGCGGCAACCGGCTGTTCGAGCTGGGCCTCGGCGATGTCGCACTCGCCTTCAGCGCCGCCTCTTCCAAAACCGATCAGATCCGCATCGCCGAGCTTGTCGCAGCCCATGGCCGCGAAGGCTTTGCAGCGGCCTGGCTCCAGAACCGCAGCCTCGGATGGGCGGCCGAGCTGCTTCCTCCCCCGCCGCCCGCACTAACGGACAAGGAAAACCGCCCATGAAAATACCCGTCCTCCGCCGCGCGCTCATGGCGACGGCGATCGCCACTTCGCTGGTTTCAGGCACCATGATCGCCGCGCCAGCGCAGGCCCAGTTTGGCGGGATCGTCTATGATCCCAGCAACTATGCGCAGAACGTGCTGACCGCCGCCCGGACGCTGCAGCAGATCAACAACCAGATCCAGCAGATCCAGAACCAGGCGACCAGCCTTATCAACGAGGCCCGCAACCTGGCCAGTCTGCCGGTCTCGACGATCCAGACGCTTCAGCAACAGGTCGACCAGACCCGCCAGTTGCTGAACCAGGCCCAACGCATCGCGTATGACGTGACTGACGTGCAGCAGGTGTTCAACGGCCGTTACAAGGGGGCGGCACTGACCGGCGGGCAAGCCCAGATGGTCGCCAACGCCAATGCGCGCTGGCAGGACAGCGTCGGCGCCTTCGAAGATGCCATGAAGGTGCAGGCCGGGATCGTCGGCAATCTGGGTGCGACCCGCAGTTCGATCACGACACTGGTCGGCGCCAGCCAGTCAGCGACCGGGGCTTTGCAGGCGGCGCAGGCCGGCAATCAGCTACTGGCTTTGCAAACCCAGCAACTGGCCGATCTGACCGCCGCCATTGCGGCGCAGGGCCGCGCGCAGTCGATCGAGGCCGCGCGCAATGCCGCGACCGAGGCCGAGGGCCGCGAGCGCTTCCGCCGCTTCCGGACCCGGAACTGACATGAGCCGGTCGGTCAAGCTGGCGGCAGCCGCCGCTTTTGGCGGATTGCTGATCGCGGTCGCGGTTGTGTCGGCAACGCGGCCGCCGGCTCGGCACGACACAACGACCTATGTCGCGGAAGAGACAGGATCTCCGAACCCTCACGCCGCAGAACTCAAGCGCTGCAGCACGATCACCATGCCGGAATCGGGATGCGATGCGGTCTGGGAAGCTGAGCGCCGCCGATTTTTCCATGGAAGGGACCGGCAGCCATGAATGATACCGGCGTCATCGACCAGTTTCTGACGGTCTTCACCCAGTATATCGACAGCGGCTTCGGCCTGATCGGCGGTGAGGTCGGCTTCCTGTCGACCACTCTCATCGTCATCGACGTCACCATAGCTGCCTTGTTCTGGGCCTGGGGCACCGATGAAGATGTGCTGCAGCGCCTGATCAAGAAGACGCTCTACATCGGCACTTTCGCCTTCATCATCGGCAACTTCTCGAATCTCGCTGGCATCATGCTTCAGAGCTTTGCCGGGCTTGGCCTGCAGGCCAGTGGCAGCGGCATGGCGATCGGCGATTTCATGCGCCCCGGCGTTGTGGCCGCAACCGGTCTTGATGCCGGACAACCGCTGCTTGACGCCACCGCCGACCTCGTCGGGCCGGTGGGCCTATTCACCAATTTCGTGCAGATCCTGATCTTGCTGATATCCTGGCTGATCGTCGTCATCGCCTTCTTCGTGCTGGCAATCCAGGTCTTCGTCACCATCATCGAGTTCAAACTGGTGACGCTCGCCGGCTTTGTGCTGCTGCCGTTCGCCTTTTTCGGGCGCACCGCCTTCATGGCCGAGCGCGTCCTTGGCCATATCATTTCCTCCGGCATCAAGGTCCTGGTGCTTGCCGTCATCACCGGCATTGGCACGACACTCTTCACGCAGTTCATCAATGCCGGACTCGGGGTCGAACCCGACATCCAGCAGGTCATGGCGATTGCGCTCGCAGCGCTGACCTTGCTCGGCCTTGGTATCTTTGGTCCCAGCATCGCCAACGGCATTGTGTCGGGCGGACCGCAGCTTGGCGCAGGCGCGGCAGCAGGTACGGCGATCGCCGCTGGCGCAACGATTGCGGGCGGTATCGCAGGTGCCAAACTCGCCGCAGGTGCCACGGGCTCGGCCATGGCGGGCGCGGCCACGGGCGGTGCCCGCGCGGCAGGCGGCGCATCGGGTGCCTATGCAGCCGGAGCCGCTGGCAAAACAGGACGGGCTGCGGCTGCTTCGGGTCTCGCCAACGTCGCAAAATCAGCCGCAAGCAGCGCGGCGTCACCGCTTCGCCGTGCCGCCGACAGTCTCAAGGCGAACTATGCCGGTGGCAAGGCCGGGACGCCCGCAAATGCGGCAACGACCGGCGCCGCCGATGGCCCTCCTGCATGGGCCACCGCGATGAAGCGGCGTCAGGCGATGACGCAGGGAGCCAACATGGCCTCGCATACCCTCAAGGGCGGCGACAGCCACGGCGGCGGCTCTGGCCCCGACATCTCCGACAAAAGCTGAAACTTCTGAAAAGGATCCTACATGTTTCGACGCCCCTCTATCCGCTACGGGACCAGTCCCGAGCCCGTCACGCCCTATCAACGCGCCGCCCAGGTCTGGGACGACCGCATCGGTTCCGCACGGGTGCAGGCGAAAAACTGGCGGCTCGCCTTCTTCGGTTGCCTTGCGCTTTCGGGAGGGCTGGCAGGCGGTCTCGTCTGGCAATCGGCGCGCGGCACGATCACGCCCTGGGTGGTCGAGGTCGACAAGCTCGGCCAGGCACAGGCCATCGCGCCTGCCGATGTCGATTATCGCCCGACCGACCCGCAAATGGCGTTCCACCTTGCTCACTTCATCGAGCAGGTGCGCGCCATTCCCGCCGATCCGATCGTGCTGCGGCAAGACTGGCTCAGGGCTTACGACTTCACCACCGACCGCGGCGCGCAGGCGCTCAATGACTATGCGCGCAACAACGATCCCTTTGCCCAAGTCGGCAAAGTGCAGGTCGCGGTCGATGTGTCGAGCGTCGTTCGTGCGTCGAACGACAGCTTCCGCGTTGGATGGACTGAGCGGCGTTACCAGGATGGCGCACTTCTCGAGACTTCGCGGTGGTCAGCGATCCTGACCACCGTCGTGCAGCCACCACGCACCCCCGATGCCCTGCGCAAGAATCCGCTCGGCCTGTTCATCAACGCCATCAACTGGTCAAAGGAGCTTAGCCAATGATCCGCCCGACGCGCGCCCTGCGCACATCTATTATGCTCTCAGCGGTAACACTGATCTGCATCCCTGCCCAAGCCATGGCGCGCGAACAGCGCGCTCAGCCCCATGCAATTCCTGCTGCATCGGCGCAGACCGTTGAGCCTGCCGACCCGCACACCCGTGTTGGTAGAGCCAACGCCGCTGCGCGCGTGGAACCGGAGCGCACCAGCTATTTCAATGCCATCCAGCAATATGCCTATACCGATGGAGCCCTGTTCCAGATTTACACCGCACCGGGGCAGATTACCGACATCATGCTGCAGGAAGGCGAAGAACTGGTTGGACCGGGGCCGGTCGCATCGGGCGATACTGTCCGCTGGATCATCGGCGACACGGTAAGCGGTGCCGGAGCAGCGCGCCGCGTTCACATCCTCGTCAAGCCGACGCGGACCGACATCCGCACCAACCTCATCATCAATACCAATCGGCGCACCTATCATCTTGAACTGAGCGCCACGAACTCGACCTATATGGCCGCGGTCTCCTGGACCTATCCGCAGGACGCCTTGATCGCTCTGCGTACTGCCGAGGCCGAGCGTGAACGCACGGCTCCGGTGGCGGCAGGCATCGATTTCTCAAGCCTGAATTTTCGCTACCGCATCGGAGGCGATCATCCCGGATGGCGACCTGTACGCGTGTTCGATGATGGCCGGCAGGTTTTCATCGAGTTTCCGGGCGACATTGCGAGCGGCGATATGCCGCCGCTATTCGTCATCGGCGCGGATCAGGCGGCTGAGCTGGTGAACTACCGTGTGCAAGGCCGCTACATGGTTGTCGACCGGCTGTTTGAGCGTGCCGAACTGCGGCTTGGCGCAGGTGGCAGCGCCAAGCAGGTTCGCATTGAGCGTGAACGCGCACGCCGCCGGAGCCGCTCATGAACGCGCGATCGCAAGATGATGGCGTGCCGCCGGTCACCAACCGGATTGTCGAAGCTGACGTCGAGACCGACGTTGAATCTGACGTTGAGGTCGATGCCGAAGGCGATGAGCCTGACGACGAGCGCTCGGTTGCACCGGCCAACCCCGACGGGTTTCGCCTTGGCGGGGAACCGCCGCGCGTCATGCGACTGTCGCGCAAGGCACTGGCGACTCTTGGCCTCCTCGCCAGCGTCGGGATTGGCGGTGCGCTAATCTACGCACTGCAACCCAAGAACCACGCGCCAGCCGAGAATCTCTACGATACGAACAGCCGCAACCGCGCGGACTCGGTCAACGGTGCGCCTGCCAACTACGGCGACGTGCCCAAGTTGGGGCCTGCACTGCCCGGCGACCTCGGCGGTCCTATTGTTGCCGCACAGCGTGGCGGACAGAATGTCCCGATCCCGCCAATTGGTGCCGCTCCCGCCGCAGGACAGCCCGATCCGCGGATTGCAGCCGCCGAACAAGCGCGCGAGCGCGCCGCGCAGGAGCGTGACAGCGCCCGGACCAGTCGCCTGTTTCTTGCCGGAGAGACCGGAACGACCGACAATCGGTCTGCAACCGCAGTAGGGCCAGCGCCATCAGCTTCGATACTAGGTGCCGATCCAGCTCAACCGTCTGCACCAACAGCCACGTCAAGCCGCCGCACATTTCTCGGACAGCGCGGCAACCGCAGCACGGAAAGCCCTGAGCGCATCATGCGCCTTGCATCGCCTTACGTTGTGCAGGCCGGAAGCGTGATACCGGCAGCAATCATAACCGGCATCCGGTCCGACCTTCCAGGTCAGATCACAGCGCAGGTTACGCAGAACGTCTATGACAGTCCCACCGGCCGGATCCTCCTGATCCCCCAAGGCTCAAGGCTGATCGGTGAATATGACAGCGACGTAGCCGCCGGACAGAACCGCGTGCTGCTGGCTTGGGACCGCCTCATCCTTCCCGGAGGTCATTCGATCCTGCTTGATCGCCTGCCCGGCGCTGATGCTGCCGGTATGGCCGGCCTTGAAGACCAGACCAACTATCATTGGGGCAACATGCTCAAGGCGGCGCTCATTTCGACATTGCTGGGGGCTGGTACGGAATTCATTTCGAACGGTGATAGCGATCTCATTCGGGCGCTGCGTTTCGGCACGCAGGACACCATAAGCCAGACCGGCAGGCAGGTCGTGCAGCGGCAATTGAATGTGCCGCCGACACTGACCGTGCGCCCCGGATTTTCGCTGCGCATCATCGTGACTCGCGATCTGGTGCTCGAACCGGTGCCTGCAGGAGGAATGCGATGACCCGTCTCAAACTGGCTGATCTCGCCGACGAAAAACCGGTGCGGCTGACCTTGGAGCTCTCTGCACGGCTTCACCGCGACCTGGTGGCTTATGCGCTCGCCGTAAACGGCGGGGATGCCAAAGGTGCGCCGACCGCCGAGCGGCTCATTCCGCCCATGCTTGAGCGGTTTATCGCAACTGACCGGGCTTTTGCCAAAGCGCGCAAGACACCTCAGACGGGGTAGCGCTCGTTGATCAGGGTGAAGAACCGTTGCAGCGCCGGATTGTCATTGTCTTCGCGCCAGTAAACCGAAAATTCGAGGCGCGTCGTGCCGTTCTGATCGTGGATATCGCGGAAATGGAGATCCGGCCATGTCACGCCCTGCGAGGCTTCGGTTGCGATCGATATAAAACGACCGACCGACACAATGCTCAGCACGCTCTCGAGGCTGGTATTCTGTACGATGATGTTCGGCCGCCCGCCTTGCCCGGTCAGCCGCGCAGCAAGCAGATTGGCTAGAGTCGGACCAATGCCGCCGCCCGGCACCACGAACACTTCGCGGCGCAGATCACTCCAGTAGATCCGGTCGCTTTCGAGAAGCCGGTGGCCCGACTGCAAGGCGACCATCAGCCTGTCAGACCAGACCGAGCGCGCCAGAATGCCGCTCTCTTCCATCCCCGCCGGTGCCACCGCGACATCGATGGTCCGCGACTGCAAGGCATTCAGCAGCTTTTCGGGAGCGGCTTCCTCGCCATCGAACTGGACGTCTGGAAATCGGGTCAGATACTCGGAGAAGGTCTGCTTCAGATTGCCTGCCATCAGTGACGAGCTGTAACCGACGGCAAGTCGTCCCTGCTCGCCATAGCTGACCGCACGCGCGGTGGTTTGCAGATTGTCGATGTCAGTGATGATGCGCCGCGCGGACTCAAGAAAGACCTGGCCCATCTCGGTCGGCTCAGCTCCCCGCGTCGAACGCGTAAACAACTTGATGCCGAGTTTGTCCTCAAGTTGCGTAACCCGCAGGCTCAGCGTTGCCTGCTTCATGTTGAGCGCCGTGGCAGCACGGGAAAAGCTGCGGGTATCAGCGGTCAGAACGGCATATCGGAGTTGCCGGACCTCGATCGTCATGCTGCTAATGCTCCCCCATTCTCTTTCTTGCCGGCATTGAGGCGCAATCAGACTGAAATCGCAATATAAATTCGCGATAATGGAATGAGGTCAGAGATCGATCCGTAAATTTACTTGCCCAGTCAGGCGGATGCCGGAATTTAACTTCAAATCTGTTTGATCTATTTTGGAGACAAATTTTAACGGCGGCGTGGTAAGGATTCAACATGTCGAATGAACCCCGTGCTCCACGTCTTGCTGTCCTCATCGACGCTGACAATGCCTCCTCCCGTATCGCTACCCGTCTGTTCGAAGAGATCGCCAAGATCGGTGAAGCCAGTGTGCGCCGGATTTATGGCGACTTCTCCGGAACCCGCCTCAAATCCTGGGCAGAGGTGCTTTCAACCCACGCAATCCGGGCGCAACAGAATTTCGCCTACACCACCGGCAAGAATGCATCTGACATTGCGCTCGTGATCGACGCTATGGATCTGTTGCATACCGGGCGCTTCGACGCCTTCTGTCTGGTATCGTCTGACAGTGATTTCACAGGGCTTGCTGCCCGCATCCGCGAGCAAGGCATCGATGTCTATGGCTTCGGCGAGCAGAAAACCCCCGAGAGCTTCCGCCAGGCTTGTCGACGCTTCATCTACACGGAAAATCTTCTGCCGGAGGCGCCGACCTCGGAAGAGCCCGAACGCGCCGATCTGCGTCCTGCGGCAGCCAAACAAGCCCCAAGCGCGGCCGCCCCGCTTATTCGCAAGGCCATTGCGCAGCTGGACGATGACGGTGGCTGGGTTCCCTTGGGCCGAGTGGGCCAGCGTCTCGCTGAACTCGCGTCGGATTTCGATCCGCGTACCTATGGTCAGGCCAAGCTCAGCGATCTCGTAGACAAGGCGGGCGCGTTTGAATCCCGCCGCACGGAATCGGGCCACGTCCAGATCAGACTCAAACACGTGCCCGCCAAGGGCAAAAAATAGCCTTTGCCGGGATCAGGTTGTCACGATTTCCATTAGCTTGTCATAGCTGTCCGCTACCCCGTATCGCACGTTGGGCGTCGGGTTCGTTTCTGCCAGCTTGGCGAAGAACTTCTTGGCGCAGTCGATTTTTGCCCGCTCGAGGTCTCGAAGCGCGAGCGACGACATCGAGCCTTTGGTTTCCGCCACGAAATAGATGTGCTTCACCGCGCCGGCGCGAAAGACAATGGCCCAATCGGGATTGTAATCGCCCACAGGGGTTGGGATCAGGAAGCCCCGCGGCAGCTTCGCATAGACCTCGACCTCTGCGCTGGTATCCAGCTCCCCAACGAAGTCTCGTTCGACACCAGAATCTGTGATGCAATAGTCGAAGACGTGGTTCTTGAGGCGCTCGGTTGCTCGGGAAAAATCCTGACCAATCTCGGCGGCGGTAAAAATATCGGCGTCATATCGTTCGTCGATCGGATCATAGACCAACTGCTCGATAAGGTGACCTGCCTTCTGCTCCTTGATCAGCCGCGCTGCCTCAGAGATGAAGTGCTCAGGGTTTGCGCGATACTGTTCGAAGATTGACGGCTCAATGCCAGACAGAATCTCAGCCACCGTTTGCCGCAAGAGATCGGTTGCTTCTGAGACTTTGCCCAGCAGGTCATACTTCACCGACGAACGGGCTGACGCCGCTTTGACAGTTTCATTGCGCGTGACGCTGAAACCGGTGCCGTCCCTGAGCTGCTCATCGGTGACCTGATCCAATTGGATCCCCGTCTGGACGGAATACTGCAGCTTGGTCACGCGCAGTTCGCGGTTCAACGCGCCGATGCATTTCTGAATGAGCTCAGCCGTGTCAAACTCGACGCGATAGACAGCCTTGCGGTTGATCCTGCCCCAAAGCTCCTGAAAGGCCCCCTTGTGGAAATTGTCATTCAGCGGGTTCCGCTTGGGCTTACGCCCATCCTCGAGCCTGGGGAGCGCCGCATCGCTGTAAACGCTGTCGATCAGGCCAAAGACCTCAGCCTGATGGGGTTCCAAATCTTCATGCAACGCGGCCAATGTTCCATTGGCCTTGGCCGTGTAATAGACATCGGTGATCTGGTCGGAATCGTCGATGTAGTCGTTCTTGATCAGATACCGGTGGATCTGCGTCGCCATCTGGTCGGTGACCGTGACCGGCCCTTCGGGCGTCTGTAATTGCTTGCCCGCAAAGTACGCTTGGCTGGCCTTGCGGGGCCGTGCCGAGAGGCTTTCGGCAATCTCCTTCTGCAACCCACCAACGAAGTCGGTGTAGCTCTCGCTCGCGATCACCGAGAGAATGTTGATGTCGTGGACGGTAGCCGGGTGGTCCAGCCTATCGCCAAACCGGTCAACGGCCAGGCGCAAACCACGACCAACTTCCTGTCGCCGTGAAATCATGTTGAGGCTCTGCTTGAGCATGCACATGACGAACACATTCGGATTGTCCCAACCTTCGCGGAGCGCGGAGTGGGAAAACAGGAAACGGACAGGCTCGTCGAACGAGAGTAGCCGCTCCTTGTTCTTGAGGATGAGGTCGTAGGCGTCGCTATCGTCGGAATCGGTCGAACGCGCGCCGACCTCCGGATCCTTCAGCCGCTTGGTCTTCTTGTCGATCGAGAAATAGCCGTCGTGCGTCTTGGCAACCGGGATCGCTTCCAGATGCTTCCGCCAGGCAGCTTCTTCAAGCGGGAGTTCGGCCAGCACGTCGGCGACTGCCTCGGCGTATTCCTCCTCAAACATCCGGGCGTACTCGCCGTTCTGATCGTCGCGGCTGTAGTCCCGGTATTTGGCCACCTCATCGATGAAGAACAGCGAAAGCACCTTTACACCTTGGGCAAAAAGCTGCCTTTCTTTCTCGAGATGCGCGCGGATCGTTTCGCGGATCTGGATGCGGCGAATGTCGCGTTCGGACAGGTCGCCATAAGCCTCGCCGGCCTTGATGATGATGCCATTGGTAAACTCCACCGTGTCGGCGGTGGCGTCGATCTGTGACACGATGAAATCGCGATACTGATCCAGACCACCAGAAAGGTCATAGAGGTCATCGCGGAACTTAAGGCGCTTCATGCGGCGTTTGATCGTGCCGGTGGTGTCCTTGATCTCCATCTCGAAGCGGGCAAAGGGACCACCTTTGCCGCGGCCGACCGTCTCGATGCCTTCGAGATATAGATAGGCTGTCGTGCCAGTCAGGCCCTTGAGTGCGATGCCGCGAACCTGAATCTTCTTCACCAGTTTCTGATTGTAGGCATCCAGCGCATCGAGCCGATGGATCTTGGTATGTTCGGTCCGGTGCGTGGCGGAATAGCGAAGCACGAAGAGTGGTCGGAACTTGGGCAACGCCTCGACGGTGGCCTTGCCTTCCATCTTCTGCGGCTCATCGAGGATGAGGATCGGTCGGTTGGCGGCAATCACATCGATCGGCTTGCGCGACTGGAAATCATCCAGCGCGTCATAGATCCGGCGGTTATCCTTGCCGCTGGCGTTAAACGCCTGGATGTTCATCACCATCACATTCAGCCCGGCATCGGACGAAAAGCTCTCCAGCTCGTGCAACCGCTTCGAGTTGTAGATGAAGAAACGCGCCTTCTTGCCGTAGGTCTCGGTGAAGTGCTCTGCCGTGATCGCCAGCGATTTGGCCACGCCTTCGCGGATGGCGATGCTGGGTACGATAATGATGAACTTCGACCAGCCATAGCGGCGGTTCAGCTCGAACATCGACTTGATATAGCAATAGGTTTTGCCAGTGCCGGTCTCCATCTCGACATCGAGATGAAGCTGGCTGACCGCAGCCATATTCTTGAGATAGGCTGCAGGTGCGGGCACAGCCTTGCCTTTAGTGTCACGGGTGACGAAGCTGTGTAGCGAGGCAGACTGCGGCAGATTCTGGCGCCGCTGCACAGCCTTGATATTGTCGAGCATCTGCGCTTCGGTCAGCGCAAAGTCGGTATTGCGAAACCCTTCGTCGTCGAAGGCCTCCGCCTGATCGCGCTTGCCCGGATCGATCCGATAGGTCGGGCCACTGGCAAAGGGCTGGCCCGCAAAGCAATCCACCACGGCATCGACGGCCAGCGTCTGGTAAGGCTGAACCTTGAACTTGAGCTTCATGGCCATGGGTCAGATAGCCTTCAGCTCGGTGCTGGGGGAAAGCTGGCGGAAAAGCTGTTCGGCGTTGATGCGGTCGGCATCGCGGGCGAAGCTGGTGTCGCGGAACACGGCGCGCAGCGGCGCGCGGGCTGCGATGTCCTTCACCAGATCATCGGTAACACCAGCTTCGAAACAGGCGATTAGAGCATTGCCGTCGACCGAGTAGACGGTCTTGCCATGCAGAGTTTCACGGTTGATCGGCAGGGTTAGTTCCACGCCCCAGTCGATCAGCACCTGAAACAGCAAATCCTCGGCGGTGCGATCGGGCTTGACGCTGTCGACTTGGCCGAAAAGCTCGTCCTGCTTCACTTCATCAGGGCGGTAGAACACATCGGTCATGTTGGAGCTGTCGATTCTCAGCACGCGGAAACCGACGTCGCGGTTCCAGCCTTCGTGGCAATCGCCTTCGACAGTTTTTGCGCCTGCTCGGCGGATTCGTTCCTTAGAGATATCGGCAATCGTGCTAAACCCAGCTTTGTAATTGTCTGATTTCTCGTCCAATCCTTCGGGCAGTTGCACCATCACGAACCTCCGATTTCCGCCATCCGCAGCATTTTGCTTCATAACGGCGTGCGCAGTCGTGGCTGATCCAGCAAAAAAATCGACAACAATGAAATCATCATCTTTATCTGCACCACAAAAGCGCATCAGTCCTGAGATCAATTTTGTCGGCTTAGGATATCCAAAGGCGACGTCTCCCATTACAGATTTGTATTCGGCTGTCGCCGATTGGGTGTTACCAAAATCATCATATCCCAATATGTTTCTTGGAACGACATTTTTTGCTTCTGACAAAAAGTTCTTTAATCTTGGAGATTTTGATAAACCATCCTGCCCCCAATAAACTCTCCCGTCATCCAAAAGTTTCTTCATATTGTCTTTTGACAAGGCCCAAACAGCCGACTTACTCGGATATACCTCTTCTCCAGCTCACGAATCCCCTCATTCAAATGATCCCGAAAGTGCGTTTGAGGAGCTGGTG
>ERZ1292644.285-Hain-H14-01um-R2-285-length-37771-cov-14_pt2 | contig 34442 bp, 49 predicted proteins | sample MGYA00564402_ERZ1292644 | MGnify/ENA primary metagenome ERZ1292644 (study PRJEB36523, sample SAMEA6512644) | groundwater metagenome | collected 2019-01-09 | study: AquaDiva: Metagenomics assemblies of 32 groundwater samples
TCCGTCGTCCCGTAATCACGCGCGTCGAGGCAGACTTCCAGATTCTTCCTGTTGCACCAGACACGGTTCCGCAACGGGCTATCGCCACGCCGCAGAGAGGCTAAATTGTTATGTCGTTACCTGATGTGCTACCAAAGGCTACTAACACCGCGCTCAACTTGCTCGGATTTAAGGGTACAGCAACATATAAGCTCTACCGCCTTGTAATTTGGTCGCTGCTCCAGGAGTTGGGTCGCGCTATCTGTTATCGTTGCAATGGGCCACTAATTGAGGGTGAGTTCCACCTCGATCACAAGCAGCCGTGGCGTTACACTGAAGACCCAATAGGGCTATTCTTTGATCTCAATAATGTGGCATTTAGCCACCCGAAGTGTAACCTAACTGCTCGTAAGGTGGTACACCGCCCAAGCGTAATGCGAACACACTGTAAGCGAGGCCATATTTTTGACGTAGGTAACACCTACCTAGAGCACCGTCGAGATGCACGGAGTGGTAGGCCGTACGTCATCCGTAATTGCCGCTCGTGCCACCGCGAACGAGAAGCAGCAAGGAGGCGCGGCCTTGGTTACTAGGGTTTACCAGGATTACCACGGTCACACGATGCAGGGATCGGAATCTCTCCTACCTGGAGAGTTCGCACTTCGCTACGCCGAAGCGGTTGCACGTGCCCCAGGCGTTACAACTACACCTAACGATCTAGACGACCTAAGCGACGATATACTAGGCCGGATTGATCAGTTGCGCCGCTTCGGACTGGCTCGCGCGATGCTTGCCGACATCGTGGTATCCAACTCTGGCGGAGGCACATATCCGACGATCCAAGCGGGACTCCAAGCCGCTGCACGGTTTTATCAGAGGCGGGCAGGAAAGTATACAGGCGACGTTGTAGTTTACGTTGCGCCTGGCTACTACGATGAGGCTCCGATGATTCCAAGCACGATGACTGGCGATATAGTTATCGTAAGCACGGGGCGTGTGACCGACGCCGCTGAGCTTGCGGGCGATGCCAGTGCGACGTTCTGGGCGGGTGGAGCAATCATCAGCGGTATCTTTACCATAGGCGCTGCCGTTAACGTCGCCGTTGCAGGAATTCAGTTTGTACAGGGTATAGACTCCACTACGTCACTATCGTCGAACGTCCTTCGCCTAGAACACTGCTGGCTATTACGCACGGATGGCGCACAAGTTATCAATGACGGGGCTGGTGGTGCTGCGCCATATACGATTCTTGACCACTGTTACGTTTCGAGTACGGCTGATCTTCTCGACTCCATTACTACTCTGATCGCACGCAACTGCACGCTAGATATTCGGAGCTTTCACGCAACAGCAACGACAGGCGCGATACTTAGCTTGTACAATGTCCTACTACTCGGTGGTGCTGCGGGCGTCGCAATGTACCGTCACACAAGCTTTGCTACCCTACATGCCCTACGGGTAGAGTTTAGTGCTGCGGGCGGATTTGTCAGCTCAGCAGGCGCAGCGTTGTCACTTGCCCGCGTAAGCATTATGAATAGCCGTTTCTTCCTTGCGGCAACGCAGACGGCTATTACGCTTGGAGCAAGCCAGGCTGTTATTGTTGGCAATCGGATTCTTGGCAACCTAACGACGGCACGCGGTACGGGCATAACGTTCGCGTCAGCCATAGCAAACAGTAACGCAATCGTGCAGGGAAACCAATTCCAGGGGCTAGTTACGGGCCTCGACGGCGGATCAGCGCTCAACACGACCGCCTATGCTAGTGTGATCGGGCCAAACGCTTACTCCTCCAATACGACTAACTACACGGGCGTTGCGGCTGCGATTGACTACCAGATTCCAAGCGGTGCATTTGCACACAACCTGCTAGCGGCAACCCACTCGGACTCGGTAGCGCAGACGGTATCGCGTGGTAGCCTTATCTACGGCAATACGACCCCTGCTTGGGACGAGCTAGTCATAGGGGCGGCTGGTAGTATCCTACGCTCGGATGGCACCGACTTCGCCTGGACGATTAACCCGACGATTACGGGCTACGGACGGTTCGGTTCTGCGTCGGCCCCTACAAACACGACCGCCGGTGATCTTACAGCAATTCGCCTATTCATCAACGACGATACCAACTTTGCCTTCTCAGTTGTCTCTTTGAACCCTCGATTTGCACTAGACAGTGGTGACTACTGGGAGTATAACCGTGCTAACAACTCTCTAGACCTAATTCTTGGCGCACTTGCATCGCCAGCCACCTGTCGTATCACAATGGATGCCCGCGCCACAGCCAACGCAACGGCTGTCATCTACTTCTACACACAGGAAACAGGCACGTCCGCCTATGCTGGCCCTAACTGGTTCCGTCAGGGAGCTACAGACACACGCCTAAAGTGGGGTATCGAGACGGATACAGGTGCAGGCAGCGTTCAAGACCCTAGCCTTACGGTGTTCCGTCATACCGGAGTAACGGGAGCCGAAGTCCGCGACCCTGTTATGAGCTGGATTAACAGCACCGGACGTACGGCCATCTATCTCGGCTACCAGCTTTCCTTCCGTAGTACCGACCAGACGATTGCATCAACGACGGCGGGACAACTCGACATCGACGCCGTAACTCTCATCGAGCTAGGAGCGCCGACTGTATCAATGACAGCCGCAGCAACAGTTGCAGACGCGCTCACGGTTGGGCCATCGGACTTTGGCGCTCTTAGCCATCTTGTCATCCAGCCTCTTTCGGGAACAAACCGCGTTGGGATCACGTCTGGTACGGGACGTGGAGCCATCTTCGTTGGAGCGTCGGGCGTAACCGAGGCAGTCAGTATCCTTCACGCAAGTGGCTTCGTGGGCATTCTCAACTCCGCTCCCGACGTAGAGTTTCAGGTTACAGGTACGGCATGGGCAAGCGGAAACATACGCGCAGGAACTTATGCACAAGTAGGGTCACTCGCGCTTCCCACAAATACTACTACTGGTGACCTCACGGCGACCCGCCTGATGGTGGGCACACAGGTGGCCCTTGGATCGGGCGGCGCGACGGCCAATCTTGCCCTCTTCGCGGCGACCATGACGGACACGGCTTCCGGTGCAACAGCGCTTGTTACCTACCAACCATCATTTGCGCCAGCATCAAACTCGGCAGCCGAGTTTCGTACGTTTAACCTTCTCGGCATCGTTCCGGCAACAACGGACGTAGATTTCTCGGTAATCATCCACGGACTCTATGTCGAGGGCGCGCGCCCTCGCGGTAGCGGCAACTTCACACGCACTGCGACCCCTGGTATTGACGGCATCACGGCTATTGGAAGCAATTTTGATTCCAGTACCGATGACGTTGGCACAATATCGTTTGCTGCTGGTGTCGTAGCTTATGGCGCACGACGGGTGAGCGGCACGTTTAATACAAAGGTTGTTACGAGAGCCGCTGCGTTGTTCTGTCCAAACCCCGACGCAATCTCAGGATCAGCCTATATTACCACCTACTATGGACTGGACATCGATAGCCTGACGCGGGCGACAACGAACATCGGCATCCGCAATGCGTCTACGCTTCGGCAGGTCGGCCAGGCCGTGCTCGGCGTGGATGCCGCGCCGACCGCCAACGTGGTCGCGGACTTCCAGCAGCAGACGCTTGGCAATGAAGTCATTCGGATAGCATCTGTCGCAACTAATGACGATCCTACCGAGTCTCTCTATCAGGGACGGGCAGCTACGACAGATGCAACAGTTACTACTCTGTTTACTTATACCATTCCTGCGAGTACAACTGTCCTAATCCAAGCAAATGTTGTAGCACGACGGACTGGTGGTACGCTGGGAACAGCCGAAGATGGGGCGGGGTATGTTATAGATGCAACCATTAAGAACGTTGCCGGAGTAGCAACGCTAATCGGAGCGGTACTCCCAGATGTAACTCAGGAAGACCAAGTTCTCTGGGATGCAACTATCGACGTAACGGGGGCAACAGCGCGGGTTCGAGTGACTGGAGCAGCGAGCAACAACGTGGTATGGCACGCTACCATACGAGTCTGGCGGGTGGGTAGCTAATGTGGTGGAAGCGTAGCTCTCATGAACCAGGATTTCAGCTAACGTGGATGCTGCTTCACGTCTGTGCGGCCTTGCTCCATATGGCTTCGGCCTGCTATCATGGGAATAGACTAAAGGATGTATTGATGCGTGATGACAAATAGAGATATCGCCCGCCTAGATGCCCGAATCGACAAACTTGCTGAGCATATTACCGATCTGCTTATACGTCTCGACACCCACCTAGATAATCACCACGGCACTGCATCCCGTCTAAAGCTAAGCGGCACGACCGCCATCGCTGCCGCTATCGTCATGGGGGTTTGGGAAGCTGTTCGTCAGCTAGTCCTCTAGCTCTTCCTCTTCGTCCTCAACGACCGTCAGCTTAGGCTTCGCGCTCGCTGCGCCCGCCGCCTTAGACAACTTACCGTCCTTTAGCAGCTTCCTGCGCATCTTGCGATTCATCCCTGCCTGCTGACCTGTCGCATAGCTCTCAAGAATGTCATCAATCTCCGCTATACGGTTGAGGACGGACTGCATTGACCGCTCGAGGTTCGCTAGGACACTCTTCCTCTCTTCCGGCGTGAGCACGGGGTCGGCGTCTGTTAGCTCATACTGAAGCAGGATACGCTCGCCCTGCTGCGTCAGCTCATCTTTGTGCCCCTTCGCGGTCTCCTGATACCTAGCTGGGTCGGCAATGGCGCGGAAGCGCTCAATTGCCTCGGCTGTGCCTGCTGTCTTTACCACTGATCGTAGACCTCCTTCATCGCAGTTGTTAGTTCGTCCATGTCAAAAAAGACATCGTTAACGAATCTTGGCATCACGTCCCATCTATCGTCAACGAGCGGGTCTCTATCAAAATATATGTATGTGGGCTTGCCTTGGCCAACTAGATAGCCTAACTCTATATGAGCCGATCTGCCCACTGGGTGTACCATTAGACCTAGATCAGACGTGTCCAAGTGATGTTTATCGTATTCCCAGATATGGCTCGCGTAGGTGTCATAAAGCGCTTCCTTATAGCTCCTACCTCTAATTTTCTCATACCTAGTCCACCAGAGATCAGCCTCGTGACCACCACCCCACCACAGATCGAACACATCGAAACCTATGGTGCGCAGCTTATTACCAATCGATGGCAATTCTTGGTTACGCAGGGAACCTATTAAGTATAGCTTCGGCATTCTACCCCTGCCTCTCGTAACATAAGCTCTGCAAACTTGAGATTATCTACCCAATGATCGGGTGTTGGTTCCCTAGCAGTCCCTACGACGGTTACTATTCCTGACTGAATAACAGCCTTCGAGCACGCGATGCACGGTACAGCAAAGGTGCTTAGATACATGGAGCAGCCTTTGAGAGAAATCCCATGTCTCGCAGCGTTGTAGATAGCGTTGCGCTCGGCGTGTTCTATAAAGTCATACTTAAGCGGCACATCCCACCTGGCAGCTATCGTCTCGTCAATGCCTCTGGGAAAGCCGTTGAAGCCAGTGCTAATTATTTGATGATCAGGGCCGACGATGACCGCTCCTACCTTAGTGTTCGGGTCTTTCGACTTCTGCCGAACGGCTTCGGCGATACTAAGGAAGTAATCGCTCCATGTTATTATCGGCATTCTAGTGTCTTCACTAGGGACTGAAATACATCATGGGCCGGACGGATTCGACCTTCATGAACAGCACGTAGGCCACGCCGAATGCCCTCATCTAAGCTGTCTCGTACCTCCTCCCACAGCACTAACGCAATGATAGTGTGGACAGCTAGGTCTCTGAAGCTATCCTCAACTGACTCGTTGGCAAGGTGTCCTCGCTCAGCGTAGCGTTGAATGCGCCTTACCTTGTCTGTTGCACGTGACATCGCGTTGACCCAAGGACGAATACCCCACTCCTCACCGGCGCGAATGTTGGCGAACGGGTCAGCATCAGTCCCATAATCCTGCTGCTTCTTGCCGTGGAGACTACCTAGCTCCGCAAGTATTTCGTGGAATCGCTTACTTCCTGCCAACAAAGTCTAGTACCCCCTCTACGATAATGTACACTAACGGTGTAGCGTGTGCGATTATATTACCCTGCAACGTGGGATCGATGACTCCTACGTCGGCTAGGACAGCTACTACTGCGGCAACAACCGCTGTGATAAACTTCCTCGAAGTGAACCGTTCCATACCTCCTCCTTTAATCCTACTCCACATTGTAGAACACGATTACTGCATAGACAGGGCCGTGTTCGTCATACCCTTCAATAACGTTTCCATACACAGGTAAGGGTAGGCTAGCATTAGACAGCGCCACGAGCTTATCCTGTGCCTCCGCAAACGCATCCGTACCTCTCTTGGTAACATCTAAGACAGCCATAAGTGCACGCCGGTCGTCGCGGAAATACTCGTCGTCGAACATGCTCTGGAACATGTCGATCATCCGATACTCCATCCTATCTAGCTCGCGCGTGATGCCTGCCTGATACCTAGAGTCTACTGGTAGCGCGTCGTTCAGGTCGAACGGCCACGTGACATCCTCGATGTTAACTGGAACCTGGTTCGGCGGTAGCTCCTCGCTCTCGCTCACTAGCCTCTGCCTCCTCCCTCATGCGCTCGTAGGTCGCGCGCAGGACAGCCACCTGTGCAACCTTGGGGTCGTTAGTGACATCAAACTTGTACGTGCACTCCTTGATCCCCTCGACATCGAGCGGATGTCTAGGAGTCCGTTGGCAGAGATCGGGGCGTTCAGACGTACCGAACACCGAGCAGTAGCCATCACCATCGGCGTCTCTAACGAGTTTGTCGCAAGGGATATCGATCCGGCAAGCTAACCAGTCGCCCGACTGCCGAAAGCTAAGCCTAGCGTCTACTGGCACCTCGACAAAGGGCGGGCCAGTGTCTCTCCACATCCAGACGCCATGATAGCTTGCCCACTTGAACGTGTCGAGCCACCGCTCTGTGTCCATGTTGCGAACACGGGGGTCAAGGTAGACAATAAGAACGTCATCCTCCTCAACAGGGATCGGACGATCTTTGTCAGCAGGCAGAACCATGTACTCGCAGCACAGCCCACAGCCTGCCGTACATCCTCCTGATCTGACCACTAACTCCTCGCCGCCCTTGTACGCGGTGACGATGATTTCATCGGGGATAAACTGCTTCACGCCTTACCACCCAATCCAGACTACGATAGGCCCCAAGAACGCTGTCCAGCCGTCCCGTCCGTAATGAATATGGTATTGCCGCTTAGGGCGCATGAATCCCCAGTGTCGCAGGAGGTAGAACCGTGGTTGTAAGCTGATGAATAGCCGAGTCATCGTTCGTACAGCCAACGCATCGCGTCCTTTGCCCATGCCTTAATGAACACCCAGCTTGTCACTGTGCTTGTTAGCTTCATGCCGTAAAGTCCCACACCCACGGCCTGCCAATCCTCGCTCTCAAGTCCACGTGGCAGTGTCCTGGGTAGACGAAGATGCCGCTAAAGCCACACTGAGCTGCGCCTTCCGCAACCTCCCGAGGAGTCTTATTCCGAACGCTAATGTCGGCAGCAAGCCCGTACATATGCATGGAGTCGCTAGCGCCACCAATCTGCGTGTTGTAGGGGACTGAACGAATCCCTGAGTTGATGTGGATTGGCTGGTCGCCGAGCTTGGCCCGAAGCCCCTCAAGATTCCACATCAGCATACGAAGGTTGGCAACTGCTTGCCACACACTTACCCTGTAAAGCTGAGAGCTATCGCGTGGCGACTTGAACTCGTTCCACGTAAAATGCGATGTGGAGTTGTCGGGGTCGCCAAGCCTGTTCAGCTCCCTAACCGTAGCATCAGTGAGCAGCCCTGTCAGCGGCAGGCGGACGTATACTTGGAAGTTACCAATAGCCATCGCTGTGTTCGGCCCCATTACCCCGTCGATAGTGAGCTGCCTCTGCGCGTGTGTGCGTGGAAACCAACCCGCTAACCTAAGCTGTGCTTCCTTATTCTCCATGTTTGTCCTCCTATTCAGACTCCTAATAACTCGCGCCGTAACGCTTCCACTTGCTAACGCTCAGATTCACGAACCCACGCAGAATCTCGAAGGCGTCCTCCAAGATAGCTACATCCCTGACGCAGTGGTCGGCGATGTAGTCGAGCGCATCCTGCCTGCCCTGTAGTGCGTTACGCCAGATGCCAGGCAGAATCTCGGTCTTGCGTTTGGGGGTGCCCTTGAGGAACGCATTCTCTACGTTCGCCAACCTGTTCCTGTTCAGCTTCAAGCCATACCGTACCTTGTAGTACAGGTCAACGTGCCGAATCTGACTAATAGGACGCTCGTTATTCAGAAGCAAACGCGTATTCAGGTACGGGATGTCGAAGCCTGTGCCGTAGTAGGTGCATACGAAGTCAGCGGCCTCCAAGTCGTTTCGGATCGCCACGACGCACTGCTTCTCGTCGTCGTCCCCATGTGCCATGTATGTCCGCGTCTCCCCGCCGCGATCCTTTACGCACCCGACCATGACCAGCCCGAAGTCGGCAGCGAGGTCGAACGTCTCGAGGTCGAAGAACACAACCTTAGAGTTAGCAAGCAACCATTCGTTCTTCTGTTGGGTGCGCTCGCTTAGCTCCCGCTTTCGTGTCTCCTGTAGCGCCCAGAAATCAGGGCCGCTTGGCAGGGGATCGGTCGAGCGCCTGACAGCGTTCTCTTGTTTGCGCTTGCACTTGCAGTCAACGCAGTAGCGCGCGTTATGGCTACCAGGATCGAACTCGTGGCAGCGGTCAAATAGACACCAGACCGTGGGACGTGTACTCATATTTTTCCTCCTCCAATGATGTTCTGATCTACATAAGGCTCCCACGGCTTACGATGCCAGAGCGCTAACGCCGTAAGCGCTATTGTGTCTGTCACCGTTTCGATAGCCTGATGGAAGGCATCACCTACTGACCCCTCACCAAAATTATCTATTGCCAGTTGCTTGATGTCAGCTAGAACCAGATGGCACAACTCGTGTACGACTCCGTGTGTCAGCTCCTGTGTTGGCGCGGCGTCTACGCAGGAGCGCGAGAACTGGATGAACGCGCGCTTGTACGGGTGCGTGACGTTGACCTCTGCGAAGATGGGACGACCATCGTGTTCGAGATGACTATTAAACCTATATACTATACTCCAATGGTTTAGTTGTAGGCGCTGTCGCCACACTGCGATTAGCGGTGCAACGCGGCGACGACGTTGCACATCTGTCACCCGTCGCCCTCTTGCCATATGTGCCTCCCTTCAACTGCTTCCACGATTATACCACATTTCGTAGGCGAACGCAAGTGTAATTAAGGTCAAACCAACGTAAAAACTCATCTCCTTTCCACGGCTGAGACGGCGACGTCAGCTTATCTGGCACCGCGCCGCCGAGTAGTACGCACTGGGGGACGACGATGCAATCCTGCCGAAAGCCTTGTCGCACCAGCTTGCCAAGAGCGACTCCTAAAGGATCGTCCTTCTCGACCGACCAGCGTTCACCGTACTCGTCTATGATGACCATCGGTACACAAGATAGATTGCGTGACGCCTGCGGAAATGGTATTGTTTCTTCCATCTGGGATCATTCAGTCTCGGAGCTGGGGATACTTGAATAAGCATGTCCTCGGGCATCATTCCCCACCATGCCTGGATGTTCGCCATAGTTGCGAACGACCACCAGTAGGGCTTGTCAACAATCAAGTCCTGTCCCTTGAGTATACACCCGTGACGAGCAACGCGACGAGCTTCGCGCATGACGGACATGGTATGGCCCATAAGCTCGGTGGGATTCTTAGCTCTCTGAATCCTATCGTCCTCGTTAAAGCGTACTCTCTCTTCCGACCCCAAGAAGAATCGCTTAGAGCCAACGATCCTCCGAATACCAGGCGTGAAGATGAACGGCGGGTCGAACACGACTACATCCACCGACTGATCCTTTAGCGGCACGAAGCGGTAGTCAGCAACTACCCTTGCGCCTCCGCGCGGGTCGGCATCGAGGCTAATAACGTCTGGCGTCCAGATCGTTTGGTCGGGCCATCGCCAGAAACGTCCCTTACCAAATGTAACATCAGCAACCGATCTAGCGTTTGCAAAGTGGATTCGGAAAATATCCTCAATGCAGGCCCCAGAGTTGCCGTGCCGGACGGACTCGATTCCCAAGTAGCCATCAACCATTGTAGCGCCTCGTTACATCCTCGTTTAACTTCTCGGCACGCTTCTTTCCGAACCCCTTGGTCTCCGTTAGCACAATCGAAGCATTCCGTGCTAGCTCGATGACTTCGGCAAAGCATCCATGACTCCTAAGCAGATCAGTGGCAGTCTCCGGCCCGATGCCATCGAACGCGCACAGCGACCATACGGCATTGCGGTATTGCTTATCGGCTGTGATAATGTTTGGCCGCGTGCGACCTCTCAACCACTTATGACTCTCTTGTGACAACGAATCAACCAGCGTAGCAATGTCATACGCTGCACCACCCAGGTCATAACAGTCCCAGAACACTAATCCCAAGAGCTTGAGGTCAAACATCATCCCTTGATAGCTACTCCATGCCCACCCTGTACGAATCCAACCTTCCCTGTCGGCATCGGGGCGGCGCGGGTCATGGTACTCCAAGTGCTGACTCCTACCCTTCCTGAATGGGCCTTCACGCAGGAGGATAGGAATGTCGTAGGCAGCGACCATCTTGTGCGCCTGAGCTATAATCCTTCCTGACGCTAGCTTGCCAAGCAAGTCCCCTATGGTCGAGCGCTCGATGCCAGCATTCATACCATGCGGCCAAAACTGATAGTCGCCAGCATCGAGACGCCCGACCCCAACATTGAGACCTAGCCGAGTGAGCTGGTCAGCAATGATTGGCGGCTCGCGGTCGTCAACTAGGATTGGAGTCGCCATCGGTTACTCGCGTTTCTGGCACGTTCGGTAGCTTTCTCCCAGTGTACATTCCATACACAGCAGACATACTCGGGTTGCTAAACGTCGTGCCCTCGAGTTCAGTCCTCTTTCCAAACTTCATAAGATGACTCCAATGCGTCCGCCCAATATGATTTGGAGCCATGCACTCAGGCCCACCACAGGCGTTGCACGTCTTACTCAGGCGCATCTGGACTTCCACCATGTAGGGCACCTGGTTGTTCTGCCTTGCCCTCCATTTACCAGGCACCGGCCCCTTGGCGTCCCACACTTGGGTTAGCTGATGCGTCAAGATAACGAACGCGCCCTGCGCCTTCAGCCAGTTGATAATACCCTTTACGATTAGATTCCCTGACCCATAAGCAAGCCCGCCAACTTGCTTGCCATAGTCCTGTTGTTGTCTCTCTAACTCAGGTGCGACGAAGACCTCCTGCACGACCTCCCACCAAGAGCTACCACTATCGATGATGAACGTGCCGCCTCTCATCTTGCCGTCCGCCATCTCCTCTTGCGCAATTTCAGACAACTTGACGAGGGCCTCCTTGCCCTCCTGCCGTGACCAGCCGCCCGTGTCTCGGGCGCGGAACTGATGGAGTCGCGTTAGGAGTCTTCTTTCAGGCATCATGTCATAGAGAAACGGTGTCGCATCACGGTCGCTAAAGTTAACGTGGACGACTGGTAGGGGGCCAGTCATGAGCCCGAAGTAGGTCTTGCCTGTGCCCTCGAGACCCTCTACGGACATGCTAAGCGGGACAACGCCATTAGTCGGGTCGGCTACGTCAAAGCGAGAGCCGTCAATAACGCTATAGCCCGTGTCTACCTTAGCAGCAGTCATCGCACTTGACTCCTGTTGCCGTACTCCTAATTGCATCGACTACGGCCTCGGCCCACGCAAAGCGGGTCTCGAAGCGAACGAAGTTATTCTGTGTCAGCTTCGGTAGGACGACTCCTGCTACGTCGCTTAGGTCGTCCAGCAGTACCGTCAACTCCCACGCCAGTCTCCGTGGTGGCGACTTGCGGAACAGGCGATTCAATCGCAATAGGTTGTGCATCACGAACTCTATCCTCCTCGTCCCAAACAAAGTTGGGACAACTAAGAGCCTCACCGACGGAACAACTAGGACATTCCCATTCGTATCTAGGAACATCTGGATTGTTAAGAAACGGCGGAGGCTCCGGCCCTTCCGTTACTGCCTTTCTTCTAAGCAACTCTTCTTCCCACGCCTGCCACCACTCCTTCTCCTGTGGGAACCTAACAATAAATACATCTAACGCGCTCCGAGGCGGCTTCGGTCGGTATCCCTTACGCTTCTCGCCATAATCGCCCATGATCCAGTTGACGACCAGCCTACCCCAGTAGGTGTCTGCATTTGTTCGCTTGCGCTCCATGAGCACATAGCCAGCGATCTGCTCCAACCACCACGGGGCGTCTTGCGGGCCACGTCGCTGACTCTTACGAGTCTGCTTGGCCTCGTAGATGATCTCGTTTACGATGTAGTCGGGCGTTCCTACAAGCCACCTTTCATCGCATACGGGACAGTGGGAAGGCTCATCGGTGCCAGCCAAAACGGTCGGCACCGTGGACACGGCCCTGCACTTGAAGCAGTAGGCCGTAACGCGCTGACGCTGGCCCTCGGACACCAAACTCTCAAACTGCAAGCCCTGGAGCCACATGAACACAGGGTCGTCATCGTCATCGACTACCCGCCACTGATCCTGCGGGACGTGGTGCTTCCCCCACGCTTTTAGGAGGCAGTACAAAAGGTCGCTCAGATGAGTAGCAACCCTGTTCGGCCCACCCCGCATCAGGGCAGTGATGCGCTCCTGGAGCGCTGCCGTCGTCGCATGGTCATAGATAATCTCGACGCCTTCTAACATATTCAGACTCCTAAGTAACGGGCCGGAGGAGCTTAGGCTCGGCCCGCCCTCAATGAATCCCCTTACGGGGCAGCTTCTATCGTCGGATGACCGATGATCACTCCATCCGACTCTACCCGAATAGTACCATCCGCCTGTAGACGACTAAACACGTCGCCGTTGATGATTCCATTCAGAATAGTACTGTGCCTCATCTCTGTTGGTAGCTTGTTTATGATCCCCGCCACGTCCGTGCGGTTCAGGCCATCCAGAATACTAGGCAGACGTGCGAACGCCTCGTCCTCGCTCAAGATGTTTGTGGCCTGTGGAATGGGCGCAGCAGATGCGCCATCACGTGCGGCGTCTGCGGTCGCCCCGACCTCGGCTGCGTCCCTGCTAACTACGAACACCTGTACATCACCCGTGAACGTCCAGTCGGGCGGTAGCACCGAGATGGGCAGCAAGATGTTCTTGGCTACGTTGTTCTTGCTTACCCGCTTGGACGGGTAGAAATCGAACATAGCCTTCTTGCCGAGCAGCGACTCGGGCGGCTCCACGGTGACATACAGTGATACCCAAGCGTTGCCGATCTGCTGCTCCTTGTTCGATCGTAGGTTGACGGCTTCGATCTCACCCGTCCTGTTGTTCCAGCGCTCGAGGTCATAGCCACCATAACGCACGACCTCTGCTCGACTGCCATCGAGCAACTGGTACACGGCGTCGAGTCGCTTCACGCGCAAGTCCCACTGCCACACGGGGCGGGGAAGAGCGGTGGCGCGAAATGGATTCGGCTCCATGTACTTCGGGTCGCACTCACGATAGCACGACACGATGACCTCACCAGGGAACGTCTCCTTGGGCTCGATCCACCCGCGTGGATCGATACCAGGCACACCCTGGGGTGGTCGGGTTCCGACTGCTTCCTCAGTCATTCGACCTCCTTGTTCCTATACTCCTATACAACCCTGCTAGTCTGGTGCTCCTCTTAGCCTCCAGCCTTAGCGTATCAATATCAATTCAGCCATGCCAGCGTCTCTTTAAAGTGGCCAGGCGAGTGTGCCCGCTTATACAGCCCCCAAAAGTTGGAGTCAAGGATATAGCTAACTCCTTCATCATCCGGCGCACGAACGGCCCTCCCTACTGCCTGCACTACCTGGTTGAGTGCATCGTCATCGTAGCACCGCTTGCCGAAGTTAGGATTATCCGGCAATTGGTATTCCCTCTGTGCCCGTACCACAGGATCGCCAAGATCGCCGAAGGGTACTTTCGCTATTATTTGCCATCCGATCTCATAAGGTAAATCGAAGCCGGTCGCCAGCGATGGCGTCACTAGTACGAGAGGGTAGTCGGCATCCCTGAATGTCTTGACACAGGAATCCCTGTGCTGCGGCTCCTCGTGAAAGATGTAAAGTGTAGGATCGTCACGATCCATATGCTGCCTGATCTGGCTCACCAGCTTATAGCTAGGAGTATGAACAATCCCCTTCCTGACTGCTAACCTAGGCTGCTGCACGATGTACTGGATGGCAGATGCCAGCGTTGCGTAGTCCCCGTCGTCGCTCTTACTGCTAAGCTTAACGACAGGCCAGTAGAAGCTCGGGCGGTTCTCCTTAGGAAAGGTAGAGTCCACGTCCACGTAGACCGTCTTACGCGACTCCAACCCCAGCCGTGACGACAACAACTCGGGGTCGCCTAGCGTAGCACTCATAATTAGCAGCTTCGGAAAGTAGGCAAGGAACCGATGGTACACGCTGCGCGACCACAAGGGCTGAATCTTCGTAACGCCCTGGCCTGGCTGGACGATCCAGTCCTCGGCAGTGATGCCCGTCGCTAGCGCCTGCAATCGTCCGACCAGGTTCCGTACCCTCGTTTGCACGACGACATCATCTCCTGCGTCATACGCCTGCGCTGTTGGTAGCGCTTCATCACGCGCCCATACTTGCCAATTAGCTGCGCCCTGAAATCGTGGCACATCAAGTCCTACCCTATTCAGACTCCTATGCCATAGCTCGACAGCACATGCCTGAACGATAGCGTTGTTTGCTAGGTGGCCCTCATCCAGGATCGCTAGCTCCCGCCTAAAGGGGTTAGGCTGCGCGTCGTCCTCTTCACCGTAGCACATACCGCGCTTGATGCGCTGCGACTGGCAGATGCGGAGCGCGTAAGCGTAGTTGAGTACTACCTGATCCGACTCTGCGGCAGCATGAATCGACTCAAAGTATGGGCACCCATTAAGCCAGGGGTTCTCGCACTCTAGGTGATCGTCGCATTGCTCAGCGTTTAGCTCCCCGACTCCTAATACCTTGGCGATAGCAGGGCGCATACCGTCCTGACTCCTACCACATGGGTAGTTGCGCTTGCCCTTGCTGACGAATGCCCACGGTGCCGTCTTCCGATATTGTTTCTGTAACGCTATCGTGTGCGTCATAGTCGTCGTCGGGACGCTAAGTATGACTCCTAAAGCTGACCCGATCAGGGTCTTACCACTACCCGTTGGCGCGTTCAGAAGCACAGCATCGTAGCCCTCGTTAAACGCTGCGATCAACCGCCCGACCGTCATACGCTGACCAGGCCACCACTCGTTATGTGGAAAGCCTAACTCAGCAGGCGTCGATGGAGCCAGTAGCTCATACTCCGGCTTAACCGGAATGGTGTCCACGACCCCTAAGCCTGAGGATTGTCAACGGGTTCGGGGACACGCTTGGCGTGCTCGTTCTGGTGCCAGATAGTAAGCGCAGCGAGAATTGAGAGCCCAAACACCTGCTCCAAACCATACTGTGTTGCGTGCGTAGCGATAAGATTACCACTAGCTGTGCGTCCAGCGAAGATGCCTGCGACACCGCCCTGCGTCGCCATCGCGTGAAGGAAGGCGCGGCCCGCCTGCTGAATGGGAGACGCGAGATCGACGGCACCGCTCAGGTCGGGTACGCCGTCAGTAGACGGCTGTGATGGGCCTTCGGAAATCATAAATACCTCCTTTTGATTCTAGGGTAGCACCGCTTCTCGCAGTACCACTTATCCCTAAAATCGTAACACAAGCGATTCTGCTGACACTCGCTGCACTTCGTTACTGTAGACCGTAGCTTGTGCTGGCTCATTGGACTTCACGTTAGGTAAGCGGCCGTCCGAACTCTTCCATGAACGTTTCGCGGAAGCGTGCTAGGAAAACATCGCGGTCGCCGACAGTTTCAAAGGCGGGTGCATTGTAGCGAGTTATCGAGCGAGAGCTTAGGGCGTCGGTGATTGCCTTGCGAACACGATTCCCTTCATCACGTCCAAGCGTACGCGCCTCCGTCTCAAGGGCGAGGGCGGCTAGGCGCTGTTTCTCATCCGTAGTATCGATTGGCATTGCTTTCTCCTCCTACTAGCTTATCTCTCTTGTACCTGTCGGGCGCTCGTCATGCCTGTCTGCTAGCTCTCCCCCTCGGCTGTACTTCTTGGCCCACTGGTGTTGTCTATCTGCCTCCTCATGCGTCATATCTAGCCAGGTGTCAGTGTTCTCACCTGCCGTTGACCTCGGCTTTGGCTTAGCGGGGATGAGCGGGCCACGTGTAGGCAATCGAGTGACCGCAGTATCAGTGTAAAATGGACGACGGCGTGCGATGTTTCCTTCCACAGAACAGATAGTGATCTCCTGGTCAAGATGCGCGTGCGTGATAACTGTAACGTGGTTGGGGTCTTCGTCGCAGACATACTCATAGATCGGCATTACAGCCACTTACACACACAGGGATACTCACCACAGTAAGCACAGCGTGGCCCGACTCGTTTAGCTACTACTAGTCCCATGCACCTAAGCCTGACTCCCATCCGCGCACGAACCCATCCCAGTCCCACTCATACACGAGTAGCTTGCCGTCAATGATAGCGCCCGTTTGCCCACGATACCATTTGGTGAACTCTTCCCAACGATCCAGCGTAAGGTACTCCCTAATGTCCTCTAACCAGTAGCCCGTGATACCTTCGGGTGTAGTAACTAGCTCTAGCTCCACTGAAACCTCCATCTAACTGGATCGAAGGGCACGAATCGAACGCGCACCGACTGATTCAGAGTCAGCCATGCTACCAATTACACCACCCTCGATTATGGCGGAGGCGGAAGGATTCGAACCCTCAAGGGCTTGCACCCCTACGCTTTTCAAGAGCGCTACACACACCAATTGTTAGCGCCTCCGTATGGCTCCGACCCTAGGATTCGAACCTAGACCTAACGGTTAACAGCCGCGTGCGCTACCATTACGCCAGGTCGGAACGTGGTGCGAAGGCCCATCCCCTGTTCGCACCAGATGGGGCACCTACGATGAGCTGCGCAGCTACTTATCGCCCCATCGCCCACAATGTGGTCTTGTCTCTTATTATACCCTGTCTCACAGTCTACGTCACACTCGAAACACATGAAACATGGACTGCTCATGTTGCCTCCTGGAGCCAGCGGTGGGGATCGAACCCGCGCCTTCACCGTGGCATGGTGACACGCTGCCTCTACGCCACACGTGCTCGTGACAGCATCCCCCACGCTGTCTGCTGCACACCCTTACGCGCGCGCTCTTAGCAAGCCCTTCGTGCAGCGCCCCGATTACTAAGTCGAGTATCGAGCGACCCAGAGACGCAGCGCTCCGCAGAGATGCGCTGAGGGCCGCTAATCGGCCTGGTAGCCCGCGAGAGACTCGAACTCTCATGCTCATTACAAGCGGCAGGGTCTAAGCCTGCTGTGTCTGCCAACTTCCACCAACGGGCTATGGTAGCGGCACTCGGAGTCGAACCGAGACGTGTCCTGCTTATGAGGCAGGCGATCTACCGTTGCTCTATGCCGCAATGTCATGGTCAGGGAGGCAGGATTCGAACCTGCGAACCCCTCGCTCCCAAGGCGAGTGCTCTGGCCCGGCTGAGCTACACCCTGACAATTGGCACGGCTGGCAGGAATCCCGCATGTTCTGGGTTTGGAATCCAGGCAAGGCCCAGCCCTCAACCGTGCAAAACGAGTTGGCTTACACCTAACCCACGGGCACCCACGTTACTAGCGAGCTGATCATGTCAGTGCTAGTGCCCCTCAGCCATCCTCGTCGTATCTTCCCTGATTTAGATTAGGTTCTGCCGAACAGTAGGACTATAGCATATTTTGGTCGGAAGGTCAACCCCTTCGGCAAACTTTTTTTCTGGTTCAGACACATCACTTGTGCGTTGCCCACCAGTTGACTCCTAACGTCGCATCGACCGTCAACGGGATAGGCGCAAGTGGCTGACCCAGCTCCATGATGGTCACGATCTCCCGCTTGTGATCCTCTGCATACTGTACCTGCTGAGCTGGGATAGCGACCACTAGCTCGTCATGCACCGTAAGCACTAACCAGAGGCCTTGCGCCTGGCAGTATTCGTTGACTCCTATGAGCGCAAACCGCATGATGTCAGCCGCCGTGCCTTGGATCATGTGATTAATACACTGGCGCTCGGCGTGCTTGCGCAGGTACTTATCTGATGACCTTATATCCGGCAGATAGCGCGGCCTACCATACAACGTATACACCCAGCCGCCGCGCTCTCTGCACTTCTCGAGGGCTGCTGGAACCCACACATGGAAGTAGTCGGGGTACTCGTCACGCAGCATCATAATGTCACGGTGGATATCACTCACGCTTGGTATGCTGACTCCCAACGTGTCAGCTTGGAGTAGCTGCTTCTCGAGGACGCCCTGCACTTCCTTGCCCTCGCTACCGTAGAGCGCACCAAACATGTAGTTCTTTGCCCGAGTACGAAGCGGCCTGTGCTCGGCCTGACTCTGCTTCGTATAGGGGACGCCGAATAGCCTAAGCACATTGCGCCCGTGCAAGTCGCCATCGATGGTATTGGGCGTGGCGCACATTGCCTTCACCAGTCCTGGGTCGCCACTCATCTTAGCTGGTATACGCACTTCTATCTGCCCATAGTCTGCTGCTAGGAGGAGTCCGCCGTCTGGCGCAACGAACGCCCTTCTCCAGTCCAGCTTCACCTGCTGGAGGTTCGGGTCTTCCGACGACAGCCTACCGCTCCGCGTTCTCGATAGCGTAATCACGCTATGCAGTTTGGAGTCAGCCGACCACTCCAACCACGACTCTAAGTAGCCGATGTGCTTCTCGTTCTGCTTCCATTGGAGCAGTAGGGTAGGCGCAACGTGGTGGGATCGGAGTCGCAATAGGCTCAACGCATCGACGCTAGGCTGACGGGTCTTCTCGGACACCCTCTGTACCGGCAATCCCAGGTGCGAGTGTAACCAGTCGGCCACCTGCGTCGGCGCACCTGGGTTAAATGGCTGACGCTCCTGCCACTGGCCTACGCCCTGACAGCCGAGACAGGTCAGCTTCTTTACCTTTCCGTTCCGGCACTCCTTACACGTCCTCACGTTTGGTGGTCGCTCGTATCCTGTCTTCGACGCGAGTTGGTCAAGCACGACTCCTAATTGGTCGTTCGTAGTACGTAGATCGCTTAGGGTATTCTCGGCCAGACCCCTATCGAAGTCCACACCCACGGCCTGCATGTCCCCGATGATCTCCACCAACCGTAGGTCTAGGCCATAGAGGTCACGTGTGCTTCCTTCTAGCTCCTCGAGCAGGTCAGGGAGTATACGTTGTGCCCAGTAAGCGTCACCACAGCAGTAGTCTGCAACGACCTGTGGATCAATCTCACTAATAGGCTTGCGGTTCTTTCCCTCGCCGACGACCTCGGCATAGGTTGTCATTCGATACTGGTATCGGCTCCAGACAAGCTTCTTGAGTCCGGCCTCGGGGATGCCAAGTAGATAAGCGGCCAGGAGGCTATCTCCTGCCACAACACCAGTAGGGAACCCGTGAGCGCGAAGCACAGATCGATCATACTTAGCGCCATGCCCAGTCCAGGACAGCCGAGGGAGCCATTGGTGCAGCAGCGCTGCCCACGGTGCGTAGGTGATGTTGCCATAGTAACAGTCAGCCCTCTCTGTAGTTTGACAAATGCCACCAGTTATGTTACAATGGGAGCATGCATGATCACCAATTAGCTTACCTTGCGGGTTATCTTGACGCTGACGGATCGATTGGGATTGCTGTAGACCAAGTAAAGGGTCGCCCGTATCATCGCATAGCTCTGACTGTAAGTAGTGCGGCTGACGCAGACGATGCTCTATACTACTTTCGTCAGCTTGGTGGCGTGCTGACGAGGGAATATCCTCGACGTAATTCTGCTCTTGGGGGAAAGCCAATGCGACACTGGAGGGCGTCGAGTCGAGAGGCAGAGCGTATCCTCCGCTTACTCCTTCCATATCTGACTGTAAAGCGTAGACAGGCCCGTCTCGTGCTTCGTCTTCGCCGCGAGCAGTTCGATAAGCGTCGGCCACTGATGCCCTTGGACATCCAACGTCGTGACTGGTACAAACTGAGCCTTCGTCACTTGAAAGACAAGCCTCGATTCTGAAAGCCAGCGCAAGCCCAACGAGCTTGTCTTGCATCTCATTAGGGTGGTCGAGTACAACATCCGTCTCGACATCTAGGCCGACAGGCCCGACATCGCCTGCGGCAAACATTGACTTCCACTCGGCAAGACGCGCAGCCACTATATGCACAACACTGTCGTTGTCGACGAGCGTCCAATCGTAGGGGCGCTCGACCTCTACTGTCCCCGTATCGACCACTATCGTAGGCAACCCAGGTATCGGCGTCACCCGCTTGGCGTCAAACTCCATGACACTCGCCATTGATACGGCTGTCTGGTAGCGCAGCCAGTGTGTGTGTTTAGGAGTCTTAGGTGGTGTCGCATACGCATACAGCCTGGCGTCGCCCCGACTGACTCCTTGCTGTACGAGCGCCCACTCTAGCCACGAATCAAACCGCATAGGTAGTGCGTCGGCCTCATCAGGAGTCTGAATACAACTAAGGCGTGCCGACGACGACAGCTTGCGCCAGAAGTCCAGCGCATCGAATCCACACACGACCGTATCGCCATCGCCTAGCTGACGCAGCGCCGTGTAACGCCAGAGTTCGGGCAGCAGGATACCCGACAGATTCAGACTCCTACACCTAGCTTCGGCAAGATCAGGTGTTGGCCCTAGGCTTGCGAGGTCAAGGTATGTAGGCATGATATGTGCTAGATTTCACGTAGTCCGTATGCCATCGGTGGTAGGTTAAGATCAACCACCACGTCTATGCCCCATATACGGCTTCCATCAACAGTCCCGAGTGCGGTCGCCGTTGCCGAGCCGAACTCCCAAACCGCACGCTTGGCTACATAGAATGCCAATGCGCTTTGGAGTGTACGCTCAGTTAGCCACCTAGGGTAACTGTTCGGCTCCAATTCCCGTCGAAGGAAGCTGTATAGGAGTCGTCGTCGTAACAGGTTCCACAGTCCCATAGTCTTCTCCTCCAAGCAGATACCACGCGCTCTCGCTTACGTCAATCTGCTGCCTCCCACAACCACCGCATCGATCCTGAACGGTAAGCGTGGCACAGGCGGCGGCACAAACCTTAAGAACGGTTCCACACTGAAAACCTTTAGCAGATGTTGCGACAACGGTGATGTCTTCTGAATCATAAGCCTCTCCTGTACAATACATAGGGTTGCCTGCAAAGCTGTCATCGTAGTAGGTTATACGGTAATCATTGCTCGCATTGCTCCTAGATGAGCAGACAGCAAATGCTAAGAGACTTAGTAGGACTAAGAAGCCTACTATAAGGATTCCTCTATCACTTACCATTGATCACCACCCGAGAAGTTACTTGTCTAATATCACGGAGTATCTTATCCACTAGCTGTTGATACTCTGGTGGTATCTTGTTCATAGGACTGTAGTGCCCCTCCCCGACGCGTATCATCTGCTAACCTCCATTAGACTCGAATACACCAGCGCCCGTTGCAGACTCCTAACGATGGACGCATCGATCTCATTCCACTCCCCACCCGACCGCAACGCATAGCTAGGATGAAAACTACCGACCACACAATACTGTTGTGTCCTACGGTACACCCGTGCGAGCGACGCAATATCCGTAGCCTTCATGCCAGGAAACCAGATGCTTCCTGCTGTAGCACCAAGCGCGACAACTACTCTTAACGACTTCAATGCTGCTAGTGTAGGATGGAGCCACAGATCAGGACACCTAGCTAGGGCATCGGGGTAGTCAGTAAGGCGGTTTCCAGGGGGGCGACAGTGAACCGTGTTTTCCAAAAATACTGGTTGACAGCTCTCGTGCAATGTGGTACAATAAGGACATGAAAGAGCAAATTGCGTACCTAGCAGGATTTTTTGATGCCGATGGCTATATAGGTATTGTATCGGGGCAACAGGGACAACGGAATGTCCTTGTTCACCGGATGCGTATATCGATTGGTGGCTGCGATCCTCGACCCCTTCGGCTATTTCAGGAAATGTGGGGCGGTCGAATCTATGCTGTAAAAAGGGGTTGGAAGAGCACACACAGGCAACAATTCGATTATCACTCGTATAACCTTGGGCCAGACGCCAATCCTCAGATTCTTTATGATATGCTGCCATACCTTGTCGTAAAGCGAGATCAGGTACGGGTTGCCCTGCGCTACCTACGTGAGTGCTACAGGGGCTATCGACTTGGGGGTCATAGGCGTCCCCCGCTGACAGACTGGGAGCTTGGGCAGCGTGAGTTATACAAGCGTCTCCTCCAACGGATGAAACGGCGCGACATAAGCCAACTCTAATAATTTGTCTATCAAACCGCTGGCCCGCTGGCCCGATTAGTGGCTCGCCTTTGACATCTTCCTCCCTGCCTGGCGATTCGGCCACGAACGCTATCTTAGCGTCAATACTCCCGTGTCCTGGCACAACTTGCGTCCTATACTGCCATAGACTACAGCTCGTGCAGCCCGTGAAGTTGGCAGGGTTAGACTGAAGCAAACTACCGCACGTCATGTCGTGCATCCACGATAAGCTGAAGCATCTCATCGTCTTCTGTGTAGAAGTTCCCACCCAGTAGCATATTAAGTAACTGACCAAAACGGTAGTCGGGATAACACTCCCATAACTTTGCTAACTCTTCGATAAGCTGACGTATCCGCTTTGGATCGCGCATCATGTCACGTCATCCGGTCTTGACTGCCGGATCGCCTCCTCCATTCCATCTATTACAGCTTGCTCACTCCTACTAGGTGGTGACTCTGGTGGCTGCACGTACACGTCCGTATCCAACTTCCAATGGGTATCGTTCGGACTTGCCCAGAACGCAGTGCAGACCTCGAAGTCGCCCTCTAGCGCGAGGCAGATGTCTACCTTGTGATTCCACGGCGCTCGTATAAGAACCCTAAAGACGGTCTGCGTGGCAGTGATAACGGTAACATCCACGATGTCGAATGTGTGGGGCATGTAAAGATCATCGGGCAAGCGCCGCGCGGCCTTGATCTTCGCATAGTGTTCGCTAAGCGGAAGCTCTGTACCCTTAGCGGGCAGAAAGACAATCGCGCGCTTGCGTAGGCGCTTGGGTAGGTACACGTTACTATGGTAGCGTGTGTACAACGACGTATCCATGTGCTCCTGGCCGTACTGCCAGACGCGCGGTGCGTTTTCAGACATGACTCCTATCCTATTCTTGGAAACGCGGGCAAGGGATACGAAAGGGAATATTTTGCAGATAACCCTTACGTTTCGGCCCAGCGTTACTAGACTAGTGACAACAAAGGCGGGCAAGTTGGTAGTCAGGGAAGCATACTCAAACGATAACCCTGAACAATCGGCCCAGCCGTGGTAAATTAGATGTCGCCGCGAACGAACCCTGAGATGATCTCAGGCGTTGCCGTGTCAAAGCCGACCACATCCAGCATCCCTGCGTCGTTGGGGTCAGCAATACTAAACCCGTTCGATGCCATGCCCACGACCACCAGCTTCGCGGTCGGAACGTGGCGTCTGCGATAGTCGTTCAATGCCTGGAATGGGTGGATGTCACCGGCCCAAGTCTCGCTGTCTGTGTAGATGATGAACGCATCGACATCATGGAGACCTATCTGCTCAGCCCATAGCATGGGTAGTGCGCAGTCGGTGTCCCCGAACGGAATATCATCGGTATCCCTGAGAATGTCGCCAAGGCGCTGGCGTGGGCTGATAGTAACGGGCACTGGCCTTAACGAGAACGCCATAATGCTCACCTGTGCAGCTGGTTCGGTGCGAGCCGTCACCATCGCCATTGCTGCAGCGCCCACTCGAGCGTCGAGACCAGGGACACCCGCTAATGGCGTACCTACCATGCTTCCGCTAACATCCAGCCCGATGACGATGTTCTTGTTCGTGGGCTGAACGGCTCCGAAGCTAGCATAGAAGCCAGCGTCGAGCGCGTCTACGATAGCTGTAACAGGCGTCCATGACAGCTTGCCCCGCTCACCGTGACCCTGATCGTACACCTGCAGAGCGCTAAGCATGGCGATGGGGTGGATTCGTGCGCCCCTCAGTGCATTGGGGTTCGTCAGACGTTCGCTCACTAAGACAACATTGTTGCGCTCGCTATTTGTCAACACTCCTACGCTTGTCAGCTTAGCGAGACTCCTAATCAAAGCGGTCATCGGCATGTGTGGGAGTAGCGCCTGCCAGACATCTTTGGAGTTCAGAAGGCTAGTTGGTACGGCCTCGCGTGGAAGCTCGTAGTCAGTGATGATCTTCGCGGCATCTCGTGGCGTTATTCCATCGATCTGTATAGCATGGTAGCCTTGGATGATCTTAGAAAGCGCGGACAACTCTGGCTGTTCATCCGTTTCGAGCGCCCAGTCTGTAGCCTCTACCTGTCGCTGGCGAGCGATCCAATTAAGAACCCTAGAGCCGTCAGGAGACGGATGGCTTAGTCGCAACACATCACGCTGTGTCCATCCATCACGGCTGAAATACTTAACAGCCTGGAGCGCAAGCTCGTCCTCTGTCTTACGCGTGAACCATCTACCAATTACTCTTCGTGCCAGCCGACCCCACCCACGAAACTGCTGCATGTACCCTACTAGGTGTAGCAGGTGGGTGCCGATCCTCGCTACCTTGTTGAAGTTCATGGGCAGGCCAGCGTACTTGCGTGTTTCCTTGTCATCTGCCGACAAGCACATTGCATACGCAAACAAAGCGTAGTCGTTCTTCGCTGCTCTGCCTGCGCTCGAGATGTCAACGATGGTATCCACGACGCACTTACCGTTTTGCTTTATGCAGCGAGCGACCGACTCGACGTTCTCGCGTGTGAGATCGTGCTCGCCGACGTAGTAGGTGCCACCCTCGGTGCCCAGGATCAGAAACCGTCGAAGCCTCTGAAAGTCATCGACCGTCCAGCCGTGTCCGCCTGCGCTGTTCTCCACCTGGTCAGCACGCGCAGGCTCCGACTGCAATGTGGGCATCCTTGGCCCGTAACGACGCAAGTGTGTAGTCACTGACTCCTAACCTCCTCCTTCTTGTAGTGGGCGGGCGAGTTCGCGCCGTAGGGGTAATCAACAGATAACCCTACTGCTTCGGCCCAGCCGACAACTAGCTTAGCAGATTCCGATCCCAAAGTCAACCCCTTTGGCTGACTTTATTTTTTCGTTCAGACGTAGTATCTAGTTCTCGCCCACAAACGGGTCAATGCCCGCAAGCCACAGCTTCATACCATGCAGGAACGCAGGCGGTGCGCACATATCCAGATGTTTAGCGAACGCTATACCCGCACGAATGTTCTGGTCTACGTGGTTGAAGTTCTCGCGCTTGATGGCGCAGTGGGCACACCCCTCGATGATGTCATGCTCGAGCCCTGCGAGATCGTACCCGTGGTTGTCATCGAAGTAGATCGTGCGAGTATACTGTGCCACAGGCGAGCCATCAAACGACTGCTTCTCGCTCGCTAGGTGGAACCCTCGGCGGTGGGCTGGCCTGTCCATACGATCTAACATTGTAACATATTATCGTGCTTGCGTCAACTCCAATGCGTCCTCGGGCGGAATATTGTCGTCGTGTAGGTGCCCGAAGTAAAGCGACAGCAAGGCTAGCTGTCTAGGATCCATGTAGAGCCTGATCGCACCTTCGATGTCTTCGTGCCACTCGTTGTGCCTAGCTTCGGCTTGATAGCGTTCGCTCGTGCGACTCTCCTCGAGATATCCTTCTAGGTGATGGCGCATGGACATTCCTCCGTATGATGTGGATTATCGCTGTTCATGGAGTAGCCGCAGTCGCACTCGGCGATCACGACGGCATCTACCGCATCTCGCTCAACTTTGAAATGCTCCGCCGCCCACTGTATTGCCACGTGACGTGCGACTCCTCGGGACTCCGCTCGTATTGTACAAGAGTATGTAACATACATCTGCACCTTGAATACGTGCTCGTTATCCATGTCCGTCACTTAAACTCGTACCCTACGGCATCACAGACGATGCACTCGTCATGACTACCAAGCCGAACGCTACAGCCCATGATCGATGTAGCACCACACGTCGAGCACGCCCACTCGTGGTAGCCCGCTGCTTTATCAGAATACCCAACGTAATCGTAGGCGTGGTACTTCTGACATCCTGGTATGGGTTCAGCGACGACTAACCTGTCTGCGATCTCCCCGTCTGTGATATCAAGCGACTGCACGGGTGCGTCAAACGGTTGAACTCTCTCCACTACCACTACCCTTCTCCTTTGCCCTACCTATTACCCTGTCCATGCACTCCTTACAGCGCACGGGCACATTCTTGTCGCCTAGTGTACCGACTGCCCGTCCGCAGTCGATGCAGGTTAAGGGAATCTTAACCATCATCCCTGTGTACGATCAGATGGACGGCAACAGTGCCGATTACTACTGGCAGTGATCCCACCAACGACGCCAGCGCGAGCGTCCAGCCAGAAACAGCTAGCATCGAGCTTGCGAAGATGATGCCAACGATAGATGCGGCCCATGCTGGATGCATCGGGTGGAATCCTGAATCAATACTACGTCGTGTAATGAATCCACCTAACATGACGACTCCTATCTCCTATCTTAGTGATAGCGTTAGTGAGAGCATCCGTGCTCCCACTCAACGCACGTGTGCTGAGGCTCGAGACCTAGGCGCTTGCGCCTGCGTAGCCGCCCTTGGCGGTGGCTTCGGTGGTGATCAGGATGACATCGCCGTCGCGCAGGGTGGTGTCGCTATCGACTTCCTCACCATTGCAGCGAGCGACCATACCATCCCGCAACCCCTGACCTCCGGTGAACCGATTGATAGCATCAGTGACCGTGACCATCGGACCGTCTACGTCCGAATCCTCAGTAACCTCGTACCGAGAGAAGTCACGTCCGAAGGTAATGCTAACCGTCGGCACCTGTGTAGCTGGCACTGTGGTTGTACCTCCTCTGTTTCTATGCCTTGACTCGTATGGCTTTCAAGCCTATGGTCGTGCGTTACCTCGTTCGTCTACGCGCTCACCTCCTCTCCATTCAATCTCGTAAGGGATGGCCCGCCCAACATGCCACGACTCACGGATCGGGATCGCATCGGGCCTGTGGTCAGCCCATGTATCAATGATGCTCGCCACCCTAGCCGCAACGAACATGCCTACGAAAGCTGTCCCTGTAGCACCACAAGGGATACCTTCGAGTTCGTCGTCGGTAGGTAGGTCGCGCACGTAACCTTCGTATTCGTCACGCAGAACAGTGATGATGGTAGCGTCTAGTCCGCTTGCGCGGGTGTCAATGAACAGTGATACGCCTGTCTGCCGACACCACTCTGCGCCTTGACGTCTCGCTATCATACTATCAGCGCAGGCAATGACTACGTTGGGAAAGGGAATAACTTCACGGGATGGTGGGAAGGACTCCTGTACAGGGACAAGTGGTAGGCCCAGTAAGTGACCACGCAAGGCTACCGACTTAGGCTCCTCAACATCCGATTCTGAGTACGCCTGATTACCAACGTTCCCTGGCTCAACGAAGTCTTCGCCATCCCATAGATCGACGCGCTCGACCATTCTCACGATTGCATGTGCCGTCCATGACCCCAACATCCCTGCTCCATAGATGAGGACGCTTAACTTAGGTGTGTTGGGTGCTAGAAGTTTGTGCTGACGGCTGAGGCGGTCGTTATCAGTTAGCATTTTTCACTACCTCCTTAAAGCTAGTGCACTTGCAGTCTAGGAAAAAGCAGGCCCTAGTTGGCGATTGGAATCTCCCCGTACCACCCATCCCATGACTGAGCCGCTTGTGAAAGCAGACGCATCGTGCGTCCATGTGCGCATCAGAGGAATCAGCTTGCATGTTGCTTTCGCTTCTCGCTAACTGCATACGTCACATCCTCCACGACTCCTATATCGGGAACCCCGCTGTCTGAACCCTAGCCACGCTCGGCGGCTCCCCCCCGTTCTGAAAGTAAGCAGGCAAGCCGTCAATAATACCTACGTGTACCTTCTGCTTGTGATTCTTAACTAGGATGCACGACACATCGTCGTGTGTAGCATCGCATGTGTCTCCCTGCTTGGCAGCGAGTACTGCCGTAGCAAGGCGGTCGATAGACTTGGCGCTGTAGGTGTCAAGGTTCCCATCAGCGAACGTCAACCCCGCTTGTGCGAGGACGACATCGTTGTCGCTTGGCCCGTCGTCGCTGGTGTGATCCCCGTTGATCAGCTTGCGTAGCTCCTCTTCATCCTCCGACTGCTCCCTCGCCCACCACGACGGAGCAGCCTGCGCCATCCTCCCTACCACAGCTCGCACAGGAACCTTCTTCTCGACCACGTGCTCCATCCACGCATCGACCTTCTTCGCCAGCTTGGGATAGTGCGCATCGCCAACGACAACATCCAGCTCAGCCTGCGAGTCCCACGGCTTAGTCAGCTCAGCCCACGCATAGGAGTCACCTGCTACGTTCACCACCAACCCAATCGCATAGGGTAAGTTGTTTCCCACGAGTCGGTTGAGGTTCACGACATCCTTTTGTGACGGCGAAACGCCCATCGTACCGTGCGAGTGCCACATCACGCACCACTCAATCCACTTCTCGCCGTGCTCACGGACGATGGTAGCAAGGGCCTTACTGAACTCGTCGCCGCTAACCTGAAACTGCCCGCTCGTGACCTCCTGCGGAGGAATGTAGATGTCATCCATGACCACCACGTTATCGTCGTCCACTACGCAGTGGCCCATACCATAGACTTCGAGGTTAGGCCGTGCTAGTACCGCTTGTCGCATCATGCACCACGTTGGGTTCGTTATCCACAGTATACCGTTCGTGATCTTCATGTACCTCACCTCCTCTGTGGTTATGCTGACAGTCAACACATGCCTGAGAGTGACAGGGACACCCGAGTGGCTCTCTCCCACACTGGGCGCACGGCGGCGCTTCACGTAGTAGCTCGCGTACATCAAGCACATCGGGACGTACACGCCCGCGCATGTGCGCTACAACATGCATGATATATGGTACGTTATCAGGTTCGGCGAAGCTAGCTGGTAGCCATGTTGTCCAGTGCCCCAGCTCACCCGTCTCACTATGCTGATAGGTTTCACCGTCCCATACACCATGCCAGGGGTTGCGTCCCTCTCGACACATATTCCAGAGGCCCCAGCCTGTGATGCCCCACCCAGATCGTACCTCGCTCTCAGGGTTCCACCCCAAGCGGTAGGCCGAGATAAACCAGAGCAGCGATCTGAAATTACCTATCGTTAGGATACTTTGGAGCGTGTCGTATGCGTTGCCCATGCACAGGTCGCCACTAGTACCGCTATGCGGATGTGCTAACGGAAACTCCTTGGATGTCCGAAGCATTCGTAGGTAGGGACTACGAGCGCTGATACTAAACCACGTCGGCGTGGATGGAACGTAGGTACCGTCCACACCATTGAACATGACCGGCATGAATAGAATGCCAACGCTTTGTGGCGTAATGGGAGAGAACAGGCTAGGTGGGTGCGTGCCAGGGTCGGCGACTGCAAGCACGACGGAACTCTCGCGTACGACCTTAGCCACGTCTGCAAGTAATACCTTCGTATTTGGTACGGGTAGCTGGAGTCGCGTCTCAATCTCGTTGATTCGTAGCTGAGTCGTGGCGATCATATCCTCCGACCGTACCCGTGTGCGCTCGGCGGCTGCGAGATCATCTCGTAGGTAGCCGAGGTTCGTTCGCTCTACTTGGCCACGACTTCGTGACTGCGTCCCTATGCATATGCTACGCGTACCGTAGTGGATTTCCAACCTGTCATGTCTTATCGGCATAACAACAAGGTCGGGCTTGGTCGTCAAGAGCGCAAGGCCCTTCGTGACAGATTCGGGGTCGCGTGTGTTGATATGTGAAACGATCCGTCCGCTTGCGCGTCGTATCGGAATGTCCTCTTGGACAGTACCACGTAACAGCATTTCGATGTTAGCGATTGGCGTCAGGTGATACTCTTGCACGGGCGGAAGCGTTCGAACCTTGGGTGTCTGATTGCGTGAACGTGAGCGCCTAGCGGTAGGTGGTGCCTCCGTCGCTGCCGTCTCGTCGATGGTGTAAGTTGCGGGCATGTGTACCTATCCTCCCGTCGTTACTGATTCCCGTCGCCGTCCAGCCTAAGCGAGCACCCTATGCTCAACACATGGTGTAGTCTGACACTGGGAGCAGTTAATATTAATACCGTCCCCGTATGCAAGCAAGCCTGCTCGACAGGCACAGTAGGGATAGCCAGCGATGTGCGGCCTGTCCGCAGTTACCACACTCAATTGCGCATTGGGGTGGCGCCGAAACAGTGTACGTGTGAACGCGTCATGCCCGTGTATGCATACTCCCTGTAGAGGTCGCTTCGTGACGGGGTTCTGTCTGCGCCACGTCTTATCGGCTAGCACGGTAAGGCCTAAGCTAATATTCTGGCCTGTTCTGCGCACGTTACGTAGGCCGACACCCACGCACCGCGCAACGACTTCTAGCTCGTGTTCGTTAACGTTCTGCACTCGCATAGCTGAACTCCTTGCACCCGAACGCGCTTAGGAGTACGCCCACTCGGTGCCAACGTTTAGCCTCGCATCGGTAGCACCGAACACGCCGGACGCCACCTGTTCTGGGCGTAGGCTTGCGTCGAGTTAGGAACTCGGAACCGCAATCCACACAATGGGTGAAGATGTGACTCTTAGGCATGTTAGTTCTCCTATTCGGCACCTATGCCCGTGCTAGGTAGTTTGACTGGCTCGGTGCCAGTAATACGGTCGATGTGGATGCACTCGCCCGTGACGGCATCGTATACCTCGTCCTCGGCACAAGGCGTAGTCCCTAGCGTGAACCCTGGTGTGTTCGTCGGCGTGGCCTGACCTGTCATCGTAGGTGTCGCGTGGGACTCTAGTGTAGGCGTCACGGTCGGTGCGTTACCGCACCCACTTACGGGAGCAGGGATGATGTCGTGCTCGTGCCCGAAGTGCGCCTGCAACTTACTGTTTCCGTCACTCCCATCGTCGTCAACGATGATGAGAACGAAGCTGCCGCCGTGCGCAGGTACCCAATGGCAGACTTTAACTGGCGTGTGTCCGTTGTCGTGTTCGGGTTTCCCGAAGGCAGACAACACCGTCGCTGTCATGCCCCCGATCACCAGACCCCCGATAAGAACTCCGAGTATCAGGTGTCGCATGTAAACCTCCTCTGTGTGAAAGAGCCAGTCGAGGAGACGACTAACTCGGCTAGGTGGGTAGTCACGTAGTACGCTCACAGACTATCTCCCCAATGTGTGCTTTTGAACCACGTATGTAGCCCAAACAGTATCATGAAGAGAGCGAAGTTACCAACCGTTAACAGCAGGATGATGCCTGCGACTGTGCCAGCGCTCATGGTAGGTTCTCCCTCATCCAATCGTATCTCGCTCGTGATAGTGTATATAACTCACTAGGCTTAACGTACCACCAGGCGCACGCTTCGGCGAAGTCCTCGAGTAAGCTATTCTGACTACTAAACGCCTCCTTCCACGGCCAATCGTGGCCCGCTATGGCTTCGTATGAGACAGCTTCTACTGTCCCGTACCAGGGATGTAGGTCATACTCGCTTGGGCTTAGCTCCCGCCTAATGACGCCATGCTGGTGAGCATGACATAGCTCGTGTACGCGTCTTAGCTCAGGCTCGCTACCCTGTAGTACAACCTCATGCGTTGCTGCCCAGTAGAAGTTATACCAGTAGCAGGAGCCGTCGCTAGCACAGCCCGACGTGTTGACGGTCACGTTTGCGGGTAGCGTAAGCCTAGCCAGATCGCCGCCTTCGATGACCGTCGCCGGATAGCTTAGCAGGTTCGGCGTCGGCTTGTCAACCCCTAATTTCTCCGGCTCAGACGTAGGCGTAGGTGTAAGAGTTGGCGTAGGCGTAGGCGTGTTAGACCTAACCCGTTCCGTACCCACAGGCGTAGGTGATGGGTGAAGTAGATTCGTGGTATCATCATCGCTTACCTCCGTATCGCACGCTATCAAGAGCGCTACGCATAGCACTACTAACGCACGTATCATGGTTCACATGCGCCGCAACACGCTTGTTCGAACCGCCCACGGTCGAAGTGAACGTTATCAGCATCGAACAAGTTAGCTAGCCTGCGTACTACGTTGTCAACTGCGTAAAGGTCTGTATACTGCTGCTGTTTCACGTTACGTAGCACGCTCGCTATTGCGTCGTAGTGTCGCTTCTGGAACATGGGTTGCTTAGGTATCGTTGTCATCGCCGTTTCGCCTCCTATAAGGGTTCCTACCTATTACGCGCTCGACCGCACGCCATCGCATCGTACGTATGGCAGATCGCGTGAGACTCCTGCCTTCCTGCCACTCTTCCGCTACGTGTATAGCGTCGGCAAAGCCTCGTTTGTAGGCCTCCTGTAGCATACGTTCTGGCATTGTCCTAGGCATAGAACGCACCTAACCATTCGGACACTGAATCGGTATCCGATGGCGCGACCTCTGGTAGGCTTACTTGTTCGTGGCATTCGGTACACTGCGCGTGCTTTACCGATGCCTCGTGTAGGTCATGCGCTATGCCTAGATGGCACGATCCGTCTGACCGTGGCTTATCGGCATAGGCTACTGCTTCGATTGTGAGGAACAGTGTTTCGTGTTTGCATGTATTAGTCATCGTATCTGTTCTCCTATGGTGCGCTTCATACGCATACGCTGTCGTTGCGTAGGCAACGCGATAGCTAAACGCCCGCCATCGCCACGATGGACGATGCGAAACGTGTAGTTCTCGGTGACTTCCCGTATCAGATTGCCTATTTCGCTATCCCTAGCGTCTGTGCTACGCCGTCCTCCGTGGCGCGTGAGGTGTGATCGTAAGTCTTGCATTATGTAGCCTCCTGTCCGTCACGGGCCTAGCCGTGGGTAGTCACGTACAAACGCATCTCGCCGTGCGGCAAGCGCCGATCCCGCTATGGCACCGTCAAGACCGACTCCTGCTAGGGCAATTAGCTGGCCCGTCTTGTCAATGGCGAATACGTCGAACGTACCATCCGTGTAGAATCGCAGATAGTACGCACCTGCTGCTGTTACCGCCTGTACTCGTATATCTGTTAGTTTAAGAGCGCTTATTGTTCGCATGTGTGTGTATCCTCCCGTAACACAAACAGGGCGCTTCCCTGCGCCCCATGTGTTTGCTATCGCTTAGCTATCGCTGTTGCTAGCCTTCTAGCTTGCCGCCCGCCTTCGACGCCCGCTTTGTCGCTTGGCTGGCGCTGTTGCCAGTGATCCGACCGCTGCGCTTGCCAGCAGGCTTAGGCGTGATGCCCGATAGCCTGTTCGCCCATGCACTCGCGTACAGGTGCGTCGAGCTGTTCGGGATCAGGCCCATGGTCGTTGGCTGGGTGATAGCTTCACCCTCGCCTGCCATGAACGCCCTTGCAGCTTTCCCACCAGCGCAGATGTACGTCTGCAACGCGTCTACCGAGTGGGCAGCAGCACGGCGCACCATGCTGGCCTTACTCGGGCGCTTCGCGCTAACGGCTGATTCTAGCGCTACCAGTTCCGCGTCGGGGTTCTCGAGCAGCGAGCGCACGGGTTCCGGCGCTTGCGCGACCGCTTGCGTGGTCGGAGACTTGCGACCGTTCGCGCGCTTTGTCTCTAACGTGCCGATGCGCGCGTCGAGGTTATTCAGCACTTTGTTCTGTGCCTCCAAGCCTTCCGCAACGCTCTTCAGTGCGTCTAGAATCGTTGTGTCTGCCATGTGCGTATACTAAACCCTTCCAGCGCGTGTGTTCGCGCCTACTAGCCATATGCCTTGTCGCCTATCGCGTGTGTGTGTGTCACCTACCCTTCCGGCCGTCGCTTCGACCTAGCTTCAGCGCAAGCCTTTGTCTGTCCTGCCTTAGCTAACGTCAAAGCTGGCCGATTCGTCAACCCCGCTTAGATTCAACGAAGCTAGAAAAATAAATCTTTGTGCTTCGATTAACCTAGCAGTCAGATTCAAATGACCGCCACTGACTACCCCTAACTAACCCTAACGTCAACGTCAGCTCCCTAGACTCAACCCTTCCCTTAATCCTAACCTCTTGACACCATCGATAGTGGTAGTAAAGACTTCTAACTAATAACGCAATAGAGCTAAGCCAACTACATGCGCTTGTACGCGAGAGGGCTAATGCTAGATAGTGCAGGTGGTAGAGCGGGTTACATGCGTAGTGGTAGGATACATCCAACACATCCACCCACCTACGCTATAGCTAACGCTCTTGACAGTATGCATGTCATCACTCTTGACAGTAAGGCAGGCAGCTATATTGACAGATTCCTAGGTGGGAGTATATTAATACGCGCGTGGGGGGGGGGTGGCGCGTATGACCCCATGTATGACAGCGCGCGTGTAAGGGG
>ERZ1292644.341-Hain-H14-01um-R2-341-length-34077-cov-8_pt1 | contig 34077 bp, 24 predicted proteins | sample MGYA00564402_ERZ1292644 | MGnify/ENA primary metagenome ERZ1292644 (study PRJEB36523, sample SAMEA6512644) | groundwater metagenome | collected 2019-01-09 | study: AquaDiva: Metagenomics assemblies of 32 groundwater samples
CGATCCGGCCATCTCGTTTGTCGTCAGGCGGCCAACATAACTGTCGTCACACAGCGATGGCCAGCCACTACCTGTTCGAGCCGGATTTCTGCAACCCGGCCGCCGGTTGGGAGAAGGGACAGGTCGAGAAGAACGTCCAGGATGCCCGGCGCAGGTTGTGGCAGCCACTGCCCAGCTTCCCCGATCTGGCGGCGCTCAACGCCTGGCTCGAACAGCGCTGCATCGAGCAATGGGGGCAGATCCAGCATGGCGTCCTGCCCGGCACGATCGCCGATGCATGGGCCGACGAGGTAGCAAGCCTGATGCCGCTGGGGCGGACCTTCGACGGCTTCGTCGAGCACGCCAAGCGGGTCTCGCCGACCTGCCTCATACACTTCGAGCGCAATCGCTACAGCGTGCCGGCATCCTTCGCCAACCGGCCGGTCAGCCTGCGCGTCTATCCCGACCGGATCGTCATCGCCGCCGAAGGCCAGATCCTGTGCGAGCATGACCGGATCATCGAACGCTCGCATCACCTGCCGGGACGGACGGTCTATGACTGGCGGCACTATCTGGCGGTGATCCAGCGCAAGCCTGGCGCCCTGCGCAATGGGGCGCCCTTCGCCGAGATGCCCGATGCGTTCCGACAGCTGCAGGGCCATCTTCTCAAGCGCCCCGGCGGCGACCGGGAGATGGTCGAGATTCTCGCCCTCGTCCTGCAGCACGACGAGCAGGCGGTGGTTTGCGCCGTCGAGCTGGCGCTCGAAGCCGACGTTCCGACCAAGACCCACATCCTCAACATCCTGCACCGGCTGACCGACGGCAAGGCCGGTACCCCACCGAGGATCGATGCCCCACAGGCGCTGAGCCTGGTCCGTGAGCCCAGGGCCAACGTCGAGCGCTATGACGCGCTGCGCAGCAAGGAGACAGCCCGTGCGTCATGATCCTGCCAGCGCCGCCGTCGTGGTCATGCTGCGCGGCCTCAAGATGTACGGCATGGCCCAGGCCGTCAGCGAACTCGTCGAGCAGGGTGCGCCAGCCTTCGACACCGCGGTGCCGATCCTGTCACAGCTGCTCAAGGCCGAGGTCGCCGAGCGCGAGGTCCGTTCGATCGCTTACCAGATCAAGGCCGCCCGCTTCCCGGCCTACAAGGACCTCGCCGGCTTCGACTTCGCTTCCAGCGAGATCAATGAAGCCATGGTTCGCCAGCTGCACCGCGGCGAGTTCATCGATGGCGCCCACAACGTCGTGCTGATCGGCGGGCCGGGCACCGGCAAGACCCACATCGCCACCGCCCTCGGCATCCAGGCGGTCGAGCACCATCGCAAGAAGGTCCGCTTCTTCGCCACCGTCGACCTGGTCAACGCGCTCGAGCAGGAAAAGGCCACGAACAGGGCGGGCCAGCTGGCCGAACGGCTGCTGCGCCTCGACCTCGTGATCCTCGACGAGCTCGGCTACCTGCCGTTCAGCTCGTCAGGCGGCGCGCTGCTGTTCCACCTGCTCTCCAAGCTCTACGAGCGCACCAGCGTCGTCATTACCACCAACCTGAGCTTCAGTGAGTGGGCCGGCGTGTTCGGCGATGCCAAGATGACCACCGCGCTGCTCGATCGGCTCACCCACCACTGCCACATCCTGGAGACCGGAAACGACAGCTTCCGCTTCAGAGCCAGCACTGCCGCCGCACCCAAAACACGAAAGGAAAAATCACCCGCTTGACCCACAGCCCGCACCGCGGGACATATCTTCAACCCGGGTCACTTCTCGATGGAAATCCCGGGTCAACTCTCAGCGGAAATCAACAGGTCGAGCATCCTGGTGCCTCAGATCGCCGCCACTACTCTCTAGCCACGAAACCATTCAGCTTCGCTGCAGTGCACCAGGGAAAACGCAGCAACCGCGCCGTCCTGTGTCGACCGAACCGCAGCGGGAGTGCACGGGAAAGCGTGAGTTAACCATGTTGCTAGATCGCAATCCCCTTAGGGAGAAAATACCGCGCGAACTTTTGAGCGATAGAGAGAAGCGGTCTGATAATCTCTACGACCCGCTGATCGTGGGAATAGCTATACGCCTAATCGCTCAAATTTATCTCCATTTTGGATGTAATCGAGGATGGCTTCCAAATCCCTCATGTGAGCCGAAACGAATAAATCAAGATTCGGAAAAATACTTATTGAGAGGAAGCAGAAAATCGAAGCTAGTCAGCCCTCCCCGCCCCGATGGCCCTGATCCTTCTTGATGGACAGCATCATGCATGCCTCGATTCTTGTCATACTCCTCGAGGATCACGAGACACTCGAGGTTCACCGGAGCGAGATCGATGCTTGGAAAAGGCTCATCCGCTTCGTGGACAGCCGGTGGTCTCATCGCTTCGGTTCACAGATTCCACCAGAGGACGAGACGACGCGGATCACCGCCTTCTTCAAAGGCAAAGGTATCTACCTGATCGCCAGAGCCGACTTGTCACAGGTAAGCCGGGAGATCGACGAGGGCGAACAAGAACATCTCAGGACCGAAATCTTCCGCTTGAGATAACCGGTGTTCAGCATGCGAGGACTAGATATTGTGTTCGAGTGCCTCATCCTAGGAGATAGTATCGGGCTGGGAACTGCCCGCGCAGTAAACGCCCTTTATGCCGCCCGGTGTGACGTCCGCGCAGCCGAAAGAGCGAACGCAGATCAGATTTTGCGCTGGCAAATCCCGCCCAAGCGCTATGGTGCATCCGTATTCGCAATCGGCTCGAACGATGCCGCTTCGCCAGACCTCACGAAAAAACTGCGAAACATCCGTGCACGAATCATCGCGCGCCGTGTGATTTGGCTACTGCCCTATAATCGACAACGCGCCTCCATCGTCAGTTCGGTCGCCGCGACCTACAACGATGAAACACTCGACTTACTGCGCTTTCCAACGCGCGATCAGATCCACCCTTCGAGCTATCATCTTGTTGCAAGGGCGCTGCTCCGACCAGATTAATGATCCGTACCTCTATATCGGGTGCCAGGCCCAAGGCATCTCAGGAATGGATGTTTTTCGCGAGGGAAACAACGACCGGCCTCGCGCTGCCTTCACCGGCTATCCTCGCGGAAGGCGGCAGGTGCTCAAAACGCTTTCACAGGTCCGCAAATTGATTTCGAAACTGAAGTCTGTCGGCAACCAACAACCCACCTGCAAATCCTCGGACCAAAGGGTGCGCTTACACCTGCGACCCCTGCTCTGTCCCAGGGCCCTGGCACTCTGTCACTCAAGACGTGAAGAACATCTATGCGTGGCGGGGTTAGCCAGCTAAGGTCATGAAGCCTACGCAAAGCAGCGCTTGTTGCGCACGTTTTCGGCGATGGGTTCGAAACATGGCGCGGGCTATTTGCCCAAACGCGAAGCAGGGCGTTTCGAGGACAAGCAAGGGGGCGTCGGCCAACCTCATCGAAGGTGGTCATTGCATGGCCGCGACGCGCGGCAGGAGATGACGCTCATGGATCTTGTCGCTATCGATTTCGAAGCAAGCTGCCTCCCCCGTCATGGTCGATCCTTTCCGATCGAAGTCGGCATCGCGAGCGCCAACGGCGTGCGGTCCTGGCTAATCAAACCAGATGCACGATGGCGGGATTGGGATTGGACCGATGAAGCCTTCGCTCTCCATGGAATATCGCGCGCTCAATTGAATGCCGAGGGGCATCCGCCCGACGCGGTCCTAGCAGAGCTCCACAAAGCGATCGGCAGCAGACGAGTCTTTGCCGACAGCACGATAGACAGTTACTGGTGGGATACGCTGGGCACGGTGACATGCCGGCCTCTTCCCTCGCCGATCGAGCACGCCAACGCCCTGTTGGATGAATGGGGATCCAGTTCCGACACCATTTCGGCTGCCTGCCAAGACGCTAACCGCCTCTGCCCAGCAATGCATCGCGCAGCAGCGGACGCGCGCTGGCTATGGACCGTGCTGTCCGGTGTCAATGGCAGACAAGTAATGGCCCCGAAAGCGCCTGAACGCTGGTCTACTGATCCAATTTTGGCACCGTTTCATCAGTCAGTCCCGGATTCTGATCTTTCCGTCATTTCGTAAAAGGCGAGCGCGATCATCATCCTTAAGAAGACCCGCTCGCCTGGTGGCGTTCGTGCATACGGTACAGGCCGGATCCTTTGCCCAGGCCGGTCGGCTGATCGGTGCCACGCCCTCTGCCGTCTCCAAGAGCCTCGGGTGGCTGGACCACCGGCTCGGCATGAGATTGCACCTGCGATCGACCCCATCGCTGAGCCTCACCACGGAAGCAGCCTATTACGAGCGCGTGGCGGCCTTGTTGGCCGCTTCATCTCGAAACCTCAGGTGCCATCGCGCTCGGACGGAGACCTTCAACGATCAGATCTCTCTCCAGGCATCGAGCGGATCAGAACCAGAAGCGCACGCCCGCGACGAAGCTTGCGTTGCTGACGTCGCGTCCGTCGGCGCGCGCAAAATCAGCGGTGTTGGCAAAGCTGCGCTCCCAATGGACCCCGACATAGGGTGCGAACTCGCGCGTGAACTCATAGCGCAACCGGACGCCAAGCTCGACGCTGGACAGGCCCGCACCAATGCGATCGCTTGGGATGTCCTGTGCGGACAGATTGATCTCGGCGCGCGGCTGAATAATCAGCCGCTGCGTAACGCGCATATCGTGGTAGCCGCCTGCGCGCACAAATATGTGACCCCGATCGGAGAGGAAAACCGCGCTTTCCAGCTCAAACCAGTAAGGCGCGAGACCTTCGACGCCGATCGCCGCATAGGCGCGCGATGGTTCGAAATCATAGCGTAGCCCGGCTTGCAGATTCCAGTAGGGATCAATGGCGCGGCTATAGAGCGCTTCGACCTCCGCACCATTGAGATCGCCGCGAAAGCGGCCATCGCCTTCCGTCTTCAGCACCGCCCGGTTTATGTCACCACCATACCAGGCTTCAGCTTTCCACGCATAGCCGCCATCGTCTCCGATCGCACGATATTCGGCGATGTCGACGATGACCTGGCTATAGGTGCCACCACCATGCGCCCGCCGCTGCGTCGCGCGAACCTGCGCCATGTCAGCCGGATCGAAACTCCGGTCGGCATGCCAGTCTCCCGGAATAGGCGGCGGCGCTGCGTTGCCCGCCGGTAGCGCCGTGCCGTCTGCATGTGGATCGCTTCGATCCGCTGGCGGGACGCCATGTGCGCTATGGTCTTCCTGCATGACACGGCTTCCCGCACGCGGGGCCGCCGTCTGCGTGCCATGACCAGCGTGGGAGTCTGCCCGTGCAGGAGCCTCTTGGGGGTCGCCATGGCCACCCTGCGGATCGCCGCCGGCGGACGGATCGCTTGCTTCATGACTTGCATGCCCTTCATCCGGGGACGCCACCGGATTGGACGTTTCAGCCGATGGGCGAGTTTGAGTGGCGCCATGACCTGCGTGGGTCTGTGCCGCCGCCGGTATGGAGACTGCTAGGCCCATCGCGGTCAACGCAACGATCCGCGCGCACATCAACCAGTCCCTTTCGCACGCACTGCGACGACGTGCATCATCCCTGCGTGCATGTGATAGAGCAGATGGCAATGGAACGCCCAATCACCAAGCGCGTCGGTCGTGACATCGAGCGTCACCGATCCACCCGGCAAGACGTTGACCGTGTGCTTGCGCGGAGCATACGAACCGTGTCCCGTCACCAGTTCGAAGAAATGGCCGTGCAGGTGGATCGGATGCGCCATCATCGTGTCATTGATCAGCGTGATACGCACACGCTCATCCTGACGAAACGGGATCGGCGCGGTGAGCGCGTTAAAAGTCACCCCGTCGAACGCCCACATATAGCGTTCCATGTTGCCGGTAAGATGGATCTGGAGACTGCGGCTCGGTGCCCTGACGTCAGGATTGCGGTCGAGCGCCATCAGGTGACGATAGGTCAGCACGTCATGGCCGACATCATCAAGCCCGATCCCCGGTTCGCCGGTGCGGTCGATTGGCATCGGCGCGATCGACTGCACTGCCGGCGTGCGCGCAACATTGGGCACGTTCGAGAAATCGCGCATCGCATGTGAGCCTTGCGGCGTGGCGGTGGCTGAGACCGCCGCGCCGTGACCTGCATGGCCGCCATCCCCGGCGCGCGAATCGTCGTTCAGCGCGCCATGATCCATAGCGCTCATGCCCATGTCGGTCATGGTGAGGATCGGGCGCTCGCGCGGGAGCGGAATCTGCGCGCTCATGCCCGCGCGCGGTGCCAGCGTGGCGCAGCCCATGCCCGAGCGGTCGCTTGCCTCGGCGACGATCGTATAGGGGCGATCCTCCACCGGCTCGACGATCACGTCGTAAGTCTCGGCCACCGTGATCTGCAATTCGTTCGCCGCCACCGGCCGCACATTCTGCCCGTCGGCCTGGACGATGGTGAGCTTGAGACCGGGGATGCGGAAATTGAAGATCGTCATCGCCGCCGCGTTGATTACGCGCAGGCGCACCCGCTCTCCGGGGCGAAAGAGACCCGTCCAGTTGTCGGCAGGGCCGTGGCCGTTGACGAGATAAGTGTAGGCCGCGCCGGTGACATCGGCGACGTCGGTCGGGTCCATCCGCATCGCACCCCATCGCAGGCGCTCGCGAAGCGTCTGATCGCGACCGGCGAGCAGGCCCGCAAGCGTCTGTCGGCGGCGGTTGAAATAACCTCCCTGCTGCTTGAGCTTGCGGAAGATCACATGCGGATGCGTCGCGCTATAGTCCGAGAGCACGATCACATGCTCACGATCGGAACGCACCGGATCTTCGCCTGCCGGGTCGATAATGATTGGCCCATAATGGCCAAGCTGTTCCTGCAACCCTGAATGGCTGTGATACCAATAGGTGCCCGACTGAACGATCGGGAACTCGTAAACGAAGGTTTCATTGGGCCGAATACCGGGAAAGCTGATCCCCGGCACGCCGTCCATCTCCGCGGGGAGGATGAGGCCGTGCCAGTGAACGGAGCTGTCCTCGTCGAGCGCGTTAGTGACGGCGATGCGCACATTCTGGCCTTCACGCAGGCGGATCAACGGCGCCGGGATTGTCCCGTTCATGGCGATTCCATGGCTGGTGCGTCCATCGATCGTGACAGGCTGATGCGCGATGCGGATGGCGATCTCCTCGCCGCTCAGCACGGGCATGTCAGGTGCGATGCCGGCTGAGACCGGCTGCGCCCATGCCGGCAACCAGCCTGCCAGGGCGACGCCGGAGCCCATCAGGGTCGCGCCGCGCAGAACGGCGCGCCTGTCCAGATATGATTGCGTCATAGGTTGCCTGATAGCGGCTCGATCCGCTCGCCCAAGATGTAATCCTACGTGGCTAGAAGCCAGTTTATGTTCGGAACTGCGATAAAGTCTCGGGTCACTCCACCAAATAATCTCTCTCTCCAGAGACCATGGAATCGAGCGCCTGCAACAACCAGATGGAAATTTTCACGACGGGCAAGGTCTGCCAATACCGTTCTCGCAGCCGTCTCGCTGCTCTCTATGTGCAAGATTTGAGCGCCCACCTCACGGATCGATAGATACTCCCCAGCTTCGGCAAGGCGCGCGGAGGAGACACCTTCCCCGACCCCCGCCAGAACAACTTCTCCGGCGCGTTGAAGGAAAGGAAGAGCCGCGCGAAGGGCGCAACGTGCTTCGCGGCTGTCCATCCATCCGATCAGAATCTTTTGAAATGAGGTTGTCTCGAAATTCGATCCGAGCCTTAGAACCGGCGCACCCGACCGGGCCGCGATCTCCAGAGGATCGGCATGCGCGAAGCTCGATGCGGGCGGCACGCTCATGATCACGAGATCCGCAAGCAACGCATGGTCCAGAATTGCGGCGCTCGGATGCGAGATGCCGTCGCACCATTGGGTATCAATGGCATTCCCTCGCGCGAGGCGATCGAAGGCAGACGAAACGCGCACGGTTTCGTCACGCAGCTCGTGTTCCTTGGCGAGCGAGTTGAAGGGGCTATGTGCAATCGCGTCTGCTACGGATATGCTATCTGGCCATGCCGAACATACAGCGGTGAGCGAACCGCCTAATTGAACGGCCAGCCCCGGCGCAATTTTCAGACGGCGCTCGACATCGCGGTCCGGCGTTGCATAACTATAAGATTGATCGACGTCGACGCGCGCGCCATAATTTCTCCCATTGCATCCTCAAGTATATTGCAAGCGTTGAAATGGGCCAATTTTGCCGATCACGTCGAGCAGAATAAGCAATTCTCTTGAACACACATCGCCATGCGGGCGTTGGATCGCTTCGGCCGCAAAAAATTGTGCTGCGCCGCGCTCAACCGGATTGAGGGGGGCACACGTCCACGATCCAGCGCGCGACTTTCGCTTTTAGGCTCGCCGCCGCTACCGAATCGGCCAGCGTGGATGCAGCTCGTCGATCACGAAAGCGTGACCTGCCCGCCCGCCCGGATGCCCTTCGAGAAGATGGGGATGATCGAGTGGCAGATCGTCATGCCTGTGCGCTACCACCTCGACATCCTCTTTGGGCCAGATTCCGAACGCGATCACCGTGCCGATCAGCGCCAGGGCGGCGGTGGCTCCGAAGGCGATTCCCATACCTTCGAGCGCGCCGACCTGCCCGGCGAGCGGATAGGCGATGAGCCAGCAAACATGGCTGAGCGCGAATTGAGCAGCGAACAAGGCGGGTCGATCTTCCTCCGCCGATGATCGTCGCAGCAAGCGGCCTCCCGGTGTTATGCTGGCCGAATAGGCGATGCCCAGCACCAGCCAGCCCGCGAGGATCACGCCCCAATAGCCGGGTGAAGCGTGGCCGCGCCAAGTCAGGGCAAGCACGGCGAGCGCAACGGTCATCACCGAGGCGGCCGAAAGCATGACCTTTCGATCGGACAGCCGTTCAAGCAGACGGGGCAGCAGCAGCGCGGCCAGCATTGAGCCGCCGCCGAACGCGGCAAGCGTGATCGCCACCTCTCTTTGGCCAAGCCCAAGCGCCGCCTGCACCAGCACCGGCGTATTGACGATCACCATCGCGCTGGCGGCGGCGGCGGCAAGCGTCACCGCGAGCAGCCCGCGCAGCCGAGGCGTTTTCAGATAAAGCCGCGCGCCGCGTGTCGTATTGTCGTAGATGCCGCCACCGGAATTGTGCGCGCTGGAACGCGGCAAGGTCGTCGTCAGCACCAGCAGCGCCGAGCAGGCGAACCCGATCGCCGTGCCCGAGAACAGCCAGTGGAAGTTCATCACCGTCAGCAGCGCGGCGGCGAGCATCGGGCTGGTCAGGCTCTCCATGTCGTAGGCAAGGCGCGAGAGCGACAGCGCCCGCGTATAGTCTTTCTCCTCAGGCAACACGTCGGGGATCGTGGCCTGAAACGTCGGCGTGAACCCGGCCGATGCCGATTGCAGCACGAAGATCAGAATATAGATTTGCCAGACCTGATCCACGAACGGCAGCGCGAGCGCCACCAAGCAGCGGATCACATCCATTGCGATCAGAAAGGCACGGCGCGGCAAGCGATTGGCGTAGGCCCCGACAATCGGAGCGACGCCGATATAGGCAATCATCTTGATCGCCATTGCCGTGCCCAGCACCGCGCCGGCGTCAGCCCCTGCAATGTCATAAGCAAGCAGACCGAGCGCGACCGTGGCGAGGCCAGTGCCGACCAGCGCGATGACCTGCGCAAGGAACAGTTGGCGATAGGTTCGATTGGCTAGAACCGAAAGCATATCCGTCTCTCCAGGAATCCCCTCGGGGAAAGGTGGGCAAGTCAGACGACCCGCTTGACCTCGCTATATTCGCCCCGCGTGCGGAGCGTGATCGTGACCGGGGCACCGGAGCGGTTGCGCCAGAACCAACCATGCTTGCCATCGAACGCGGCGACCAGTTCGCCTTGCTCGCCAATCGATTCCCGGCCCTTTCCGTAGCCATGATAGGAGATGCCCTGTCCGTCTGCGTGCGTGTCAAAGTTGACATGTCCGCCTTCGACCGACCAGTCGAATGCGATGCGCGCACCCTTTGCTGCTGTCAGCTTGACCTCCGCGCCCTCGTTCGGCGCCAGCGTCACGCGGGTCGTGTCGTTGCGGCCTGCAACCCCCGGCTGCGCCGGGGCAGCCTGTTGAGCGCCTCCCGCTGCTGCCTGAGCCACGGCCAATGCAGCCGCCTCCTGCGATGCGGCGGCATCGGCGGCCGCATCGGCAGCGGCTTCTTCGGCCAACTGCATCTTGATCTCGCCCATCTCGGTCAGACCGAGAAGCTTGCCAGCACCCGTTGGATCAACACCGTATTCGGAAGGCAGGATTACGGCGACGAGGATCGCTCCCGCAGTCGCGGCGGCGATGATCGTCGAGCGGATGAGTTGCTTCGAGGTCGGCAAATCTTCGAGGCGGGGCATCTGGGAATTGAACATTGTCATTACTCCTTGTTACGCGACCGCGAGGCCGGTGAGCTGGTAGCCGACGAGGATGAAGCCAGCGGTCATGAGGGCGACGTTGGCGGCGAAGGCGTGGCGGTGGAAACTGCTCGTCCGGCGCCAGAAGCCCATCAGGATCAGGATCGCGCCAAGGGCAAGGAGTTGGCCGATTTCAACGCCGATGTTGAATGCGATCAGGTTCGGCAGCAAGCCGTCCGGCGAAATCTCGAACTCAAGGATCTTGGTCGCCAGGCCGAAGCCGTGAAAGAAACCGAAGATGAGCGTCGCCCATTTCGTGTTGGGCTGGAAGCCGAACCAGCGCTGGAATGCGCCGAGGTTGTCGAGCGCCTTGTAAACCACCGACAGGCCGATGATCGCGTCGATGACATAAGCGTTGGCGCTGATCCCGGTGAGGACGCCGAACAGCATCGTCGTCGAATGGCCGATCGCGAACAGCGTCACATACAGGCCGATGTCCTTCATCCGGTAGAGGAAGAAGATCACGCCGAACAGGAACAGCAAATGGTCGTAGCCCGTGACCATATGCTTGGCGCCGAGATATACGAAGGGCCAGAACAGAACGCCGCTGCTTTCCTGAATATAGCCTTGGTCGCCTTCTGCGACGCCATGCGCAAAGGCGTCGAAACCGAAGCAGAACGTCAGCGCGAGAATGCCGAGCGCGAACGTCAGTCTGTTTCGCAAGGCGTTCTCGAAAATGGTTGCGTAGTAGCTCATGAAAAAATCCTTTCCGGTCTCCCACGCGCCGGGGGCCGGCGCGTGGGAGTGGCCGTGGCTCAGGCTTGCGCCGGGGCCGTGTCGGGGGATGGGTGTTCGTCTTCCGGTCGCGCTTCGCGACCGTGGACGAGGCGATAGAGCGCGGGCAGCACCAGCAGCGTCAGCAGCGTCGAAGAGATGATGCCGCCGATCACCACCGTCGCCAGCGGCCTTTGGACTTCCGCCCCCGCGCCGACGTTGAACGCCATCGGCACGAAGCCGAGACTCGCCACCAACGCGGTCATCAGCACCGGCCGGAGCCGCGTGAGCGCGCCTTCGCGGATCGCCTCGTCAAGGCTCTGGCTCGTCTCCCGGAGCTGACGGATAAAGCTCAGCATCACCACGCCGTTCAGCACCGCGACGCCCGAGAGCGCAATGAAGCCCACGCCTGCCGAGATGGAGAGCGGCATGCCCCGGATCAGCAGTGCAGCCACGCCCCCGGTGAGCGCCAGCGGCACGCCCGAGAAGACGATCGCCGAATCCCTGGCGGACCGGAAAAGACCGTAAAGCAGCCCGAAGATCAGCAACAGGGCGGCGGGCACGACGAGGCGCAGCCGCTCGGCCGCCGAGATCAGTTGCTCGAACGTGCCGCCGTAGCTCACCCAATAGCCAGGCGGGATTTCGACCTGTGCATCCACCTTCTGTTGAAGCTCTTCGATGAATGAACCGAGATCGCGGCCTCGGACATTGGCGGTCACGACGACGCGCCGCTTGCCATTTTCACGACTGATCTGGTTCGGGCCAATCACGACCTCGACCTTCGCCACTTCGGCGAGCGGCACGAAACCGCGCGGGTCCGTGCTATTGCCCGCCAGCGGAATGCGCAGCCGCCCGATTTCGTCGGCCTTGCTCCTGATGTCCTCTGGAAGCCGCACGATCACCGGGAAGCGCCGGTCGCCCTCGAAGATCTGGCCAGCTTCGCGGCCGCCGATCGAGACCGCCACCGCATCCTGGATGTCGCCGACATTGAGCCCGAACCGCGCGATCGCCGCCCGATCGGGCGTGATCTGAAGGACGGGCAGGCCCGTCACCTGCTCGACGGCCACATCCTGCGCACCCTCGATGCCGCTCACCACGCTTTCGATCGACTGGCCGACCTCAAGAAGCCGGTCGAGATCGTCGCCGAACACCTTGATCGCGACATCGGCCCGGACACCGGACAATAGCTCGTTAAACCGCATCTGGATCGGCTGGGTGAACTCGTAATTGTTACCGGGGATGGTCTCGGCCGCCGCCTGCATCTCGCGAACCAGCTCGGTCTTGGGTTTTCGCGGGTCCGGCCATTCGCGGCGGTCCTTGAGCATGATATAAGTGTCGGCGACCGAAGGAGGCATCGGATCGGTCGCCACTTCGGCGGTACCAATCTTGGCGACGATCCGCTCGACCTCGGGAAACTGTCTGAGCCGTGCTTCGAGCGAGGTTTGCATCTGGATCGCCTGGCTCAGGCTCGTTCCGGGGACGCGCAGCGCATGAAGCGCGATGTCGCCCTCGTCGAGATTGGGGACGAACTCCGAGCCCATGCGCGTGGCCGCAAAACCCGCGATGGCGACCAGCGCCACCGCGCCCGCAACAAACGCGATCCGCAGCCGCAGCGCCGCGTCGAGCGCCGGCGCATAGAGTTTGCGCGCCCATCCCATCAGCCGGCTTTCCTTCTCCTCGACCTTGCCGGTGACGAATAGGGCCACCGCCGCGGGCACGAAGGAGAGCGACAGAATGAGCGCGAAGGTCAGCGCCATGACGACGGTGATCGCCATCGGGTGGAACATCTTTCCTTCGACGCCCGAGAGCGCGAAGATCGGCACATAGACCAGCGCGATGATGAGCATCCCGAACAACGATGGCCGGATGACCTCCGACGTCGCCGATGCGGCGAGCGCAAAGCGCTCCTCGCGGTCGAGCAGCCGTCCCAATCGGTGCTGCGCTTCGCCGAACCGGCGCAGACAGTTCTCGACGATGATGACCGCGCCATCAACGATCAGCCCGAAGTCGAGCGCACCGAGACTCATGAGGTTGCCCGAGACGCCCGCCCGCACCATGCCGGTGATGGTCATCAGCATGGTGATCGGGATGACCGCCGCCGTGATGAGCGCCGCACGGATATTGCCCAAGAGCAGGAACAGCACGACGATGACCAGCAGCGCGCCTTCGAGCAGGTTCTTTTCGACCGTCCAGATCGCCCGTTCGACGAGCCCGGTGCGATCATAGATCGGGACCGCCTTCACGCCCGCCGGAAGCGCCTTTGCCGCTTCCTCCAATCGCTCGGCGGCGGCGCGGGCGACGATTCGGCTGTTCTCGCCCGCGAGCATCATCACCGTGCTCAGGACCACTTCCTCGCCGTCCTCGGTCGCCGCGCCGGTGCGCAGCTCCTCGCCCATGACGACATCGGCGACATCGGCGACGCGGATCGGCACGCCGCCGCGATTGGTGACGATGATCGAGCGCAGATCGTCGATACCCGACGCCTGACCCGGCACGCGGACCAGATATTGCTCGCCGTAACGCTCGACATAGCCAGCGCCGACATTGGCGTTATTGCGCTCCAGCGCGGCCACGACCTCGTTGAGGCTGAGATTGTAGGCCGAGAGCCGGTCGGGCAGCGGCGTCACATGATATTGCCGCTCATAGCCGCCGATGCTGTTGACTTCGGTGACGCCCGGTGTGTTCCTGAGCTGTGGCCGGATCACCCAGTCCTGAAGCGTGCGCAGATCTTCGGGCGTGTAGCGGTTGCCGTCGGGCTTGCGCGCATTGGGCTCGGCCTCCACCGTATACATCAGGATTTCGCCAAGCCCGGTGGCGATTGGCCCCATCTCGGGCGCCACGCCTTCGGGGAGCTGATCGCGCGCGGTCTGGAGCCTTTCGTTGATGAGCTGGCGCGCGAAATAGACGCTCGTCCCATCCTCGAACACCGCCGTCACCTGGGAGAGGCCGTAGCGCGAGATCGAGCGGGTATATTGCAGACCCGGAATGCCCGCGATCGCGGTCTCGACCGGGAAGGTGACGCGCTGTTCGGCTTCGAGCGGCGAGAAGCCCGCCGCCTCGCTGTTGATCTGGACCTGGACGTTGGTGATGTCCGGCGTCGCATCGATCGGCAGGCGCTGGAAGGCCCAGACGCCGATTCCGCAAAGCAACGCAACGATGGTCAAAACGGCCCAGCGAAAGCGGATCGCGTTGGAGATGAGGCGTTCGAGCAATGCGGAACGCACGGGCGTTTCGTTCTCAGTGGTCATGGCTGGCCCCCGCCTTGTCGATGTCGGCGCGGATCAGGAAAGCGCCGTCGGTCACATATTCGGTGCCGGGTTCGAGGCCGCCGAGCACCTCGGTCCATTCGGGCGTGCGTCGGCCGATCTCCAACATCCGCACTTCGTATGTGTTGCCGACCCTGGCATAGACCACCTCGAAATCGCGAAAGCGCTGGATGGCCTTGGTTCTCACCGCGAGCGGTACTTGCGCCTCGGCGACCGCAAATGATCCCTCGACGCCCATACCGGGCCGGAAATCGCGCGATGCGCCCGGCGGCAGATGGACATGCGCCATCATGGTCTGGCTGGCGACGTCCGCGGTCGGCAAGATCGCCTCGACAGGCGCTTCGATTCGCGCTTCGCCGGAGAGGCTGCGGAGGTTGACCCGCTGACCCACCCGCACGCGCTCGGCATCACGCGGATAGACGAAGAACTCGGCATGGAGCTGGGTCGGATCAGCGATCACGAACAGGGCACGGTCGCCCGTCGTGTCGCCGACATTGGCATTCTTCTCGACGATGACACCGCTGATCGGCGCCGTCACCGCATAGGTTTGGAGCGAATGGCTGGACTCGACACGCAGCAGCGTCTGCCCCCGGCTGACCCGATCGCCCAGATTTCCGGTCATCCACACGATTTGCCCTGGCAGGCGGGCGCGCACGTCGGCCTTGCCTTCAGGCGTGATCTCGATCCGGCCGCTCATGTCGATCAACTCGGCAACGGCCCCAGGCCCCGCACGTTCGGATCGCACGCCGCCAGCCTGCGCTGCCTGCGCGGATATGGTCGTTCGGCCCTCATAGGAGGCATAGGTCCAGTCGTGGGTGCGTCTGCCCTCGACGGCCCGCACCTTCACGTCGAACGAATGTGGCTCGATCACCACGCCGCCACCGCGCAGATAATCCCCCTGAGGGGTAAATGCGAAGCGATCGACCTTTCCGCCAAGGCGCGTCAACTCCATGGCGAGCCGCACTTCGCCTGGCGACACCGGCTTGTCCTTCCGGTAGGCATAGACGCGGAACTCGGGATCGACTCCCTCCTCGAAGATCGTGATCTCGACTGCGAAATCGCCGTCGCGCAGCATGCGCCCGCGATGCGGTCCGCGCTCATAATCCTCGGCAGCGGCAGCCTTAGGCTCGGCGGTTTCGTTAGTGGACGAGGACTCTCCGCATCCGGTGAGCAGGGAAAGAGCGAGCAATGAGCCCGCGACAAGAAGGGATCGTTTCATCAGCGGTTCTCCGCGCTGGCGAGAAGGGAAGCGTGGCGGCCGGTCAGCCGGTCGAGCCGGGCGCCGTTGAGGTGGAAGCGGCGCAGCAGCTCAACCCGTCGGGACCGGGCATCGACCACCGCTTGTTGGGCCTGGTTGGCTTCGAGGAAAGTGAAGGCGGTGCCGCCACGGGCAAAACCATCGCCCACCAGCACCACCGCGCGCTCGGCGCTCGGCAGAACCTCGCGCTCGATCCGCACGATCTCGGTGGCGAGTGTTGCCCGTTCGGCGATGAGCCGGTCGATCTCGCGCCGGACCTGCACGCGCGTAACCGCGATCTCGGCTTCAGCCGCCTGCGCTTCGGCATTGGCCCGCGCGACATTGCCACGATTAGCGGTCCGGCTGCCGAGCGGGATCGACGCGCCGACCATGATCGCCACGTCATTGCCTTGCCCAAAGTGGCGCACGCCAACGCGCCCGGTCGGATCGCTGAAATTGCCGGTCTCGGCGAGCCGCACCCGCGCGCCGGCCGCGTCGCGCTCGGCAGTGAGCAGTGCGAGATCGGGGCTGCTTTCGGGCGCACCCGCGCCGGCCTCCGCAAATCCGAACGACGACGGGTCAAGGCTGTAGTCGGCCGTTCCACCCCAGAAAGCGGCAAGGCTGGCGCGCGCGATCCGCGCATTCTCTCGCGCCTGGTCGAGCGCGATGCGGGCCTGTGCTACGGCGGTTCTTGCTCGTTCGCCCGCGAACAGCGGATCGAGCGCGCGGCCGACCCGGCGGCCGGTCTCGGTCTCAACGAGCTGCGCGGCGGCGAGGCGCTGTTCCGCGATCGGGATTGTGGCCTCGGCCGCCAGCGCGTCGACCCAGGCGGCCTGCACCTGCGCCAGCAGGTCGAGCATCCGCAGGCGGTTACGCTCGACGGTAACGCCGACTTCCGAGCGCGCCGCGCCGACGCGGGCTTCGCGCTTGCCTCCGCGTTCCAACGTCCGCTCATACCAGGCGGTCGTCTGCGACCGTCCGACCGGCGAATAGGGGCCGGTGCCCACGAAGTCCTCGGCATCGACGCCGACGACATCGCGCGGGCGCACATCGGCCTGAAGGATGGCGGCATCGGCCGCCCGGAGCCGGGCGGCATTGGCCGCAACGGAAGGATCGCCGGCCGCGACGCGCGACAACGCATCCGACAGGCTGAGGGTCTGCGCCGCGCCGATCGAAGGCACGGACAGGACGGCCAGCGCTGCGCCTATCGCAAGCGCGCGCCGCAAACGCGCCGGGGCGCGCGCAACGATATTGGAAAACATGACAAAACGGCCTCACGAGCAGGCGTGGCATAGGCCGCGCCTCAAGTGACGCGGCGGCTCAGGTGCGGATCGCGCTGGCCTTTGGAGGTCGTTCGGGACCGTGTGTCAGAAAATCGGGCAGTCCGCTATCGGCGGGCGACTGCCAAGGCAAAAATCGCGAGAAAACCCATCCCGATCCCCGCGATGCAGGGGCAAGCAACCCGGAGCCGCTATCGCCGCCATGGTGGTGATGCCCCGTTCCAGGTTGGTGGTCGGGAGCATCACGACTGCCATCCGACTCGGTAGCATCAGGCCCATGCTTATGGTCGCTGGTCTCGAAGACGATTCGGCTGAATGGCAGATGGTCGTGGCTGCTCGCTGCACCGGATTGGTGCTGAATCCGATCGACTACGCTCGCCGTGCTGGCGCTCGCAAAGGCAAACGCCAACGCGACACAAAGCGTCGAGCAAAGCCCAAAAAGTCGAAGGCGAAAAACCCCAATCACGACCGCCGAGCATAAGCCGCCAGCGAAAGAAGGCAAGTATCATGCAGAAATCCAGGCGCGCGTGACTTCGATCCGACGCATTTCCGCGCCTGTAGACACAGATCAAAATAGGGTAGTGGGCTATCCCTTTGGCTGGTAGGAGGTGCGCATGGCACACACGATTCGCGAGAAGACCAAGCTGCTGAACCGCGTCAGGCGGATTCGCGGTCAGATCGAAGCGGTGGAACGCGCACTCGAAGGTGAGAAGGGCTGCGCCACCGTGCTGCACCTCATCGCCGGCGCGCGCGGCGCATTGAACGGTCTCATTGCCGAGGTGGTCGAGGATCACATCGAGATGCACGTCGCGGACCCGGCACTTACGCCCCAAGAGCGCGAGGACGGTGCCGGAGAACTTATCGACGTGGTGCGAACCTACTTCAAATAGGACTGGAATCGAAATTGGCTGCTGACATCTCCAGACGAACCCTTGCGGACGCAGCCGATGCCCGTACCATAGCGCCAGCGGCCGGTAGCGATGTGGCAAGCCTCGACCGCGACCGTCATGATCACGATCATCATGACGACCATCACGATCACGATCATCCTTTTGAATGGCCGGAGGCCGTGCGGATCGTGCTGGTTGCGCTTGCTGCCGCCGCTGTCTGGTTCGGTCTGTGGGAGCCGTTTCCGCGCGTCAGCGTGATCGGCGTCGTCGGCCTCGCCATCGGCGGATGGCCGATCTTCAAGGAAGCCTTCGAGAACGTCCTTCAGCGTCGAATGACCATGGAGCTTTCGATGTCGATCGCCATCGTCGCGGCGGCGGCCATCGGCGAGTTCTTTACGGCGCTCGTCATCACCCTGTTCGTGCTGGTGGCCGAAGTTCTCGAAGGCATGACGGTCGGACGGGGCCGCAAGGCGATCCGCGACCTCCTTGAATTTCTGCCACGCGAAGTATCGGTGCGCCGCACCGGCGCGGTGAAGACCATCTCCGCCAACGAGCTGAGCGTGGGCGACGCCATTCTCATTGCTCCCGGCGGCCGCATCCCGGTGGACGGCATCGTGCTCAGCGGCCACTCGTTCGTCGATGAATCGCGGATCACGGGCGAATCGATGCCCGTTGAGAAAATCGAGGGAACATCCATCTTCGCCGGCTCGATCAATCAGTCGGGCGCGCTCGAAGTCCGGGCCGAGCGGATCGGGCGCGATACGAGCTACGGCAAGATCATCGAAGCGGTAGAGCGCGCCGACCGCTCGCGCGCGCCCGTCCAGAGGCTGGCGGATCGCATGGCGGGTTATCTCGTCTATTTCGCGATCGGCTCCGCAATCGTCACCTGGCTCATCACCCGCGATCTCTATTCCACTATCTCGGTCATCATCGTCGCGGGCGCCTGCGGCATCGCGGCGGGCACGCCCCTGGCCATCCTGGGAGGCATCGGTCGCTCGGCCCGGCTCGGGGCGATCATCAAGGGCGGCGTCCACCTCGAAACACTCGGCAAGGTAGATACGGTCGTCGTCGACAAGACGGGCACCTTGACCTTTGGTCGGCCCGAGATTCACGGACTCGCGCCTGCCGAAGGCGTGAATGAGGACGACCTGCTTACTGCCGCCGCGGCCGCCGAGCTGCGCTCCGAACACCCGCTCGGCAAGGCGATTATCCAGATGGCCCGTGCGCGGAGCCTCGCCATCAGCGAGCCCGACCGCTTCGACTATACGCCGGGGCGTGGCATTGCCGCCGATGTCGCCGGCAGCAAAATTCTTGTCGGCAACGACGCCTGGATGTCCGACAACGGCCTGGTTGTCCCCGATGACGCGGGGCCGGGCATTGAGGCCGCCTCTGACGTGTTCGTGGCGCGTGACGGACGCTATCTCGGGACAATCGCTATCGCAGACACGGTCCGGCCCGAAGCCCGCGCCGCAATGCAGGCGCTATGGCTGATGGGCATCAAGACAATTCTGCTCACCGGCGACACGCCAGCGGTTGCCAATGCCGTGGGCCGTTCACTCAACATCTCGCAGATCGAGGCTGGCCTGTTGCCCGAAGATAAGCTCGCACGCATTCGCGGCCTGATCCGGGATGGGAAATGCGTCGCGATGGTCGGCGATGGGGTCAACGACGCACCGGGCCTTGCCGAGGCGAATGTCGGGGTCGCGATGGGATCGGGCACGGACGTGGCGCAGGAGAGCGCGGACATCGTGCTACTCGGAAACGATCTGGCGCGCTTTGTCGACACCCTCAAGGTGGCGCGGCGGACGCGCGGCATCATCTGGCAGAACTTCGGCGGAACCATCGCCATCGACCTGTTGGGTATCGGTCTCGCGGCCTTCGGATATTTGGGGCCGCTGCTCGCTGCTTTCATCCATGTCGCATCGGAACTGACCTTCATCCTCAATTCCGCGCGTCTTCTGCCGCCCCGTTCCCAGCTTGGCTCATCCCAGGTTGTGTCCGGAAATCGTGCCGCGGGCGAATAGAGTCTGGTGCCTGCGAAATCCCTTGCTTCTCGTTGGCTTGAACAGAACAAGGGAAGGCGACTTACGCGACACGAACGCCATTTGTGACCACTCGTCCAAACCGCCGACTGGCTCTGATCCGTACCAGCCTCGCCATCACTCGACCGGGAGGTTCCGATGCAAGAATCCAGATCCCGTTATTCCACGGTCTCGATCATCCTCCATTGGACGATCTTCGTGCTTATATTCGCCAACGCGACCTTCGGGGGCTGGATGGAGGACGCGCAGCCATCGGAGAAGCTCGGCTATTACCAGCTTCATAAATCCGTTGGCATCACCGTCCTGCTTTTGAGCCTGTTCCGGCTCGGATGGCGGATCGCGCATCCATGGCCCCCTTTCCCACAAGGCATGAAACTGTGGGAACGCCTCCTCGCCCGCGGCACCCATATTCTCTTCTATGTGCTGATGATCGGGGCGCCGCTATTGGGATGGGCCGCGGCGTCGGCCGGTGGAGCACCCGAAGTCCCGCTGTACGGAGCTGTGCCCGCCCCCAATCTGCCTTTGCCGCAAGGCGAGGATCTATCCGAGACCTTCGGGGACTGGCACAAGATCCTGGTCAAGGCGATCTATGTCGTCCTCGCCCTGCATGTGCTGGGGGCGCTCAAGCATCATTTCATCGACCGCGACCTCGTGCTGCATCGCATGTTGCCGCTCATAGGGCGCAACAGGGTGGAGAATGACCACTAGCGGTCGCTATCCCCGCGCGGCGGCCGAGATGCAATTGCGTCCATCGCATTGGTCCAAGATAATTATGTGGAAGGAGAAAGAGTGATGAAATCTATGAGAACTGCTTTGGCAGTCGTTGGAATGGTCGCGGCCACGGCCGCGATCGCGCAGACATCCGCACCGCCGAGCATCAAAAGCGACATCGTGCTGGCGGGCGGGACCAAGATCGGAGAAGCGACCTTGACCAACGGCCGTACCGGCGTGCTCCTCCGCTTGACAGCCTCCGGATTGACGCCGGGCTGGCACGCAATGCACTTCCACGCGACCGGCGACTGCTCGGACCAGGGCTTCCAGAAATCAGGCGCCCATATCAACCATGACGGCCACAAGATGCCGCACGGGCTCCTTAATCCGGAAGGCCCGGATTTCGGGGAGCTTCCGAACATCTATGTGGGGGCAGACGGCACCGCCAATGCCGAAGCCTTCTCCGCGCTCGTCTCGCTAGGCGCAGGGTCCGACCGGCCGAACCTGCTCGACGCCGATGGATCTGCGCTGGTGATCCACGCCAGCCCCGATGACCATATCACGCAGCCGATCGGCGGCGCCGGTGCGCGCGTCGGCTGCGCTGTGATCCGGCCAGCCAGCTAACGGCACACTCTCGTCTCTCGTCGGGGCGTTGCAACAGAGACGATTTGCGGGAATCGTCTCTGCAATGCCATGGCGCGCGCCTTGGCCTGCGCGGCGACGATGTTCTGTCAGCGGCGCGGCATTACTCGCCAACCCTCACCGCCATCCTTGCGCTCGCCCCGCTCTTGGCGGCTAGCTGCGCGCCATAGCGCAGCACCGTCTTGGGATCGCGCCAGCGATAAGCTTGCATGATCGCAGGCAGGCTTTCCCTCGCCGCAAAATTGTCCTGCGCCACGCCCACACGCAGCGAATGGCTCGACACGGCCGCAACCCAGCGCGCGACTTCCGCCTCGCTCATAGGGCCAAGCAGCTTCTTGTCGAACGCCCGCTGGACCAACCGCTTGTAGAGCAGCGTGATACTGTTGGGATGCAGCCGCTTGGTGCCGATCGCCGCGATCGAGCCGTCAAAATGGGTTTCGATGCGGCGGAACAGCGGCCCCTTGTCGATATGCGCCGCCTCGCGCCAGCGCGCGATCGCCTTCATGGTCGCGGGCGAGAGATAAGCCCAGGCCCCCTCGCCTTCCTGATCGGTCTTGCTGGTGGGCACGAACAAGGCCCCTGCCCCGCCCGCGTCCGGTCCGTGGATATGGTCGACGTCGATCGCCACCAGCTCCGAGCGGCGCGCACCCACATCATAGGCGACGCGCAACAGCGCCTCGTCGCGCAGGCCCATCACGTCGCGCCGGACCGCCTTGATAAGATGTGCGAGGCATACGCCGCTTGGCGGGCTGTCGAAATCGGCAATGTCGCCCTTGAAGCGGATTGCGCGGGCCTGGCGCTGGCGCACGCCCCGTTTCTTGCGGGCGGCCTTCTTTTCGAGCGTCACCAACTCCCCGGCAGTAGGATCGGCAAGACCGGCCATGCGATAGGCCCGCCCGATATAGGAGACATAGCGTTCGATCGTCGCCATCGCGCGGACCTTTTCGGCCGAGGGGTCGATGCCCGACAGCGCGCGAATATAGGCGGCCACATCACTCTGCGTCGCCCGCACCGGAGCGATGCCATGACGGCGGCACCAGTCGCCCCAAACCTTCAGGTCCGAGCAGAAGGCGCGGCGCGTATTGTTGGACCAGCCCCGCACCGCGGCCGCAACCAGTTCTTGATCGAGGCGGATGCCGGCGCCGACCAGATCGCGCACGTCCTCGACGACTTGCGCCACCGACGGATCGGGCGGCGCGGCCGCCGGCGACGGCAGCGCCAGCGGTTCGGGCGGGTCAGTGGTCATGGGGACGAGGATTAGCGCGGTCACTTTCTAAAGTATAGGGTGTTGATAATGATCTATTATCAACACTGTGCGTCCCGGCATACTTTACCGAGAGATGATTTCAGTTCACTATTGGCTATGGAAAGCCGACCCGTCACCGCCCGCTACGGACCTGATTATACCCCGAAAATGGTCGCGGCGATAGCATCGTGTTCGACGGCGATCGGGCGGCTCGACGCCCGGTTTACCGTCAGTCCTGTAGCCAAACCGTGGGCGATACGCACCGCGTGGACCGGCTACGCGAAGGCGCTGCAACTGCAATCAGCCGAGGTCGAGGAAATCGACGTATTTTCGTGGGGCTGTGGCCTCAAAGTGCCCGGACGCCCTGCCCTTCCCAGCCATCTCGACCTGTTCGACCGCTTCGACCAATGGCGCGCGGCGCTCGACGATCCGGACACGCTGGCCTGGCGCGACCAGCTCCCGACCGCGATCGGGGAACCCGCGACGGCGGCCGAGCATCCGCCCCTTGTCCGCGCGCTCGACACCGTGCGCCAGCTCGCGCGGATCGACCACAGCATCAAGCCCTGGCTTGGCCTGCCCTTCGCGCTGCGCGACCGCGGGCTTGCCGCCACCCCCCTGCCCTGTCTCGCTGGCGGCGTGAAAGCGTTTCGGTTCAAGCGGACGATCAGCGACGAAGACTGGCACGCCGCGCTACGCGGCCTCGAGCATAGCGTCACTGCAAACTTGGAACGCCTGCACGATCTCGAGCGGCTCCATCGCGATGCGCAGCGCGCGATCGTTGCCGAATATCGACCGGGAGTCCTACCCGCGCTCGCGGCGCTCCTCCATCACCGGCCCCTGCTCTCGCCCCGATCGGTATCCGAGCTGCTGAGCATGAGCGTGGCCGGCGCCAGCAAGCTCCTCACCCGCGGTGTTGCCTGTGGTCTGCTCATCGAAATCACCCAGAGGCGCACATGGCGCGTGTTCCTGAGCACCGACCTCGCCGTCGAATTTGGCTATGCAGCGCCCAAGCGCGGCCGTCCCCGCAATGAACCCCCTTCCCTTCCCGCAAACCGGGGGCTGGCGGACGTGTTCGACGCTTTCGATCAGGAGATGGCGAATATCGACGAGCTTCTTCGACGTGGCGCGGGCGTTGCTTCGGCGATCGGGCGCGCCGGCGATGACTCGATCCCTGTTTGACCTCACCCACGTACCATCCCTCCTTTCAGACTAGCGTGAGATTGCCGTTCTTTCGGTTGATGCGACTGTAAAATGGGACGGCAAGTCGCAAAGCGCTGCGACGACCAGAGGGCGCGAGGCTCTCTTTCGGTCAGCGCGGGACTGGCGATCGGCCGACCTGCTGCGCATCGCCATCAAACTTGGCTGCGCATAGCCTGTCAGCGGACTGCGCAGGCGTCCCTCCCCTTCCCAGCATCGGCTTTCCACTGCTTCGAGAAATTCGACGTGGAGGTGCCTGTGATGATAGACCGGCACCAACTATGCCTGCTGCCAATTTGTGGGAAGTGGTTGCTGCTATGCGCGATGGCTGACCCCGCTACTTGGCGTGCATGCTCAGATCCGGCCTGTGACGGGTTATAAGTGTCGTTTCAGGCAGAATGCGCTCTGGTGATGCCTTGCCAGGAAGCCCGTACAGCGCGGTCTGGGGTACTTTGCTTCCCAAGGGACGTCGGGCGCTGGCAACGCGCTCAGCGGGCTCTGGGCGGCTTTTTGCGGCATTTCGTATTTTGTTCTGGTCTCTCAGCGCTGTTTCGGCGGAAGTACCTTGCGTTGTTCCCAGTGACAACCGGATCAAAATGTCCCTAAACGTTGCCAACGGGACGAGCAGCGGTCGGTGGTGATTGACCGGGGTCAGGTGCGCGGCGACGAGGCGCCGACGACGGCGGTGCGGCTCGACGGGGTTATGCAGTTAGAGGAGGCGGTCAATCCCTGCCCTTCTTTCGTCTTAGTTTTTCAAAGACAGGAAACGCCGCAGGCGCCGTTAATCTCTTTAGAGAATAGGATAAAAAGTTAGGCTGTGGATGAACATTCCGCGACTCGCCGAGTCAGTGCGAGTCGTAACCATAAGTCCGTTCCCGTTATACCGTTTCACCGTTCCTGAAATACCCTGCAAGCCGTTCCCGATGAACCGTGATTCGGTTCCTCATGTACCGTGCTCCGTTCCTGAAATACCGTGCCGAACTCTGCAGCAGGCAGGCCTGACCAACTCGGTAAAACGTGTTTTACTCAGCCCGAATCTGCCTGTTTTCCGTGGGTTCCGGCCACTTTGATCGTCTGGCGCTGAAAGTTGAGTGGGCGACATTGGGGGCGCTCTCCCAAGCTTCGACGTGCCCAATGGCGACTGCCTTAGCAAGTGGCGAATCCTCACACGACTCAACGACGGTCCTTTAGGAACGGATCGCTGGACTGCGGCGTCGTCGGGCGGCAGTGTCGGCGCATTCTCAAGCCGAACGGTCGCGGCCCCGCCATTCCGTGGCTCGTATTGTTGAGCTTTCGGCGATGGCGGCCACTTCTTGAACGGTACATTGGGAACGCATTCCCGGCGGGGCGATGGTCGCGAGGCGTGCATTTTGCACGAGACCCGCTTCCGCCCATTTGGAGCCGACACGGTATTTCAGGAACGGCACCAAATACAGCGAGGCCAGATCCTTCCCTCCCCTACGCCGTGTTCGTAAGAAGAGCCCCCTTACCGCTCGGATCCTGACACCGAATTCCTCTGCTCAGAGCTTGTACGGATCACGACGATCCGACGACGGCTCAATAGGAAGCTTGGCGGCTGCTTTCGCTGCGCGGTGTCGATATGGTGGGTGCCGGTGACATTGACGCTGTCTCACCGACATTTCCTGCGGGTTGGATTTCCGTAGGGCGGCATGCAGGGCCGCTATGGCAAGTGGACCTGGGTCAATGTGCGGTTCTGGCGTTGGCCGGGGCAAGGCGTCTGGGATGCCATGGTGCGGGACGCTGCTCGACCTTGAGCTTGCTGCCGAATGGAAACACAAGATCGACAACACGACCGCCTGTTACGAAGACCGCATGTCCTCCGCCGACGTGTGACGCACCTTGTGGACGCGACCTCGCCTACGTCGATCATCGCGAATTCGACACACGGCGTTCCGGCAAGGCTAATGTGATCAGGAATTCCGACCGACAGCACCGTTCCTCAAGTACCGTGCGGACGAGCTGCATGTCTGCATCGCCGGGTTGAAGGGCTGGTAAACAGGTCCGAGGCGGATGCTGTGCGGGCAAGGGCGGCCGCTAAAAGTCCGCCAATGCCTGCCTCACGGTCTTCCACCGACTGCCCATAAAACCATGTGCGTTGAGATCTGAACCACAACTCGTTACTTCAGGAACGCCCAGCTGGATGTTTGGCCTGGACGTGCCGCGCATTTACGAGCGTGTTCCTGAAGGACCGTTACGCTGGCGGGCGTGTACGTTGATCAGTTTACAGGGCGCTGCTTCGCGCAAAAGGTGGCGAAAATCTGCGTGATGTTCTTCGCATCAAACGCGATCTCGCGTTGACGCAAGAAGGTCCGGAAGTCGTCTCCCACGAGGCCATGGTCGCGTTGCGGGCTCGGCAGGTTGGCGCGGGCGATCGCACCAAATGCCGAATGTGAAATATGGCCGCTCGTGGGGAAGGAGATCGAGGCCTCCTCAGGTGCTTTAGCCTTGGCGACCGGAGGCGAAACCTGGGTGAGGGCAGGGGAGGGCTTACCCTCCTCGGACAGCTCGCGATCGCGCCGAATCATACGCAACAGCGGTTCGGCATCGTCACGCTGTTCGATCTCCAGCGAATAGCCCGGCAGATCGTTTTCCCGGGCGATCTTGGTCATTTCGAACTTGAAGCGCCGATAGTCGCCTTCTGCCCCTGACTTCTCGAAGAGCGTGGGCATTGAGATGGCGAAGCCATCCCTACCGGCCCCACCGGCATGCTTGCGCGCGACCCGATAGAGCCAGCGTTCGCGGCCGCCAGTCATCGAGAAATAGGCGGGGTCGATGGCGAGCACGCCGCCGTCCATCAGGACACCGTCGTAGAACCATTTAGCGAGTGTGATCCTCATCCCGCGGACAGTGCCCGAACGATCCTTGAGCTGGCTGTAGCTGTCGATCCAGGAGAAGGTGGTCTCGACAGCATCCCCCGAACGAATGTTCGTCTTCACCGTCGTCGATTGGAGACGGTCGAGCGCATTTCCCAGGAGATCGTAAGCGCGTCCGCCGACCTCGCGCTTGAGCGTCTTCAGCATATCGTACGGAACGACGTGCAGCGTCTGAGGGATATCGTTGGTACCCCGGCGCTTGTGCTCGATCAAAACCGACGCGCAGTAGATCAGGATATCGAGATCGTAGATGGTCGCCAGGCCATATTCCGAGTTCGCGGAGACGTGGACCGTGATCTTTCGATCGGGGCTTACATAGTCGATCGGCTTGAGCCGCTTGCGCTTGGACAGCGAGAAAAAGGGCCGCTCCATCGTCTCGCGCTGATCCCGGAGAGGAAGCGCAGTCAGCTGAGGGAGAAAGAGGTCTACCTGACCGTCTTCGCGGTGATCCTGTTGCATCTCGTGTCCCGTGGCGTCGGTAAAACGCATTTTACCGGGAGCCAACTAATTGAAAATAAACACTTAAATCAGATTTCTGCCTAATTCCGACTGAACTTCGCACTTTCAATGGCAGGGCGAAGCGCTTCGAGAATCTCCTCGACCGAAGCTGCGCCCTTTGGATTGATGTTGATGGTAATACCCTTAGCCCGTGTATCGGCGAGGATCTGGCCGATCTCCTTGCCTGAAGCGGCGGTGAGGGCGGGCTTGGCTCGGGGAGGGGGCATCTTCGACACCGCAGGCGTCGCCGCGGCTGCAGCCAGGCGCTCGCAAACCTTGATCCCCTCTATCTTGTCGCTCCCGGCATCCTTCAGCGCCTGCTGCTCCGCACGCAGCGCCACAGCCGCGGCGATGATCGCGTCGCGGTACTGCTCGTTCTTCAGCAACGGGGAGAGCCGCATGCCGTGCCGGACCTTGACGTCTCCAGGCTCAGCAAACGCTGCTACAACTTCGTCCGGCAACTCCGCTAGCTGGAGGAGGTTGTGGAGGTTCTGCTTGGGGATCGCCAAGCGATCGGCCATCTGCGTGCGCACGCCGTTGTAATAGGCATCTACGGCGTGCCTGTAATTGCGCGCCCGTTCGAGATCAGTGACGTCCTCGCGCTCGCGGTTTTCAAGATCTGCGAGCCGGAATGCGGCCTCATCGTCAAGCGTCTCGATACGAGCAACGAGCTCGATTTCGCTATGGTTGTTGGCATGTAGCCATGAAACCGAGAAATGGCGGCGGGTGCCGACGATCAACTCATAGGGATTGTCGGCGTTCGGCGTCCGCCGCACAACAACCGGCTCGCGGTTGGATCCTTCCTCCCGGATGGAGTCGATGAGCGACGCACAGCGTTCGTAGCTCAGAGCTGCATGATCGCGAGCGTTCCCCGGCCAGATAGAGCATTCCGAGGGCTTCAGACGGATCGTCGGGCGTTTGACGGTGCGTGCAATCTCGTCGAACGCAATACCGCGCCGCTCCAAAAAAGAGGGTGTGGACGGCTCGTCGACGGGCTTGTCGCGATCGACCAGCACTTCGGCGTCGACCGCCTCTGGCACGGAAGTCGGGGCAGGGGTCGTCCCGATGCTCTCGATGGCGCTCGCCAGTAGACTGCGACGCCTGCCCCCAGCGCTGCTCATGCCGCCTCCGTCAGTCTGTCGGTGCCGACCTGCGCCATCCGCGACGGCCACTGTTTGCAAATATCCTTTTCGATCTCGCGAAACACCATGTTGAGGTTGTCGCGGCACCGCGTGTAGGTCTGGTGTGATCCGTATGGCTTGTTAATCTCGTAGATCGACGACATCGACAGACCGGCATTCTTGATCTCTTCCGACAGGAGGATCGGCGTCGATAGCATCTGACCGGCGTAGGTTTTCTCCATGACCTGAAGCATCTGCGCTTCGTTGGTCCTGTTGGGCTGGAACATGGTGCAGACGACACGAATGAACCCGTAGTCGATCGAAGTATCGAACTTCGAGACGAGGTCCATCGCTTCCCGACAGGTCTGCATGAAATGGATCGTCGAAAGATAGTCGAGCTGCCGGGCCGGCACGGGGATCAGCAAGCCGTCCGCAGCCGTCAACGTGTTCACACCCAAAAAGCCCATGGCCGGGGGAGGATCGAGGATCACGACATCATAATCGTGCCGCACTTCTTCCAGGCCGATCCTCAACATCCTGAACGCGCCGGCAATGGCGGTCGGGCCTTCCTCGATGGTTGCGGTCAGTTCCCATTCGGTGTCCTGCAGGCCCAGGTTCGCCGGGCAGATATCGATATTGGGCCAGGCGGTCTTCTGGATCGTCTTTCGCAGCGAATCGGCTTCGTCGATACGCGGCGAGAGGAAGTTCGAGAGCGTATGCGTCTCGTCCACCAATGCCTCGAGATTGACGTCGAACATCACACTCATCGAGGCCTGGGGATCGCAATCGACCACGAGCACTCGGTAACCCCGCAGCGCCAGATAATCTGCGAGATGCTTGCCCGTCGTCGATTTGCTGACGCCGCCCTTGAAGTTCTGCACGGCGATCACGACGGCTCGTTCCGAGGGCAATTTGCCCATCTTGATGCCCAGCTTCTCGCGGATCGCGATCAAGTCCTCGACTGTGTAAAACCGGCGTCCATTGGCTGCCGTCTTGGGAGCGGGCAGTCGGCCACGCGCCTCCGCCTTGGAAAGCGCTTCCGGCGTTCGCCCGAGCAATTCAGCGGCGACGGTTGCCCCCATTGAAATGTTCAGCGTTTTGCGATCGGATGGATCGATAGCCGCTTGCCGCAGGACCGTCTTGGCATTCTCGCACGAGGTTATCATCGCATCGAGAATCTGACCCGACAGCATGGGCATGTCCCCTTCTTGAACCCAAACCGGCCACGGTTCGTGAAAATTACCGCATAATGGCCCCTAATCCCGGACAGCTATGCCAAATACAGGGTAGTTAGTCAAATAGGGCGGCAGGATCTGCGGCACTCAGGGACAGGCCTCCTTGTCGCCGCCGAGTCCCGGACCGTTCGGGAAGTATCATTTCACCTAGAAACCCTCCCGAAAATCAAGATGAGTCGCCCACCTGCACGCCATGCTCAAGGACTTATCCGCAAATATCGTCAGACTTGCACGCCCGGCCGACGCCAATCCAAAGCAACGCGAATCGCCTCAAAGTTTCTCCGCAGACACAGCGCACAGGGGAGGAGGATCTAAATCCACACCGACTCGGCACCAGCCAGGGCTATTCTTTGTCATCAAAAGATTTTGTGACACGCCTCATTGCACGGTCCGTTGGGCTTAGCTTTTCAATAGCATCCGAAATGATGCGCTAGAGGCCGGCCGAGGAGAAGGGGAGGGGGGACGAGGTTGTGAAAGGAGCCGATCATGGCCCTCACAGCCGAACGACCTTCCCAGCAACTCATCGATCTCGTTGGCGCACTTGGTGGCACCTGGCATGGAAGAACCGCGATGTGCCTGTGCCCGTCGCATTCCGACAGCACCCCAAGCCTGTCGATCCGCCAGGGTAATCGCGGCATCCTGGTGACCTGTTTCGCCGGGTGCGATAGAGAAGACATCCTGCGCGAACTCCGGCGCGTACCGATCCGCAATCATTTCAGCTACACCGATGTTTCGGCGGTCTCGTCCGGCAATGCAAACCGGCTATGGGATGACGCCCTTTCCCTCGAAGGTACGCTGGCGGAACGCTATCTCGCGTCGCGCTACCTTGCGCCGATGACCGAGGATCTCCGTTTCCATCCGCGATGCCCGTACCGGCCAAAGCCCTGGACAAGCTTCCACCCGGCTCTTCTTGTGGCGGTGCGAGAAGGGCGGCGCCTGACAGCCGTGCAGCGAATATTCCTCGATCCGACAACGGCGCGCTATCGCATGAAGCTCATGCTCGGTCGGCCGGCGGCGGGCGCGTGGCAGGGAGGAGGGCGGGGCGCCGCCGTCCTCGCACTCGCCGAAGGCTTCGAGACCGCGCGCGCCTTCACCATTCTCAATGCGCTTCCATGCTGGGCAAGTCTCGGAGCGAGGCGCCTTCACCAGATCCGGCTGCCGGAGCAACTTCAAACCCTCATCCTCGCCCAGGATAACGATGCGGAAGGCGCCCGCGCTGCCGACCAGGCCGAGCAGTTCTACGCTCGCCCGGGCCTCACGATTGAACGAATGCCGCCGCCGCGCGGCATCAAGGATTGGGCAAGGGTGCTCGAGAGACGCATGGCAGCATGAGGGGCCGTCACCCCTCCAACCTCTTGAAGGAGGAATCTATCAACGCCGGCCGATCTCAGGCATGATACGACCATGAAGGCCTTTATGCTGACAGGCTATGGGGGCCCCGAGGCGACAGTAGTTCGCGAGATTCCGCGTCCCGAACCCGGGCCGGGTGAAATCCTGGTTCGTGTGCATGCGGCCGGCCTAAATCCCGTCGACTTCAAGACGCGTGAGGGCATGCTGAAAATCGTCCAGCGCTATCCCTTGCCGATCACGATGGGAACGAACTTGCCGGCGTCGTCGAGACGTCCCCGACAGCCAGGACACAATTCGCTCCTGGTGATCGCGTCTTCGCGCGGATGCCCAAGGAATCCATGGGCGCGTTCGCAGACTACACCGTCGTGCCGGAAGGCCTTTTGGCCAGGATGCCCGCGACGCTTGATTTCGCTGTGGCCGCAGGCGTGCCACTTGCGGGCCTGACTGCGCTTCAGGCCCTTCGTGACGAATTGCAGCTCAGGCCGGGGAGCCGCGTGTTCATCCCCGGCGGTGCCGGAGGCGTCGGCACATTTGCCATCCAGATTGCCAGATGGCTCGGCGCCGAGGTTACGACCACGGCTTCAGAGCGGGGCAGGGCACTGGTCGAGCGCCTCGGTGCCGACGTCGTGATCGACTACACGTCACAGCGTTTCGAGGATCATGTGCGCGACATGGACGGTGTCTTCGACCTGATCGGCGGGGATACCCTCATGAAGTCGTTCCAGGTCGTGAAGCCTGGCGGGAAGGTCGTTTCGATCGCCGGCATGCCCGAACCGCAGACAGCAAGACAGGATCTCGGCGGGGGCTTTTTGCTCACCGCGCTGTTCTGGGCGGTGAGCTATCGGCTCCGCGCGCAGGCAAAGAAGCACGGCGTCACCTATCGATATCTGTTCATGCATCCGAGCGGACCTGAGCTTGCCGAACTCGGCGGCCTCATCGAAGAGAAGAAGCTCGAGCCTGTGATCGACCGCGTGTTTCCCTTCGCCGACATAGCGGACGCATTCGTGCATCTCGAATCCGGGCACGCGAAGGGCAAGATCGTGGTGCAGATGCCGGCCTGACGGGCTGGGACAGATTCCGGCGCTTCACACTATGGCTGTTCCGCTTCCAAGGCCCCTGCCCCAGAACATGGCCAACACAGCGCAATGAGAAGGGGAGGGGGGTCGGAGGATTGATGCTGCCGATGGGGCAGCCAGTCCGGAGACCCCACCATGTCCGATCTCTTCGATACCGCCACCGCGGCTGAACGCCGCGCGGCCGTCATTCTTGCCGATCGCCTGCGTGCGACCGACCCGATCACCCGCGCGGATCTCAACGCGGCAATGATCGAGGGTTTCGGGGGAACGGACGCCGATGGCTTCTGGACCCAGCGTGATAGCTTCGAGATCCTCGAACACGCGCTCGCGCACCATCTCCAGTTCGGCCCCTATCCCCTCCACTCGCTCGATGATGTCGGAGCCGCCTGCGATCTCCTTGACCGGCTGCCTACCCAGACCGTTCGCAGCGAGGACCAGATCGAATGGCAGCAATTCTCGACGCCCATCGATCTCGCCGCGGTCGCGGTTCTCCTCGCCAACATCCAGAGAGACGATGTCATCCTCGAGCCGAGCGCCGGCAACGGGCTCCTCGTGGCGCATTGCCGGGACTATGGCGCGCTCCAGCTCAACGAATATGCATCGGCTCGCCGGGCCCGCCTTGCAGACATTTTCCCGGACGCGGCCGTCACCGGCCACGACGGCGCCACGATCAACTCCAGCCTGGCGGCGGCAACGCGCCCCAGTCTGATCCTCATGAACCCGCCATTCTCGCGGTCGGTCGGGCTAGGCGCCGACGCCCACGCCGCCGTCCGCCATCTCCAGGCAGCGCTTCGCCGGCTGCGCGGCGGCGGCCGTCTGGTTGCGATCATGCCCGACTGGTTCGGTCCCAATGCGCGGATGCGTGATCTCTTCGAGACCACGCTGCGCGATGTCAGCGTGCGGACCTCGGTGCGACTCGAGAAATGCTATCTGAAGCATGGCACCAGCATCGCGGTCCGGCTGTTCGTGATCGACAAGGTCCCCGGCACGACCATTCCCGCGACGATCCAGCGCACCTCCATCCGCGAGCTCATCGGCGCGCTCACGATTCACGAGCGCGGGACCCTCGCAGCGCCATCGGCACCGGCTCCCAAGCGATCGAGCAGCCCCTCACTGTTCCGCGCCATGAAGAGCAATCGCGCGCAGCCGCGGCCCTATTACGTTCCGGTCCGCAACAACGTGCTGCCCGTCGACTACGCGCCGCTCGAGACGCCCGCGCCGCTGCTCGACCAGGTCGGCGTCTATCTTCCCTATCGCCCGAGCCGGATCACCTTCGACGCGGCCGGCGAACATCCGACCGCCCTGGTCGAATCCGTCGCGATGGGCTCGATCGCGGCGCCGATCCCGGCCTATGTGCCGCGGCTCCCCGAACGCACAGTCTCCGAACGTCTGCTGTCGGCCTCGCAGCTCGAAACCGTCGTCTATGCGGGACATGCTTGGGACCAGTTTCTGCCGGGGAAGTTCAGGCCCGCCAAGGAAGGTGTCGGGCTCGAGGAAGCGCAGGATGGCCGCGCCTATCGCATGGGCTATTTCCTCGGCGACGGCACCGGGGCGGGGAAGGGGCGGCAGGTTGCCGCGTGCATCCTCGACAGCTGGCTCGCCGGGCGCCGCCGGAACATCTGGATTTCGAAGAACGAGGCGCTGCTCGAGGACGCGCGGCGTGACTGGACCGCGCTCGGCGGTCTCGCGGCCGATATCCAGCCTCTCTCCAACTGGAAGATCGACCAGACAATACCGCTGGAGCAGGGCGTGCTCTTCGTCACCTACCCGACGCTTCGTTCGGCACGCGGTGACCACAGCCGCCTCCAGCAGGTCATCGACTGGGCAGGCAACGACTTCGAAGGCGTGATCGGCTTCGACGAAGCGCACGAGATGGGCGGAGTCGCCGGCGGCGAGGGGGCGCTCGGCAAGAAGGAGGGCTCGCAGCAGGGCATCTCCGGCGTGCTGCTCCAGAATCATCTGCCCGGCGCGCGCGTCCTCTACGCCTCGGCAACCGGCGCCTCCGACGTCAATAACCTCGCCTATGCCGTGCGGCTGGGTCTGTGGGGGCCGGAAACCGCCTTCAGCAACCGCGAGCAGTTCATCTCGGGAATCCGCAAGGGCGGCATCGCCGCGATGGAGCTCGTCGCTCGCGACCTGAAGGCGCTCGGCCTCTACACCGCCCGCGCGCTGAGCTTTGCCGGCGTCGAATATGACATCCTGCGGCATGAACTGACGCGCGAGCAGATCGCGATCTACGACGCCTATGCCGACGCCTGGGAGGTCTTATGCGCAGCTGCGCATAAGATGCCTTATCGCGAGGTGGCGA
>ERZ1292644.343-Hain-H14-01um-R2-343-length-34057-cov-19_pt1 | contig 34057 bp, 45 predicted proteins | sample MGYA00564402_ERZ1292644 | MGnify/ENA primary metagenome ERZ1292644 (study PRJEB36523, sample SAMEA6512644) | groundwater metagenome | collected 2019-01-09 | study: AquaDiva: Metagenomics assemblies of 32 groundwater samples
GGAGATACTGGGCGTTATTCTCTCCGGCGAGAGTATGGGTCAGATGTTGCAGGACATAAACGAGTCCTTTGTTACCCAGGCTCAAGCCATGGGCGATGCGTTAATAGAGGATCTTACCGATCCAATTAATGATTTCCTGAAAAGTATAGATAAGGCAGGTTCTACCATAGATAGTTTCAATAGTGATTTCGCAGGGATGATGTCTGATTTTGACGAGGCTATTGCTGCTGGTGATTTTGAGGCAGTAGGTGAGGTAGTAAATGACATGGTTGAGCTTGCCGAACAAGTTCATAATTTTATTGAGGCATTTGATGACTTAGCTGATAGCATTGATAATAGTATCCAGGGACTTATTGAAGGTGGGATGACTTTAGAGGAGAGAGCCAATGCGATAGGGGCGCGTATTGCAGAAGGGTTTGCAACTATAGGATCTATGTCGTTTGAAGATCAGCTTGAATTAATTCCTCAGATGGAAGCGGATCTTGTTGAGCAGTTTAATATACTTGAAGAATTAGAAAGATCGCGCCTTGAATTAGAAAGATCGCGCCTTGATGATGCGATTGCTGTTCAAGAGACAATTAGAGAAGCGCGTCAAGAAGAGATACAAGGTACTATCGATTCTTTGAACGAACGCATTCAGGCTCATGAAGATGCCCAGCGTGAAATTGAGCAAGTTGAGGAAGAAATTAGTCGAATACAAATAGATATAAGGAAGAGGGATTTGCAGGCCGCTCTCGATGTAATAGATGAAAGAATACGATTGCAAGAGCAGGCTAATGAAGACCTCCTTAGTGCTCAGGAAAGGGCAGCGGCAGATCTCTTCGATTTGCAGGAGCAGACAAATGAAGAACTGATTCGTATGGCAGAGGATTTCCGTAGCGCGGCTGAATCCATACGAGAAGCTATAGACGATATTCTGCTATCTGATGTGTCTCCATTAACCCCTGTCCAACGGTTACAAGAGGCGCAGCGGCAGTTTGAAAACCTTGTAGCGGCGGCTCGTGGTGGTGATGTTGGAGCTGCTCGTGAGCTTGGAGGAGTAGCTCAGCAACTCCTAGGTGAAGCCAGCGCTTTCTTTGCCTCCAGTGCCCCATTTCAAGCTATTTTCGGGGAGACAATTAAAGCCCTGGATGAGCTTGGTATTCAGTTTGACCAACGGGCTCTTCTTAGTGAACAGGAAATAGTAGAAAGGGCGGTTAAAGACGTAGAAGGGGCAGTTTTGTTGACTGGTGGAGAATCTGTTGAAGAACTAATAGCAATGAGAGAAACTATTGAGCAGGATCTTTTAGGGCTTGATGATACCTTAGAAGATCAACTTGCGGAGGCACAAGGTAGACTGGCGGAATTAAATTGGACATTAGAGAACAATGTTGATGAATTAATTCTTACCCGTGATGCTTTGGTGCAAGAGTTAGAAGATCTCGATGAGGCTTTTAATAGGGATGTAGAAGAACTAACCGAAGCCTTTGATGTGATAATGGCTGGACACCGAAAAGATATAGTTGATCAACTTCTAGCCTTAAAGGGTATAGCTGAAACTTCTAGAGATAGTCTTCAAGATATCGAGGATGAAGTAGCAGCAGAATTAACGGATATTGCTGATAATGTTATTCCTACTGCGGTTAATGATCTTGTTGGCACATTTCTTCCACCTGTTGAGGCCCTTGCTTTTAATACTGGTGAGCTTGGACCGATTGTTAGTGCTATTGATAGACCAATGTGGGTCGATTCTGTAGTGACCGTGCTAAATAATATTGCATCAAAGGTCGGGGCGAGTACAGTTTCTCTACCAGCTCCACCGTCTCAGGGTGGAGGTGGGGACGGGTTTATTCCCACTCCTGCAATTAATTATTTAGGATCTCTTGTTGGAGTTAGCACACCCCCACCAGGGTTTTTCTTGCCACCAGGGGTAAATGTTAGTGAGCCAGGGACATTCCCAGCAGTGTGGAACGCACTTGGGCCATTCCTACCGCTACAAAGTGGTGGGATCGTAACAAGACCAGTTGCCGGTCTTTTGCATCCAGAAGAAGCTATTATTCCCTTGAGACATGCTGAGTCTCTTTTTGATATTGACTACGACAAACTTGGTCATGCTGTTGCTGAAGCTCTTTCTAATAATAACAATGGACCGTCCCAGAATAATATTAACATTGAGGTTAAAACTGAAGATGGGGAGACAATTGTTAGGAGAACAATTAGAACAATGTCAGATGAGTCTCGAAGCGGTAAAATTTTCATTGATGCCCGTGCCATTGGGAGATATAGGCGGGCTTAACCTTGCTAATAATTAGCGATGAAACATGGCAATAGCGGGAAGTTTTTACGAATGGATTCAGCGACCAGATACCCACAAGATTTATCTTGCGGATCTAAACCTGGTTCGTCAAGCTCCAGTTACGGGTACACCAGAAACCTTACCATTTTCTTATGGTACGGAGTATTTCGTACCTCCACCTGGAACAGTAACAGAATACGATGGACTTTTAGGAGGTATCCCGCGTTACAGCCGCAGGATTCAGGAGGTATTTTCTGGGCAGTCTTTCCCATCGTTTGGGCCAGCGATCTTATACAACGACCGTGGTACTCTCGACGTTCCGTTCAGAGACTATCTTACCAAGGATCAAGTAATTACCTTTCGGCTTGGCGGCCCACCAGACGAATTAAGATATGGCGATTTTGGTACGGTACTAACAGGGATAATGGGACCGCAGATTCTTCGGGACGCGGAAGTAGAGATCCCCGTTTTCGACGACCAAAGAAGACTGAGAAGAAAGATTCCTACTGCGACTTTTACAGCTACGGACTTCGGGGTGAATTTTCCTTCAGGCTCAGAAGGGAGATCAATCCCAACTGTATATGGGGAGGTACACAACTTTCAACCAGTAGAGACAAACACCTCTACATTAGAATGGACTGTGGCAGGCCACCCATGTAGTGTTGTTGGAACAGTATATGATAATGATATAAATATAACTTCTAATGCAACGATAAATTTAAATAATGCTAAGGGACAGACTTCATTTACTCTTAGTTCTAGACCTGCTGGTTTGGTAACTTGCGATGTCAGGGGCAGAAGTACTCAAGCAGGCACTTATACTGATAGGCTTGGCGGAATCATTGAGGCATTACTTCGTCAGGAGGCTGGGTTTAATGCCAATAAGATTGACAATGGTACCATGTCAACCTTTAAGTCGGACATGGATTTCCCTGTTGGGATTGCCGTTACCGAGCCCAAAGAGATACTTGATGTAATAGATGAGCTTATTGCCGGTCTTTTGGTGTTCTATGGGATGTCGCGTGAGGGAACCTTTCAGATTAACAAGTTTAAGGACCCGTCCCCTGGTCCGGCAAAACTGGAGTTATCCTTTGCTGAAGATATTGAGATTAGGGATCCATTTGAACTACATTTTTCAGATCAAAGGTGGCGAGTACAGTTAGGATACGATAATAATGAGACCGTACAGAACGATAGTTCGGTGGCTGGTTCCGTTACTGAACAGAGGCGAGCATGGTCATTTCAACCATTTCGTACTGTGGTAGCATCAGATCAGTCGATCAAAGATATGCACAATTATGCGGAAGAGGAAGAAATAATTATTACCAGACTGATAAGGAGATCTGATGCACAGACAGCAGCAAACGAGAGACTTGCTATTCTTGGTACGGCTGACCCAAAGAAGCAGAGGCATGTTATTTCTGCCCCTTTTGGAGTGCAACCTACAGTGATTGATCTTGGTGATATTGTCAATCTACAGCGTGACCGCTATAGTATCTCTGGGTTTTATAGAGTTATCGGAATTGAGGAAAATTATCTTAAAAGTGAAGTAAATTTGGAGCTTTGGAGGTGAGAACTTAGTATGCCAGCAGCGGCCCGTTTTATGTGGCGAAACCTGATTAATGAGATATCGTCAGTTGCCATGACGGCAACAAGCTCACCTGTGCCAGTGGCTAATATAGCTCACCATGCACTAGGTAAGGCATGGCGTACTGGTGGAATTACATCAGAGTCGGTTACTATAAACTTGGGTACTACTACAGAGGCAGTCAAATCAGTAATAGTAGCTGGCCATAATTTGACGACAAAAGGCACTGTGGAAGTGCTACATTCTACAGATAATGTTGCTTTTACTAGCCTTGGCGTAAGGACTGCATCATGGGCAACTACTGGTGGAAACGTTAAAATTGTCTCTTTTTTCTTTGCTTCTTTATCTAAGCAATATTGGCGGATAGTCTTGAAAGATTCTACCAATCCTGATAATTTTATAAAGGTGGGCCGTATTTTTGTAGGTGATTATTTTGAACCAGCAGCTCAAATTATGCGGAATTGGTCAGTTGAAGTAGTCAGTGATACAGAGATAGAAAAGTCCATAGGCGGGCAAAAGTGGCGGAACGTGAGAGACTGTTTTGCAAGGATTTCCTTTCGTCTACCACATTTGTCTAAATCTCAGGCAATTGAGGATTTTTTTAATTTTGCCAGGCGAATAGGTAGCAAAGACAGTATTTTCGTCTCTTTATTCCCTCAAGGAAGTGACAGTTTAAGGGGATTTACCGACTTTTATGGCAAGTTTATAGCCGCGCCAGGAATAAGCAGCCCTGCAATTTCAGTCTATGATACTAACGAAATAACTTTCGAGGCAGATTAATCTATGAACCGCACCCTGAGCGAACGTTATGGTAGATGTGAACGGTAAGAAGAAGAAACGCAAGGGGCGGGGAGCAATCCGCTCCTATGAGCTGGCCCTGCATGCCAACCCTGGCAAAGCAGAGGATACCCGCTACGCTATGTGGTGGTGCCAGCAGTACACCCGGGACTATGTCCAGGAGCTGTATGATAAGCCAACCAACTACTTTGTGAGCACTGCCAGGTTAGGGCTTCTTGCTAACCAGGCACAGAGGCGAGCCAGGGATATACTCCGTGCTGGTACTGATTTCGAGCTTGAGGACGGTCGGACCTATCAGCATCCGGTTCCGCTGGAGAAGGCACCCAGCCTCAAGCGGTTCCAAGCGATCTACGACCGCTGGGAGCGAGTTTTTCACGAGGAAGAGGAACGACTGACCCATGCCGGAGAGATTGGTCAGCATCAAGGAAGCCGCTGAACTACTCGGCGTCAGCAAGTCCCGGCTGCGGGCCTGGGACGACAACGGCAAGTTCTCTGCCGTGCGGACGCCGGGGAACTGTCGTCGCTATCGTCTGAGCGACATACGGCGATTCCAGGGCCTTGTGGAGCAAGAGGACGGCAAGACAGACGCCGTGGCCGCTTACCTGCGAGTCAGCAGCCACGAGCAGAAACAGAAAGGCGACCTGGAGCGGCAGAAAGGGCGTGTGCTGCAACACTGTGCCGAGAAAGGCTACCGCGTGGCACACATCCTTGAGGAAGTCGGCAGCGGCATGAGCGATCCCCGCGCCAAGCTGAACCGGCTTTTCAAGTTGGCCATCGACCGGCAGATTTCAAGGATCGTGGTTGAACACAAGGACCGGCTGACACGATTCAACTTCGGAGTGTTTGAGGTCTTCTTCAAGAGTCATGGCGTTGAGATTGAATGGGCCGAGAACGTGCTACCGAAGTCCTACGAAGCCGAGTTGGTCGAGGACATGATTAGTTTGATGTCGTCCTTCTCGGCCCGCATCTACGGCAAGCGGAGCGCAGAGAACGCCAGGAAGAAGAAAGAGGCGAAGCAACAAGATGCGACACATACTGCCGATTAGCGGAAAGGACTCGGCCGCAACTGCAATTGTACAGTTGGCGCGTGAGCCTGAACTGCCATATGAGTTCATCTTCTGCGATGTCGAGATGGAATTGCCAGAGACTTACGATTGGATTACGCAAGTTGAAACGACTCTCGGCATTACCATCAAGCGGGTTGGGAAGTCGCTAGAGGATATCATTGCGGAACAGAACATGCTTCCAAGTCAAGGACGTAGGTTCTGCACTAAGTACGGCAAGATTTTCCCTATCCGCGATTTCATTGGAGATGATGACGCCATTCAATATCTTGGCATCCGCGCCGACGAGGATCGCACCGGTTGGTTCGGCCCGACCAACATCACACCGAAATATCCACTGATCGAAATAGGCCTCGGTATTCAGAATGTCTATCAAATCCTTGAGCATCGCGGGATCGTTCCGCCATCGTTCTTTTGGCAGCGGCTTTACGACGCCGTGACTGATGGGATTGGAAAATCAGCACTGGAGATCATCGGAGCAATGAAGCCGTGGACCAAAGCTATGTTGTTTGCGTGGCGGTCTCGCTCGAATTGCTTCAACTGTTTCTATCAGAGACGATACGAGTGGGTTGGCCTCTTGGAGCATCATCCAGAGCTATTTTCCCGTGCCGAGCAGATTGAACACGACTATGGCACGGGCGACAGACGCCCGTGCCATGTGCAGTTCAGTTGGATTCAAGGGTTGCCATTGCCGGAGCTGCGGACGAAGGCGGACTCCATTTTTGCCAATCGCGTTGCTGCGGTGCGAAAGATCATTCTAAACATGCAACAAGGCAGCCTGTTTCAAGAAGAGTTTGATCCGATGACTGTTACCAGTTGTGGCCTCTACTGCGGTAAGTGAGCATGTTAATCCTCAAAGCCTACAAGATCGAGCTTGATCCGAACAACGTCCAGCGCACGTTGCTGGCCAAGCACGCTGGCGCAGCGCGTTACACTTGGAACTGGGCGCTGAACCGGCGAGGCGTAGATTTTAGGTGCCATCAGTGTGGGGCACGTGGCCATGCTGATGTTCTTGCAGCCAGAAATCTTGTTCGTAGGGCAACCGGACGCTTCCAACGTGTGGAAGCGAAGAAGGCCGGTATACAAACACGATCGGAGGGTCGGGACAAAACCGCTTAGTGGCGGGAGCGTTTCGACTTCGATTCCTTGAGGCTACTGGCGGATAATTTGCTTGATAAAGATGCAACAGTACTTACTGCGACTAGCACAGCCACAGGTAAGCCAGTTACGCGATTACAAAACATACTCAGGAGTGTATATTGGGAAGCCACTGGTAAGACAAGTGAGTCTGCTACAGCAGACCTCGGGCCAGGAACCCGTACTGTGAGAGCACTAGCCATTACTGGATTCGATCTGACTAGAGAAGCCACAGTTGAATTTTTGCATTCTATAGATAATGTTGCATTTACTTCTTTGGGGGTTATTGTTTTAGGGACTTCTACAGTAGGATTTGGTGAGGGTGGATTTGGTGAGGGTGGATTTGGCGGATTCTCGCCAACCTTGCCGCTAATTGGACATGTTATTTCTCTCTTCTTTAGTGCTCTTAGTAGTCGATATTGGCGGGTGACAATTAAAGACGCTGGCAATCCCAAGAATATAAGGTTAGGCAGGTGGTTTATAGGTGATTACTGGGAACCCGTTTCAGTAAACGTAAAGCGTGGGTGGCGGGTAGAGGTTGTAGATGAATCGGAGATAAGCTTGACTATTGGTAGGAATAAGTCAATTAACGAGCGTCCGGTTTTTCTGCGGGCATCGTTTGGGTTAGCCCCACTTTCCGAATCAGACGCCCTTGATAATCTATTTACTATAGTACGAGATTTTTGTACCAGACGTGACCTTTTCCTTGTGCTGTTTCCCAATGAGGACTTAGAGGTGAAATTTGCAACAAGTCTCTATGGGACATTTGAGAATGACACGGTATTTACTAATGCAACTATGTCGAATTATAATATAAATGAAATTGTATTTTCAGAAGCTCTTTAGTTGCTAATAATTAGCGAGGGGTCATGGTAGATGGAAACGGACAGAAAAGAAGTATAAAAATTCTTGTGGGGGCTCTTGCCCTGTTTAAGATTGGCTTGGCAATATTTGCCTGGTTAGATAAAGACCCTAAAGATCCAGTTACCTGGGGTGAAATGAGGATTATTATACTTATTGAGGCTATTATAGTTGGGTTAATTGCTTGGAAATTACTGTTCTATAATTTTGCGTTGTATGGTTAGTAAAATGAAAAGAATTATAGCCATATCTGTTTTTGTTTTTGTTGCAGCCTCATTTCTACCCTATAACTGGATAGCCTCATTTCTTTCCGCTGCCTGCACAAATACCACTAATATGTCTTTGTGTAAGCCAAGTATATCACAATCCGGCTGGGGCACAGATCTAAACAACAACTTTGAAACTATAGACGCCCATGATCACACTTCTGGTAAGGGGGTGGTAATTACCAATAAAACTACCGGCGAGGTCTTCCATACTACTGCAGCGACCTGCCCAGCTGGTAGCGCGGAGTACACAAATGCACGTGGTTTTTACATAGTCGGCCTACCGTCAGGTGGCACCAGCGCTACGGCCGTAGGTACTGCTCTTACCAATCTGGAGAACCGAGCCGCGGGTCAGCATCTGCACAGTGTTGATCCGCCTAGTACGACTGTAACATTGACTGACCTTGGTCATGTGCATGACATAAATAATGACAGCGGTGCTGGGGGAAGCACCGTTATTGAACGTGCAGTTGGCTCTAGGCTGATACAGGTAGTTGGCGGTACAGTCGTTTCCGCTACCACTGGCATCACTGCCTCGGTGGATATAGCGGCCTTTAACTCGGTCAATGGCGGTTCGGTGGTTGGGACCAACGCACCATATTTGCACCTATTAGTCTGTAGACAGTCTTAGGTAGGAATAAAATATGAAAAGAAAAATATCGCCTATTTTTTCGGCCATTATAGTTTTTTTGTTCATAGGCCAGTCTTGGGCTGCCCATTTTCAGCACTCCCCTACGTGGGTTGTCGGTCCCAACACGGTTGAAGCCAGCAAGATAGAGATGCTGAGCATCATCTCACCCCCTGGGGGTGGCCTGACCATCACTGCCGTGGTTAAGAATGGGAAGTACAACACCAGTGTCAACCAGGCGGTCGCGACTATAGGAAATTCTGGGGACGACACGGTGGTAAGCGGAGGGATATATAGTGACAAGAACCGCAGCCGCACCTACACGGTGACTATGATCACTTCGGGTGCCCTTGGTGTAGCCGCCGTTTCCTGGACCACTGATAAAAAGGACGACGAGGGAGGCCCAGTTGTAGTACCAGTAGGGGGCAAAGTCGGCATTGGGACCAAAGGGGTCGAGCTGACGTTTGGTACGGGGCCTGATTCTATCCTTACCCTCAATAACAAATGGACCGTCTCAGGCGTGAGGACCTTTGTAGAGACTGCACCAGCTATACAGCTGAACTTTTTGGGGGCTAAGGCACAAGCCGCAGCAGGAGCAGCACCGGACTGTACACAGAACACAGTGTTTGGTATAACGGGAAAGGTAGCCTACGGCGCTATTGCCTCAGAGATGGGGTGGGTAGGGAGTGTTATGAGCCTGGATGAGTTCTAGGTGTGTTTAACATGGCTCCATGTCCGACCATGTACAACATGAGAAACCGTATGGCGATCAACACCAAACATACTGGCTATCTCGATAATTCGTTTCCCTAGTCTGCCAGAAAAGCTAGGGAAGAGTTGCCAAGCCTAAATCACAAAAGCCTCTTGGGGATGTAGAGATGATAGTAGCTCAGGACACAGTTATTCGCGTCAATCCTGGTGTTTGGTGGGTGGACTTCGATCTAATTTATGATGGCAACGGAGCTCACGACAACTTCGCTCTCGTTGGCGATGGCCCGTGCTCTAGGATTGTGCTAAGGAACAACGCTAAGATAGTCCTCCGCAACTTGGGCCGCTGGTCCGTCTCTGATATTCAGATCGTCAAAGCCAGTGGCAGCACGCCTATAGACCATATGCTGATACTGGACAACGTATCCTGGGGGTCCATGCACAATGTGTTGCTTGATGGTTTCGGTCTGGCAGCGGGGATAGCAGCGATCAAATGCGGAGGAAACAAGTTCAGCGACTTGACTATCTTAGATGTAAGTGGTCTGTCTGCCAGTGTTCGTGGTATTGGTATGCTCTTCGATCAGAGGCTTGGCAGCCTCGACAACAAGATCCATAACGTTATCATGCACCCATTCTCCAGTGGAGTCGGAGACTCGATGCTCTGCATCCTCGGCGAGACAGCGGGGTTCTTCATCACGAATCTTGATACGAATCCCCCTGCTGGGGCATGGGCTATCGACATTGATGGTTCAGGAGGTATTCACCGGGAATCTCAGATCGTCAATCTCGGAACCGCTCTCAGCAGTGGCAACCGGGGCGCTGTTCGCGTGGTTGGGGCGGAGAATATCAATTTGACAAATATAATAATTGAAGGCAACGGCGCAATAATCTCCGATCACCTGGTGCATCTCGACTGTTGGGCCGGAAAGTGCACGGGTTGGAGCTTTAACAATATCAGGACATTGCCAGGCTTCGATTTCTTCCATCCTTATACTGCTAACACAGTTCAGTTCATTGGCAACACTGCGACACGGTGCACGGTAGGCAAGGAGTTTATCTTCCAAACTGGGCTAGATGAAATAGGAAACCGAATACTGTAGGGGGTAAATCATGGCAGAAAATAATGGCAAGCCGTGGTGGAAAAGTAAGACCATCGGCTTTAATGTTCTTCTAGCAGCTGGTTTGGAAGTTGCTAATCTCCTTGGTCAGGAAGGAATAGTCTCACCAGAAAGCCTAGCTCTAATAATGGGAGTAGGTAATATCCTGCTTAGAATCGTTACTAGTAAACCTATTACGTCTAAATAATGGCAGGGTTTTCTAATGATGATTCGCCTCTACCGCTACATGATATTCGGCGGGAAGAAAAGGAGGGAGAGGTTTATCCGGGGCTTGCGCATGGAAATGCTTGTTGAGTTAGTAGGGGGTAATCTAGAAGTAGTAGACGACTATCTTTTCCAGAGACTTCGTAACCCCAGACCACCGACTACTTACACTTATCATAGTGCGGCTAAGGAACATGATGACCCTTATCGTTATCTGAGGTTCCCAGTGGCTAAAGTTTAGCCTTAAAGGAGAATATATGGACTACGCTGTTATTGTGCAAACAATTATTGCTGGCACATGCATACTTATTGCTGGCGGCGTTTTCCGTATGGCTGGAGAGATTAAGGAACTGAGTGTATGTCTACGAGGATTGCAAGAAAAATTAAAAGGTGCAATTGAATTAGCTGACGAAAGGCACAAAATAAACATCCGTGCTATTGAGGAGCTTAGGTCAGATGTCAAAGAGATCCGTAGATACTAATCGACCCAAAAAACATAAGACGTGAACAGATTTAGGCTGGCAGTTATAGTCAGCCATGAAAGAGAATGTGCTGTCCTGCGTACAAAGCCTTATCTCAAGCAAAGCTGCTTTATGTTATAGGTCGGTTGTCAGTAGAGTTGCCACCTGATGTTACCATGAGAATGAAACAGGAAGCCGCAAAGATAATCACTGATATTGATAACGCATTGAATGCAAAGTGCTACCAATGCTGGCTTAGAAGACTGTTTGGAAAACGTTGCTAATAATTAGCGGTAATCCGTTCAGGAGAAATGTCAAGTGGGGCGCATAACTTATCATGGGCGTGGTGGCCGTCTCAGAATTTATGACGGATCGGGGGGCACGGCCATGCCTAACAATGGTGCTGGCACCCCGTTCTTCATTGAAGTGCCATTTTCCAACATGGACTTCTCCGGGGATGCCGCGAAACCTCGCCCACCAGATCCTATAGTTGTGACCGCAGGGGGATATGTTCACAGGCCACAATCGGACGATTACGAAGCGGCTTACTATGAGCCGGTTGAGGTTTTATTTTCTTGTCTAATGGACGATACAACTAACCGCGTTAAGCTACGGGATGCTTTGTGTAACATTGATTTAAAAACAACATGGGCAGTTGGCAATAACAATTGGTCCTCTACTAAAGGTAGAGGCAGCATCATTCTTCCTGACAATACTTTCGTTGCTACCCAGCCATTTTTCGACTCAAGGAAAGTTTCTGTTGATATGGAGCTTTTGTGGGAGAACATAAAAGCTACCACCAATACAGGGATGAGATACGAGGAGGTGTGGTTTCCACCTCAAGAACTGACTATAAATGAGTCTCCTGATAAGATTGAGCTAGCTATACGCGGATTAGGCTATGGTGATGTAAGTGTGATAAGCGCTTTTTCCAAAGGTAATGAATCGTGACGCTTTGTCTTCTGGATTATTTTTTCATCATGGAACTTCCTCTACTTTAAACCACTTCCACATAGCATCTTCGTCCCGCCCCCAGGGATAGCCTGCGGCGCGATATTCCATTTTTACTTTTTTGCGTGCTGCCGTCCAAAAGTTACAGGTCTCCTCTATCAGCTCTCCGACATTGGAGGTAAGACTTTCCAGGACGTTATCCAGACCTTCTGCAATTTCTCTAAGATCATCAACGTCAGATTCTTTCAGTCCCATTTTATACCCTCCTTCGAAGGCGCATAGTGCCAAGGGGCACGCGCCCGAGCAAAGCCCCTGAAAAGCGCAGCGTAGCGGAGTCTGAAGGGGCGTCCTGAGCCGATTGACCGGCGTGCGCTTCAGTTTTAAAAGACTTTCTCTCTTAAATCCACAAAACTCTCTGGTTCCCAAAATACCTTCCAGCCCATACGAAACCTGCCTGTAGTTTCACAACTACTCTCGCCCGGTCTTTCTATCCTTGCAACGATTGCCTGGGCAATCGGCTTCCTATTGAAGCGAAAGATCAACTTATCTCTCACTTCGCAGGGTGGTTGAAAACGAAACGACCAGAACTCCCAGCTTCCCTCCGGTGGATCTTCCCAGAAATGGCCGAGAGCTGAGGCAGATATGTTAACATTCATGACCCTACTCCCACCATCTTACCCCTCGTATAATGCGAAGCATGATTGATCGGATCGATTGTAAGTCTCTCACCTTTTCATTCTTCATAATGTCCTTTATATCTGGACGTGGAGAAGTTGGACGTTCTCCTCGACCTTCCTTTGGTAACGGCTGTTTTAGTTTTGCCATATCTACTTCCCCATCTCTGCTTCTTTAATTCTATCTGCTTCCTTCTCGTAAAGATCAGCAATTCTAGCCAGCCATAAGGCCAACCTGGCGGCTTCTGCCCAAACAATATCGATTGGTTTTCTATCTTTTAAGGCTGAAGATAAACCTTTTTGCGCTTGATTTAGATGATTATACATAGCTATAGAACCCTTATAACCAGCTATTAGACGAACAACCTCATTGTCCTGTAGTTGGTTTTGCATGTGCAAGTTGAGAAAATCTATAACTGAATCTATTTTTTCCAAGTTCCCACCTCCTATATTATCAAAATGAGTTTTATAGGACATGCCTATAAATAAAATTAACTCTCTGCTAATAATTAGCGAGCTAAGTCTAACCATGGTTTAGGTGCTTTCTCTGACAGGAGTGGGAGGTCATCTACCGCCCAAGGACGAGCACCTATTTTCTTGGCCCATTCTGCTGTACGGGTAATTCCTTCTTTCCATCCTACGGTTTCTTTGTAATCAAGGATTTTAATGCTCTTATCCACCGTGCACCATGCGCGGGCGACTTCGTGTGGTCTTGGGGGAAGCTGAATAATCTCCGGCCTGGGATATTCGGAGAAACAACCAACAATCACCTCGGCTAGCTCTCTGACTGAGGTAGGTTCGATGCCACCAATATTTATTATTTCACCAATGGCCTTCTTTGAGTCAGCGGCCTTTATCATAGCAGGCAGACAGTCTTCTATATAGGAAAAAGCCCGAACGTGATTCTCACCATACAAATAGATTGGTTCTTGGCGCATGACACGGTTCATGAAGATGGTAACCACGCCCCGGTACGGATCATGGATATTTTCACCCTCACCAAAAACATTATGTGGGCGTAAAATCACATATTCAAACCCGTGTGTTTCTGCCATCTGCTCGATTATCTGCTCAGTTGCCGCTTTGTTTACTCCGTAGGGATCAACTGGTTGTCTTGACATTTTTTCCGAGAAGGGAGGGTCTTGCTTTCCATAGATCGACATCGAACTGGTAAAAACGAGCCTTTCCATACCGTACCGTAGTCCTAGCTCTAGGACCGTTATGGAAGCCATGATGTTACTGGCAGTGATCTTCACAGGCTGAAATTCGCTGCTACCTTCCCGTGGGCATGATGCCAGGTGATAAACTACCCTTGGTCTCTGAGACATAAAAATCTCTCGCATGTCCCAGTAATTAGTAAGGTCTGTTTGGAAAAAATTAAACATGGGATCTGGTATTGGTGGAAGATTAGACCACATACCACCACTCATGTTATCTATACCAATAACCTTATGACCTTGCTGAAGAAATGCTTTAGCTAAGGTGGACCCTATGAGCCCGGCACATCCGGTCACAAGTATATTCATATATCCCTCCTTCTTAATTTATAAGCTGGATCTTATCGGTAATCACTTTATCAATTATGCCAATTTTTAATGCTTCATGTTCATCAAAGTAATACTCTGTTGACAGTAGTTTTTTCTTAACTTCTGGCACGAGCAGCTTAGTGTAATGACTAAAATGGTTGACCAAGGTTTCATATGTCCAATCGTCCGACTTGCGGGATCTCTTTAGGCTTCTATAACCAGCGCTAACCTCTTTTGTGTTTTGAAATTCGTGGGTCATGAATAAAGTTCTTGGAAAAGCACAGCGGACATGACCAGCAACCAGAATAATAACTCCGCCAGAAAACACCCGCCCCATTGCGATAGTATTTATTTCCACGGGACAAGCCTCTATTGTCTGCACGATTGCCAGAGCATGAGGAACCTCACCCCCTGGACTGTTGATTAACAGCGTCACTGGCTCGCTTGAAACTGCGGCAAGTCCCCACATCTGAGAAATAGTATCCTTAGCTGCATCATTAGTAATCTGGGCAAACAAGGTGATAATTCTTTGTTTAGCCCATCCTTCAGTCCAATTCGTCAAAGTTTGCTTCTCCTTTTTAACACTACGTTAAAGCTAAAGTGGTTCGCCATGTTGTTTAACTCCTCAATTTCAAATACGTCCAGTAGAGGACTAATTATATAATCCTCAAAACGCCTAGGCGTAAACACATGCTGGATCTGCGTATCCTTCTCGAATAGGTTCCACCCTGCTTCTCTGACAAAGGATTCGTCTATTAGGTTAGCAATCACTACCCCCTCGGGTATCAGCAGACCTGACCATTCCCGTAAAATAGGCACAATTTCTTCGGCCTTACAAAATCGTCTTTGTCTGACCTCTGAGGTAGTGTCCTTTGGCAGAGATGAACAAGGGAGCATTGATACTGCCGAAGAAACAATAATTAGCGAGACACTCTCAGGCTGAAACAAATTGACTAGATTCTCCATAGGACTAATTATGTGAACCCCACCTCCTGTACGGGGAGACACGCATAAGCAATATGGTATCCCAGGCATGACCAGAGAAATACCAATGTGGCCTGTGTCCACACACATCTTACTGGCCCAAAAGTAATGAAAACTCGCCATTTGTGAAGCAGTAATGTTGTCGCTTCTCCTATAATCTAATAACCATGGGGACTTGGGATTCCCGTAGTCATACTTTGGAAACTGTTTTAGAAGGTCGATGCGATGTAAATTGCTGACCGTTTTGAACCGTTCTCCTAATACCATAAGATTCCGTGCAATAGTAAATCGTTGAGAAACGCAATCATTTCCTCACCCCTTTTTATTTCAGCCTCAACATGATTAATGTCGCCCCATCCGATTGTTCTTGCTACACCATGTGTAGGAGGCTCAGGAATGGGAAAGGGATCAAGGGAAATTGTCTCGCGTAACTTATTGTAGGTCTTTATAATTCTCATCCAATAGAGGACCTGTTTTAGCTCTTGTATCTCACCCTCTATGGACAGAATACGATAATTGGGACGGTGCTCGATTTCTTTCAGATCAATTGACTTTAACATAAGGTATTCTGCCTCGATGCAGACAACTTTAATAGCTACACTGCCTGCACAGTCAGGGAGTCTGCCAGAATTTCACTGTGGCCATAGATCACTTCAGGGTTCGGAGTCACTTCAACTCAACACATTTCACAGCAATACAACGCATACCTCGGAGTCACAACAGGGCAGAGCAAGACAATGCAAAACTCGGAGTCACGTCAGTCCAGGTCACCACACGACAAATCAAAGCACCCCTCGGAGTCACATCAAGCCAACACAACCCACACCACACCTCGGAGTCACAGCATGACAAATCACCTCACTGCATCCCTCGGAGTCACTTCAATGCACTGCACACCATGCCACACCTCGGAGTCACATCAGGTCACGACACGACAAGTCAAGACACGCCACCACTCGGAGTCACATCAACGCAAGACAAGCCACGTCACGGCACCCCTCGGAGTCACGGCACTGCACGGCAAGGCACCTCACTGCACTCCTCGGAGTCACTTCTTAGGGTAGTCCTCAATGCCGGGCAGTTGCGTCAGATCGATCAACATAGCGGGTGGAATGTCCACCTTCTTGATTTGGCTTTGAACATAGATTTTCAGCATGTCCATCCTGGTCTTGCCGACAATATTCCACACTGACTTTAGCGTGGTATTAATTCCATCAGCCCGCTTCCCATCGATCTTGCCCTCGCGTTGCTCATTATAGAGCCACTCGCTGGCCTCCACGACATCAGCCGGGGTCCTTAGTCTAATTTTCTTCTGCTCTGCCATCTTAATACTCCTCTCCTATCTTCTCGATTGTGGCAATATACTTCCCCTCGCCGTCGCCCCGCTCACCCGCGTAGCCGTGGACTCCGCCATAGCGGAACAGGTGCTCAAGATCGCTCTTGGGGACCGAGGTGCCCAGCACCATAAGCTTAAAGTCCATCCTTGCGGGCTGGACCCACTGGTAGACTTTGATGGCATTTTGTGGCTCACCCCTCGGACCTCTGACGTGGATAGGCTTTTCAGCAATTCCGTCAGCTTCCGTCACCCTCTCTCCATCCGCCCTCAAGATAGGTACATAATACTGCATCGGATCTGGATACACACCGTTTAGCACCTTTGTAGCAAAGGAGCGCTCACCCTGTATCTTGCCAATCCATTGAGCAGAGAGCACCCTGGCGCAATCTTTTAGGTGGGCGCGAATTGTAGCTGCCCGCATCACCAGGCTACCATTGTCTCTTTGGAAAACCAGCATTGAATATTGCTCCTCCGCTTCCGGCTCGGCAAGGCTTGCTACCACCTCTTCCTGGATTTCCTCTATCGACTTGCCTCCGGGGGGCTTTACTCTCGGTTGCCTGGATTTCTGCCATGCTTCTATCAGTGCCGGGTCTGCTGGCACCGAACTACAAAGCTTTGTGACAAAATCAAAGCGGACCTGGTAGGTAGTCCAAAGGGACCTCCTTCCTCTGATTGCAGAATCGGCAAAGTCCTGGTTGGTGTTTGCGTCTCCCTTGGTTCGCGCCTTACCCTTGACAAACTCTAAAGCAGACTCACCTGCCCCTCGGGCCTCTAATAATGCCATCGGTACCTCCTCGTATTGATTGCTGTTTCGTACTGAGTTATGCTAAACGTTGGAAAATTGTCACGCAAAATTCTTCAGTTGGAGCGTCAGTTGATTCATGAAGCAACTTGAACGGCTTATCAGAGAGATAGGCAAGACAACTTTCCTTGATCTCTTTAAACCAATCGTCTACCACTAAAAACCCATTGTGTTTAATAAACCTAGTCCATTCTAGGTCTGCTCTTAAATCATCGGGATAATGGGCACCATCAATAAATAGCAGTGATATTTCTCTTCCATCCCATCTCTTTAAGGCTTCCCAGCTATAGTCTGGAACTATTGATATGATTCCATCCAGCCCCGCTGCTGTTATTTTATTCAAAACATCCCTAATGTTAGATTCATAGCAACCAGGGCTTTTTCGATGGGCGTCTCTTACCCATACCTCACCAGTACGAAAAACTGGATCAATCGCAACAATGCGAGAATTAGTGCCACATATTGCGCAAGCCATAGCCATTGTGCTCTGAGCTTGGTTTGTACCAATCTCAACAATTAGAGAATTGTCTGGTAGTTTTGCAGCATAAGTGTAAAGTGACCCAAGAAAGTCAGGTCTTGATCCACCAGATAGCGCAATAGCATCCTCTTTCGATATTTTGTTCATTGGCACTGGCCCAATTGGCAATTGGGGCGGCATCGTAACCAATTTTAGAAGCCACTCTCCTATTGCTTTGTCCCAATGTTCATACGGCCACCAATTTGATTGTGGATCTTCTTTGAGCATTTCGTTGTGGTATTCTTCTGCTACTGAGCAAAAATCTCTCCTCTCGAATAGGGATTGAATTAGGGCAGAAACGACAACGCTTCTGTTTTGACCAGCCTCACAATTGTGTGTTACTATACCATTAGTTAAAAAGGTTTCGGCTTTTTCAACAGATAAATTGTAAACTGGACCTTTATAGGGAACGCTCTCAACTTTCACTACTGGTAGGCAGTAAGAATTTTGCCATCGACTTGCGTAATGCCAATTAGCACTGCGCCATTCAACTGCCCATGCAGGCTTTGCATTCGGGAAACCAGACCGTCTGTCATAAACCCCCAAGTACGGATATTCCCCAAATGATAGTGCAAGATGCCAAACTTGATAGGCAAGTTGAAGAGATGTGCTCATGAACATCCACCTATCGTGCTTCTTGCTAAACCATCCATCCGCAGCAAGTACCCCATCAAGCACGGCCTTAGTATCCCATTCCCCGTTGAACGCGAAAGCTGGAATATGTTTCTGCCATGATCGACCTCCACAAGATAAAGACAGGAATTCTCTTAGAGCACGAGAAGCTATTGTCAATACAGTACACTTAGGAGAGTGTTTAGCCCTTTTGGCATTGGAACGTAGCCCCATCATGGATACAGCAGCGGTTGCACGATCAACATCTTCATCCCGACTAAGTGATAAACTCACCGCATTTTCTCCCATTGTCCCACCATCGCCAATATATATTCCTAAGAACCAAGCAATTTCCGAATGATTAGGAAAATCAACGTGATAGGCATTTGGGTGTTTACGTTGTGGTATTATAGCTTTCTGCCCATTTCCTAATCCCCAGGACGGAGATAGAAGCCAATCACCTTCTTCAATTGTAGATCCTTCTACCCATTGAGGTTCTGCATTTGCCCAATATGATTTTAATGCCTTAAAATTGGCAAGGCTAGTATGCCTATATATTAATCCACTTCTGTTGCGATAAGGGCGTAAAATCAGCACAGGATGTTCTTTTGTTAGAAAGATAGGAAGAGCGCCTCGTGCTGTAATACGCACTAAATTCCCCGAAAAAGGTCTGACCATACGGGCTTTTACAGCATGAGATTCCCCGTCGTGACCAATCACGTCCTTCCAGACGTTTTCAATAGGTGTAGGTTCATGTGCTCCAACCATTGTCCCTGGCGGAACACAATAAATTAAAAGATTTTTACCGCCGTTCAGATTACCTACACCGAAGTCTACCCAAGATTGTATATCTTCTTGTGTAGGAGTGTCTAAGTCTGCCACTGGCCTATGAAGGTGAGGGATTTCATTATCGGTTGTATGAATTGATCCCTGGTGATTCACTCCTAGAATCGCGCCATATTGCTGATAATTATTTTCAGCGTAATGGCGGTCGCTTTGCGTAATAATTAATGTCCCGCCTGTTTTCCGATCTAAATGATTTCTGGATCTCATATAATGTCTCCAATCGAGAGGATTGAAACTACGATAATCTCTCCTTTGTCCACTTTATTGTCTTTTCCAGTCCTTCTTCTAAGGTAGTGATAGGAGTATAACCAAACGTATTTATTGCCTTGGTCATGTCGAGACAAACCCTGTCAGGACTACCAGGCATTGCTGGTAAATTTCCTAGTATTGGTTCATCCTTAACCTGGCAAATTTTATGTACTATAACAGCCATGTCTCTTATCGAGATCTCCATTGAGGGCATCCCACCGAGATTAAACACCTCACCATTCTTGTCAGACAAAAACGTCTTCCAGAAGATAATCATGGCATCTTTTATGTAGCAGTAAACTCGCCTGGCTAACCCATTATCTTTTAGTTGAATTGGCTGCCCCTTTACTCCGCTGCTTATAAAATCAGATAAAACCCTTCTATCGTCTATAGGGAATCCAGGTCCGTAAATAAGAGCTGGCCGGAATATTTTTACAGGCACATGATATTTAATATAAAAAGCTAGGGACATAGCTTCACCACATCTCTTTGATTCGGTGTAGACACCACGAGACCCTAGATGATCCGAATTACCTCTGTATGTTTCAGGAGTAGGGATATACTCAGGCGGTGGATTGCCATATATTTCGCTGCTGGAAAACCAACAGAAGCTCTCCGCCTTGCTGCCAACTGCTAATTCAAGTAACCACCTGAGAGCGCTAACATTTACATCTATGGTACCTATAGGATCTTGAGTAAAAGTCGAAGGAGCAGATCTACCGGCAGCATGTATGATAAATTTAGGGTCATATAAATGGCACGGTTTCGTTACATCATGCTGGTGAAGCACCATAGCGTGTCTGTTACGTAGATGTCCTAACCTGCTCATCTTCGTTACGGGTGAACGTGACAGCCCCATTACCCAACACGGATTTTTTTGCAAAACTGTCTCATTTAAATGGGCTAAGGTGTCTGTTATGTAGCCGCCCAGTAATCCCTGAACTCCGGTAATCAGCAACTCCTTTCCAGCTAGTGGCTGAAAATTATCTTCACCTACGGCAAAGATAATCTCGGTTATATCCTGATTAATTATAGCCTGAGCAGATTCAAGACTCATGTTTAACCCTTAATACTAAGGCTTCTAAGACTACATGGGTGGCAGATAGACAAAGTTTCTCTTGTAGATAAGACCAGCTACCATATTCGGTGCAAAACTGGTTATAAATACCCATCATTTGGAACGGAATTTTTATATCACTCCTGGCTATATCTTCTGCGATAGCACTTCCTAATCCACCTATTACATTATGTTCTTCAATTGTTAGTATGGTTTTGACTTTACATTCACGAACAAGAAAATTAACAACGTAGGGGAGAGGTTTTATTGTACTAATATTAACTACCATTGCCGAGACCCCGGAATTTTTAAGAATCTCTGCCGCTTCTAATGCGGTTTTGACCATCCTGCCAGTAGAGATAATAGCTATATCCTCTCCATCCTTAATTACATCAATACCTTTGAATGTAAAATTATAGTTGGAATAGTGCAGATTAGGCTCATCAGTTAAGCCCAGTCTTAGATAGACAGGCCCAGGATGATTATAGACTCTTACTGTAGCCTGTTCTGCTTCTATTGGATCGCACGGGCTTATGATTGTCATATTTGGTAGTGCCCGCATAATGGCAATGTCTTCTGTTGAGTGATGGGTTATCCCCATGGTTCCGTAAGCTAGACCCGCACCAACGCCAACGAATTTAACATTCAGGTTAGGATAACACACGTCTATTTTTATCTGTTCATAAGCTCTAGCAAGAAATGAGGCAATGCTATAGACAAAAACTGTCTTCCCCGACGCAGCTAATCCAGCGGCTAACCCAACCATATTTTGTTCTGCGATACCGACGTTCAACAAACGCCCTGGATAATTATCAGCAAAATCTTTTAATATAAACTGACCCGTATCGTTGATAAGAAGAATGACATTTTCATCCTTTCCTATCTCAGTTATAGCTTTGATAAAAGCATTCCTCATATCAGTATCTACTTTAACTCCACTCGGTGTCTTTTTCCAACTCCCATTTACTATCACCGTTATAGTCATTGGCGTCGTTGCGGAGTGTAGCTATCACAGATAATCCACTAGTGTCCTTAAGCGCTTTAATGAATTCATCTCTTACTTTATTGACAATCCCCCAATAGTTCGGCCAGCTGGTCTGCTTCCTCATTGATTCTACAGTCCGTGCGTGGATAGTTTCTATCATCTTCAGTAATTTTTGAGAGTCGGGCTTAGTAGGAAGTACAAAATAATAATCACTCCTATCACTGTACTCTCCTATGGATATACATATCACAAATCCGTTTACTTTATCACTCATACTAACCTCAACTCATTTGTCCTCAAAATCCCTAATTCTTTTTTAGCTCTCAAGAGTTGATCCTGAGTAGGAATACCAGTGTGAAAGTGCATGTCATTTTCAATAAAACTGACTCCATGTCCTTTATTAGTATAGGCAATCAAGGCAGTGGGAACGGAATATTTATTTTCTAGCAGGCAATTAAGAGAGCTACTTAATTGTTGAAAATTATGTCCATTAGTATTGGTACTATACCAACCAAAGGCTGCGAATTTATCCCTAACGGAGCCCAAATTGACAATGTTCCCAGTTGGACCGCATGATTGATGTCTGTTATAATCAACAATAACAACAAGATTTTTAAGTGAGTGGTGAGCAGCAAACATAGCAGCTTCCCAAACCGAACCCTCCTGTATCTCACCATCTCCTAGGAGGCAGAATATCCTGTGGTTTTGCCCGTTCATCTTTGCTGCCTGCGCCATCCCAGCAGCTATCGATAACCCGTGCCCAAGAGAGCCAGTAGACCAATCTATTCCAGGTACTTTCCAGTCAGCATGACCACCAAGTAAGTTTCCATCCTGCGGAGCAGTAAGCCATTTTTTAGGGAAGAATCCAAGGTCAGCCAGAATTGCATATAGTGCTGATACTCCATGCCCTTTGCTAATAATTAGCCGATCCCTGTCAGGCCAATCAGGATTAGCCGCGTTTACCTTCAGGACGCGCCAATAGAGATAGAGTAGTATTTCTGTACATGAAAAAGCTGAGGCAATATGGCCGTTCCCAAAAGCAAAAACTTGATCCAGGATTATGCCCCGAATCTCTCTGGCTTTAGTCTCAAGATTCATGTTACCCACGAGGCTCCCCTATCTCTCTTAGACAGGATGGAACTACGAATAGGCCACGGTATTTTTAACTTTGGGTCCATCGGGTTTAAAGAAAATGGGTCTTGGCTCCCATATTTCGCCGACAGTTTATAATAATATATTGCTTCATCGCTGAGTACCTGATAACCGTTGCCGAATCTTGACGGGATTAAAAGCTGCAATCTGTTTTCTCCTGTAAGGACAAAGGATTCCCACTCAAGAAATTGTGGATGTTCCTTTATATAGTTCACTACCACTGCATAGATTCTACCTCTCAAACAGGAAACTAATTTGACTGTAATGTCATCTCCGTGTAATCCGCGAATCACGCCACGATAAGACACGGATATTGTGTCCTGTACAAATCGTCCGACATCGTGCTCGCTGTAATCAATAAAACTATAGTGCTCAAATATAATTCCCCGGTGGTCCTCAAAAGCTACGCTGGGCTTAATAAGTCGAACGCCCGCTAACTTGGTTTCAATTACTTCCATACAAAATTAATCCAACAATGAAGAACAAATGATTTTGTACAGACAACCTTCTGTAACCCAATATGGCCTAGCCGATTATCAAAGTCAATATCAAATCCAAAGCCAAAAGAAAACCCGGCTTGTTTAGCATACTTAGCTTTCATGAACATTACATCATAATAACCTAGATCGCGCACCCCACACATCTCCACAACAAATGGTGGCATTTCTCTCTGATTAGCCACCTCTATATATTTATCGAGATCATGTTCTGATATTTGCCTACTACTTGGCTCTGGCATGGTTAGAGCATGGCAGCATATATATCTGCGCCATTCGTTCCAGATTAACTCTGGCGTCGCTTGTATGTCCCAAATAGATTGATAGGGCGGTTGTCCTCCTCCACTTCTAGTTTCAATAAACATGGGAACGTAAACATGATCTTGACCACGAGCGTTGATAGTCTCGACAATGTGACTATCCCACCCATTAGCACAGATTAGATCGGAAGTGTAACCGTAACATATCCATTCTTCGTCTGGCAGACTATTAATTGAGTCTCTGTACGCTGCTGCCAAGCGATAATAGGGCAGAGGATATTCGTTCCCTTGAGGAACATAGGAAGACTTAAAGATATTCACCCCCTCATACTCTTTTAGCCATGATTCCTGCGGGTAAACATCGGAGTCCATTGCCACAAGTATCTTATATTTATTGACTGAGTTTTTTCTAAGAAAATAGATCCCACGGTGAATATCTTCTCTGTAGTAATCTTCTGGTACTGGTGGATCATTACCTTCTTGCCAGCGCCCATCGGGAAGTTGATAAAGTGGTCCCTTCCCAGTGCTCAAGTGTCCTGGGTTAAGTGGTCTATGGGGCATTATCAGCGTCACTTCCACAGTTCACTGAGTGAGTAAAGAAAGTTTATCCTTCAAGTCAATCGGCCTTGGTACACAATAGAGAATCCCGCGATACTTAAGTTTATCACTATGATGGTAGCGAATTGTTTCTAAAGTATCATAATCTGGATCAATTCCCTTAACACCAATTATACTCTCCTCTGTATGCGGATTGCAGTGTTCCCTCAGATTGACATAATAGAAAAAGTCAGAGTTAATTTGAGCTAAGCAACTTTTAACCAGCTCGAAGTTTAATGGCTCACCATCATAAACTAGCCCATGCAGCCCGCCCCCACAGTTAAAATCGTGGATAACAAGCACACAGTTTTTGAATCCCTCAAGGGCTTTCAGCTCTCTGAGTACTACCCACCTATCCTCCTGTGTCTTCTTCTCTCCCGGCGTGTAGAAATGGGCGTCCAGATAAATGAGAACGGTATCTATCCTGCCGTCCCGATAATAATTATCAACGTACTCACCGAGATATTGGCTACTATCTTTGCAGATAATTTCTGCATTGATCTGCCTATTCAGCCTGCGGCCCGTCTGCCAGAACCGCTCTTGATCTATCTCTATCCCTATTACCCTATCGAATCGATAGGCCCAGAACTTGAGGTTTATACCTCTGAAAGTGCCACTTTCTACGTACTCCTTAATATTTAGGGTGTCCCTGAGCTTCTCGCCTATCTCTATTGCATTACGATCTAGCCACCACACTATCTCACTCCTATAGTTCCGCGTGCCTAGCTCGCGAACCCTCCAAACAAAGATTGTTTAGACCACAGTTAATGGCTCTACTTCTATCTCAATCGCAGGTTCAGGCCCTTCGTCAATATGCTCGATAATAATTTTTCTAAACTGTCGATCATTGCCAATACGTTTTGACTTTTCTATGGCATCGAGCACGACCTTAATACCATCTGCATCAATTCTTTGTTTTATAAGCCTGATTTTTAGCTCTAGTGGTTCCCCGTTAAGCCATTCCCGTCTTTCCTCGTTACGAAATATCATGGAGATACACTCCTCTGCCCGTTTTGCCGCTAAAGAAGGGCCAATCCAGTAGAGTCTTACTGATAGGTTCTTTTTAAAAGATTGGACTACGCCAGCAATAGCCTGAAAGAAGGCTTGATTGAAGTGGATTATGTAGGAATTAGCTTTATTAGGGAGAGGAAGTGGTATAATTACTTTTGCCATAAATACTTACCAAGATGCTTCTCAATTTGAGCTATTAGTTTCTCTCCTTCCGGGTAGTCAAGTTGGCCTAGACACTCAGTAAGAATTCTTCGCCAAGCAGACCTGCGCCCTTCTTCATATACGATTTCATCCATACCTACCTCAGTTGAATACTACGTTTAGTAGTTGTTCTGATCGGTGGCACCAGCTATGTCTTTCCCATACATGATATTTAGCTAGGGCAGATAGTTCCTCCCTCTCTTCGTTATGCAATAACCAATATTTGATGATTTTATATACTTCTTTGTAAGAAAGGCTAAAGTTGTCAAAGAAGGGAGTGTAATGCAATCTATATAGTGAACAGAAGAAGTCTGGGACAGGACAAGTGTATGGCGTTCTGTTTGAAGAGAGCACATGTCTATCAATGATATCCTCGACTTCATCTGTCACAAGCAATCTTCCAGAAGCAGCAACCTCTAAACATCTAATAGACAGATCATAAAGTAAACTACAATTAAATCCTATTGCTCCTTTTCTCAGTGCTCTGAAGTAATTAGGCGTATCCCAAACATCTGAATAAATCCGCACGTTAAAATCTCTACAGAGCCGATAAAGAAGTTCTCCTCGCTTTGCATAATCAAATCCAGGATGAAAACCAAAGGCGAATTTCTTGTGATCCCATATGTTCGGAGTTGTGGTTGCGTACTGTCCTACATCATCCTTATAAGGAAAAGTCATGTTCGCAAGTCCGGTCTGACCAATGAAAACCACATCGCAGATTGGATCTTCATTCCAGTAATGGTCTGCTGGCGGAAATCGTCTCTCATCAAAGCCAACAGGTAGATAACTGACTTTGGCGGGAAGATCAAGAAAAAGTGGAAGAAAATATTTTTGTCCCACAAACACATGGTTGAAATTTCCTTGAATGGCCATTTTGTGCCACATGGCTCCGCCACGATGCGGATCGGTAAAATAGTAGGCGGATGTTATCTCAGGTGGCTTAGGACCATGAAAGTAAAAATGCGGCTCGCACTGTAAAACCAGATCTGGTTGCCATGGTACACGGGCCAAAATTTCTTGATAGGAGTAACTCTCCGGAAAATCCCTATCATCAAATACGATATCCGCGTCGTGCCCACGGTCCCAGTATGGAGGGCCACAAGTTAGAACATCATGCCCCAGTGTTTTCAGTCCATGTACGATTCCTCTAGCCGAAGAAAAATCAGGCTCACCCTGTCCGAAACAGCATAATATTTTCATACGGAAGTCCTCAGTCTTCGTCCTGGCGGGGGCGAAGCTGGGTGAACTTCAGGTCAGTCACATATTCTGTCAGTTCCTTAAACACCCGCACAACTATTTCTGGAACATTATCGGTGGTAAGGCCCACATCGAAGGTAACTGATTAATAACGACTTCGGCCTCGATAACCAGGCCATTATTTGCCGCCCCCATAATGGCGTCATTCGGGTTTTTGACCGCTACTGCATTGACCTCGATAGACGTATCCAGGTAATTGCCCCATGGAATGATCATAAAGTATAGCAGCCCTAGTCTTATAAAACGGGATGTTCAGTCGGGCTCGAACATCCCTTTCCACCCAGTCTCGCAAATTCACAAGATCGTCAGCACTCAAAAAATCAGTGTGTACATACGACCGATATCCATCTTCTATCTGGCCCTTGTAATATTCGGCCACGCTCACAAAATCAACATCTTCAGAATAGAGACGATCTCCAGTCTCGGGAACAATATAAACCCATACCCCCGATTCCCCCATCTGCCTAGCCTCATCATAATAGGGGGTCCCTGGGAAAGTTGAAATTATGGTAGTGTCGAAATCGTCAACCTCAGAATCAATAAGCCAATCATGCGTTTGCTTGATTGTTTCCTCGGACTCACCCGGATGTCCAACTGAGGTAAATGCTTTCACGCGAAGCCCATATTTCTTTGCTATCTGTAAACATCGGGTGTTCTGATCAACTGTGGCTTGCTTCTTGATGTTCTTGAGAATGCGTGGCGCACCGCTCTCAAATCCAATGCACATTTCTTTGAACCCCGCTTCCTTCATGGCTAGGGCCTGCTGCTCATTAAATTGGTCAGCTTTGATAAATCCCCTAAGTTGGAAGTCAACTCCAAGCTTACTTTGTAGATTAGCCATTGCCTGCATGCCTTGAATCATATTCGGATTCGCGTTTAGCTCATCATCGTACATCATAAAGCCGCGATATCTGTAATCTCTATATATTTGCTCGATTTCACTGGAAACCTTGTCAATATCTCTAATGCGTACACGTCGGAAAGAAGGCGATAGACGCCCGGAACAGAAACGGCAACCCCAAGGGCAACCCAACTGCATAATCAGAGAAGTGGCCCTTTCTTCACCTATATAATAATGGTAGCTATTAAGATCGATTAAATGCCTAGCCGGTGGAGGAAGTTCACTTAGTCTATGCTTATCCAGAAACATGTTGCTGGCTGGATCATCGGCATCTACTAATGAGCCTGACTGACGGAGTTTCCCGGAGCTTGCCTGGGAACGTTTAATTGCCTCAAATATAGCTTCTTCACCATCTCCTGCTACCACGATGTCAGCTATGGAGAATAGACGCTTATAAGCTTTGTGTGCTCTTCCTACAATACCTTTCTTGACTTCCAACTTCCTTGCTGCGTTAACAACTGTAGCGTGAGGCCCCCCAAGGATAACCAATGTTTCACGTGAAACATTTCTGATTGTCTGGTATATATTCTCCACGGCTGGCATCTGTGGGGTGGTAGCAGTGATTCCGGCGACCTTTGCATCAGAGTTCTGAAAATAATTATCTACTACGTCTGTATAATTGCTTATGCCGGATAGGTCTAACACATCAACAGGATATTTGGCCTTCTCTAGCACAGCGGCTACCTTGAGGATACCGAGGCTCACAAAGACACGTGCGTCTGCCAAGAAAATACTGGGTGGTATAATCAACGTTATTCTTTTTTTTTCCACCATGTCAGCCCCTATTCCCCTCCCGATCTCTCCCAATGTCAATAATTGTGTTCACATCCGTACCAACTACTTTTATCATGTTAGTTACATACTCATTTGATATTGCCAACTCAAGCAGGGCGCCACATCTTTGACATTGCCAAACAACACACTTGCCATCTATTCCGTCAAAGCTCCAATAATAGGGGCGCACTTTCCTTTTCTTGCAAGCGGGACATGATCTTGGTACTGGTCTTTTTGACATATCACACCATTACTCCTTAGTCTTTGGTTTCCTCAGCTCCACAAAACCGGCATAGCCGGAAGGCGTCGGTTTCCGTAGGCCCCATAAGCGTAGTCTCAGGGGGCCGTTATGCCGTCCATTGACGGACGCGAACGAGACTGCGCATGGGGTGGGGTTGCTTTTCTCCCCCTGTTTTGCTAAGGTTTTCCCGTGGCGTCTGAAATAATTCTCGGGTATAAACTTAAATTGTTTCCGACTAGAGCCAAGGCGGACATGTTGGTTCTCTTGGCGGGCTTCTTTCGCCGGTCGCACTCGGACACCACAACTTCCATTGCGGCTACGGAGGAAGCCCGATTCCCCTCCTGTAAGGGAAAGGGCGAGTTCGTTGGACGGGCAACCCGACGTGCGTTTACCGACTACCGCCGCTGCCTGTCTGCCCACCGCGCCTCGGTCAAAACTGCGACTAAGAAGGCCTACGCCAAAGAGCTGGCCTCCCTGCGCGGCACCAAGAAGCGTGCGACCAAAGAGCAGAAGGTGCTGGCTCAGGCTGCGAGCCGTGCGGCTGCGGAACACTGGGACGGAAAATTCAAGCCGCCGTTTCTCAAAGCTGAGTTGATCGATGCCGCCCAAGTACAGACACCCAGACAGGCGACGAGCTTTGATCTGTGGGTGATGGTGCAGGGGGTGGGCAAGCTCTACATCCCCGCCAGAAAGCACCGGGCGATCAATCGCACCCTGGCGCTGCCCGGCGCTACGCTCTGTGAGCAAGGTGAGGTCTTCAGGAAGAATGGGAAGTGGTATTGCCGGGTTGGGGTAAAAATTCCCACCCCCGCTGAGATTTCTACGGCTGAATGGGTTGGCGTTGACGTGGGCGTGCGTCGCGCTATCACTTGTTCGGATGGGTATCAGGGGCCAGACCTCCGGCCTATTCTGGACAAACAGCAACAACGAGCAGCGGATCAACAACGGCACCTGCATGATGCTGAGATTGACTCGCTGACTACTCCGAGACAAGCGCAAGCCAAAGAAGCCAGGAAGCTGGTGGGCCGTGCTCGCCGGTCTGGCAGAGGCATCGCGCTTGAGAATCCCCGATCGCTGCCTAAGCGGCGGCAGTGGAGTGCGAAGTTCTTTGCAAAGCGCGTTCTGTTGCTGGCTGCTCTGGCTGGCGTTCCTGTGTCGCTCGTTCGCCCCGCCTATACATCGCTCACCTGTTCTCGATGTGGCGAAGTGGGACAGACGTTCAGGGACAAGACGATGTTCAGATGTTTGCGCTGCCGGTTCACGGCTAACGCGGACCGCAACGCTGCACTGAATATCTCTTATCGGGCTCACCGTATATCCTGCGGTTCTCATCATAATTCCCTCAGACTGTCCCCTTTGGGCGGGGGCGCAGTCGAGTGACTTCAGGAATCTATTAACCAGGAACTAACCCAGCCTTCTTTATCATCAATCCTATAGCATCATCGGTCTTTTCTATTAACCCTCTGTTATCAATGTAACTAAGATCAGTAAGCATAGTTCTTGCTCTGTGCAGGTAAGTGTGATTTCTAAGGGTATGGACGCGGGCTTCAGCGGAGATTCCTAGTGCTTTACCAGGATGATCTCTTAACCATCGAATCACCCTAAAAATTTCTTCACTATCAGCCCAAAGTTCCCCTTGATAGTTTTCATCCGTGCGCTCAATTATAGGAATATAGTGGACCCATGGTTTAATACCCAGGCGCGAAAATAGCATTGTATCTCCAGAAATATTTATGCACCCCATACTTGCCACTTCCCAAAATCGCCACTTGATCTCTTGTTGGCCATTACAGTTATGATAGGTTGCCAAAGCTCTATTGTGGGCCTCTACATAGACAGGGGTTGTGGCCTGCCCAGACCATGTCCTAACCCCCCTTTTGCCTAACTCTTCACATATTCTCTCGCGCTTGCCATACATTGATGCAAGGAGTACAAAATCAAAGTCTCTCTCCAAGTTCAAGCATTTATGCACCCACGGGGCCGCCGCACCAGGCATAAACCGCCACCTGTGATCTTCCTCTATGCGGGGGTAAATTCTAATCCCGTAAGGATGATTCATATAACCTATAGTCGGCTTTATCATTTCTATACGCTCAAAGTTATTCGGCCAGCCATCAAAAGACCACAAAATACTAGGAATCTTTGTTGTAGGAATAATATCGGTCTGATAGTTTTCTTCGCTAATAATTAGTAAGTCTGGAGCCTGGTAGTTTTTAGTTGTCCAATCAATAAATTCGTTTAAATCCCATTGCGGCCTTTCTCTTTTTAGCTCCCAATGAATGGCAGGAAGTTCGATATCTCTCCCCCACTTAAGCCCCATGTGATCGGAATAGGAAGCGCCAATACGTATAACATGGCATCCTGTCCGTTCAAAAGCCTCACCCAAGTATCTGATAGGCCCTGCTGGATAAAATGGACTACAAATTAAGATCGTTGTGGGTCCCATTCTCTTTTCCACCTTTTGTTGCTAATAATATGGGAAATGGTTTCATTTTAAACCTTAAACGACCTTGTTATAATTTGTTCAGCCCGATTTATACGCAATCCCTCATTGTATAGTATCCTGTAGACTAAAGCTTTTATTGCTTCACGATCAGCTTCTTTTTGGTCCTGGAACCACTTGCTAATTTTGTCTTCTGTCTCTTTTAAAGGAAGTTTATCACTGGCAGTCTGCACTAAGGTAATTGGAGACAACGGTTTATCCTGCTGTTGAATATTCTCCATTGTTCCTTTGTTTATAATAGGGATAATACTAGGTACAATTATGGTATCTTTACCCTTTTCATCGCGGTCACGGATATTCCGGAGAATTTCCTTGAGGCCCAAGATGGTTTACTCCTCTGACAACCTATCCCTGATATTCCCAGCTCGGCATGGTTCTGTAGTCTGGTAATTATCGCTACCTTTAAAGACGTGTTTCCAGACTGAGTTTTTCTTCTCTGGCTTATTATTACTACACATAAAGCAAACTGCCCTGGCGGCAATCTCAACCTCCCTGCTAATTATTTTCTCAGCAAAGACCAGGTGTTCTGGTAAACATCGGCCAAGAGCCTCAACAACCGCTTCACTCCATAAACCTGTAACTGCGTCTACGTCTTGTTGTCTCATGCATTCTCCTTTTTTCCCACCAATCTTCGTCTCAGTCTCTTCAAAAATTTCCTCTATAAAAGGATAAAATCCATCTTTGGCTTCTTTATACCATTTTTCTATAGACTCAAATATTACAGCGCTACTATTCCATTCCATTATTTACTCCACTATTCTAAAAGATCCGTCAAGGTCCTGCTTTCGCCAATCAAATAAACATGGATCTGTCATTTCAAAGAATGGATTTATTTCCAAAAGTTTGACTTCAGCTTCTCTCCGATTTCCTTTCTCTCTAATTCTTACAAACACATCAAAGATAACACTGTGAAGATGGGAGACTCTCATAAATGTTCCAAAAAACTTATCTCGTATAGCCCACATAAAAAGGTCTTTATTTCTTTTAACCTCCTCGTATTTATCATGGTAAAAATATTGTGAAATTCCTACTAACTCTCTGTCCTTCATGAAACAGCGAAACTCACTCCATTCGGGGATAGATATCCACTGCCTGAGAAACAGGTGAGGTGAATAGCTATTGTTAATGGCTAAATGAAGATCATCAAATATTCGTTCAGAGCAATCTGTTAAAACACCAATAACCTTATCTGCTGTAGTTAGTCCCCTGGAAGTATCCCATGACCAAGCATCTTTCGGGGATCGGGAACCAAGTCTAGGAACAACCCCTTGAGGAAATTTAAAAATCTGTTCATTAATAAGCTCTCGGATATCCTGAATCCCCCCTATGCTTCCGAAAGACTCCCCAAGTTCCATGATGTTTGATCCCAAACGCCGAGCTTGATCCAGAGTAAGCGGAATATCAGCCTGAGAAATTGACATTCGACAGAGATCCGCTGGCCAATTCTCAATATATGTGGGTCTTACAAAAGTAAAGTAGTCCATTAATTCCGCTCCCTATATACGTCTCACGAGACTTGCTCGTGAGCATCTTTATCTTTCTTGTTTCGTTGGACTTTCCTACGAACATAGTTTACTGATTGTAATTGTCCTGACCAAAACTCGCGGTAGTGGGTTGCTCTATTTTTTGTCAGTTTGGCACTGGTATAGGGTAAAATCTCTCCCAAAATACCCTTAGCTATTTCTCTCACATTATGGTTATTTGCGGAGTGACGTATTGCACTTGCATGATTCTTCTCATTGCGCCAGGGCCAATCATCCGAAAATAAGAGCATATCTTTTCCCTTTTTCATAGCCCAAACTCCTCCGGGATGATCTTCTCTCCGCTAATTATTAGCTGACTAAGCCTGAGCAGATACTCAGATCTAGCCTTAGTGGTGTGATGGGAGCGTAACCAATCTTTCCCGGCACGGGCAATCAGTAATCGCTCGTCGTTATGAATAGGATCTAAGTAGTATTTTATCAGACGTGGGATATCGTTGCATGACTCTTCAAACTCAATTACGTGTTTGTTAGGTATCGGTGGGAAAGGGATCACAATTCCAGGATCACACCATAAACATAGTGTTTCAAAACTCACTTTCTCCCAGAAATTTAAGGTATCTCTACCAAATCCTCTCATACTTGCTGAGATTTTAGACCTTGCTTGCTTTGTTATATACTCAATGTAACCTAACATTTGATGGAAGTATTTGCCGAGTGGGTGACTTCCCCTAATCGGGTTATCTCCATTGACACATATCAAAGCCTCTGCCTCGATCTCCGAAGCCGTTTCCATAAATTTAGCCAGCAATGTTTGTCTGGCATCATAAGTCATCCCTAGGGCTAAAAACAGATCATAGTCCTTTTCTTGATCGTTTACTTCTGGATAGGAACGAGTAAAAGCAGCAAACGGGCAGGGGAATACGGGAGTCCCTTCCACTGAGCGGGAGAGAACCCGGAATACGGGAGTCTCTTTTAGCAATTCTCTTTTGAAATAGGCAATTGGCTTCCACTGATGAATTAAATCTAATCGAATAACGCAATGATCTTCCCCATCTACCACAACTAAATTATCTGGAAATTTGCCCATCTTTTCCTTGATTTTGTATAGGGCATCAACTGCGTAGCGTCGGTAACTGGTCATCATTACTAAATCAAAATCTTTATAAGTGTCCCACATTTCCTCTTCTGTATGGGCATACTCTGGTAGGGGGTTGAGTTGCAAATGACCTGGTACGCCGGTGTAGCCCTTAGATCCGTCAGAGAGTAAATAATTATCATCTGCCCGGCCTCTAATATGACCGATCACTGGCATTTCGTAAATGTCGTGTCCAGCCTCATGGAGGCCAGTTAAGATAGCATCCCCAAGAAAATCCATCTCTGGATGATTTAAGGTTGCTAGCTTCACGAAAGTACCTTCCCTCTATGGGAAACAAATTGGTTCCAACCCCATATCGCATCTTCGGATTTGAGCATGTTTGGCCCATTAGCATTACAGCTTACCACACCCGTTACCTGTTCCAACGTTTTTACCC
>ERZ1292644.266-Hain-H14-01um-R2-266-length-38745-cov-11_pt1 | contig 34026 bp, 46 predicted proteins | sample MGYA00564402_ERZ1292644 | MGnify/ENA primary metagenome ERZ1292644 (study PRJEB36523, sample SAMEA6512644) | groundwater metagenome | collected 2019-01-09 | study: AquaDiva: Metagenomics assemblies of 32 groundwater samples
CTTTATTCAAACAACGACAAGAACGAACCACAACTGGAAATGAATCTACTGATACAGTTTTACGTCCATAGATCGGAGAACCGCATTGAAGACACTGACTAACAATTTCAAACTGTTCTTGAACAGACTCATCAACTTTTCCATAAGTCAGTTTTTTATCGTTAGGTTTTTCATAGTCTGGAAGATTAGGAAAAGCCTTGTTCAACTGTTTCACACCATCAAAAACACTTTTATTATTCATACAAAACTCCATTACTAAAACCATCGCATTATAACAAGGTCTTTCGTTTTGTGTCAATAGACTCTAGATGATAAATTCTTTTCCACAGCGTTTGCATCGTAGAGGAACAAAATGAGCAGGTAAACCTAATTCACTATCGTCATAATCATGGTAATCAACTAATCCCTTATTTTTAGACATTTGACAAACTATTTTATTGCTCAGATGAAAATAAGCCAAAAACCACAGACAAAGTATTTTCATGAAATCACCACAAAATAAATTGACTATTAATCGTCAACTGTTCCAGTGATTGATTTTGCTGTTGTTGAAGATCCAGTTATAATTATAGTTTCCCTGACAACAGGTGGACCAGAACCTGGTCCCTGACCTGGATCTTCTGGTGAAATCCAATCTGGAAGAAGAACAAATCCTCCCTCCAACATAGTACCTTGAAAATCAATTATCATGATATTATCCTGCTTGACCACTTGACCGTTGTAAAATAATACCCATAGGAACTGGGTCAGCTGATCCACCAGAAATACCGACAGCCGTAAAATGAAGTCGAACAGTATTTGCTAATAAATCTCCACTCGTAAGGGCCTGAATATTGAAATGACCTAAACCTATCTCTGTAAAAGCACCTGATTGCAAAGCTCCGAAAGAGCCTCCATCCCTACTAATCTGCCCGCTGATAACTCCACTGGTAAACGGAGTAACATGATCGGCAGACGAACGAAAATAAATAGGGAAGTTAAGGATTTGCTGACCGCGATAAAGACGAAGTGGGAGAAACTGACCTACGAGACCGCTAGTAGCCACATCGGATAGAGGAACGACTGTAGATCCTCCCCAATTAATGTCTCCTACAGCTACGGTAGTATCAGTCTCAGCTGCTGTTCCTCCTAATTGTTGTTTCACCGTTACTGAATATATTCCAGCTGCAATTGTCGATGGAAAGGTTCCTGTATAATAATTAGAAGCAGTGCCCTGTTCTGTCATGGCCGTTGTGTATGTAGACCAGTTCGCCGTGGCGAATGCCGCAAAAGCTGTACCGTTCCATATTTGACCTACAGAATTTCGTACAACGAAGTATAAAGTTCGGCCTGACCCTGGCCCACTTGCCTGTACCTCAGACGCCATGTCTTACCCCTTCTTTAACTATTCTTATCTACAGCAAACTTTCTTCCATGATATTCATTTATTGGAATAGTTACTTCTTTATCGTGATAACCTTTCTCCACTCGCTGAATAAAAAGTCGATCATGCCAGGAACTGAGATGTTCAAAAACAACCTTGTCTATTTCCTTAACAGTTTTACGTCTACAAGTCCATCCGCATAGACAATGAACTGTACCATCACTATCGTTCCAAGCTAGTCTCATATTATTTTAACAGGACTTCCGCAATATTGGCAAGGTTCTTCCAGATGAGGCCAAAAAGCCGGTCTATAACAATAATCGTTACAGCAACGACCTACTGGAGAACCAGCATCTGACCACTTCCTAAATTCTTCAATTGAACTGAAACCAAGATGTTTACTTACATATTCTTCCGAAACAATAGTTCCTTCCATATCCATAATCTTATCGCTCATTACCTCTCCCCTGCGGCAAATAAATCTTCTTTTATAAAACGCCAGCCTGCTTGCTCGGCTGCTTCATTGTCTCTACTTTCACAAATTAATCCTAGACTATTCCTTTCACCAAAAATGTTCCCTACCATGATATACTCTTCCGCTTTTACATACTGCTTAAAATGCCCCAACCACCAAGTTTTATCTCCTACAACTACGCCACCTTGATTAAAAACAGCAGAACAATTAACAAAAGAAACAATATGATGCCAACCTAAAACTACTTGACAAAATAAACCCCAATTACCACACAGACCTACTATATGACATTCATTCCTTAAATCCATCATTGATTGTAAAGTGACAGGTCCACCAGAAATCTCAAGGGTATGGTCCACATCAAAAGCATAGCATTTCATAGAATAAATCCTACTTATTAAACAATTCCATTCTTCATCACCTGGTGAACAGTCCATAAACCAAGACGATCTTCCTCCAATATATCTACATAAGCTAGTTCAGATTCTTCTTTCAAACTAATTACTTCCTCCCAAGCTATTCTAGCTTCCTTAAAAAGATTGTCATCGTAATCAGAAAATATCTCATTTACTCCATGCCAATATTGCAATTGATAAGATTGATGTTTGATCTTGTCAGATAGATCGTTCATCCCTTTTACAGCTAAAGCTAATTTACGAGTAGACTCCAAATAAATGCCAATTTTTTCTAGACTATTCATAAAAATCCTTAGATACTAATACTGTCCCAACTGTCCACTAATCAGACCACTAGTAATGTTCATATCGGGCATTACATAAATACCCCCACTAACTGCTAGACCAATTCTCTGTACCAAAATCCCTGAAAGACCAGATCCAAAAGCACATCCACCTGGACCAGCTCCCGAAGAAGCTCCTTCCATGAAACCTGACTGGTTCACAATTAGCCCACCACTGCCTGTGTATAACCACCTCTGGGCAAATCCACTAGCAATTACTCCCGAAGCAGCAGCAGTAACTATTCCCCAACGAATCATTTGTGTAACAGCACCACTAAGTACCGTATCTGCTACCACTCCTATAGCTGGCAAACGTAAACCAGAAGCCCACGAAGCAGGAATAACTACATTTGCGTAACCAGAAGCAAGACAGACAGCAATAATCCCAGATACCGCTTGACCTGTTGTTACCGGTTCCATGATCGTTCCACTATTAAAATGGAAACGACCTATCTGTCCAGAAGCTATAGCCCCGCTTTGAATAGAACCAGAACCTAAATCACTGGGACCTATAGTTCCAGAAGCAATAGTAAAAGCTGCTCCACCAAGAGAGCCTATTACTGCTCCAGAGGACACATGACCAGAATTGATCGCTCCGGAAGCATGATGGAATCGTGAGAGTATCCCAGAAGCAAGAGATCCAGAAACTACAGCAGCATTACCCACATCACCACTGAGAATCGCTCCCGATGACATATGAGGAGAAGCTATCATTCCAGAAGCAAGAGAACCACTAGTAACCGCTGCGTTTCCTACATGACCTGAATTGATCAGACCACTACTCAAATGGAATTGGCAGATAGCTCCAGAACCGACATTTCCACTAGCTATCGCATTATCATCAACATGACCAGAACGAACTGTACCCGAATTGAGATGAGCCCAGGTTATCTGTCCACTGGCAATATTTCCACTAGTAACAGCATTGTTAGCAACATGACCAGACCGAACAGCTCCTGAAGCAAAGTGACTCTGACCAACCTGTCCTGAAGCTATTAAACCACTAATAATCGCTCCAGAGCCTATATCATTAGTAGTTATTGTTCCGGACGCTATAGTACGACCGGCTCCAGCAGCTCCGATCACAGAACCTGAGCCAAGATGACCAGAGCCTATAATACCACTTGCTAGATCAAAAGTACCTACCGTTCCACTAGCAATAGAACGCCCAGCTCCACCTGCTCCAATAACCGATCCAGATCCAACATGACCACTGAGAACAGCTCCACTAGCCAGAGTATGACCGATTTGACCGGAACCTATAGCTCCACTAAGAATTCCTCCACTAGCTATATGAAGAGAGAAAATCTGCCCTGAAGCAATAGAACCACTGACAACGGCATTGTTTCCAATTAACCCAGAAGTCACTTGACCACTGGTGATACTAACGGAAAGACTGGCAATAAAACCAGAAGCCATCAACCCAGAAGTTAACGAACCTGAAGCATGATGGAAAGTACCAATGACCCCAGAAGCTACAGAACCAGAAACTACAGAACCAGAAGCAAGATCGTTAGGACCTATAGTCCCAGAAGCTATGTTGAAGGCTCCACCACCGAGAGAACCTAAGACAGAACCAGAAGCAACATGACCTGAGTTGACAGCACCGGAAGCGAGAACAAATCGACTTATAGTTCCCGAAGCTATTTGACCGCTCAGAATAGCATTGAAACCAAGTCCCATTGTAATGCTATCGACTTCAGCAACAATAGCACCACTGTTCTTTACCACTCCCAATGTCTGGATAATATCCCCAGAAGCGAAACCTCCACTGTTGAAAGATCCAGAAGCTGTCACTACATGACCGGAACGTCCTACATAAACTGGCTGACCTAGATAACCAGAATAGTCACCACTAGCTGTAATAAGAAATTGTAGAACGCCAGCAGTATAGACGCCAACTTGAATACCTGAAAGAGCGTCATCAAGAACAATGCCAATTGCAGGCATTGTCCCTGAAACACTTGCCTTAGCAATCCGAACAGTTCCGCTTTGAGATATAGAAACTGCTCTACCACCAGAGATAATTTCTTCTGAAAGAACAGTCCAGTTAGTTCCACTGAAGAATGGACCCTGGAATAGAGAGCGAGTTGCTGTTGTTCCACTACCAAGATGATAAGTCTGTAACTGACCGGAAGCTACATTACCAGAAGATACAGAACCACTAGCTAAATCGTTAGGACCAATGGTTCCACTTGCTATTGTGAAAGCGCCACCACCAAGGGAACCTAGAACAGAACCGGAACCAATATGCCCTGATTGTACAACCCCAGAAGCCAGGTGCATCGCACTGATGACACCACTAGCAATAGTACCAGAACGTACACCAGCATTAGCTATATGACCAAAGCCTATTTGACCTGAGCCTATGGAACCGGAAATTATCCAACCAGAGATCAGACCTCCGCTGAGAGCTACTCCACTTTGCAAATGGAATAAACCAATTTGTCCAGAAGCAACAGCTCCACTAAGAATGGAACCACTACCCATTTCATTTGGGCCAATGGTTCCACTAGCTATAGTCCGTGCTCCAGCTCCTAAAGAACCTATCACCGCTCCAGAAGCCACATGACCACTATTGACGGCTCCTGAGCCTAACTGGAAGCGTTGTACGGTCCCACTAGCAGTTCCTACGGTTACTCCACTAACCAAGGGAGTTTGTATTTTTACTAAAACAGCTCCACTGTTTACCGGGAAACCTATTGGCTGAATCATATCAGTAACAGCAAATCCACCACTATTCCAGGAACCGCTAGCTGTTACTAATTGACCACTTTGACCTACATATAGAGGTAAACCAAGAGAACCACTGAAATCAAGCATTCCCGAAGAAGCTTGGTGCATACCTTCTGTGTAAACATTTACCTGAATACCACTAGCTACATTCTCAAAAACAACGCCGATGGCTGGTATTTGACCGCTCAAACCAGCTTTAGCAATACGGATATAACCGCTCTGACTTAACTGAACGGCACGAACACCTGAGATATTCTCTTCTGTTACCGCTGTCCAGGAAGTCCCACTAAGAAAAGCTCCCATGAACAGAGAACGAGTAGCTGTTGCTCCACTGCTTAAATGCTGAGTATGCAGTTGACCAGAAGCAACAGAACCAGAAACAACTGCATTATTAGCTATATGCCCACTACCGATAACACCAGAAGCATGATGATGAAACCCAATCTGACCAGAAGCTACAGAGCCACTGACAACCGCGTTATTTCCTAAATGACCACTAAGAATAGCTCCAGAAGCCAAATGACCTTGTCCGATAATTCCAGAACCTATACCACCGCTGAGAATTCCTCCACTAGCAATGTGAAGAGTAAAAACTTGTCCAGAGGCAATAGTTCCAGAAACAACAGCAGCATTTCCCAGATGACCACTAAGAACAGAACCACTAGCAAGATGAGCTTGACCAACTTGCCCCGAACCAAAAGCCCCAGAAAGCAAACCACCAGAAGCCACATGCAAAGTAGTGACCTGTCCACTCGCTATACTCCCACTAACAACTGAATTATTTCCTAAATGACCACTGGAAACTGAGCCAGAAGCATGGTGCATCTGACCAATCTGACCACTACCTACCGCTCCTGAAAGTAAACCACCAGAAGCAATATGAAGGGTAAATATCTGGCCACTGGCAATGCTTCCGCTCACCACGGAAGCATTGACCAGGTGACCGCTCTGTACCGACCCCGAAGCCAAATGAGGCCAACCTATACTCCCTGAAGCATAGGAGCCGCTGACAACCGCATTGTTCCCTACATAACCACTTTGTACGGCACCGGAAGTAAGAGTGACTGTTCCAGAAGCAAGATGATTAGCACTTATCTGTCCAGAGCCGAATGCCCCTGAAAGTAAACCACCACTAGCTATATGAAAAGTAAATATTTGACCAGAAGCTATAGAACCAGAGACAATAGAAGCATTTCCTGCATGACCAGATAATAAAGCTCCTGAAGCAAAAAGAACGTGACCAATCTGACCAGAGCCAAAAGCTCCTGATCCTAGACCACCAGAAGCAATATGGATAGGTCCAATAATACCAGAAGTTACCGTCCCTGAATTAACTGAGTTATTAGCTAGATGACCGCTGAGAACCCCTCCAGAAGCGATATGAGGGCCTAGCTGCCCAGACCCTATTGCTCCGCTCAGGAGGCCTCCAGAAGCGACGTGGACAGTCCCCATAGACCCAGAGGCCAAGGAGCCACTGACGACGGCTGCATTAGCTATATGACCGCTGCCTATGACCCCACTTGCGTGATGATAGAAACCTAATTGACCAGAAGCGATAGAACCAGAAACTACAGCATTATTTCCGACATAACCACTTTGAACTGCACCAGATGTTAGAACAACCGTACCGGAAGCTAAATGATTAGCCCCTATCTGTCCCGAACCAAATGCTCCAGACAGTAGACCTCCAGAAGCGATGTGTAAAGTAAATATTTGACCGCTAGCTATAGAACCACTAACAACGGAAGCATTAACCAAATGACCTGATTGAACACTACCAGAAGCCAGATGAGGCCAGCCAACTTGCCCTGATGATATATTACCACTCAGAACAACATTATTTGCTAAGACACCACTTTGCAAAGAACCGGAAGAATTACCAACCAAACCAGAAGCTAAATGATTAGCCCCTATCTGTCCTGAACCAAAAGCTCCGCTGAGTAGTCCTCCACTAGCGATGTGTAAAGTAAATATCTGTCCTGAAGCTACTGATCCAGAAAGTACAGCAGTATTAGCTATATGTCCACTGGAGACAGAGCCAGAAGCGTGGTGCATCTGGCCTATTTGACCGGAACCAATAGCACCACTAAGAATACCTCCACTAGCTATATGAAAAGTATAAAGTTGACCAGATGCTATATAACCGGAAGTGATCGCATTGGTCGCAATCATCCCTGATTGGATGGAACCAGAAGCAACATGATATCCACCGATTTGACCAGAAGCAATATCCCCAGAAAGGATTGCTCCTGAACCAAATGCCGGATGGACCACGGAACCAGAGGCCAGAGAGCCTGACACAACAGCCTGATTGCCGATATGTCCGCTCTGAATTTGGCCGGAATTTATAGAAACGTTTTGGAGCATAGCACTATCCAAGTATACATAAAATAACATTTTAGTAAGCTAATAATTATTATTTCAATCACTTCCAGGTTTTTCCTTCCAAAACATCATTTCATCTTAAGTTTACTAAATACAAACCAACCTTTACAAAGTAATACATCCACCGTAACGTTTACTTGCTTCCTCAAGACTACGCAACGTTCCAGGAACATAATCCTGACCTAAAACACAATAGTACCCACAACCTCCAATTGCCACATAACTACCGTCTGCTAATTTACTTTCAAAACAACGATGAGGAAATCCTAAAACCAAATCGTGTTTCGTTTCTGGAATGTCATCTTGTCCTAGAACACTAACATGCCCACACGCTACAAATTCTCCATTAGTTCTACTTATTTTTTCTTTACTTTCAAAACAAAAAGGTTGCAAGCCTAAGCCTACTGCTGCTTTTATTTTTGGTAAATCTTTTTCCAAATAAGCCAATTCCATTTTCTTGCATTCAATTAATAATTCCTGAAAAAGAACCCTCACCTTCCCAGACAAACTACCATCGACAGATCCCATCATACATAAATCTATCAGAGTGTGTATCTGACTATCGTTAAGCATAAAACCAACATCCTTTCAAGGAGCACTAGACCATTCCACTCGAAAAACCTCTTCGACCGCATCATTATCACTAACTGCTTCCGCTGTTGTTTTCAAAGTTAATTGAGTTGTATTATCTTCCGCTCCAGCAACATAATCGACATAAGAAGCTAGAGTAGCATTACTTGTGTTCAAATAAACCACACACTTTTGCGTAGCAGCTCCTGTACGAACAATTCTCCCTCGCAACACCCAATCAATAGCCGCCGATATAGGAATCCCAGAAGCTCCTGTATCAAATAATGTAGTAGCTCCTAATTTGACTCTAAGTCTCTTCGCGTTGACATTATTAGCAATCGTCCCGTAGGCTTCAAAATAAATAGAGTCTCCCGAATTGGCTAAAGTACTTGCTGGGATGTTATATGTGTGAAGATCATCTTCTCCTATTCCAACATTTCCTAGTGAGTTAGTTTGACTATTGATTGTTCCACCGACTTTGACTGTTGGAGTACCTAAACCAGCTCTTGGTCCAAAACCACCACTAGCTAGATGAAGACTTCCTATCTGACCAGAACCAAAACCACCTGAAAGTAAACCTCCAGAAGCAATATGAAAAGTACCTATTTGACCACTAGCTATTCTCCCACTGACAATTGCTCCTGAACCAATATCGAAACTACCTACAGTGCCTGAAGCTATATTAAAAGCTCCTCCACCTGCCTGACCTAAGACAGCTCCGGAAGAGATATGACCTGAATTAATAGAACCTGAACTAAAATCATTAGAACCTATACTTCCACTAGCAATATTAGAACCACCATAAGCTGGGGACGCTCCATAAACTGCTCCAATACTAATATCAAAAGAACCTATAGACCCACTAGCTATAGTGAAAGCTCCACCACCAGCCTGCCCTAGAATCGCACCAGATGCGATATGACCGCTGTTGATAGCTCCTGACGAGTGATGGAATCTACCAATAGTTCCTGAAGCTACCGTACCACTCTGTACGGAAGTATTAGCTAAATGACCGAAACCAATCTGCCCAGAAGCTATGTTTCCACTTACAACAACAGCATCTCCCAAATCTCCAGAAGCTACTGATCCGGAGACAATATCAGCTGTGTTGAAACTAGGATAAAAATAACCTAGAAAAGGCATAGAATAATCCCACTTAACCCTGTAACCAGGACAATAGTGTTATTCCAGCATCAAATGTAGCTTGACCTGCATTGACAAAAAATCCTACTTCGTTAGCTGTCATATAATCGGTGCGGCCAACCGAGTGATCCGCCGTAAGAAAATTAATACCATCCATTGAGCAGTATACTTTTCGGTTTGTACCATCATCTTCAAGTCGAAACCAAATAACTGCTCCATACAAATGGTGGCATCCTCCAAGGGCATAGTTGCCGCCTGCACTGAAGGCGGTTGGCGAGTCCCACTTGCCGAGTTGGAGTCGCAGCAAACCATCCGTGCCCGACAGGTAGATACCCATCGTGATGATCTTCCCACTACTACTCTCCCGCCAACACAGGCCCGCCGTGGGAAACTCCCCTGTATTAATCCAGGTAGGAAATTTAAGCAACACGGCCGCTGTAATTGTATAAGGTGTTATTGGTGCTGTTTTTTTGCGGATGCGTAATGATGAATCAGCAGTTGCTGGAGCCCTGAGAAAAATCCCTCCATTGACAGCACTGACCGAAGCTCCACCCTGATTAATCCAGGCAAAATCACCATCAACCGGCACAGTAAACGTGTACAACGGACCCCAAGGGGACCATGCTGAACCAGTATCTCTCTCTAAATAGTAACCATTTGAAGGTATAAACAAACGACCAGGCAAAGCAGCTGCTGGTCGATTTGCATAAGTACCTGTTATAACTGTAGTTGAAGTAGAATACCCACTAGAAAAATGATTAGCACCAATAACACCACTAGCTATTCTCCCACTGACAATTGCTCCTGAACCAATATCGAAACTACCTACAGTGCCTGAAGCTATATTAAAAGCTCCTCCACCTGCCTGACCTAAGACAGCTCCGGAAGAGATATGACCTGAATTAATAGAACCGGAAGCATTATGAAATCTACCTATAGTTCCGGAAGTAACAGTTCCACTCTGTACAGAATTGTCAGCAAGATGACCAAATCCTATTTGCCCAGATGCTATACGACCACTTACTATTGATCCAGAACCTAGTTCAAAACCCGCTAGCTGCCCAGAAGCTATATGAAATCGCCCTATTGTCCCTGATGCTACAAGTCCTGAAACTATAGAACCGGAACCAATATCGTTAGTAGTTATAGACCCACTAGCAATGGTGAAGGCTCCACCACCAGCATGCCCTAGAATCGCACCAGATGCGATATGACCACTGTTGATGGCCCCAGACGAGTGATGAGGCCAGCCTACCTGTCCAGAGGCTATATTGCCAGAATAGACAACGTCAAAAGCCAGATCACCAGAGGCAACACTACCAGAGGCAATGTCAGATGTGTTAAAACCAGGATAGAAATATCCCAGGAAAGGCATTTTTTATTTATCTCGGAAAGTTGTTTTCCTACAACCACCATAAACTTTAACAAATTTTTTCAAAGTATTCATAACAGCAAATTCACCAAAATGTTTAATAGCAGCTATATCATAAACTACAGCAGCTAATTCTGGTGTCTTAAATCTACCCAAAAAAATGGTTATATTATAGACTCTTATTTCAGCTTTCCACAGATTTCTTGTTTTATCAAAATGAACACCGCGATAACCAGATATGTTATTACTATGCTCTTTAGTATTAGCTAAATTCAATCCTTCCCTAGAACACAAACGTAAGTTATTTCTTTGATTATTCAAAGTATTTCTATCTTTATGATCTATTATTTCCTTTGGAAATCCCATGATTTGACGGTGCATGTAAACTGTCTTAGCTCCTTGTCTTTTTAGAGTTTTCCGATAAGCATATCCATGACTATAACACCACTTATAAGAGTTTAACGACCAATAATCCTCATCATCTACCAAAGCAAATTTACCCTGAGTTAAATAGATTTTCTTCATCACTCGAACTCCCACATCATACTTCCCCCAGACGCAGCAGCTGGAACGATAATACGAATACTCCCTATACCACTGACTAAACGAGATCGTGGCACCATGTAAGCATCTCCTGGAGACATTTCCATACCATCAGCCATACCACCGCTGGAAAGACTGCCTCCACTGGCCCCGGTAGCTACATCCCCAGAAAGATTAGTTAAACCTACATAAACTAGACTGGGAGCACCTTTTGCTAATTTTAACTGAATGCTGTTAGGAAAAGGTGTACCACTAAAAATACCCCCTCCACTAACCAAAGCTATTCCACCAGACTGAGGGAATAATTGAGTGCTAGGCATGATTAATTTCCTTCAACGGATCAAATTGACAATTGACTCGTAATGTCCCTACTTTGTTTCTTTCATAAGATATCAGACCAGCTTCAACAAGACGTTCAATACAGTTGTTTATAAAAGTCTTACTAACTCCCAGCTTTTTCCCTATAGATCTTAAATCCAAAGGGTAATCCATATTATTCATAATCACAGCTAAAACACGAAGACAACTAGGAGGTATTGTTTCTTCTTTAGTAAAACGCATAGTTATTTTGCTCCGTTAAAAGAAAATCTACCATTCAAATTCTTCTTTGGTCCAAGTGCTCCCCTTCCTAACTTTCCAGTTCTAGGACGAGTTTGCATAATCTCTTTTGGTTCTCCTCCTTCTTCATCCAATTGATTCCAACCACTACCTTCAGCGAGACGTTGACCCATATCCGTAAGACCTTCTGAAGAGACTTGCTCCACTGGCTGCTCAGCCTGTTCTGGCATGCCAGGAGAACCACCCATCCCCGGCATTCCGGGCATACCTCCCATTTGCTGCTGTTGTTCCTGGGAATCCGTACCAGCTATCTCATCTCCCCACTTTTCGGTAGTAATAGGGAAATCAAGTAATTTCAAAACTTGATTTTTGGTAAGACACTTAGCAGCAACCCCTTTATCTATTTTTCTGAAGAGGATTTCGTGGTCATCAATCCGAGGAAGACGTATTTCTATAATAAGATTATCACCGAAGAAATGAGCTAAGTGACGAGTAAGATCAGCGGCAAAATCATCGCAGTCAGGTTTGAGCGTTATCAAATGGACTTGTTTTAACGTAGCAAATAAAGTCGCATAAGAACTATCCTCAATCATACCAGCAGCAGGTTTAGTTATACCAAAACCACCAAGAACGAAAGCTGTGAGTTGATTCCAACCTTCCGGATATTCCATATCTCTTGCAACATTTCCAAACTGATCTATTTTGCATCCAGGAGTACCTACAATCATCTTTCCATGATTCTCTACACCCTGAAATTCTGCCTCCCACTCAGCTCGAATTCTCTCTATTTCTGGCTCTGGAAGCGGTTGCATTCCCTCCATTTCATCGAAGTTAAGAACTACAGATGGATTGATGGAACGTCGCATTGTATAGTGACGACTACGATCAATCATTTCTATTTCATCAATATGAAGATTCATTCCTGTCAAAGGAGAATAGCCATCATAATGAAGAAGAGGATGAGGATATTGAAATTTTAACATCCATTCAGCGGGAATAGCTGCCCCTACCGAAGAATAGGGAGTAGGATAAGAACTGAAAGGCCCGTAAGGATAAAGTGGCTGAATTCGCCAATAACCGTTAGGATAATCAGGATTGGTAGTAGGTTGAGGTACAGCAATAGCAGTTGGAATACAATACATTTCCATCGGAACACCCAGTTCGTTAGGTACGAGCCAAGTTAAAGCAGTCCCTGTCAGGTCTTTTTGTTGACCCAACTTATACATATACTTACCAAAACTATCTTGATTGTTAGGTTTCTCCAACAACTTGACGAGATCATATGGTTTGACAAGACGATCTCCTTGAGGAGGATCGTGTATTGTTATAGGACGTTTTCCATCAGGATGTTTATCATCCTTTTGGAAAACTTGGAAATCAGCCTGAGCGAGCATCGAGCATTTTCGATGAATTGCTACATAAGGAATACCTGTAAAATGTCTAGATTGCTCATAACGACTATCACTCCATCCCCCAGGAGCCTCACTCCTTAAACTACGAAGCAACCGCATAACAGATGCATCAGTAGATACTCCAGATCTTCCGTGAGATCCACCCGCAACTGGTTTTTTACGATAGCCTTCATCCGTTCCAGTTTCTTTATCAGTTCCAAAAATCTCCTGCCAGACAGCTCGGCTTCTACCACGATCTGTATCGCTACGACGAAAACCATAATCCTCAACAGATTTAGTTACATTGGACCCAGCTAGATTAGATATGAAACCCATTAATCTCTCCACATACTGATATCTGTAACCCATTTATCATAACGTAATCCATCTGGAGAAATTTCATAATGAATAGAATAACGATAATAACCAGGAAGAAGTTCTGGTAAGACTTTTAATAACTCTTCACTCACCAACAATTTTTCTTGTTTAGTTACCGGTATTCTATTAATAACAAATCCACCGCCTTGTTTTGATTGATAAAAACCTTCTTCATCATTACTAAACCCAGGAAGACCTACCCACCTCCCTGTAACACAAAAATCTGACACATCATTATCTTGTTTTCTGTCAACACCTACCCAAGAACACAAATAACTTGCTGTCAAACCCAAAACACTTCCAATAAAACCACGTCTATTCATAGGATAACACCCCTTGCAGTCCTATAAAACAAACCGTACAATTCATCTATGGTATCAACAACCTACTTTATTGGAAAGCTCAACTACTCAAGGATTTTTTAGATGGCCGAAAATATGACCGGACCATGGCTTTATGCCTTATCGCAAAATTCCAACTGTGAAGGTCCAGATTTTTGTCATTGGTGTGGAGCTCCTTGTGAACGTTTATGGACACATGATGATCCTCCACCTATCCCATTTCAAAAAAACATCTGGCTCGCTAAAAGACCAGGTAACCAATTCATCTGTAAAGGTTGTTGGTTATTCCGTAGAAAAAGAATAACAATCAACAATTTAGATGGAACCTGGAGAGATTATCAATCACCTATATTACACTCCTGGTGGGTTACAGAAGATGGTTCCTGGACCATCAACAGTTTAACTGACAAAACAAAACTTTATGAAAAATTACTACATCCTCCCTTGAAGTTTTGTCTTAGCTTATTGGTAACGCAAACAAAAAACCTCTTACAATTAACTCCAGTTAACGACGTTCACCGAATTATAGCTGATACACCTTTAACATTTTCTGTAGATAACAATTCGATGATTTATTCAGTATATGAATTAGAATACGCTCTTAGAACAGAAGACTATACAGGATTGGAACCAGGAGTGCAAGTTTTGATAAGACTGCTAGGCCCTTATTTACTACCCAAAGAAGAAGAGAAAAAAAGAGGTAGAGGTAGACCTATAGGAGGAAAACTAGAAGATCCTAATTTGAGAGACTTCAAAAAAGTTGTTAATAATCCATCGGAAAACGTTAAAACTACACCACAGACCAACCTTCAGGAAACTTAAGAGATATTTGTTTCTTGTCCAGATAAACAGACAAATTTATTGATCCACTTTGTGGAGGAGGTACTGTAACAAGAGGATAAACTTTAGCAGCAAAAGCTCTATCGTTCGCGTTGATATCCTTACCGCCTATGATAGGTTTTCCATCGTAAGTAATACTCCCCGGTAAAGAGTAAGTCATGATAGATTCTTCATCACTGAATTCCGTACCCAACAAGGAAGATTCCTCAAGAGGAGTAAGAACCTGTTGTTGCACCATTTGAGGTGACCATCCCTGTGTCCTACCAAAATAAGCAATAGCTTTACTTGGATCTATTTTCGAGACAATTCCACGTCGAAAATGTTCATGAGGTGCCCCTAAAACGTGACCAACTTCATGTCTAACTACCCTGGTAAATTCACTATCTGAAGTCCTATCCGAAAAAGAATCCAAATTCATAGTTGGTTGGTTTTTAGGTATCTGTAAAATATCAGTACCTAAATACGACCAGTAACCACTTCTCGGAGTTCTAGCAATTCTTACCTGCCCGTCAGCAGCTGTCTCAACAAACTTGACATTACTAAATTCTCCCCAGCTATTGGCATGTTGGAGTATTTTTCTTCTCAGACTGACAGAAGGATTATCAAGAAAACTAACAGTAAGTGATACTCCAGAAGCTCCCCAATACTTGGAAGTTAATAAAGCTAAATGTTGAGGTTCTAAAATCAAGGAAGTGATGATTGTAACTACCGGAGGAGCATTTGCCGGATTTATCTGAACAGCTTGCTCCGCAGCAGCAACCATGTTCTCAACAGGAAGTGACTTAATAATACAAGATTTGAAACTTGCCATGACAAAAATCTCGTTATAAAATAAGGGAGGTAGCATCATTCGTGACACTACCTCCCCACACGAGAGGAGGACTTCCATCAATATCAACGACGATTAAAATTAAATTGGAACAACGGTCTGCTAGGAACAAATAAAGGACCACCTATCAAACCACGTCCAACCAAAGGCTGACGAAAAGCAAAAGGCCTTGGAGCAAATCCAGAGCTAGATGGATAGAAAAAACGCTCCCTTGGAACCAAAAATCCTCGACCGTAACCAGGAGCAAAACTTCTACCATATCCAGGAGCCAGCCCTAAACCACAACCTCCTCCATAACTAGGAGCAAAAGAGGAAGAAGAATAAGACTGACCAAAGAAAGATTGGCTAACTCCCCCTCCACCATAATCGCAGGCTTTAGCCTCTACAGGCAAAGCTAAGAAAACAACACCCAGAATTACAACAATACTCTTCATAACACTACCTCCTAAAACCTTCCCCATCAGTTCATCAACCATAATTGTATCTCTTCTATAGGCAAACGGGAAGAGGGAGTTCCATCCGGATTCCTTGGCATCCTCTTTGCTTCTTCCGTTGTCAAAATTCTGCTTACAACTTTTAATTTTTGTTCCGGAGTCATAGTAGGATAAAGAGAGATATCAAAACCTCCCTCTTTCTTGGCTCCACCATGACAAGAAGCACAACGGTTCTTGGCAGCCGCTTGCCACAACTGAGAAGTATCTTGACCATTTTGCGGTTGAATCTGTGGTTGAGGTTGATCCCCATTCACTCTTTGCATCTGTTGCGGTGCATCTCCATTTACCTTTTGCATTTGGGGTTTGCCATCTGGACCGGGAACTACTTTGAAAGAATAAGTCTTTGTTTCTATCTTTGCTGAGCTGCCATCCATGGCTCGTAATACTTCCTGGGCAGCCTGACCCTTGGCCAGAATCTCAGCAACTCTAGCTCGATTATGTCCCTCAGCTCCTATCAAACTATTAAACTCCGTTGTTGCTTGACCTGATAGTTTTTGAGCATTCTCTGTCAAACGATTCGCTTGCTGATAAAGAACATTAAGACTAGCATCTCCATAAAGATTAGCTATGCTATTATAGCTATACCCATAGAGACTACTACCGTTGACCCCAGCTGAACTAAGATTAAGTGAACCATAAGAATTACCATTAACATAAGCTTGCGGAGAATATGGTGGAGCTATTCCATAATTTTGCCAACGAAAATTCCCTTCCAAACCTAATCCTTTTACTGCCTCCATAAAATACTGCTGTTCAAAAATTCCTTTACGAATAGAAGCCTCTGCTTTATCCCTTTGACCAGCTATATCAAGCAACTTGGTACGCCAATCTGGAGTTTCATAACTTACTTTAGCTGGTTGACGTTGGTAAGTATGAGAATAGGAATAACGATAATAACTAGTTGCTGGATAATAATATCCACACGAATAGTAGCCAGGACGTTGATATAAAGCCCTTGTATAACCAAGATCCCCACGATACCAATATCCATTATACCAAGAATATCCATCGCTGTTTACATATCCATTCTTATATTCACCAGCTTTCACTTCTACAATAACAATAAAAAAAACAAGGACAAAAAACAAACAAAACAACCAACGCTTCATTTGCTAACTCCTACTTTTTACTAACTGGAAGACGTTTTATTAATTCAATACGATGAAACTGAGATCTTTCCGCTGCAAAACCATAGCAAAGATCCCAATCAAAACGACTAATAGGTATTCCTAAACGAAGTGCTCCTAAACGTGGATCTTCTGGAATAATTGTTTGATTTACTTTTGGAACGTTAGTTGTAGCTCTCCTATCTGGAGGTAGGACAAAACGTAACAAAACATCAGCAGCTTTTTTATCAGAAGCTTTAATACCTAACTCTTGCAAAGCTGACTGAGCGTCCACCATATTATAAAAATAATCTCGCCAAATCTTTACTTGCCTAGTAGCTGCTTGTTTTACCACATCAGTTTGAGCAACCTTACCTTCTTTCCATGGACCAGTGGCCTTCAAAACAGCCATTGCATAATCATCACGACCGCGAACTAAGGCCCTTTCTGGATCTCCTTGATAAAGACCAGCTAAACGATCCAGAGTATCAGCTACAGGACGATTTAATTTAGTTATATCACCAAATACGTCCAAACCATTTCTTGATCCTAGCATTCTCTTGACGTCATTAATAACAGGTTTCCAACCATCACTCCCATCTGCTTCATGACAACTAATACAAGATATAGCTGGTTGTAAACGGGCACTATGAGGAGAAGGAATTGTATGATCTCTTGCTATATCTGGAGGTACTTCATCCTGTCTAGCTCCTTCTCCATTGAATAGAGCATAACCATGCAACCCATTAGGCTGTTCCCAAATTGTTTCCCTAGCGGCGTCTTTGAATTCCAACAAATTAGCCATTGGATGGGTATCAATATCAACGTCTTGGTCTCTTAAATCATGAGTAACAGAAACAAAACTAGTAGTTGAATCGAGTCTACCGGCTAACGAACGAAAAAAATCTACTCTGCGAGATTTACCAGTAACTCCTGAACGAAACAATCCAACACGTTGATCACTACGAAGATTATCAAAAACTTTCTTTGCTGTAATTCCTTTTTCTACATTGCCTATACCTAACTTTTCCAACAAAACATCCTCATCAGTTCCTTTCTTTGCTCCCTTATCAATTCCTATCAATTCATAATATCTACCCCCATAAATAGTCGCGTAGATACCTTTATCTTTGACAGCAGATAAAACACGACTTAACCAATAACGAGAATTCACTACAGGGGCTTGACTACCAGTTTTATCACAAAGTTCTTCGTGTATCTGATAATTCAAAAACGGACCAGGAATTCTAACCAATTCAACATCTTTCAAATTGACAAGCTTGAATTCTTCTACCTGTTGTAACCTACGCCATACTTGCTTCTGATTTAACGTTTTCCCCCTACTATCCTTATAAGGATCAGTCTTCTCCCAAACTTGCTTCCACCGGACTACCCAACCTTTACCTTCCCAATCTGGAAATTGTAAAACTGCAAACTTTAGAGTACCTTTAGTTAAAAGCATATTAAAAGCTGGAGAAAATTGGAAATCCTCCCATATCGTCAGCCACTGTTTTAGATCGTTTTCTCTAGGAGCATAATGACGTAAATCTATACGAAGAAGTAACAAACTACCAGGATTTCCAATTGGAACAGGTCGTAAAATAGTTGAAGCTCTACTAACCATATTAATAGCTAGAACAACTGCCTTCATATCCTCCACTTCACTGCTTTCTATCCATAAATAACGAATGTAAGGTTGATCGTGATCGGATAGCAAACGAAGATCAGCCAAAGCAGCCGCTTGAGCATCACCAGAAAGAGGTGTTAATTGAAAAGAAGGGACAGTTGACGTTGGAGGTATAGCTCGTACATAACATAAAGAAAAAAACAAAACAAATAAAACAACGAATAATCTCAACACATTGATAATTCCTTTGAACTAATTATCTAAACAAACCAATTGATGACAAGGAATACAAGAAGGCCAGTCACCTGCATAATAAGCCTCTGGACCTATCATACTTCGTAAACAATGTAAAGCTCGACGACGGTCTAAAATCCATGAACGAGAATCAGTAGCTGTTAATAAATGCTCCCATATTTCATATAGTTTCTTAGCTTCTGCAATTTTTTCAGAATAATCAAATCGACGAAATTCAAAAGCTTGACGTAAATACAAATAACGCTGATAATCTAAATTTTGATATCGACTATTCTGCACATGACAAAATGGAGGTAGACGATGGCTATCATTTGAAGGAGGGAAACTTCTAACATACTTCCATGACCGCCGACACCAACGAGTTTCAGCTGCAAAATTAAAGGTCCATTTCTCAACATCTCCAGTCAAATCCAAACAAACAGAAACCCTTTTCAAAGAAGAAAAAACAGGTTCTGATACAGTCTGAGGAAGAGGTTCAATAGGTAATAAAATTAGCAGTAATATTATTAAGTCCAACATGATTTTGCACCACCAATAAAAAAAGTACAGGAAGGAAATTAGTCTTCCTGTACTTCAATCTATAACAAAACTATTTATTTGTAAATAGCAAAACTACCAAGATATTATCCATCCTCCAGTCCTTTGCATATCTGACAAACCATCAGAATAGAATGGTTGTTTAAGAAAACTTTCTAAATATTCCAGAGCTTCTTTTGCTCCAGGGACATTGTCTCTAGTAGCCATTCCTAAACACAAACGGCTACAAATACCATTTTGACCTGAGAATTCTCTTATGCCTATAGGAACAGATGACAAAGTAACATCAGCAATTTCTTGCCAGCTCTGCAAATAATCGCCTATTTTACCACTACCAGAAGGTTCTTGATGAGCTACAGCGAGAACTCCTACTCCAGCCATATCTCTAGGAAAATCAGTGAACATTCCTACATGAAGTTTTATAAGAAGATCCCTATGACTTTCAGCCCCAACAAAACCTAACTGAGAACAACGGTCAATAGCCCACGCCAAAAAAGCCATCTGAGGAGGAGTAATCCAACACCAATAATTAGAAGCTGGATCACGATCATTGGGTAATTTTGTCAACCACAACACTCCGGGAATAGGTGAAGGAGGTCCACCATAATTAGTACCGTGACTAGTATAAAAAGACAACCATTCTATATTGTTCTGAATTTTTTCTTGAAAATAGCTTTTATTAATATCATCGTCTGGAAGAAAAGCAGCGGCATCTGCAATGTTTCTTAAACCCCATGCTACACCACGAACTTCGTTTCCTGCTAGTATTCCTTTACTACCTTGTCTTCCCCAAAACTCTTGATCACTATCTGCTGTAGTCAATAAAACAGCATTAGCCCAGAAAGCTAATTCTTCTGCATGATACTGATCACCTGTAAGCAACCAAGGAATTAAAACTAACGAAGGCACATGAGCATTATCATAACGAGCTGGACCACAACTGTTCATATCACCAGCAGGCAAATCTATACTACGAGAATCCAACCAGAAATGAGGACGTTGATCTAAAGTTAACAACGAACTGTCTTGATTTCGTAAATGAATAGGCCAGGAACCAGCTAAATCCCCTTGCTGAAGAACGTAACGTCTCCCAGCTTGAGTCTTGTTAACTAAATAAGAAGCAGCCCAATTAGGATAAGGAGCTAGTTCATCTCTACCTCCATGCCTGTGCATATCCGTATCAATTCCATAGGAAAGAATATCCAAAGAATGATCTTCATCCCATCCACGATCTACAATTCCATCAAGATAAGTAGGAAGACTTCCACTATTAAAGAAAGAGGAAAAATCGGGAGTAATTTCTGCTACTGTAGAGTTTCCTATATAAAAAAGCTTACGCCAACGAGTAAGATAAAAATGAGAAACACTATCATTTTGATAGAGCAATTTGGAACCATACCAAACATCTACTCCATAATATACCAAACCAGATTGAGGATCATCGGAAGTATTCTCGACAATTACATCGACTCTAATTAAACCAGAAGTACCATAGGACCGAACATCAAAAAACACTCTCAAAGTAGGATGAACTTTACCAGAATCATCACAAAACTTTTCCCTATAACGATATTCACTAACAACAGCACCAGACAACCATGGAATTTTCTCTCTGGTGGAGTTACCAATCTTTGCAGAATAACGTTTTCCTTCAATATACAAATACACAGCAAAGTTTCTAGGCTTTCTCTGAGTTATCCTAGAAACTGGTACGATTTTATCGGCGATATCATAATCATCCTCCTTAATAATTTTAGTAGAAACAACAGCAAAACGAATAGAACTATCATCCCAACGACACTTAACATCAGTCTGAGTCTTATAACTACCTACTTGTAAAGAACGAAAAACCTCACCCCTTGGAACAGCCATACCAAAAGTTGTCCAGCCAGGAGTAGCATGAATTCTTGCTAGTGGCATTAGTTCGCTCCAAAATGTTAAAACATTTGGTCTAAGAATTTACTGGATCTTTTTGCTGTTCACCTTCAGTTCTATGACTAACTCTAGCATCTATCATAACTAAAATTCTCTCTTGACGAATTATCAAATTTTGCATTGAGCCTCGCATTTCGTGATTTAGACTGTGCATATAACCATCCATTTTCTCAATAATAAATTTTACATCCTTAACTTCCTCTTTGGTAGCACTAGTACGAACCATAATCTCCAAATTAATAAATTCACTCTTAGTAACACACTGTTTAAGACTTTCTCTAATTTCATTCAGTTCCGATTTTGTAACATGCTCATATCCAGGCTGTCTTTTTTCAAAAAAAAGGTTCTTTATCAAATAAGCTATCGCCAGGACAGCGGCTCCGGCAACTATCCATTGACCTAATGTACCAGGATCTGCATGAGGAACCTGTCCTATAATCATTTCACTACCAAAATAGGATTTATTTCTTTATTAGATTCTACAGGAACAGAAATAAATTTCCAACGAGGTTGACCACAGTGATTACATATCATATAAACTCCATCTGCACTAATTTTCATTTTCTGACAACGTTGACACGTCCAACAGTAATTATCTGTATCCTTCCTGTTTGTTTTCAAAGTATCTCCCTGAGATGAAATCATCACTTGTTCCATTTGCATCTGATACTACTTCCCCGACATCCATTTTACTAAAACAACTAATATTAGACAACACTATTACTAGCACTGCATAAATGAAGTTTCTTATCTTCCCCTAAATAATAAAAATTATTATCAATTGAAGTCCTGGCACTAATAGGCATATCCTGTTCCACTGAAACATAATCACCAGCCAGTGGCCCATCTACTATTTCTGTCATAATAGGTTCCTTGGATTCTATATTTTTAGGCTTACGAAACTCAGCTCTAGCTTTTTCTATTTCTAATATATGTTGCATTTCCGGAGGAACTGCCAAAGCTGCAATACTCGCTCTAGCTTCTCCCTCAACAGCCTTGACCACGGTTTCTAACTGTCTAGCATAACTTTTTAACACTCTTGACAACTCTACATCAAATCTTCTCTCTTCCGATTCTTCACGCATCGTTTTAGCAACTTCTAAAACTGCTTCAGACAAGCTCATTTTTACAATCCTTAATAAAAATACTTTACTAAGTTCTAAATTTATTCCTTCGATGCTGCCGTTGTTTATTGACCCTAACAATTCCAGCGTAACACAGATGACAAAGTGAAGGAACGCTTAATTCTGGACAATGAGCATAAAACTTTTTATGACACTCGGGACAGACATAAGCATACTTGAACATACCTTTATTTTCGTTAAAACCAACATAGTCGCCAGAAATATATTCCATGATTTATCTCAAACTACAATGCTAAATCTCTGGACAAATTCCCCTTTGACTTCCAATGAAGGAACCTTACTTGACCAATCAGCCAAAATCCTAGCCCAAACGTAACCGTATTCCAAACTTCGATAACAAATAATAATATCACCTGTATCTTCTTTTACTACCACATTGATTACTATGTACAAGCCTCCTTTATAATGACGATAGTGTTTGCTTACCATTTCGTCAGCAAGTTGACCACGCAAAATCTGAACCGATTCTACATCAAATATTTTACTCATAATTTTACCAGCTTTAAGTTTTAGCTATGGAATTGTCACGTTCCTCTGCATCAACTTCACTATAATATTTACCTAAAACTGCATCCTGAACCATCTTCCTGCAAGGAGAAGAGATAGGATGACAAATATCAATATAAAGCATCGACAATCCAGAACCTTGACAGAAATCACACTGATACCACAACTCCTCTCTTCCAGAACCTTCCTCTTCGTGACCAAAATAACCACCCTTACCACTACACTCTCGACAATTATCCCTTCCCTCCGGTTGGCGAACACCACAAGAACTACAAAAACGAGACTGTAAACAGTTCCTAGATTTACAGCGACGGCAACGATCCATAATCTTACGAGAAGGCATCACCATAAATACGCCACGATAACCGTCAATTATTTTAATGTCTTTTATGACAAAAACTCCATCCAAAACTATAGAACAGAAAGCTAACAAACGGGGGTCATCATTTGAATCTTCCACCATCCTAATTTTAACATCAGTTATCTCAAACATAGTAGACCTTTCCAAAAAGCAAACGTGAAAACTAAGCTATTAGTAGAATCATTTCCATACTATAGATACTCCACCTACTGATGGATTTGAATTCATAATACGATTGATTTTGTTCTCAATTGTTAATCTACTTATTTCTTTTTCTAACAAGGCAGCTTTTTTCTTGATCATCTTCATAGATTTTTTATCAAGAACAGAATCAAGACTTCCTCCTTCACTGGACGCTATATGACCACCTCTAACACCCAAAACTAAAGTAGCTCCACTAGGAAATTTATAAGTTAAATAACCGCTGTCACTAGTCCATTTTTCATGATTATCCATTAGATTCAATAAAAACTCCCCAAATTTATCTCCAACAGTCTTATCCCTCACCTTTTTACTAACAGAACGTCGATAAAACAAGAAAAATAAGTAGAACTGAAGGAACAACCAAACAAAAGCTAAAACCCATCCAAAAACAAACAAAAGATCTCCACGATAAAATACATCAACACTTTGAAGGAAATTGCCGTTCATCAAACAAACCTCACATAAAACTAAACTGCACACAAAACGTTTTCAGAAATTCTCTCACGCTGCCGCAAATTATATCTAACTTCTTCGGCTAGCAAAGAAAATACAATTTCCCTTTCTCCTCTATCAAACCAAGCTATAAAATCATCACAACCTAAATCAAAATAATCCAAAACTAAATTTTTATCTATTTCATCAGTAAAAACATTGAAAAATTCAATAACCTCTCCTACAGTAAGCTTACCAACCGTTTTCCAACCACAATAACCTATCACACAAGCTGCCACCGTAGGAAGCTTATTATTATCACAAGACCAAGCATTTTTTGCTGTAACACCTTGAGTTAATTCCTCATTATTCTCCTCTAAAGCTTTCAAAATAACTTCCAATCCATCAGTAGAAATTTTTGGAGTTATACCAAAACGCCAGACTCTTTTCCATTTTTCCATTCTATTATCCCCAGAAAAACGCTGTTCCACGTTGAATAAAACCTCTTCTCTTAACAACCGAAAAACTTCATAACGGGGGTTATAATCATACCACAAAAGAAAATCATCGAAACACAAACCTTGTTTAGCTAATAGCTTATCAGCTTCACTTCGTACCCTATCGACATAATTTCTTACTTGATTAACTTTTTGTAATTTACGACATTTCCAACCACAATAACCTATTACACAAGCTTTTTTTACTAAGACATCTCCTGCAATAACATTCGCTAAATTATCCACATCCCCAGACGCTGAATCTTTCTGCACTAATTCCAAAAAGTCCTCTTCCAAAGCATCCAGCAAAATTTGTAAAGCTCTAACAGAAAACTGAGGAGCTATCCCATAACGCCAAGCAATTTTCCAGTATTCCATAACAACCTCTCAAGAAGTCCAAGTAAGTACCAAATTTACACCATTATTTAATTCATCCAATAACTGTTGTAATTCTTGTAAACCTGCTGCAACCATTCCTTCCAAACGATAACGACACTTATCATCAGTAGCTTCCATTGTAATAGGAGAATCTCCAAAACCCTTTCGTAAAGCTGTTACTAGAATACCAGTAGAATTAGTTCCCCTAGTTATATTCTTTATTGTTTCCAAAGGACGATAACTTATGATATAACTCAAGGTCTAACCCTCAACTATAGCACAAAAACAAGCATTGTCAAACTATAACTAGACCACCGAATTCCTTGTTGTTTTTACCAAATCAAAAACATATGAATTAGGAGGATCTTCATTTACATCTTTATCAGAATCAGCTGGAAAAAACACACTTTGACTTCGAGGGATATGTAAAGCATCAGCTATTCCATAACCTACAGACAAACCACAACGATGACCTACTTCATTATCTTCTATTACTAAAATTCTCCATGGAATTTCCCTTTTCTTCAACAACCAACCCCAAAGTTTTTTACTTTGATCTCTTGTCAACATAAGCTGTTCAACGGACTTACCCCAAGGAATTATAGGTTCCAGCCAGGTATCTTGATAGTCTTTTGGATCAATGTCAGCAAACTCCAAAGTCATATGATCTAGAATTTGACTAAATTCATAAGACGTTTCTATTTGTTCATCTGTTAAGTCCTCAACAACACTAACATCTGTTCGAGCCAAAACTCCAGTCAAATGAAGAATCAGTGTAGGTTGTTCAGAAGCTAAAGTTGGTAAATCTTCCTTGGAGCAAACAACTATCCTTGGAGGAGCATTTTTAGAATGATAACTTAAACCTAAAACACGCACTCCTTGAACCTGACGAGCGTTTACTAATAAAGAAAAACAAGCACTACTAGCATCAACCTGATCACAAATCCCTCCATAACGTTTACCGTGAACAGGAGTAAAACGAACTAGCTCATCAACAAAACCATTAATATCCCAACTACCATTTTCCACCAATGCTACATTTCCTGCCGCTAAACAACTAGACCAAGGTTCAGCCCTTACATTTTTGGAACCAGTAGGTTTATCTTCCCTAACTACAAATCCAGATAACATAGAAGCTATATTTTGAAATGACTCAAAACCAGTAGAACCACGTTCTGCCTCAATATAAATAGCCGGAGTATATTTGGGACCGTAACGAGAACGATCTCGCAAAGCAGTAGCTACTATTTTCTGATTTCTCTCTCTAGGTTCCCACTGTCCATGAACAACATCCTCAACATAGACTGTTCCGTCTTCTTTACCCAAAGCCAACAAAACACCAGCAGTATAGCAGCCTCCGTCAGAAGTAGCGCCTCTATCCCAGAACCTTATTCTCCTTGCATTATAAGGGGCCGATTTCACCCGACGATTAAAATACTCGGGACGAAACATCTGACCACCCGGAGGTATCGGCTTCTGTAAAAATTGTCCTTGGTAAGAATACCTCCCTCTTGCTTCATAATTCCTTAAAACCTCCTTGGACAAACGGACTGGGTCCATCAATCCATTACCTTCCTGGTATTTCTCTTTCAAAGTTTTCTCTACTACAACTCCATTCTCATGAAAAAGAAAAACTTCATTGATTGGTGAAACATCACTAGTATATTCAGCCGGAAGACAAATATGACGGACAGGTCTAGCTCCTTGTCGTTTACTTATTTCTATCATAACATCAGTAGGATCATCTTTACCTAAACGTTGCATAACTAAAAACATAGTAGACACACGCTTATCCACCATACGAGTAGGTAAATAATTTGCTATAAATTCCTTAGCGTTAGCTGCTTCTACAGCCGACAAAGCTCTCTTTGGATCTATAAGATCGTCCCCACAATTATGAACTAAAACACCATCAGCAAAATAGTTATGTTCACCTTCTAATTTTAAGTTGTAAACAGGCTCAAATAAATCAAGATCCCTTTTAACATTAATAACTCTTTGCTTAACCACTGTTAAAAAACAAGTCCCTTGAAAAACAATCGGAATCAAATGATAAACCTTATCTCCAGGAGAAATACAATCAACTGAAACAAAACCTTCACCATCAACATAGACAGGATGATCTTTTGTAGCTTGTAACCTTATTCCATCTTCCAAATAAACAGAACACAAAAACCTATCTGGATTCTTTTGATATTCTTCTATTCCACGCCAATAAAAACACTTCTCGTCCAAGTTAAAAGACAAAATCTTAACTGGTAACTTTTCTTCTACTATCTTACCTATCGGAATATTACCACGATCTGTAATTATTTGACTAGCCCATGATAGACAAAGAAAATGGGCGTGAAACCCCATAGGAGACTTACCGCCAACGGTACAAGCATAACGATCTCCTCCAGCCGTGTTGATAAAATGACCTTTAGTATCTTGATCTTTTCTCAGGTCAATACCAGGAAAACACTTTTTGTATTTTTCACTATTGATGACAATACGAGATTTGTTAGCTATATCCAAAACTAAATCTTCGGTATGACTAGCCGTGAGATGACGAGCAGTCGGCATTCGTGTCCAGGTCCATGGGGGGAATAAAATACCAGTAATGGTCGATTTGGATGTCCCTGGAGAAAGATTTAAGACGACATCGTGTACAGCTGTCTCCCCTTTGAAGATTCTTTCGGCAACCGCTTGCATCTCGTTACAAAGTAATTCCATGTGCCAATTAGGCACCATGACCCCAGCACCAGGAACACACTCCCAAAAATGCTTGACGAATTCCCAAAAAGACTCCCGGCATACTGAACGGAGAACATTCCAAAAATCGAAAGGAACCATCGTTCCTTTTTGATCTTTCTTAGGCTTTAGAGGCATCTCTATCTCTTTTCATAACTATTTAATTTACATTCCAAATTAGTTATCTTATTCTTCAACGATTTTATCTCAAGTAAAGCTTCCGGTAAAACAGTTCTAGCCATTGCACAGAATTCAGCATCTTTTCCATGTTTTTCCAGAGTTTCAACAGATGTTGTATCAAAATGAACTGAATAATTCCCCATAACCAAATAAATGAAACCGTATCCATTTTTTATCTGCCTGCTTACTGACCATGGACCTAAAGTAGCTTTTTGACAAATTTGTTCAATTGATGAAATAGCTATCCCTTCCAAAAAAATTTCTTCTAGACCTTTCATTGAATTCACCTCTGCTAATATATTCAGCTATAATCTTTCTTACAATAGCTTTTTTGAAATACACTTTTAGCTAAACCTTTTCTAGGTAATGGTAAAAATCCACGGAGAAGATTAGTTCGATCTTCTTTACACCACCATTTCCAAGCTGTCATGATATTATAACAAGACAAACGAAAACATTCCAAATTAGCTCCATCTTTTCTATTATCTCCAGTTTCTTTTAACTGAATCCAATTCTGTTTCTTATCATTAAACAAAGGAGACCAATAACGACAAAGATTAGCTTGTTGATTCATCATGTTTCCATCAGCTGATTCTACATTCATACAAAGATAAAATTCCATTTGCCTAAAAGGACTTCCTCCCAAAAGATGAACTGGTCTTCCCTCAAATTCCAAAGGAGAAACTCTCGTACCTCCATATTTAGTAGGTACACTATATCCTAAAACAATATATTTGTTATTTATCTTTTTTGGTATTCGAGAAATTATACCAGAAACTTTCGGAATTATCACTACCTTTTCAACAAATTGACTTGCCTGTTCTGCCCAATTCATCACTTCCAAAAACTGTTCTTCTCTTTCTAAGTCCAGAACAGTAGCAACTACGGGACGATGTTTTTCTAAGGCTTTCATATAAGTTTGCCGATCAGGTTTCTTCCAATCTTGATCAGCAAAATATAGATTACCATAAATCGTTGAAGGTAACCTAGCTCCATATAACCATCCAGCTTCCAAAGCAATTTTAACAAAAGAAGCTTTACCTCCACCACGACAAAATATCAAAGCCGGTATCGCCAATGATTGACCTCAGTTCCATTTTTTAGGATTTCCTTTTTCTCTTTAATAAAACCCTTACGCAAATACCAATCATTCGCTGGCAATGAGACAGGACATTTGCAAAACAAAGAAGTAGCTTTTAATTCCCTCGCTCTGAATTTCAAAACTCCCAGCAATTGACTACCAGCTCCTTTCTTCAGAGAAATTATTTCCAAAATAGTAATTTGTTTATTTTTACGGAAATGCCAACGACAAAACCCACCATTAATCAAAATCAACTCACCCTTACCTGCTGACTCTATCAATGCTTGAAAAATCATCTATTTTCTCCAACTGCTATTCCACGTCGGTAACCATATAAAGCTGTAGAAACTTCTCCCAGATTGACAAAAGAAGGCAACTCTAATACACTGACAAAATTCTGTAAATACAACCACTGTAAAAACGGTTCAAAAAGAGGACACACACATATCTTATGCTTGTGCAAATCTGAAACAGCACAACCTCCGCGGCGGAAAATAGCTCCCTCTCCAGTCTCCAAATCCAAAACTAGAAAATGTTCCTTGGTCCAACCACGCTGAGTTAACAAAATTTTATTCAATCCTATTGAAGAAGTAACACTCCATTCCTCCACAAACTGACCAACAAGAAATTTTCCCCAATTAAAATCCGTATTTTCAGTAGCTTCAATTATTTTAGTTATCATAATTACTTACTAATTTTTGGTCAGGAACCTAACGCACACACACCACGCGAAAGCCGAGGTCGTGGTACCGGTCCGCGGGCTCGCTCCTGTCGCGGTCCGCCGAGCGACAGCGACGGGCGCCGGCGAACCAACTACCGCCGCGAACCACGCGGGTGGAGCCGGCTTCACGGGGAGACAGGACAGACGACCCGGAAGCCGACGTCGAGGTAGCGGTAGCCGGGACTGATCCTGAGCCGGAAGGCGGCGCGGCAGAGCCACGCGAGGTTGTACCACGAGCCGCCGCAAATACAAAAGGGTTTTCTTCAACCTCCTCCGACATAGATTCGGAAACCAACGCTGACATAGCGGTAGCTTGGACTAAACCTGCCCCGGATGGTGACGCAGCAGTACCCAACACGGTAGTTCCACGAACCTCCTCTGACGTTACAAAAAGGTCATCACCAACTTCCTCAACAATCACATCAGAATAAGGCTTAGGCTTATATTTATATTTATACTGACACCACTCCCAGACATTGCCGTGCATATCATACAGACCCCAGGCGTTGGGTAGTTTCTTTCCAACCTCATGGGTAGTATTGTCAGAATTGTTATTAAACCAAGCATAATCTTTTAATTGAGAAGGATCATCACCAAAATAATAAGCAGTAGTAGTCCCTGCTCGGCAAGTATATTCCCATTGAGCCTCAGAAGGAAGAGTATAATCAATACCTTCCATTTCACTTAGTTTTTTACAAAATTCCTGACAATCATGCCAAGAAACATTCTCTACAGGAAGATTATCTCCTTTGAAATGACTAGGATTGTTACCCATAACCTTCAGCCATTCTGCTTGAGTTACAGGATATATTCCCATATAAAAACCAAAAGGAATTTTCACTTTATGTTGAACTTCGTCTGAAAAACGACCTACTTCATTTTCTGGACTACCTATTAAAAAAGATCCTGGATGAATCCAAGCTAACTTCATTCCTATCGAATTGACAATTCCTAAATCTCTGACAAAACTAGCATCAGGATCACATCGCTCTTCCATGTAATCAGCTAAGATTTCTCTATTAGTAGGATCTTTGACAGCAGCTGACAAAAGACTATTGCGTACAGTATTCATTAATTGTTTTCTCATTAATTCAAAACATACAACACGGAGTCGAATGAGCTGATTCAGCTTATCTCAGTCGGTCGAAGTTGAGCAGAAATTACATAACCTTGAACAGACAAAATATACCTATCTTTCCTGATTTGTCTAAAGATGATCCCACTCTTCCCTAGTTATTTCTTTTATAGAACCTTTATCACGAAGAAAAATACCGCCGCCTACCTCTAGAGATTCTATTCTTTCATCTGCATCATAATCTCTACCTTCTGGAGTTTTATGAAACCAATCTACTAAACATTGCATCCACTCTCCACGACATCTTTTACAAACTCTTAAAGTGAAAAGTTTTTGTGGAATTAATTCTCCTTTACTTTTTACTGTCCCAGAACCAAGAGTAATTCTCTCCCCAGACTTTGCTTCAAAAACAACTGGATCAGAGACCTTTTCCAAATCAGTAACATCTGCATGAAAAAGTATTTCTTGCAAAAAAGGTAAACCTAGTTCGGACATTTCATAAAAACAAGCCATCCACAAAGTACGACGGTCTTCACCTACTGAATTACAACGGTCACATTCTTCACTCATGATTTGGTCCTTGGAAGCCACTAAGTTTCAACGGTCGTAGTTAGGAGGTTTTCTTCTGACTTTTAACTCTTGCTTCTCACATTCTCTAACAACACAAACACCTCATCGGCTCCTACATCATGAGACGTAATAGGATTTTCTTTGACAAATTTAGTGAATTTTTCTATCTTCATAACTCCACTCAATTCTTGACATCTGGAGATGAATTAGAAATTAAATCATCCGCAGATTCGTTTCCTTCAGCTTTCCAAGCCCTCGAACTGTTCGATGCTTCACTCAAAGCATACAACACTCCTCCAGCAGTAGCTTCATAATTGATTTTGTTAGTATGTCCTGTATTCATACAAGGCTTTTGTCCTAAACTCTCTCCTACAGCAAAAGCATCTTGATTGGCTCCTAAATAGATAAATTCCCAATTCCATTTGGTCTGAGCTTCTGCTAACAATTCTCGCATCTGAGTCGTTGAAAACTCCAAACTAGCATTCTCCAGTCCATCCGTCATAATCACAAACAAAACCTTCGGTTGCAAACCATCTGGAGAATTAACAATACGATTCTTAGTACGTCTAATAGTCATACATAAAGCATCCCTCAAAGCAGTCCAACCACGAGGAGTAAAATCTTTCAATTTGAAAAACGGATTTATCTTATCATCAACTCCTTCAAATACCGGCAACGGAAAAACCTCTCCAGCTCCACGAGCACTATCTTGATCGTCAAATAAAAATAACGACCATCTCCCTTTACCAGGAGTTTCTCTCATTTTCCTGATAAATTTGTTGATTCCTTCAACCGCAGTCTCTCTAATGCTAGCCATAGAACCAGAACGATCCAACAAAATCGTAACGTCAGCAGACTTTTCCATTTTTAATACCTTTCAAAAAAAATTACCACACTAATTAACACGAGCATACGCTAAACAAGCTTGAGAAAGACCTTTCATAGCATCATCTTCAGTTTCATACCTTCGTGCCCTATCCGCTTCACAATCGTAAACTCTAGTCCCTCCAGACAACCTATCCCACAAATAAACAGATAAACAATCAGGATAATCTTTCATATTTCCAACATAACCAAGCCAATACCAACCATAAGAATGATATGAACTACTAAAAGGTTTCTTATCACTCAAAACAACCTCAGTCAAAGGAAACTTTCTCACCAAAACAGAACCTACTCTATCCCAACTTTCCAATGAACAAGATATTTTTTCAATAAAACCTTGACGGTAAGTTATAGTTAGACCTACTCCATCTTCTAGCAATAATTTTACAAAACGATTACATCCTTCAAATATGCTCAGAGTTTCAAACAACTCCTTCTGCCTAGATCTTAATTCTCTTTTTCGCCTCTCACGAGCAACCCAAAGAGGATTAGTTTTAGCTTTAGGAGCAAAAACAATGTTATTTCCGACCGGTTCAAATCCTTTATGTAGTGGAACTTTGCTAGTTTCCAATTCATATAACTCACATTGAACGCGAATAAACTCGCCGTAAGGATTCCCTTCTTCCTCCAAATAATCAGCATAGACCAAACGATAAGTAATATCATTTGGATTATTAATAACAGCTTTTAATAAAGTTTCACCAATATTCATTATTTATTCGTAACTCCATCTCGATTCATACGAAACAAAGCATGAGCCATTTCAACTGCTTCACATGTCCACTCTTCAGGATCATCCCAATTATCTTCTTGTGTAGCTTCAACAATAATTCTCGCTCTCTTCTGAATATAACTTGAAAGGTATTCAACAGGAAGTAACTCAACTTCATCTACCAATTTCATAAAAACCTCGTTAGTAGTATTAACCATGTAAACTATAAAACTCTTCTTCAGTTAACTTTTTTGCTCCTCCAGTGAAATGAGCATAAACTTCAGGATTATAATCATTGTATTCTTCCCATACACAATCGCCAGATAAAAGGTGCCCTTCTATATGACCTCTACACAAATCTTCAGTTATCAACAAAATCATCTCACTATGAAAATCATCAAAAGCATGAAGAATTGAGGCCGCAGTAGTCAGGCTTTTGACAGCATCTTCTAACTCACAACCTTCCTCAAAAGCTTCACACATAGCTAACCTGTGCTCAAACGTATAAGGTTTATCTTTGATGTATTTTAACATTTGTATAACCTCTAAAACTAGCGAATACTACTCGACACTTTTTAACAGTTCTTCATCTTCTTTATAACCAATCTTACAACTAGTTATCTGAAATTTTTCTTCTGCTATTTTCAATAAATCAACACCCAGCAATTGTACAAAAAGATCAAGATAGATATAAACGTCAGCTAATTCGTTAAGAAGATCGTGTTCTAAAATCTCTTTCGTAACATTTCTATCATTACCAATAACTCCATCTCTAATCCGATTTAGTTTTTTGATAATGTTTCCAGCTTCCCCTACCTCTCCAACCAAAGCTGTAAACCAATCCGACATAGACCAACTTTCAAGTTTGTGATTGAAACCTTCAGGACTTTCACAACGACGACGATTGCGTTCAGAAAAATTCATTTTT